>Ga0179593_1536701_pt1 | contig 10379 bp, 12 predicted proteins | sample CZODoug2_1_08_16_FD_185931 | JGI IMG/M metagenome (GOLD analysis project Ga0179593, IMG submission 185931) | Vadose zone soil fungal communities from Angelo Coast Range Reserve, California, USA - CZODoug2_1_08_16fungal (PacBio error correction) | ecosystem: Environmental > Terrestrial > Soil >...
TTGATAATGCGAGGAACTCGTCCGAAGTGCAAGAAGCCAAATCGCTGCAGTGGCTTTCGAGAACTTCCTATAATAGGCGGAGGGAGGCTGAATCCCATCCAACGGAAAGAGAAACGGGATTACGGCGTTCTTCCTACCCCTCAGAGAAATCCACGAGAGAGTAGTGAGAGATAAAGAAATCGGATCTTGAAACTGCGGGGGGAAGTCGACCAGACGCCTCGAGGTTTTGTATTGGAATCAGAAAGGAAAGGCCCGCGCTCAAAAGTCGTAGAACTCGAAGAAAGTGGGGTCCGTGAGGAGGGGATGCCTTTTAGAAGGATGGAAAGGGTAGGGGAAAAACCGTCAGTGCGCAATTGTCGCCGCCATTCCGTCGAGAGCGCACTATACATGAAAAGGGAAGTATTGAGGGAGCCGTACTCTCTGGGGAGAGGGGAGACGAATGTTGGGACTAACTCAGATGGCTTAAAAAGCGATCAAAAAAAGACGCGGGAAGGGACCCGGGTGGTAGAAGACCAACAAGATGATTTCAGCGAAGGCGGATTTCAAAAAGAAACCGCGCCGACGCTCAAGGGAGGGGGCGCGCAAAAAGAAAGGATTGTGACAAAGTATGCAACGGGATAAAGAAGGAATCTGTCAGAACATAGCCCGCCCCTGTACGTGGAGTGAAAAGGGGCCTTCACGGAAGAAATGCGGAAACCACCAAGAAATCCGGGGGAGATTCAAATTCAGCCGATCCCAAACCGACAAACGACCAGAAGAGGAACTCGCGAAAGGAAAATCGTAATAGAGGAGTTCGAGAACCTATCCTAAGGGATGAGACTTTTCTCCAAAGCTGTTGTCCTCGGGTCTCATAGACCAATCTTCCTACAAAGAAAGTGAGGGCTATAGAAAAGAAGCCTAGAATTGAGTCGAAAGAAAGAGGGAATGAAATCGGTGAAAAGGTTCAATAAAAGACAGAATTGCCGATCAAGCTCCAGTAAGATCGCTGAGTCCCGGAACTGCCTTTAAAGGAGAGGGCGTCTTCGCCGTAGGGGGGGAAAGGAGGAACCCTGCCTGGGCAGAAAAGATTAGCGGAGGAGAGATTCTGTAAAGACCACCCTCATGGACGGTTAGGAGAAGGGGTGAGAGTCTCGGGGGGTCTTTAATCTCCTTTATAGATTACTCAATCCGGAGAAGATTAAGTGGTTCGATTCAAAAAGGGAGTGACTGAAAGAATTAGGGTATTACCGAAACTGTATTATAGCAAGGAGAAATTGGTCGGGAAGCGATTAGAGAGTCTGAAAAAGGGTCCAAAGGGATTAAGTAGTATATTTGAGCCATCGACAAGGGGTGGTCAGTCTTTCTTCAGGGGGAACTTAGCTTGCCCTGTTACTGCGGCGTATTCTGGGGTCTCAAGTTGCTTCTTTTTGTGGGCGGAAGAAGTAAAGGAACGGCAAAGGTGCGACCTGGGTCGAAAAAAGGGCGGGGAAAACAAGGGCGGAAACCCCGAGGAGATGCAGAACGGAAGGAGAACACTCGAAAACAAAGAGCTCCTGAACAGAATACGTCGGGAGAATCGCCTAATCGCGCAGGGGAATCCACGAACTCCGACCTTATCGAAGGCGATACGAATGACGACGGAACTGGAAGGTTTCCAGAAACACGAGAGACTAAGGCCGGGCGGGTCTATAAATTGTTGATTTCAGGTAAACCTTAGAAGGCCGTCGGGGGGAAAAAAACTATCAGCTCTTGCGGAGGGGGGGAGCCTCCGTGGCAACTTGCTGGCTCACGGGCGTAAGTTAAAGGCATCCAAGAGTGGTGCTGGCGTCGAGGGCCCAGAGGGGGTCCCTCATGATATAGCCCGCCTTATCCGCGAAAAGGGGGGGAAATGAGAAAAAAAAAAAGGAAAACACCACATAGGTATAGTTTGAAGCATATTTCGTTGCTGACGACCAAAGATAGAGAACAGGAAAACAAACACCAAAGGTATGATAGGAAATAGAGAAGATAGAATTTTCCTAAGAATGAAAGATTATAAAAAATGACACTACATGTTCTAAGGGGAGTGCTGGAGATGACGTTTGAAAAAAAATCAATTCGTCTCGACCACTGGCGCTAAAGAGGGGCCAGGAAAAAGGCGAAAAGAGATGTCCCTCATACCCAACGAGGGTACGTTGTCTTGGGGGAGGGGAAGTACGAAAAAACCTTGGCCCGATCCCGATAAGTAAAAGGCAGAGCTAAACCCTCTTCACAGGCTAAAAGGGGAGGGGCGCAAGAAACCAAGATCTCGCCCAATAGCCACGAATGTTGAAAAAAACCCGCCGCGCCGTTTGACCAAGTCTTCCGAAAGGTGACGGAAGGAAAAGTCAGGCGGGGGAAAAATCGTCAACCTGGGGACCGGAAAGACCGAGCAGCAAAAATGAAATCGGGACGTCCGGGACAGGGCTTAGATGATTGGGGGGAGACGGTGAAAGGAAACTCGAATTATCGGGGGGAAAAGGACGCCCGGAAGAACTTTGGTTAACACCTGACGGGATGGTCGACCTAACGAGGAGAGGGGACTGGTTTTGGACCCCCTGGGCAAAAGAGAACCTAAGGCAAGAAAAAAATCCTGAAAAAGGCACTTTATATCGGGCAATGGGGGGACCTCAAGGCAGGAAGCTTAAGATAGAAGAGGGAGGGGGGTTTGGAGAGGGAGCCCCCAGCTATAGGCCAAATTCGAGCTTGCCATATATGTTCGAGCGAAAAGGTGTAGTAAAGGAGATCCCTTCGAGGAGGGCTAGAAGGATTCAATCAAAAATGACTGGGGGTAATAGGGAGCAATGCAGGAGGGGGAATCTAAAGAATCTTGGGTTAGACAGACATCAAAGTGAGAAAGATCAAAAAGGAAACATGTAGCAGCAGGATCAACAGGCCGTTCTCTAGAGAGGTCCTCGGAAGGGGGCGTTTCCCGATCCCGGGGGACCTTTAAGAGAAATGGGGGTAGGAGAGCACGAAGAAAAAACAATCTCGGAGAGACGTGTAAAGGGGACTCATCCCTAAATTGGCATTGAGGGGGGGAGCTATGAAAAAAAAAATTTCGGATGAGAGGAGGTCTTGTCAATAGGGTAAGAAAAATCACCTGTGAACACTTCCGAGGATTTCTAGCAGACCTAAAGGGATTTCGTACGGGAGATATCTGGGAAAGAACGCGAGATGGAGAAAAGTCATCGGACTGCGGCTAGAGAGTGCTTTATCGGGTAAGAGCCGACAAGGTAGGAAACCCCAAACAAAAAAACGCTCAGGATGGGGAAGGGCTAGGAGTGATAGAAAGGGAACAGGAATAGAAAAGTTTCTTGGGCAGGGAGCGCGGGTTCTGGGAAAACGCGGTGCAGCCGAATGACCAGAGGGGGAAAAGCAGAGCAAAGAGGGACAGGACAGGTCACCGTTAGGGGATGTGGGGGGGAGCCAAGGTAATGAAAACCTATTTATTGAGGAAGGGGGAAATACTCCTCGGTATTGTACGGTTTAGGAAGAGAGAACATAAAAAAAGTGGGGGGCAAATCATTGCCGCCGCGATCAGACCAAAGGAGGAGTCCCTCGCAGGGTCGATAGAAAGTCTTCAATGAAAAGAAGGAACCCGCCTGGAAGAGGAAGGACGAAAGAAAGAAATGGCGCAGGAGCGATAAAATCAGGCCTTGAAGGAAAAGGGTCTCAAGGCATTCGGACTTTTCATAGGAAAGGAAGGAAGGCCCGCCTAGAGGGAGGTGGCGAGGGGACGAAAAAACTTAAGAGTGAAAAGCATCTTAAAAGAATTTACTCGAGTCGATCACCGAAACCTCAGAGATTTCTCGACTCAAAGGGTCCTCGACCAAAAAGGGGGAAGTCGTAAAAGACGATGAGCCCGACGGATCCTCATGAAGGAGGGAGAGCTGGGGAAAAAAAGAAAAGGCCTCAAAAAAAAAGGTTGACGTCCGGAAGGGAAAGGAGAATCGGTTCAGGAAGCCAAAGAAGAATTCTAGCAAAAAGGAAAAGAAGAGTTGACTAAGGAAAAGCCAATAGGCGAGGAAGCTCCGGAGCATACTAGAAAAAAAACAAAAGGGGAGGAAAGAGAGAGATAAAAGCGAGGAAAGGGAAGGGCCGCGTTCATAGACGCGCACGGGAGAAGATGTCTTGCAGAGACTCCGTCTATCTGGGGGGATCGTCAGAGGTGCTCTAAAGAAACTGAAGAAGAAAAAAGTTGGCAACTGGATGACCACCTCAGTAATCCTCGAGGCTGGGAGGGGGGATCACAACAGTCGGGAGAAGGGTGAAAAAGTCTCATTCGGACGAGGAAGCTAAAACCTTGGATGGAGAAGGAAGGGGAAAGGGGGAATCGAGGAGGGAGGCAAAGATCATCGCGCGAGGTAATAGAGAAAAAAGAGGGGGTACCGGCGCGGCGGAAAGGAGGAGCTCAAGGGGGAAAAGCGTCATATCTTAACATGCAAGGGAGCTAACTCCAAAAAAAAGGGAGAAAAGGGGGGGGTTCCGTAAAAGCATAGCCAGGGATATAGGTTGTCGGCAAACCATCGGAAGCTCTCGGAGCGTCAGTTTTCAAAGAAAAAAACCCTGAGGAGGCGGGGCCGCTAAGAGTCGAGGTTAAGAAAGGGCCACTCAAAAAAAAAAAAGGGGAAAGGTAGTGTTCTCTAAGAAAAGGAGAAAAATGGATATCGTAAAAGAGGAAGGAAAGACTCAATGAGGAGAGTCAGGTTTACAGAAAACATATGGGCCGCTTGGAAAAGGAAATCCGTATGGGCTAAGCGTCTTTCCGAAAAAAACTGGTCGTAGAAACGTCAGAAGGGGGACTGAGGGAGAGGAGAAAAAATCGCTTTACGTCAAAAAAAAAAAAAGGAAGGAGGATTACAGTTCGGGGGAAGGGGGAGAACCTGACAACTACAATGTAGACTCAGGGGAAAATAAGAAAGGAGAAAAAACTGTATGAAGCCCACAAGAACTATATGGAAAGGTAGGCCACTAGATTGTGGAAAGGGGGGAAAAAAAACCCACTGAAGAGTTCAGGAAGACTGAACCTAAAGGGGGAACCATAGAGGACCAAGAAGGAACTCAAAAAAGACGACCGTGGGACTAGAAAAAGGGTACGCTCAGCGCCCTGGGAGTTCTCGGAGGATTTCAAGAGAGAAAAGAACGGTAAAATCAGGGTGAGCTTACCCTGGCCGAGAGAATATCCAAGATCAGGGAGAAAAACCGAAGGGGAGGAACATCTATATATACCTCAGCCGGATTTCTGGAAGGGGTGAATGTTGAGCAGAAAAATGCGGAAAGACTCTTAAAGAAAGGGAAAAAAAGCTTAAAAAAAGGGTCGAGGCAGAAGGAGAAGCAAGGGGGACGGCGGGAGCAATGAAAGAGGTCTAGAAAAAAAGGAACCGAATCTAATATGGGAAAAGACGGTGAAGAAAGTTGTGATCGCTAAAATCAGGCGTCGAAAGGAGGTACCTCTAGGAGGAGGGGGAGAGCGTTGGCAGGGGATAGCAGGGTCCAAGAAGGGCCGATGGGGGAGGGAGGGGGGGGAACGCGATGCGGGTCGTCGGGCGGAAATGGGGGAGCTGGGCAAACGCGGGAAGGCTGAACCTTAAGAAAAATCCGTAAATAACGGTTGTGAAAAAAGGAGGGGTCAACAGTGGAGGATAAAAAAAATCGACTGACGAAGACTTCTGGAAAAACGGAAAACAAATCATCCAAAATCAAGGACGAGGGGGCATCTAAGAGCCAAAGGATCCCAGCTTCAAAAAGCGAAGTTTATACAGAAAAGCAGGCCAGAAAGAGGAGACTGATGAAGCTAATAAAAGGAGGGAAGACGGAGGTTCACAGAGAAAACATTCAGAGGAAGGAATACAGAGAGCCATGTGTCGGTCGGCACACAGGGGGGAAGTTGTGCCGTCTGGGGACGAGTCCCTATAGCAGGGTGGTCTTGAGGCAGAAGAGACCAAGGGAGGGAATCCTTAAAGAAACGAAAGGTTTAGAAAATCGAGTGTCCGATAGATCAGTTTGGAGGCAAGATAGGGGTCATCCATGTCTACGAAACGCCCAATAAAGAAAAAGGCCTCCAAATGACCTACACACCTGAGTTCACAAAGTTAGAGCAAGGGGTAAGGGGCCTCCTTGTATGGTGAAAAAAAAAGATTTCAGAAAAAAAAAAAGGAACAAGAGAGGGAAGTCGTTCACAAACTCTAATCTGGAGAAAATACAAAGGACATTCGAGAAGGAAATCCTCTAGAGTGAAAAGTAGTAAGGGGGGGAGAGGAAGGAGGGCGAGCTATCTACCAGGGACCGAAGGGCCTCTTAAACTGCTCAGGAAATCTGGGAAAACGATGTCTCCAAAAAAAGAAACCTAGGGGTCTGAATGAAAAAAAGGAAAATTGGGAAGCGCCCATCCAGAAAAGGCGAAAGAATCTCTCTCTCACAAAGGGACTCAAAGAAGAGGGGGAAAACGAAAAGAAAGGCTTCGCACCAAGGCCTAATTCCGCTACTCTTTTGTGGGAGGTTTTTCGAATAAAAAAACGCTGGGGAAAACCTCCAAGCCACCTTCAAGAAAGGGGCAGGCCGGAAGGGGGGGCGGTCGGCGGTCAGACTTCGCTTGGAAAAAGAGGGGGACGCGAAAAAAGGATCCGGAAAATCGTAAGAGAGGGGCTTGAAAGGGGGTTCACAAGAAGGGAAGGCCGGTAGGAATTCGTATGTAAAGAGGGTGTGACGGAGGAAGCCCGAAAAAGTTTGAAAGAGCTTAAAGCAAAAGGCTCTTGAGAGGGGGACTTCGCGAACAGAAGGTAAAAGCACTATAAGCTTAAAAACTAAAGCCCCTAAACCTGGCGCGGGATAGTGCACTTAGAAGAAAAAAAAACTTCCCGAAGAGGATCGGGAAAGTGAACAGTCGGCGGATTCAATTGAGAGAGGGAGAACCTTAGGGCGAATGATAAGAGGATCAATGGAAGAAAAAAGATTTGAAAGGGACGAGGAAAAGGGGGTAGAAAGGGCATGAAGCAAGGCTATCTGACTTCAAGCGAGTCAGGGCCCGAAACCAAAAAAAAGAAAGGATAATCTTCAGAAAAGCATCCGAAAGAAGGGCATACAAGAAAACGCGAACCAGGCAAAGCACGGGCGACAAAGCTGGGAGGCTCTGTCCGGACCGGGGAAGTTTTCCGAAGGGGGGGATTCCAAACAAAAAAGGCGGGAAATGGGCAGAAAGAAGAACTTCGGGGGGCGAAGCGGGATACTCCGGGCCAATCGCCAGGAATGAGCGCCTTTCCTGTCTGGGGGAACCTGCGACCGCAGAGGCTTGCTGCGCGAGGAAAGGCCACCTGGGAAAAAAAATTCTAGAAAAACGTCATAGGGGGAAAGAGAAAAGACTATTAAAAGAGCGAGATAAGATCTCGGGAGAGGGTCTTCAGACCGGAACTTCGGAACAGGGGGAGTGCCGAACTATACGGATCGGGGAGGTTGATCCAGGTGGATAGCTACAGGGAAATCGCACGGGTTTTTCGGGAAAAGTGCGGGGAAAAAAGCGAAAAACAGGAATCGCTCAACCTGCCAGGTGGGGAATAGGGTAGCCTCAGGGGGGGAAAGCTGTGGAAGGAGTTTTTGGCCAAGGAAAGCTCATCAACAGGGGAGTCGCGCGGGTTGAAACGCTCTATTCTTTAACGAAGAGGTTCATATTCGAACAAAAGAGGGAAAAAAGACACCTGGGAGGGGGGCCGTTTTGCCAGGCGAGCGGCCCCCTATACTACTGCCGGAGGGCTATCGAACAAGCGGCGCAGGGGAATAATGAGAAGATACCCGGAAGCCATCATGTAGGGGAAATCGCCTAGACGACGCCTGGACGGAGAAAAAATTTCGGTGAGCTCAAGGAAAGGCACTTCCTGCCCGTCGAAAGAAGATAGGACTCTTCCACAGGGGGGAGAATTCCTCGGGAACAGGAGGACGGTCCTAATTCAGAGAGGCACTCTAGAAAGGGACGCTGAGATCCAATCTAGTCAAATGTCAACTTGCGCATACTACGGCGCATTTAGGAAAAACTCGCAGAGATTTCCACATTAAAAGGAATGGAGATCTACATACCAAGCGCAAAGGGGAAGGGTCTTAAAAAAACAACTTGCCTCTAAGGAAATCCTGAGGGGGGAAACCCATCGAAAAGGCGAGCACCGATGAAGGAAAGAGTCGAACCAGCGCGAACGCGGAGCGTCGACGCGGCGGTCAAAGTGCCTCAGACTATCCGAGAGAAAAAAGGAGTAAGGAGGAAAAGGGGGGGGTAATGGAGGTCATAAGGCAAGGAGGGATTGTCAGAAGAATCAACTTCCTGAGAGGGCTTGCTTCCAAGAGGGATTTTGGTCGGGCGACAGAAACGAAGGGAAGCCGAAAAACTTCAGAAGGAATGTTCAAGGGCGTAGCGAAATCCCATCCGGATTGAGATACTCGAACAAAGTAAAGGAACTTTTTAACTGACAGGACTTCGGACTCAGGGGGAGAACCTGGGTAGATCGCTCTGAGTTTGATTGGGGGAAGGCGAGTAACGTGCCGCGGGGACGCGATTTTAGTATACTTACGTGAACGAAGAAAGCTCTCATCAGAAAAGGGGGGGAACTCTGCAAAAAAGGACGGGAGAAAAAAAAAGGGGGAAAATTTGTCCATCAGAGGAGAGGGGCCATTCTGAACATGCGAAAGGGTCAGGAGGGTCGGTCCTTTAAGAAAAAAACCATGAAGACTAGAACTTGGTCAAAAGGGGATGGCGGGGCCGCGTAAACATCAGCTCGGAAAAACAACCAAACCGCAAAACACGGTGAGGGCCGGTTTTCGCAGAAAATGAGCTCACAAAAAAAAAAAGATTTGGGAAAAGAATCTCTTGATTAGGGGAAAGGAACCCAAAAAAAAAACTAAAGGACGCTGGCTGATATTGGGCCGTGGCTAGGGAAAAAAAACATCCAGTAATGGGCCTGGTGCGGGGAACTTTATCCGCAAGAAGGACAAAAATCCATCAAGATCCGACAGTCCCATGCCGGATCTTTCGTCTGTACAGAACCGGAGGGAGCCAACTAAATACGGATTTCCATTTGAAACTCGAAAAGAATCGAAGGGCTCGTCTGGGAAAGCCAGCGTAGAAGCAGCGAAGGGGCATTCTAAGAAAATCCTAAATCAACGATATTACACGGGGAACACGCCTTTTGGAAATCGTCTCCAACAGAAAAAAGGAATCTTCTAGGAAGACGTCCTAAGAACCATCGACTCTGGCACGGTGCGAACATTCGTCAGGCACGCGCAACCGCTGATGAACGAGACGGTCGGTTTCCTCGAAAAAGGACTCTAAGAAGAAAAAGAGATTCGAGGGAAAAGGCAGAGCTTGAATAACTCATCAAGAAAGGCCGCATTTACGAGAAAAGCTCCGACATATCCAAATGGAACAAATCCTCTAAAAAAAAACGCAGGCCGCTCTGCTTTCTATTTGAAGGGGAACTTCTCTAATGGAGAAATGGCCTTCGACGAGGGAAATCCGCCTCTCCCGCAGGGGGAAGATGGTTTCAAAAAATTGGGCGGAAGGGGCATGAAATAGGTAAGCCGAACGGAAAGTCTTCGAGACTCATAATGGAGCACGCATGGCCGAGCCGCGTTGCTAGATAGGGAAAACGTTGAAGGAAATGTGGGATCGGGAGGGCTCAACGCGACATCAAGGGGGAGGTTTGGAAGATGGTCAACGTGCCGTATTGTCGGAAAAGGGCCCTCGGAAATAAGGGGAAGGGAGTGCGTATCGGAAAGCTGATGCGTCGCGGGATGCACATGGGGGGGAGTCCGGCGGGGCACGACGAAGGAGAACTGAGATCCCAGGTGAGAAGGTCCGGGAAACAATTCAAGGAGGCGGAAGCGCACCTCCGAGTGTACGATCACATCGAAATTAGACCGAGGAAGGTCAAAAAAGGAACCTACAAAATATGAATGGCAGGCCGATCGGCCTCCTGGACGCCCATCCTGTAAAAGCAAAGTTCCGAAAGACCCTCCAACAGAGAAAGGCGCCGTGGAGGCTCGAAAGCAGGGCGTACGAAAAAGGGACGCGGGAAAGGGGCGAAAATCCAAAGAGGGGGTCCTAAGGCCCGAGGTTCCGAGAGAAAAGTGTCAGTTGAAACGAGTTTTAGAAGGGTGATATCGGAGAAAAACTCTTTGATCCGCGATCTGGATGGGCAAGGGTCATCTGAGGGAACCCTCTAAAAAAGCAAGTCGCGTTTTGATTAGGACAGGTCGAGTCCGATGAAAGGGGGGTGGCAGGGGGAGGTGTCAATCTGCCGTGGCGCGAAGGAGAGACAGAAAAAAGCGTCATCAGAGAACCACAGGAGGTACTGCAGGGAAAGGCAGGGGGGGGATTTTATCAGGGAAGTTGCTAAAGC
>Ga0179593_1548307_pt1 | contig 10379 bp, 9 predicted proteins | sample CZODoug2_1_08_16_FD_185931 | JGI IMG/M metagenome (GOLD analysis project Ga0179593, IMG submission 185931) | Vadose zone soil fungal communities from Angelo Coast Range Reserve, California, USA - CZODoug2_1_08_16fungal (PacBio error correction) | ecosystem: Environmental > Terrestrial > Soil >...
CAAGACCAAATCGAAAAAAAAATCATTGACTGCCGAGAAGAACACAGGATGTAATTGGGGGATAAGTCGTTAAGGCAAGCTAGCAGGCTGCTGTGGGAGTCTACAACGCCGATATAAAACGAACTCCAAGGAAACGGCAAGATACATCCTGGAACCAGGGGAAAGGACCGAGCTCGATAAAAGGTTCCGAGCCGATAATGATCCAACGCCATCCGACCACGTGATCGAAACGGGCTCAAAAAAGTTCGGAAGCCCCAATCCATGACCCAAGGGGGGGACTTCGCGGAAAACCAAAAAAAACCGTCCATCGGGGAGTCCGTAAGATTTCAACCAACAACAAGGCACACGAAATCCGCCAAGGCGTAAAAAAGGACCTCAAAAAAATACTTGCAGGAAGGGAAGAAGGGAAAACTATCCTATTTAACTTTTCGGAGGCAGCACCAAACCCTTCCGGGGGGGAAAGAGAAAAAGCACCACGAACCCACAAGGACCCGAAGGATACTTCAGGAAAATGGAAACCATAATATATGACGGGCAACAAAGCAGGGAGGCAGAGATAAAACTTGCTTGGCATCGACGCTCAAAAAAAGAGCGTTAGTCAAATTCAAGCGAAGGTTAGGGAAAGAGCAGTCGAAAGAAGGCGCCGAGACGGCGATGGCGTCAGCTAGAATTATCAGATCAAAAAAGAAGGAAAAATTCCCGGGAAGCAGCATGAAAGGGTGCCTAAAAGGAATTCAGGGAAGTACCGGGGGCCCCTCCAAGGTCCAAAGAAAAAAACAAGGAGCGAAATTCCTCCGGGTGGGAGGAAGACATAAAAATCAAGAAACGAGAAACCTGACGTCCCTCATCGAATCCGCCGGCGGGCCCCGACGAAGATCTAATCTCGGAATCGAAAAAACTGAAGAGAGACGGGCGTGTGGTGTGGGGGAACGGTCTCATGATGGCAAAGGACAGAGGGGAGAAGGAAAAAAAATGGTAGGCCTGCAAAAAATGCTACTGGAGGCCGGACTACCAAAGAAAAAAAAAAAAAAAAACAAAAAAACATCTACCCATAAGTTCCGGGGGAGAAAGGGAACGCCTGGGTGGCCCCTTCTGACCAGATCTGGTACTAATAAGAAAGGACCCAGGAAGAAAGCTGAGGAAAGGAGGAAAACTCGCGACATAGGGGCTCGATAAGTACAGGGCATGCCGGTTTGATCGAGATTCGCTCTTTGAGCACTTTTTACAGTCCCGGCTATTAAAGAGAGTTGGGGGGTCATCTATACTTCGTGCCTGAGAGGGACCGTTCATTGGAAGTTCTTGGGCGACCGCGTAGGCTGTCGACTTCTTGAAGGGTCCCCACTTACACTGTCCATAAAGGAATACGTTTTAGATCGAAATCATCACTCTTTGGGCGAAAAGCGATTTTGGTCCAATATTGAGGACATCTCTGTGACGCACTGAGACCGGCATTCAACCCTTCATTGCCATTGAGAACCAGGTCGGCCTTCGGAATCGGCGGGGGGGAAGGGGTCCAGGGGAGCTCTACTTCACGAAAAACTTTAGAGGAAAATTTCAAAAGGGAAAGGAGAACGACCATGTAAAAAAAGGGGGGAAAGGAACTCTCTAATCCCTTCCTCCTTATCGAAAGAGTGGACGATGAATCTCATCGGTGCAGGTCGGGCACCCATAAGAAAGGGATCTAACGTCAAAAAGAAAAAGACCGGAGATAGAGACAGTCGCCAGTTTCTCGGGGAAACGGAAAAGGATAGAAGAATAAAATTGAACAGAGTAACGGTGCGAAGGCAGATACTATTGGGTCTAACCTCTTGAAGATTGCGAAGAAAAGGGGGGAGGGAACTTGAGTTCACCTACTCCGTGGGGTAAACTCCCGAGGGAAGATGAAAAGATCCTCCACCGCTCAAATCGTCTTGAAATGCAGACTTAGGGGGGGGAAATGAAAAAATGTTAAGTAGGTGCGGAAACTCTTCTGGGGGGGGTTCGAAAGGGAACGCCGAAGAAGGGATATCCTAAAAAAAAGGAGACGTGGGATGGATGCAATCGCGTCAACGTCACAGGGGGGAAGCTGCGTGTAGAGGAAGGCCGTACGATTCTTAAGGGAAACGTGGATCAGAAAGAAGAGGTCCAAGAAGTTTTGCATCGCCGGGGCGTACCAGTGTTCCAGGTGGAGTTGAGGGGGGCCGAACGTCAAGTGCGGATGGGCGGGGGCCGAGGGGGGGGGCAAAAAAGACGCAAATCTTATAGTCCCCAATCTCTCAAACATCACTTCTTCGGAAAAGGGGGGACGCTAAAGGATTTCGTATAAAGGATGCTAAGGAAACCTTTCGGGGGACTGCAGGGTCCAGATATCCATCGGAACCCAAAAAAAAAAAAAAAAACCCCACCACCCCCCAAAACCAAACCAACCAACCGCCGATGAGGGAACTGATCTTTTTCTTTAAATTAATGGGGAGAAAAAGACGGGACTGGGCGGAGAACAATCCGGGCCTGCAGTCAGGGACCTGTAGAAGCTTTAGATTCAAGATTAATGATTCGAAGAGGCTTGCCATGGAAGGTCTCAAGCGAGGTGGGTTCTTGGAACCCTCCTCAAAAGATGTCGCCGGCTAGAGTCTTCACTTGGTCAAGGTCGAGGAGGCGAATCACCGGCGGAGTAAATGGTTCGACTAGTTCCGAATCAAAGGGCCTATCCAGGTATGACACCTTCCATCGGTCTTCTTCTACTTCCTAAGAACGAAAGGGATAGGCTGCGTCGGCGTACGCAGGAGCCGCATGGTCTCAAGAAAAAACGCGCTCCCGAGTTCCCGTGCGGTGGGGAAGGGGGGTTCAAAAAAGAAGAAAGAGTCTCAACGCCGAGAGAATTTTCCCGACTCCGAGTATTACAGGAAAAACTCCAAGGGCAAAGGAGCAAGGGGGCCGAGCCGTCTCTTCTCATAATGCATTCCGACCATTGGTCAGGGGGAGAACGATCGCAGGAAAAGAAAGAGACCCTCCCTCAACAACACCTCACAACAAAAACGGTGGAAGGGAATGGTCTATGGAGGTTTATCTTTTGTCTTGGATAAATTCTACTGCTCCGAAGGGGAGAAGGGACCGGGTTCTGCTACTCGCCGAGGGCTCATGAAAGAACGACGTTCAGGTAAGAAGATTCAAAAGGAAATCGGAAAGGGCTGAGGGAACCATGCTTTTTCTACTATTACGTCTGTGGGGGGAAGGGAAAAACTCAAAAGAGGGGAAGGAGCGGGGGGTTGGGCTCATAGTTCTGTAGACGCCACGGAAAGGGGACCGCCGAGCAGAAGAAGGGAGGGGAGAGGCACCCCATCGAGAGGGTCACGGAGGGGGCGTCAAAAAAGAGATCACCTTCTTTTCCTTTTAATACTGCGACTGGAGAAGGGGGGGAAGTCTTGAAAGGCAGGAACAAAAAAAAATACATTGGGGGGGAAAGATATCTAGGTATAAAGAACCAATAAATACTCGGACGAGCTCTACATAATGAAGAACGGGGAGAGATAAATAGATACCTTCAAAAATAGATAGAAGAGGTGAGCGAAGAGGAAAAAGAGAAAGAAGGCTAGGGGCCAATGCTGCCCTCATCCTCCCTCAGGAAGAAAAGTAATCCTAAATCTCAAAAAAAAAAATGGCGCGAGAACCACCCTTCCTTCCCTACCCCCGCGCCACGAAGGCGATGGTCTGGTAGAAAGGGAGGTACGATCACCTCCAAGAGAGGACAGAAATACTCGTCCCCTATCTCGACCCCAAAAATGAAGAAAACAAACGTCAGGCGACAGAGGGGCAACTGTGCGAGATTCGAAAAATCTACAGATTTCGAGGGGTTGGACCATAGAGACCCCCATCAACCCATTACGAAGATCCAAACGAAGAAAGGGTTCAGGGAGAAGTTGCCAGCAAAGGGTACACAATTGCGCTGAAAACTGAGGAAAAGCCTGGTGGGGAGATTCAAAGTACAACGTCTGCTACTGAAAGCAGAAAACAGGAATCACCCTCCAGCTAGTGAAAGTGAATGGAACATTTCTCAAGGAACCATGAAAAAAGCCTCTGCTCAGAAGGGTGGGTGATCAGACCACGAAGGTTGACACTAACTTGCAGGCCGAGCATCCACTAGGGGGGGCGCTAATGCAAAGGTGACCCAGGGGGATGGGGAATCGAACCAAGAAGTATGGAAGCGGTGGGGAATTCGAAAATAAATAAAAGAGGGAAATAAAACAAAAAAAAAGAGACCCCACGGGAGGCCTTTAAGGGTGAGGAAGAACAGACTCCTCTACAGGGAAGTGATCCCTAGGAAGAGCTGGTGGACACTTGGTCTGCAAAGGAGACAGGTTCAAGGGGTTCTTATCCCTCCCTTCAAGATCTACCCTGGGTTCAAAGTCAGGAAAAAACGAGAGGGGGGGGGACGGTGTAGTATTCCTCCACCGTTGAACAGGGAGGGAGACCTGAATCCTAGGCCCACATGGCCATTCCACAGCAGGGTCATCGTTCAAAACCTAGAGAAAAACGGAGGAACGGCAGTCTAGGGAGCGAGCGTCATAGTGAAATCTGTTCACCACATATAGTATTCAGTGCCGATCGAACCTGGGAAGAAGGGTCCAGAACTCGTGATAGGCTCCCCATGCCCCTCCGGTACCCAATTCCAGAAGAAAAGCGTTGGCGAGCTGTCGGACAAAAAAAATATATTAAAAGGTTTAATAGGGGCGAAGTGCAAAAAAAGGCGAAGGGGGGAATCAACTTGCGAAACGTTGAGCTTTACGGGCATCTGAGAGAGAGACGCACCAAGGAAACGTTGGCCCGTGTTACGCCAGGGTCATCCAAAAGAAAGTACTAGAAGAGGAGGGCTAAGCCGCGGCGTGAAAAGGAAAAGGCCTTAGATAGAAAAAAACAAAAGAAGCTTCGGGGCCCAACGTGGGGCCAGGTTCTCCTTGGACTACCAGGGGGAAAAGAAAAACTCGGGAAAGAAAAGTTCTCTGCATCGGAAACAATCCGATTCGAGCGTGGAGAGATGTTCTAAGCGGTGATATTCGGATTGGGGGGGCCGTTGGAGGTTGGGAGAGAAACGAAGATGGTCAGCCCCGGTGCAAAACAAATGCTGAGAAGCGTTAATCGGTGGGGCAGCTCGTAAAAAAAAAAGGGGCGGGGAACCTCATTTTTCAGAATAGCGCGGCGAAAGCTCGTCTCGATCGGTTCCACTGAGACAACCAGACTGGCAGCCTCAAGGAGGAGAAAACGCGGGAAAAAGAAAAATATGAGATTTAGCATCGATACGCGCGGAGAGGGAAAGATGAGGGAGATGAGGTGTTCTCATTTAGGGAGTCCCAGTAAAAATTCGGGGTAGGGAATCTTCATTTCTGACAAATTGGCGCTGTGCTTTTTACTGGGTCTAAGTGGGGGAAAGTGGACACGCAAGGCTCTTCAGGCATATAGCGATGAGGGGAGGTCCTTCCATCGAAAGGGTGCGCCTACCTTCTTAAATTTTTCTGGGGGGAGAGTCGCTAAACGTCCATACAGAAGAAAAATGGCGTCAAGGGGACTGGAATTCTCACCATCGATAAGAAACGTTAGCGGAAGGCTCCATGAGGTTCTATGCCACGATCGCCGGATGGCGAAGGACATTCTGGGGTTTTCTCTCCGTCATCTACGGGCTGTGAAAGAAAAGGACCAAAATAGGGTCCTGTGGGTCGTTTAAAAGACTAATCTGGGAGCGAAGGAGAGGTACATTCTCTCTTCGAGGGAATCAAGAGGGCATCGAAAAGGGCTGTTGGGTCCTGGAAAGATAGACCGGGGGGCCAGGGGGGTTTTCTAGCTGTTGAGGAAAAAAGGTGGGAGGGACCGAATTCACGTTGCGCGGCGTGGTGTCGGTTGAAGGTTGAAAAAAGGTGTTTTGATCATGAGTTCCGCTGGCTCGGGGGGGAGAGAAGGTAAAGGGGAAAGTCGGGAAGGATCAGAGGGAGACTTGATGGGGAGTCAGGACAGATTCCTGGATGATCGCGTATTCGGCCGATTCGAAGGGGGGTAAGGAAAAAGTGGGAGGTTCTTTTTGCGTCGAGCAAGGACGGTTGTGAAGAAACCTGCGGAAAGAGTGGCCGGAATTGCTAGGAAACTGTGTTTCCGAAAAACCTTGTTTTTGCGCTGGGGTTGGGGGAGAGCGACGTGACTCGGTCGGCGAGATGGTTGGGAAACAATCCCTGGCCGGTAAGCTCTATCGTATTGGTTAGAGAGGCTGTACGAATACGGCCAGGTCTTGAGTAATATGGGACGTCTGCCCTGGGGGGAGGCTAAAAAGCGGTTTATCCTATCAGGGTGGAAGGGTTCTGTCGGGCTATTGACTCGTAAAGCACGAACCTGGGGGACGAAAGGAAGCTTCAAATTCTCAAGGGAATAGGGTAACTCTGCTCTCTTCTGGGAAAGGAGACTCGTATGTCTGAAAGACGGGAACAGTGGAAAAAGTTTACTTGCTAAGCATCACCGATCGAGCTACTCAGTTTTGGAAAGCATGGGGAAGCCCCTTTTTTCATCCGCTGAAAAAGATGACGGAGGAAAGAGGACTCCCACTCACAGACGTGATCAAATGCCGATTTCGCCGGCTAAGTACGTGAGAGGGGACCGATAAAAGAATGGCTGAAAGGGGTCAGGTGCAGCTCTCCGATCGCAAAAGGGGAAGGGGGGGGTAGAGGCCCACAAGGTAGGTGCAAAGATAGTTGAGAAGGCGGAGAGAAGGCGGGTCCCTTCTAAAAAGTACTTTCGGGGCAAAATAAATGTGAATTGGTGTCGTACGAAAACGGCGAAGAAGCTAAAAAAAGAATTGGGGGGGGGTAAACTCAAAGAAAAAAGAGTAGTTAGGGTGGCTCGCTGAAGAAAGAAACTGTAATAAGGCCTTTATTACTGCTACTAGTTCAACAGGCAAACCCGACTAGGGGGTTGTGTTTTGCTCAATGGCTTCAGGGTCATCAGGGGCCAGTAAACTCATCCGCAAAATGAAAATCGATAGCAGAAGGAACCAAGGAATCCCGATCGATACAAAAGAGGAAACAAAGTTTCCTCCTCACAAAGTGGGAGAAAAGAAATCGGATGGGGAGGGTATGAGAAGAAAGAACAGATACTCAAGATCAAGTGCTGCCCAGGAGGAAAAGCAAAAGAGAAGGGAGGTGTGCGGGTGGGATGGGGGAGAAGGTGAACTCCTCGCCTCCGTGCCGCGCGGGGTAAGAGAAGCCCCCCAGAGGCACCACCCGACTGCCAGGTTTACCGAAAAAAGGACAACGTTTCTCCGGGGCAAGAAGGGAAATCAAAAGGGGGGGCGGGGGAAAAACGCCCGATTGCTATAAAGCCCCGCGAAAAAAGATACAAGAAAAAAAGAGAAAGGGGTCTATCAGTCACTGAGGTCCTCGTTGCAAGAAGAAAAAGAAGCCAAGAAGGAAGGAACGAGTAACGGCGCTCAAAAGAGAGGAAAAAAGATCCCATTAAGAAAAAGGAGTGACGGAAACTAAAAACACAACAAAGCTGTAGAGGTGTAAACAACCATATCACCAGAAGGGAAACACCTAAAAAGAGAAAAAAAGGGAAAATCGGCGCCAGGTAAGCCTCAAAAAAGGTGCGAAAAAGATGCTCTCGGACTGACCTAATTGCACCGAGGTAAAAAATCTCCCTCCCCAGCTAGGTAAAAGAAAACGACCAGGAACAGAAGACTTAGGTGAATCGCCGAAGGAACCATAAAGAGAATGGTCTGCCAGAGGGGACTAGGGGAAGCCTCAAACGGTAAGAAGGGTGACTGACCCCTCACTAGGCTAGGAGGGGAGCCTAGAAGGGATGGACGAGACGCTTTTCCCATCATACGCGTAACGAATCTATGGGGAGAACATTCGACAGAAGAATCATTCCAAAAAGTTAAAAGGGAAGGGACTTCCATAAAAGAGAATGGAACTTTAAGAACCATCGAACCCGAATCCAAGAAGACGCCCATAAAAAGGGTCGCAATTCACACGTGGGTTGAAAAAGAAGGGGCAGGTCATTCTGGCTCGTCGCTAAAAAAGGACCTAAAAAACCTGAAGTACTCCTGAACTTGGGGAGAGGGAGAAAAAGGCACTGATCTCTTTACTATCGTACTAAGAGGTGGGAAGAAAGAAAAAGCAATGGCTGCGCTCCGTGCCGGGGCGAAAAATAATGAAGAAGGAAGCAGACAAGAAAAAATTGGGACCTTCATTCTATATTCAAACCTGGAAAGAAGGAGGGGGGGAACCCGAGGGGACCGGAAGCTGCCCCAAAGTCCGTAGGCGAACGTAACACAATTTGGGGAGGAGGAAGATAGTTTGGATAAAAAGAAAAGTCACAATCGGCTATCGGAAAAGAAAGAGACAGGGAAGCGGAACAGAGAGAATTCGGCGTTTCCTGCCTAACTGGGGGGAAAAGAGATGAAGCGGAGCGCATTCGAACTGGGGAAAAAACTCTGAAGGGGGTGTTCCGGATCTCTTTGGAAGAGCGGATAAAAAGGGCCTCAGTTCATCTCAGAAGGGCGCGAATCAGGTCTGCGGCTTCGAAAGAAAAACTTGTGCTTATAAGTCCAAGAAAGAGGTAGAGAGGGGGAATAGGGGCCCGCAAAGCTCACGTTGGGGAAAAACAAAAACCATCTAAAGAAAGGTCCATTGGACAAAGAAAAGGAGAAAGGGGAAATTTCAAAACTTTCATCTGCTTCTGACTAGGAAGGGTCAGAAAGGAGGAAAGGGAGGGATTTTTGGTTAGCGACTTAAGCTAAAGGAGGGGAGTCAAAACTTAGGAAGAAAAAGAAAAAGAGCCGTGGTTTACTAAATGTAAAAAGGGGGGGAAGAATTTAAAGGATCTCGCTAGCAAAAAAGAGGACTGGCGTTCCTCCGGGTGAAAGAGTGGGAGAGGTCTTCGAAAAGGAGGGGAGGGGGACTGTGAGTCCGAATAACGGGGATCACGCAAGGGAAAATCCTCATTCTTTCTTAGGCCTTCACGAAAAAGTATCGGGGATCAAAGAACAACGGAAGGGATACTTCAAGGACAAGAAAAAGGACTGCAGGGCCTGCAGAGGAGAGGGGGATCAAACCTCTTCCCCTGTCGATGTCCGAAGCATAGGGAAGAACTTGGATGCTCAGACCCACCGAAGAAAAGGTCGATCTCCGAAGGGAAACTCTGCCCCCGATCAAGTTCTGATTAATCTTCCCATCTGAGAGGGCAAAAAGGGGGGGAAGGGTGAGGAGGGAGTGCAGCCGGGGCCTTCTCCTGCACTTTCGGGGGGGACAAGGAGGGGGAAGGCCGAAACAAACCTTAGGGGATAGAGGATCATCGGGGACATGGTATCCAATGCAGGAAGAGGGGAGTCCAGATAGAAAGGAGGGGCTGCGTGTATGTCGAAGGAAAGAGAAAATTATCCAAGAAGAGTAAAGTGCTCCAGAGGCGTACCTGGGGAAAAGAAGGGGGGGGGGGGGGGAATCGGGGAGGGGCTTACCAGTTCAGTTCGGGTCTCATCTAAAGAGGGGGAGCTGGGGAGGGGAGGGGGGAATGGGGCGAATTTAAGTTGGTTTAATCCACCAAGAAAGAAAGGGTCTACAAACTCACAGAACTTCGGGGACCTGGAACCTCCGTTTTTATTAAAGATGCAAGGGGGGGGGGGAGGGAGGGTAGAAGGGTGGCAGGGAGATCGTGGGGGGGGGGAAACGCTCCCTTGAGACGCATTCTTGGACCGAGATCCCTCAGCGACCAAGGAAAGGACTCGGTAGGGTGCCCATTAAAATTGGGACATGAAAGATTTGCCGGAAGGGGCCAAGTCTTAAATTTTGAAGGAAGAATTTGAAGAAGGGAGGCCGCGGCGTCCTTCTTGATATCAACTCTGCAGAAAGAGGACGGCGATGAGGAAAGGAAAACGGCTATGGGATTTGCTACCCTCGCATCGGAAGAGGTCAAAAGAAAAGGGGGAAGTTGAGGGTCGAGGGAGAGGTAGTAACTCGATCGACCCTAAAAGGGAGACTTAGGCTGCCTTTCCACGTCAAGAGAAGAAAGGAGGAGAAGTTAAAACGGCCCGCAGGTGCATATTACGGCGGAAACGAAAGAAAGAAGCCCTCTGAAACGAAAAAATAGGGGACGTCGGCGGACGGCATGAGGGCAAAAAAGGAAGTTTCGTAAAGACAACGGCGGGCAATCGATAGAGTTAAAACGGGAGGGAGGGGGAGGGGGAAAAAAAGCCCTCTTATTCACTCACCAATTTGCAAGAATAAGAGAGAGAACCGAAGGGAAAAAAACTGGAAGAGGACTCAAAGGACGGGGGCCCTCTCGCGGCTAAAAAAAGGAAGAAAGGACATCGAACAGTGGGGGGTGCGGCAATTGTCTAATCGCATACGAGGAAAAAAACCAGAAAA
>Ga0179593_1564385_pt1 | contig 10379 bp, 8 predicted proteins | sample CZODoug2_1_08_16_FD_185931 | JGI IMG/M metagenome (GOLD analysis project Ga0179593, IMG submission 185931) | Vadose zone soil fungal communities from Angelo Coast Range Reserve, California, USA - CZODoug2_1_08_16fungal (PacBio error correction) | ecosystem: Environmental > Terrestrial > Soil >...
TGACTTTCCCATGAGAAAAAGGGGCACTTCTTCGTCATCGAGGAGTCGGTTAACATCTACAAAACTTATACGGAACAAAAAGGATGGTAAACCCTCAACGAAAAAAGAATGGAATGAAGACGGCGGAGGGCGCGTTCTTCTACCGAAGGGGGGGGCAAGAAAAAAGGGGGACGGCAACTACCGGGGGGGAAAGGAAAAGTACTTCTGGCGGAAAAAAAAAAACTTCCTTCGGGGGAGGAAAGTCCCAGAAAAAGGAAAAGGGGAAAGAAACCAGCATCAAGGAGAGGGAAAAAAGGATAAAGAGATCTCCATCACTAAAAGGGGTGTTTTATTGCGGGAAGAAGTGGATCTGGGGGGGAGGACCGGGAACCAATTCTTAAGAAAAAGAAAGAAGGTCTCCACCATTTTTGTGGAAAGAGGGAACTGTCAATAGGGGTGCTGAGGTCATCTCGAACTGTTCAAAACGAGAGAACTTCCGACCAGAAAAGGGGAGTTTCTTTTCATCGTGGAAAATAACTTAACGGAAAACACCTTTATGTACGAGTTGGGAAAAGGGGTTCTCTCAACCAGGGGGGGGGCCACTTTTCATAAAAATGATTAAGAAAAAATCGACTTCTCTCTTGGGGGACTTTATCGGACCTATCGGGAAAAGGGAGTAGCGGCCCGCTTCTTGTGGTGGAGAGAAAACACTTTCTACTGAGTTCTCCTGCAAATCGGGGAGATAAAGCGTCTGACTGGCACGAAATAAGGTGACAACCGAATCAGCGAAAAAATGAAGGAGGGAAAACAGGTCTACTCTCTAACGAGAAACCTGTTCCAGTTTTTCATTTCCCAACAAAGCAAAAGGAGTATTTCATCTTCGGGTCTTTGAAGAGTAGAAAGGGTTGTGAAACACGAACTGGGGGAGCTTAACTCCATAAAAGGGTACTCTTTAAAAGTATAACAATTCAGGGAAACAAGAAAGGTGGTTTAGGTTGGGAAATCCCTCTACAACAAGGGGAATCACGTTAGCCGGGGAAAAAAAAAACACTTGTACACGGGGGGAGGAAGTCCTGCGAAATGGGGACCACACCATCTAAACCTGAATCACCAGGAATCACTGAAGAAGGGGATTCCTCAAGAAAATCCTTCTACTGCTTACTTTGGGGTCCGTTCAAAAGAGAGAAAAAGGGGGGGTCTTTATAATATGATCTCGAAAGGACTCCAATTTTTTAAGAAATTATGAAAGGGGAGAGAAGAGGGCCGCCATGGTGAAAGGGAAGCCACCGTCTTGTTGAAGAAGGGGGGAGCGTCAGTCATCCTTCGAGAAGGGGGGGCTAGGGACAAGCGTACAGTAAAGTTCGTGTGTGGAGTGGAAAAGAGGGGGGGCGACCTTTCGCCGATGCGGGGGAGATTCATCCTGTAGAGAGAATCGCCTAGAGGGTAAGTGGATCGCTGCCGTTCGGACGGACAAGGAAAAAGTCCAAAAAAGGAGGCTTCTTGCTTACCAGATGGCTAGAGCCGCTGGCCAGAGAGGCGTATATGGGAAGGGGCGCACCAACAACCGGAAAAGCGATTTCGCCAGGTCAGAAGGGGCGGGATCGTAAGAAGCTCAAGCGGTTCGTCACATGCAAGGGGTGGAAATCCCAATAACATATTACCTTAAAACGCGTAAGTTAAAAAATCAATAGCCGATAACGCTAGACGACAGGGGGGGGAAAAAATGCAAAACGTCTTTTTAACACCAACTTGGAAGGGACGCGGAGTAGGGGTGGGGTGAAGTAGTCATTTAAAATACAGGGGGGTGGTGAATGGGGAAATGTCCTTGAACGAGGGGACAGGTGCACCTCGGAGAGTTTCAGGTCAGGCTTTGGAACGAAGAACCCACGATAAAGTGTTTAGATAAACAAACAGTCATCTCGAATCACCGGCCACTGGATTCATCGGCCATTGGCGGCGAAACCTCGGGGGGGGGCAACACACCGTCGGGGAAAAAAAAAAGAAGGATTTATTCTCTGGGACCAATCTAAAGAATAAAGGTCAAAGGGGCTCCAGACGCGTGACTCAGGAAAGTGGGGCGGGAAAGGGATGTTCTCCGTTCAATGGTTCTCGTGAGAAGGAAAAAGTGAGACATCGTGGAAAAATTGTCACAGCGAACACACCCTGTGGGGTGGGGGAGGGGGTTACCGGGCGTTTCCATTTAATCAAACGAAGATCCCTCTCATCAAGGGGGGGAAGAAACACACTAGCGAGCTACCACGGCGATCATTACACCGCAAAAGAAAAGCACCATTACCAGCGCAAAAAAAAAGAGCCACGCATCCTCGTAAAGTGGCAAGTCTGACAAACAGGGAATGAAATTCGCTATCAGGGGGGGCCTAAAGGTGCGTGCGGTCGGCCAAAATCGTCTAGGTGGCCTCAAAAAGCAGTAGGCAGCGGGAGTAGCAGGGGTCTGGAAAGGTTTTAAGAGGGGGGGACAGAAGGGGGCTCCATATGCCAAAAGTTTCGGGATGGGACGGGAAAAATGGACAGCCCGCCGTGATAATAACAAATAACACTGAATGTGCCGGGGCCCCCGTCCAAGAATGAAAAAAACAAGGACTGCCATTTCTCCTCAAGGGTACTTGACTGCGGGCCTTGTCTCGGGGGCGGGAAGAATAGGGAAAATCCACTCTATCGCAGAAACGGAACCACCTTTATCACGTAAGTGGAAAAGGAAAAACACGAATGGTAAGAACGCGAAACAGCAAGAAGTAGAACTCATGGAAGACAGGGTGACCATCAAAGTTCAAAGGTTGTGTGTACTGGAAGAACACGGTTCACCCCGGCCACCATGGGCTAAAAGGCGTGGCGTTCAGGACAAAATGGAAGACAATACGTACGTAGAGGAGAGGCAATAACACACTCCACCCACTGGCCTCACGGGAAACAAAAGACGGTAGATAGAAAGGAATCAACACACAACTTATTAGGAGGTGAAAAGGTAACTTGTCGAGGCGATTGGAAAACGAGGGGGCGCGATGAGCAGCTTACGGGGTTGGGGAGCAGTGTTCATTGCAAGGAAAGGATCAAGATCGGGCGGAGCGGGAACCTTTTTTAACCGTTGGGAAAAAAAGTAAGAAATGATGGGTCACCGTAAGAAAAGTAGTGCCTTCGGGCTTCGACGCAGAGAGTGTGTGGCGTCTTAAAGGGGGGGACATGGATAGGGTGGGGCGCGGCTACGTCTGAAGTAAAACCGGAGTGTATCTACCGTATAAGCGAAAAAGAAATCCGAGCCTGCTGGACCTTCTAAAAGCGGCAGTAAACTCGAAAACGCTCGGGGGGGAAGTTCGCTGATGGAGCGCAGTAGCAAAATAGGGATTCTTCTTTGGGACATCTATCCGATAGGGGAGCATGGGAGAGCCAAAATTGAGTTTGGGCAAGGGTTAGAAAATTAAAGTATCCTTGGGCCGGGGATATTCCGTAATGCATAAGTCTTCGGGTGGGGATAAATCATAACAGCCCTCTCTCCGTGGTTGTGTGAAACTGACCTCTATTAGGGGGAAGGCGTGGGTGGTCTGAGCAAAGAACAGGGGGCGATATACGGGCGCTTTTGGCGGGGAAGGGTTTACTCTTAAATGTTTTTTGGAAGCGGGTTGGGAATGGATGCTTCGGGAGGGGGGTTAGGGAGGGGCCTACGTTTAGATGTCTGACCGTGTCGGGGTAGCGATAGAGAAACCTTTAACGGGAAAAGTTCTCTTCGGAAAGAAGGAGGAAAAAATTAGGGAGGTTGGGGAACTCACGGGGGAAAGAACGCTCTGTGGGGAATACTTCCGAAGACACTCACTTTTAGAGATGCTGGGGGGGGAGGGAATTTTGAAGGATCTTGAAGGGACTTTCCATTAGTAAAACGGTTGGGACCCTGGGGGGGAGGGATCATTATCTCACGGAAAAAAAAGAAAGCACTACTTTTGCGAAAAGAATTCAACTATCTATCGGGAGAAGGTCATCGAGAAGAGAAGTTTTCCCAACAGGGAGCTTTTCACGGAAAGACGACCCGGAGAAGGGAAGGAATGAAAAAAAGGGAAGCAAGTTGTTGGCCCTCCTGAAAGGAAAGGAGCCTTCGATCCAGAAAAAGGAACCGCATGCATCTGTTGCAGGACGGGGGCAATGAGTACAAAAAAAAAAAAAAACCATAAAAAAGAAAAAAAACAAAAAAAACCCAAAAAAAAAAAAGACAGACGTCCACACCTAGGAAAGGAAATTATGGGGGATCAAGGAGGATTTCGACAGAGGGAAGAAAAAAGGTAGTCCTATCCTGTGGGGGAACCTTTCCTTAATTCAGGGGGGGGGGTAAGGTCGGACGCACGCAGCTGCATTGATGGGAAGGAAGAAAAAAAGGGGAGCTTTTCTTTCAAAAAAATCACATGTCTTCATGGGAAAAGAAAAGAAAAAAAAAAAGGTGCCTAGGGGAAAGGTTAACGTAAGATTCCGTCGAGATCCGAGAGAAAAAAGGGGGAGAGGGGAAAGCAGCTTCTTACCGAAGGGAGACTGCGACGTATTGCTTGAGGGTCATTAAAGGGAAGCGCGTCTGAAATCCGGGAAAAAGATCTGTGGGAAGGGGGGCGCTCGCGCAGGGAAGGAAGGTCCAAGGCGGGGGGGGGGGAGGTTCGTGATGGCTGCTATTCCAGGGGAAAAAAAAACCAACGAAAAGGGGGGGGGAGGGGCTCGAGGCGGCACCTACCTTTTTAGTGAAGCCTAAGGGGGGGGGGGTTCTTGTGCAAGATCTTCTACATGCAATCTATCTGAAGAAGAAGGGGCTTGGCACTGGAGAAGGGAAAAAAGACAGTGTTCCCGGGAGCGTGGCGAAAGACTTATCATAAGGAATTCGTTTTTCCTAGGGAAAGCACGACTTAAGGAAGGGGAGAAAGTGTTGGGCATAATCGAAAACAAAAGCCAGGAGGAAGTTAACTTCTCTTATTCCAAGAAAAAGACCGCCTAATTGTTGGAAACGGGAAAGGGCTTAAGTGGACACCTAGGGAGGGAGGTGCTCTCCTCTACCAGTCACTCGGGGTGTCTTTTCCTTTTGGGATCAGGGGACCCAAGCACCTCTTACCAACGGAGACTTCCTTTATCGGGGGATTTTTACACAGTTAGGCAAGGCATAAGGGGGAGGGGGGAAGTTTCCGCCATGAAAGAACCACCAGGGGACGTAACAATTCGCCGTAGGGGTTGGTCCCAACGTAGAAAAAAAGGGGAGAACGCCGAATAACCACCTCGACGATAGTGAGGGGGGAGGAAGGAAGTATCCGTGCTACTGTTGAAGAGCTTTTTTTCTGGAAAAGGAGGGGGGAGGGGGGGGATGCCCCTCCGCAGGAATGTGGGGGGAAAAAAAAATTTTCCGTAAGCGCTTTTCGTGCAAGGGGGGAAAAAAAAAGCTGAAAAAGGGGGAGGGAGCGACCTCTCCGGTGAAAATCGGGGGGAGCAGTCTTTCTTTTGAAAAAAGAGGGAAGGACGACCCTAGAACTCGACCTTCTCATAGTGGGGGGGGGAAGGTTCTTAATCCCCTCCTTAGAGTCTCCCTTTCAAAGGGAGGGATATCCTCAGAAAAAAAAAATATATATATTGCGGCAAAAGGGGGGACGACTTCTTCTCACTGAGAAGAGGGGCGTGGGCTAAAGGGGGGGAACTACACGAGGAGAAGGTCGATGCTGAAAAAAACCTCAACTACGGAAAGAGGATTCGAAAGACAGAAAAAAGGCTCTTTCTCTGAAATTCCTCTCCCTTGTACGCCACTTCCTGAGGGAGGGAAAAAAAACACCTGGTCCACCTGCCGGGCAGGGGGGAAAAAAAAAGCTAAAACGCCTTCCTTACATGGGGGGAAAGGGGCGCTATTAAAACCTTCGAAACGAGAGACAAAGACCAAAGAGGAAGGGGTGGTTATTCTCGGGAAAAAAAGAAAGACTGCGGGGAAAGAGGACGACTTCGTCATGGGGGAAAAAAAGGGAACGAAAAAAAGGGGGGTTCATGGTCTGAAACGGGAAGCGAAGGGGAAGAGGGAGAGCGACCTTTTTCACGCAATCATGGGAGGCCTACAGAAAGAAAGGGGACTGCGCATCAGGGAAAAGGCAACTCCACAAACAAGGGAAAAGGGATTTTCGCGGCGCGAGAAACTTTTGCATAATTTCTCAAAGGGGGGGGGAAAAATCTAAGGAAAAGGGGAGGTGACTTTATCAGAGAAGGAAAAAAAACTTCCCTGTCTGGTGCTGGGGAAAACATTGCAGGAAAAAAGGGCATCTCTTTGCTGAAAAATCCCTAACATCTAAAGTACGGCCCTTCAAAGGGGGAGGACTAAGACAAGAAAAGGGCACCCTTTCGTTTTTGAAAAACCGCCCTTGAAAAAGGGGAGCGGGATTTCACTCGAGGTCGAAAGGCCGAGAGCGTTGGGAAAGAGAGATTATCATAAGGGGGAACATCAGGGGAAGACCAGCAAAAGTCGTCCACCACAGGAGGGGGGTTTTGGTAAACCGTCCCGAAAATCAAATCAGGGAGGAAACCGAAGCCCTGGGAAGAGCTCTCTACGTCGAAGGAAAATCGCAAAAAAACGGACCTCAACGATACAAGGAAAGGGGAGTCCCTTTTCCAGGAACTCCCCTAAGAAGAAGGAAAGATGACTTTGAACAAAAAGGGGTCAGAATCCGGGGGGGAGGGGGGGATTTGGGACAGTCTCTTCCGTTTACCAAAAGGCCAACTCGATTACTTCTGAGAGGAGAAAAAAGTGCAGAAAAAGGACCGGGGGTTGGAAGACCCTCGCCCGTTGATGGGCAAAAAAGGAAGGCTTCGCTGCTTCTCAAAAAAAGAAAGCACCACCTCTTCAAAAGGGGAGTGTGCTTGAAAAAAAGAGAAGGTTTTCTGATACAGGGAGGGAAAAAAAAACACCTTTCGATAAAAGAGACTTCCCGGGGGGTGGCTGCCGTAGGGGAGAGGTCTAACACCTCCTCAAGAAAAGGGAGTGCTTACTCTACTAAGGGGGAAAGAGGACCTTTCTAGAAGGGGGCTCACCACTTGCGCCCGGAGAGAAGAAAAGGAAAAGGGTCTCCAGTAGGCGTCTCGAAGGCAACATCACGAAAAAAAACGTATCTCACGTAAAAAAGGAAAAGGAGAACTATCGCCGAGGGACTACGTATCAACGGAGGGGGGGGGGGGGGGTTTTTGGGAAAAGAGACTGAATTCATCCAAACTACAGGCCTTTCAATAGCGGGGGAAGAGGGAGGACCCTATCACGGTCCGAGGGGAACCTTTCTTGGAAGACCCATTTTCATTAAGCAGAAAAAATGGAAGCCGAGAACGCCCACCTCCTGAAGCTGGAATGCTAGGCGCGGCTCCTTTTCACTGGTCAGCCACGAACGACTTCCTAGGGGAGAGCATTCCATCCCTGAAAGCGTGTAAATCTTCCAGAAAACCCTCAAGAAAAGAACACCCACCTTCTATCATACACCAAAAAAGGAACGGACCATTACAGGCTCCACCATCTCCCGGCCTCAAAAGATTTTCTAGTTCTCGGGAAAGGTTGCACTGCAAGAAAAAAAAAAGTGTCACCAAAAAGGGTCATCTCAAAAAGCGATCACCGGAAGGCAGGGTGGTCTGCAGATCAAGGGGCGCAGTTCAGGACCATCCCCCTTCTCGAGGAAGGATCCGCCGCAGCCTCTATGCTGAGTGCGAAAAAGAAGCCCATTGCGAAAAAGTGGTTAGTCATACAAGGGCAATGTGTCTCGGGAGAAGAAAGAATCCACTCGATTCGAACCGCGACGGTCGAAAAAACACAAGATACCACGAACGGAAAAAGCCACCGCCCGGGGAAGGGAAGCGTAAAAAGAAGGACGTACTTGGGTAAAAAAACTCGTTAAACACACGGCCAAAAGAAAAAGGCGCAAAGCCCGAACGCGGAAACACTCCAACCACTGAAAAAAAGATCTCTACACAAAAAGAGGTGAAAAGGCGGAAAAGGGATGTGTCGGGCGCAGTGGGGGGGTTGCGAAGCGCGGGGAAAAAACTTTCAGGCGGACCTGCTCGCCACGCTGTATGGGAATGGGGGGGGGACCAGTACGTGGGGGAAGAACCGACTCCGGACAGGAAGGGGGAGGTTTAGAGTGAGGTCGGCTGGGGGAGGGTCAGGGGTCGACCGAAGAGCGCGTGGCTTATCGCGGGATGGATTCCACACGATCCTCGGCACGGAAAAGTCGTCTCACTTTAGGGCAAGAAGAGTTCTCACTCTATAACGGAGGGGGAGTTTTACAAGGAGAAGGTTGATGGGCAGGGGGGGCTTCTCAATCCTGTTACTGGGAGGAAGTCCGGGATAGACGGTGTACTCTGAACCCCGCGAAGGAAGGGAAACTTACCCTCTATGACCGCGGGAGAGGAGATTCGGAAGGGAGGAGGGCTCTTGTGGCGCCTGCGGAGACTTTTTGTTTTTACTTCCAAGAAGGGGGCCCTTTCCTTGCTGCGGGGGGGGGGATTGGCTATAAAAGGGGGGGGGCATGGCCTGGCTTACCGCGGCGAAGAACTGACCTTGTCCGGCGAAAGGGGAGGGGGGCCCTGCACCGCGCATATGAGGGTCTTTGGTGGGAATACGCTCTGTTGCAGTGCCCTTGGGCCTGAAGGATCGCGCTGCAGGGGAGAAGGGTCGCGTGCCACCTGGAAAACCAGGATGCCCAACGGGTGGGTACAATCAAGGGATCGAAAAAAAAAAAACGGTTGGAAAGGAAAAAGTTCAACGAGGCGATCGGGGGATCTCTGACGGGACCTGGAAACCACTTGTCGGGCCTCTACGACACGGAGAGGGGGGGGGGGGGGGGGTTCTCGCAGGAAAGGGTGTTTCTAAGGAGAAGAAGGAAGGAAGGAGAATACATACCTTCTTCGAGTGTTTCATCCTTTTTCTGCGGACACGTTCTACTCCGACGGGGGAAAAAACGAAAGGGGGATGCGGAAGGGAATGTCAGCGAGGATGTCATCTTCATCGTCACAAAAAAGGTGTTGTTCAAAAAAAAGGGCGCGGGAGGAGGAAGAGGAGGGTGAGCCGCCGCAGCCGAAGGAAGATTCCCACAACTGTCTGGCGGGGAAAATAAAGTCATCTGAACCTCACCAGGCGCAAAGGGGAAAAAAAGAGGAAGCGAATAAAGGTTTTGAAAAAAAGGGCGGAAGCGCCAGGTCGAGATCCGCTATAAGGTCTATTGGAGTGGGGGGGGGGGGGGTGGTTGGGGGGGGTTTTGGGGGGGGGGGGGTTTTGGTGGGGGGGGGTGGGGGGGTGTGGAAGGGGCGGTGTTTGGGTGGGGGGACAGCCTCTTCTGAACGGAGGGGGAGGCTGCGAGTAGGATGTAGGGGGAGGAGTGTATTCTAGAAAAATTTTAGGTCCTGGAGGGACCTGCTGCTCTAAGCGTCTGTCCAAGAAGGGGGGTAAGAAGGAAACGTGGCTGTTTCTTTCTTGCTGGGATTTTATGCTGCTCCCCAACGACACAGGGGCTATTTCTCGGGGGGGAAAAAAGAGGGAAAAACTGATGGAGGGGGGCTGATACCAAGTCTTGTTGCAAAAACGCTCTCGGGGGGAACTGAGGAAAGAGAGCTGAAAATACTGCGCGGCTGGCACGAAAGGGGCCCTCTTAGCCGTTAGAGAAGGAGTCATGGCCTTCATCATCTTGGGGAGTAGGGGGCTAGAAAGTGATGTGGGGAAAAGGGAGGAAAGAGTGTCTTCTCCGTCGAACTTGTTGGAGGCCTCGAAGGTTTCGGAGGGGAAGAGTCCCTTCAAGAAAAAAGGAGGCGTATAAAGGAAGAGAGGTGACATGTGGGTTGTGTTCTTTCAAATGGGGAAAAGGAGTGGGGGGGAAGCAGCCAAGGCTACCAGCAACAGGTTTTTTTCTTTTGCACGGGGGGGGGTCCAATATTAACAACAAAAGGGATGAAAACGAAGGCTTTTCGAGGGAGAGGAGTGGGGAAAAAGTTCGATCTGTCGCCGCATCAAAAAAAAAATGTACATCACCTTTTGTGCGAAGAATTGCTTCCTTCAGGGGAAAAAAAGGTGCCCGAAAAAGAAAAGAAGGAAGATTCCCTCTCATAACCCACCTCGACAAGGAAGGGTCATCCTTGCTACGGTTTCCGGAGAAAGGGCCATTTCATTCATGCAGGGGGGTAGAGGGTGGAACGCCCGCCAAAGAAGGAAAGAAAGCAGTAAGTTGCCTGGACAAGGAAACGTACCCTTCTTGCGGGAGACACCTCGCCTTTGGAATCCTGAAGGGAGGAGGAGTTGGCGGTTAAAAACCACGAAAAAGGAATAAAAACTCGACCTTCTCCTCGTGGTAGAGGGGGGAAGTCCCCTCGTATCTATGACGAAACGGAGGGAAAGGGAAAAACTGTACTTTGAGGAAGAA
>Ga0179593_1576001_pt1 | contig 10379 bp, 9 predicted proteins | sample CZODoug2_1_08_16_FD_185931 | JGI IMG/M metagenome (GOLD analysis project Ga0179593, IMG submission 185931) | Vadose zone soil fungal communities from Angelo Coast Range Reserve, California, USA - CZODoug2_1_08_16fungal (PacBio error correction) | ecosystem: Environmental > Terrestrial > Soil >...
CTGGCCCTATTAAGCCAAACGCTTCGCGAGAAGCAAAAAGAGGAAAAACGACGATTCCGCTTTGAAAGAAAACTGCACTCCCCCTAGTAGGGGGAAAGATCCTGACGACGGACCCCGCGGGCCGAGAGGGAAAAGAGTAAACAAATGTCCGAGTTGACCGGGTCGAAATGAACACAAACGGACGAGGCACCGGGGAGGAAAAACCTAACCTTTCCGCAGTCACTCTCTGAGGGGGCGCGCCAGCTTGTTGATGCTTTAGGAAGAGGAGGCGCCCGGCTCTAGTACACAATCAAGGCCACACGCTCCCGGAGGGAAAAGGCCGTCTTCTTCACTCTTCGCACGAAAAGGGAAGCCACGGCGATAGGGACGTAGCGTCAAGGGGAGGGAACACCTTTCCTCTTTCCTAAGAAAAACGTTTCCCCCTTTAGGAGGAAACATGAGTTATAATAAAGGGGGCCTTCCTTCTGGGCAAGGAAAAAAGGAAACTACACCTGTACAGAACTCCTCTCTTATCACGCCGCCGGGGTGACGGCTGGACTTCTTTCCCCAATCACAGTAGGAGCCCGTTGGATTGGACCCCTCGGAAAGGGGGTGGTCCAGCTCTCGGGGGGGAAGACTTTATCCTTCTCCGACGCCGGGCGGCCGCCACTTGAGGAAAAACCGCTTTTTTCAGGAGGAAAGTCAAAAACGCCGGCAAAGGGAGGGTGGTTTTCCCCCCCCCCCCCCCCAGAACCTTACGCCCGAAAAAGGCGAAGGGGAAAAGAGGGGAGGTCATGTTGCCGCGTCCAGTTGGGAAAAAGGGGAAAATAAAAGAAACTTTGTTTCGAGGGGAAAGGGACGCGGGGAGCATTAACTCTTTCAGAAGCTCGGCGGGGCGCTGGGGGGGGTGAATGGTCGACACCAGCAAAAAAGGAGGGGGCGTTCGACCACGCATCTAAATCCGCCCTAAAAACTTATCCCTTCGGGGAGTTCCGGGAAGGAAGAAGCCGTGGGGTTTTCTTTTCGGTACCCAACCCAACCCCCCGAACTCTCTCTCGAAACCTCTCCGCTGGCTGCCCAAAGAAGGGCGGACTCTTACTCCCCAGCGCGACAAGGTGGGAATAACGGAAAGTAGCGGGTCGAGTGAGTCCTGGATATCCTGCCAACTATCCGAAAGAGAAGTAAACGCTGGCCTCGATCAGCAAAATTCTCGTTTTGCCCGGGGCAGGACGGAGGCGTACTTTTTCTGAAAGACTCCCTTACCACGGGGGACCTCTCGGACCCGAAAAAAAACCTGGTAGTCCGGAGGCTTGCAGAGAAAACAAAATGGTACAACGGAGTGTCCTGACCTTTCTGCAAAAAAAACGTAAATACCAAGAGACCCTTCCCTTCTCTCGTCGACGGGGAGCGACAACGGGTCGAAGAGTGCATGTCTGTGAACAGAGGGGGGGGAACCGGAGGGGGAGCGCGGAGTTGTAATACCGCTCGAAGGGCGGGGAACAAGGGACATGGAGAAGAGCATCTTCGAGAGAGTTCGGCCGTGATGTGCCGCAAGGAGTTCCCTTGTGAGGGTGAGGCTCCTGAATGATGGCGGGGGAGGGAGGAAAAAGGTGTTGCATCTTAGCAAAAGAGCAAATGGGAGCCGAGATTGCCCGCCGATGGGAAACTTTTCCTACGCTTGTTAAATGGGGAGTCCTGCAATAGAGACCATCCCCCCCCGCGGGGGAGGAAAAAAGAGATCCCCGGTTACAAGAAAAAAATTTGCCAATTCCAAGATGAGATCTGCAAGGGGGTTCCCCGAGAAAAACTTAGGAGGAGAAAAGGGGGAAGACTGCTGCACTGAAGGCCCTTCTCTCTTCCCCCGGTGCGGGGGTCTAGGGCTGGCAAAGGTAAGGCCCCAGGCATCACGCCTGTTAAGGCATTGAACTCACTCACAGAACGGCCCCTGATAAGGAAAGGGAAAAAGGAGGCGGCAGCGCCCGCAAAACGGTCAAGAAAAACCTTTCCCGCCCTAGGGGAAAAGGAAAGGCACAACTTCAGAAGAATTCGCGCCTCAAGAAGTGAAGCGGAAAAGGGAAAGAAAGCAGGACTCCCTCGACGAGGAAAAATGTCGTTGGGGGGTCCCAAGAAAAAAAAAGAACGAATCCAAGTGTTGCCTCTCTCGCCACACCTCCCAGGAAAGTCCCCGACATGCACTGAAAAGAGAAAAAGAAAGGTGTCGCCAGCAGGAGGCCCTCGCTTTTCTTGGATGCGGCCAGGGGGGGAGGCGAACACGGAAAGTCAAGCAGAGAAAGCAACCATCTTTTCGAAGGAAAAAGGCTTATCCCGTCAGCACCGTCGTAGGGAGGAGTGGAACCCCTGCTCAATAGCTTCCTACTTCGACCAACCTAGGAGAGAAAGAAAAAGGGGGGACAACCGATCATTAAGGGACTGCCTGATCTATGCAAAAGGATATCGTTTGCCAGGGGATATAAGGGGGGTCACGAGGAAAAGAAAGTGAAGGAAAGACGCTCTTTTTATTATCTTATAGACGAAGATGTGGCAGCCTGGAAGTTTTTCAGATAGGGGGGGAAAAAGCCCGTCCCATGAAATCGCGGCGAAAAAGGGAGTGAGGTCAGGCGAGGGTGGGCAGGGGAAGGGGCTTCTCTATGGCAGTTGTCGAAAGCAAGTGAAGCGTGGAGTATCCTTAAGGGGGACAAAGGACGACACTCTCCCGCCAAAAGTTCATGCTCCCCAGAAGGTACAGCAAAAAAAAGTTAAACGCGAGGACGGGGGCCTTCGAAATAAGTCCCTCCCTCTCGCCTTCCTCTCCGAGGGAAAAAAAAAAGGAAGGACCGAACCGTCGAAATCGGGAAAGGGGGAGTCGTTCTCTTTCGGAAGCACCCCATCGTCGAAGGAAAAGAGACGTGCAGCGAGGGAGGACCGATTTTAACTTACCCACTTTCATCGAAGAAGGGGGGGAGAGTAACAGAAGGAGAGGCCGAGATTCGTCTGTCACCTCATAAAGTGCCTTCCCCGACGGACGGACACGAAAGAGAAATACAGGGATGTAACTCGGGTCGACGAAGGAACGTCTCCTCAGGAAGTCGCACGAGAGCGCGGGTATCGGAAGATCGTCGCTCTCTCCTTGCCTCAAAGTATACGCCCGTCCGCCCTCCTCCAAGGAGGAGAGGGGCCTTCCGAGGGATCCTTGCTCTCAGAAAGAAAAACTCAGGGAACTGTCAGAATGACAAGAATGGGAACGCGTGACGGCTGCCCTTTCCTGGCTCCTCGTAAAGGTTGGGCGAACGGCTGGCTAAAGGTCCTTCTATACTTTCTTGTACTTCGAAAGATCCGAAAGGAGTAATCGGAAAAAAAAGAGTCGGGGCGTTGCAATTTCGCAGCCAAAAGGAATCTTCCCGTGGTAATGAGGGAACTCAAGGGAGGAGGAGAAGACCAGGGGTGAAGCAAGGAAGGGAAAAAACTTAATTATGATTAAAACGATATATATCGGGGAAGCTTTCGGAACCCGTCGCGAAAGAGTGACCCACACTATTCCGCTTTTGCACTACGAAACACCTACGAGGAGGAAGGCATCAAAAGAAGGGAAAAGAAGGCCCAAAGAACTTCCACTCAGGGAAGGAAAAGTGCATGGAACTATGGTGAAGTTCAAAAAAAACACAAAAGGACTATTCGCTGGGGGCCGCTGCCCGAAGGGCAAGATTACCAGCCTTGATCTAGTTCTTCTTGCATATCGGGAAAGCCACACGCAGGGAGAAAGAGAGATCGGTGGGGAAAGAGTAGGGGGGGGGGGGGGAAAGGGGCGGGTGGGAAGGGAGGGGGGAGTTATTATGACTGCCGAAGTCAAGCTTGCGCTTCCAGGAAAGATCTTCCTCACACCTCCAAGAAAAAAGCTGGCCATAGAGAAAGGGCTAGGAGAATTGTCCCCTTTTCCTTCGCCCCGAGGGAAGGGACGGGACCAGATGCGGGGAAAGCCGTAAAAGGCTTCGGACACCTATGCGGTGGCATCTCGGATCAACGCCCGCGGGTGATGAAAGGCGGCAAAAATCCCAGGAGCCGGGTCGCGGGGAAGAGGAACTGTGTTTCAGCGATTTCCGGAGAAAAGACGTCGAGGACTTAGAAGAGGGGGCGCGCATAGGGGGGACGACTCAAACAGAGATGGGCCGCTCGGCAACGGTTGCGGGGAGATGGGAGCTGACCTTACGAAGGTCGGCTCGTGAGGGGACGTTAGGTGGGAAGTCGGGCCGAAAGGGGGGACAGCCCCAAAAGTGGTGGGAGGGAGGAAGAGCGTGGATCATTAACTGAGGGGAATCTCTTCTTGCAGGGTCTCGGGTCCACAAGGGAAACTCGACCTCTTCCCCGGAGGGAATCTATAATCCGCCGGCTAATGAGACAACTCAACAAAGGAAAGAGATTTCCTCGGCCCTTTGAAGGTCTGGTTTCTCTCGGGGGAAGATTTCCCTCAACCTCTACGGGAGCCACATCTCTGTCTATTGGGAGGGATACTCCCCATCTAGAAAAAAAAAAAAGGGGAATAGCGGACACGACTCATTTTAGGGAAAAGAAATCCTTTATATCCTAAAGAAGCGTCTTCTTCACGCTGGGAAGAGGGAAAAGTAAACCAGCTGTCTTTACAGAAGGCATTTTGTTGAAGGAGAGGCAGGGAGGGACTCTGTGTTAAAACCACCCGCCTTACTCGTTTCTTTTTATCAGGAAGGAGACTCCTCACAGGTGCTGACGGAGAAGAATATCTTCCTTCTCCACTACTGAGGAACGGGGAACTGTCGAAAAGTGGCGGAAAAAAAGATCCTCGGCCTGCTACAAAGGGCCGGGTCAGTTTCCTTCTCGAAAAGGTCCCAACCGAGAAAAGGGGGCGCAGGGCGTTCGGGGTCTCTGTCCCTGTCGTGGGTTTCGCGGCCACGAACGCGAGTTGGAAGACCGAGGAATTTGTTTACCACGACACCATGGAGAGCAAACTCTTCTAGACAGAATTGCTTTTCCGCTTTCACACCGGCGTGAGGAGGGGGGGACGCGGAAGGAGGGCGTTCGCATGTAACAGGTTTTTTCCGAAAAAAGAGAAAGGGGTGCGCGGGAGCCTTTACGAAGGGAGGGCCGCCGATTGTGCCAGGGAACGTGTTGGCCCCGAGGAGTGCGTCCAGGAAAAGGAACAAAGGCGGAGAATGACCATCAAAGTCCAGCCCCTCGGATCCATGTGAAGGGGGGGTTGGAATAGCGCCTAAGGGAAGAAGGCGCAAGTGCAGCAGGAGAAGAAAAAAGGTATAGTAGCCTCAACAAAAAAAGGATCCCTTTTTCCTGCTGTCAAGGGAAGGAAAAGTGGGGGGCTTGCAAAACCTGCTCTAGGGGGAAGGGCTGTCACCTTTTAGAAAAGAGAGAGTGGTATGTCAATGACGACGGGATAGGCAAGGGGAACCGCGTCGTTCCCTTATACGTCATTTAAGGAGGCGGGACAAGGGGACGGAACCTTCGGAAGAAGAAAGGAACCTTTCCCCATCCTATGGGAGAAAAAAAGGGGGGGTCCCTTCGCCCGCCCCATTCGGAGAGGACGCCCGTCCACAGCCATGGAAACGGAAATCATCTACGACGGGAAGAGGAAAGCGTCTCGAAGTGGGATCCAGGTCGGGCCTTCACGAAGCGTATCAGAAAGAGATGGTCCGCAGAAACTTTAACCTAGCCGTCAGGAGGGTATATGCCCTTCTACACTATCCTACAAACGTCGCCTATATGACGGAAACGAAAACGAAGGGGATAGTGGTAGATTCCGGTCTTCATTTACAAAAGGTCAGGAACAATTAGCGAGGTTCACCAAAAGGGGAGCTGAAGACCTCATCCTCCATTCTTATGAAAAAGGGAGGCGGTGACCTGAGGAAAACGGGGAGGGAAGGCGGTCTTTCCACAAAAGAGCCCATGTCGGCCAAACCCATTAACTCCGCGGGAAAAAGGAGAAGGGAAAAGGGAGGACTCTCAAGAAAAAGGGGAGGACAGCGACTCCAGGATCTTGGTCCGCGGGGGTCATTACGAAACCTTGAAAGCAGGGGAAGGAAAGCGGACGTCCCCCACTCGCAAGGTTTTTCCATCGGAGGACCCGAAACCCGAAACCCCTCCACGTACTAGCGGAAGCGATTGCGGGGAGAGGGGGGGGGAAGGGCGAATGTCGGCGAAGGGAAAATGGTCTAAGCGTATACGGTGAATAAAAAAAAGAACCGGAGTGTCGGGATTAAAGAGCCCGCCGCGCTTCCTACCATAGGAAACCCTGCGTCCCAGCAAAGAGAAAAAAAAAGGAGCGGGCAGGGGATGGCCGCGTCACATCTTCCAACTCCCAATACCTCGCTCGGAACGTCTTCAGGGTCCAGCGCCAGTGAGAGACGCTGAATCTCCATTATTAAATCAGGAGGAAGAGCCCCGGGATTCCAGAAAGCCCAGGAAAAGCGTCTGAGACTTCCAGAGCTTTTCAGCGCGGCGCGGAAGGAAACCAAGTTCCCTTGGGAAACGAAAAGAACGGTCTTGTTTGAAAAAAAAAAGCCACAAAAGGGGGACCGTTTAAAAAAGGAAGGGGACACCGCATCTTTTTCCAAGGGAACCGACGTACTTCCTCCGACAGCCGCAAGCCAAGGGGAAAGAGGGGGGACGACGACCCGTTTAAACGACTAGGCCTCTTCCCGTTGATCTTTAGGGAAAGAACAGAGACTCTCGAAGGAAGAAACCGAAGCTCATCTTTCACGAAGAAGGGCTCGTTGCCGTCCTCGTGCCTGATTGGGAGAGCCTTGCCCGAGGAAAGTCACGCTTCTTCCAAGGAGAAGAGAGTGACGTGGCCGAGTCAGAAAACTTCGCCTCCACTCCGAGGGAACGTCTGTCGACTGGTCACCTCGGGGAAAGGAATCAAGGGAGGGAACGTCGGAATTCCTGAAGAAGACCGAATCCTTCCTCCTCGTCGGGGGCGTTCAGAAAAAATAGAGTCGTGGAGACGGCGTGGTCATTGCGTCCTCCTCTGAACTCAAGCCGTTGATTCAGGTGGAAAAGATATAGCTCAACAAAAAAAAGGGAATGGCCCGATTAGTCCACCTGTCTTGCGGCAAGAAATCCGCCGAGACAACAGATGGGCCGAAAGAAGAGAGTTACTCTGTTTCAACTACTACGAGGTGGGACGACGATGAGCCTCGTCGGGTCAGGGAGAAAGGACCGCGGCGGCCTTCCGCTGGAAGAAAAGTATCTACGTACTGCTTTGCCGAGAAAGAAAAAAAGGTCGCAAAACACTGTCACTGGAAGAGGGAGTTTCCTCTGCCCGACCGGGAAGGAACTCCAGAGAGGTCGGAAAGAGGGAAATCGAGGGCTGATTGGGGGAAGAGTATGGGAAAAGGAGAAGCGTAAGAAAGTCGAGCCTCCACCGGAGACATCTAATCCGGTCCCTTTCTGAGTAAAACAAGGAAAGGAAGCCAACCACTGAGTCAACTAGAAATCTTATCTTCCGAACTTCCGCTGGACTGGAGAAAGGAGAGGACGATTTCGGGAAAATGCCTCTTTACTCCTTTCTGTGGAATGAAAGGCCTTAGTAGGTGTAATTACACTGAGAACAAACACAGGGAAAGACGCAGGTAACCCTCCTTTTCCTTCTGGAAGGCGTTCAAGCAAAGGGCAGTTGACGTTTACCCCGAAGGAAAAAGCGATTTCCGCCTGGGGAGAGCAGAGGGGAGGTCTCCTACTCGGTTTTTCTGAGGAGAGACCCCGGGAGAAAGACTCCCACGAGGGTCATACGGAGGCAACGGTGCTTTCCCGGAAAAGACGGAAGGAAGAAAGAACGAGGGGGGGAGTGGGAAGTTTCTTTTGTCCAAAAAAGTGGGTCGAACGGCCTGACTTGTGGTTCATAGTCGTGGTGAGCAGGGAAAATGGTGGCGCCGGCCGGAGATGGGTCGCAAACTGACGTAGCGCGACTCGGAAAGTCTACCACTGCATCGAGAGAAGATGAGCCGGGGAGAAAAAAAGAGACCGACCAGTCGCGCCGGCCGAGTTTTAGGGGGGCACGGGGTCGGTGGGGAAAGACCTAGATGGCCAAAGATCAGGGAGAACTCCTCGGGGGAGTCCGTCTCTCGTCCTCCAAAAAAATGATCACGGAAGGTCAGGTCGGGGACGAAGGAGAGGCCGGCGCGTCTTCACTCTTTTCCTCGGGAAGAGGGGGTGACACTTTCGGGAGGGGGCGGCGGCGCGTGCGATTTGGTAGAGAACGCTGTGATGGAGAAGCAACCAGACTCATCGGCAAGAAGGGTTCTGCTGGATCCGAGGGAGGGGGGGGGGACCAGATTCTCCGGCTACAAGGTCTCGCACTGTCCGACCTTGGGGGAACCCTGGAAATTTCCTCTACCCAGAAAAAAGAAAGGGAAAGTTTCCGACTCTCGGAGGAAGTGTCCAAGAGTGCACTCGTGTCGAAGGGGGGAGGGGGACAGTGAAGAGGCTCTCGCAAAACTATTTGGAGACCGCTCGGGGAGGAAGGGGGGGGGACCAAGACCGGGGAATCTTCTAGCCGGGAGGGGGAGGGGGGATGGCCTGCCTCTGAAGGAAAGGACTGGCGTTTCCGGACCTAAATTAGGGGCGGGGAGGAGGGGAAAGGTTTGTGCAGCGGTCGCGTTATATCAGTTGGCCAGGGAAACGGAAAAAAAGGCCGTATCCTTTCCTAGGGGGCGTCCATGAAGGAGCCTGGCCATCCCCCTCTGGGGGGAGAAAAAAAGACCGAGAACCCGGGGGAAGAAGGGTGGAATATCCTGCAGGGGAAGAGCTCAAGTGCAGAGATCCCCGGAAAAGCAAAAAAAAAAAAAAAAGGAAGGAGAGGAAAAGAGAGGAAGGATGTCACTTTCGCTCTTCCAAGGGGGGGAAAAGGCCATCGAAGGTTCAAAAAGGGGAAACGGGTCGCTTAATCCCCCGAGGGGATGTCCATCTCGCCGAAAAAAATCGTTCCTTCCCCGCGTCGCTAAGGGACTTGCACCATCACTGGGAGAAGTCACTTCTCCCCCGAAAAGGGCTTCAAAAAAGGATGGACCAACAACGGTTGGAAAGTCCCTCCCTCATTCGGGGGAGAATCCGAGGTCACCTCCATTAAAAAAAGACTTCAGAGAAGTCTCGCGAAAGAAAGGAAGACCAAGAGGGGGTCAACCCGAAAAAGGATCGTCTTTTTTCCCCGGAAAAAAGAAAACGCGAAAAACTTGCAAACGAAATGGAAGAAGACAGGTGTCTCCTCAGGGGAAAGGAACCTCTTCGGTGCTCCTTGGAAAAGGGAGGATTCTGAGGAGCGACATGCTCTACTTCAAAAAAACTGCAGAGAAAGAACCTGCCAGGGAAAAAAAGAAGACACCGGCTGTTCCTATGCGGCAAAGTCTCCGTCTTTCTGCCGACCGACCAAAGAGAAAAGAACAGGTCGGACAAAAAGCGTTTACTGCTAAAAAGAGAAAAAACACACCATGTATCTTGGGGAAGCCATGATCTGGTCGCTCTTCCAAGGGGGAACCTTGTCGCGCTGGGAGTATCGAGAGAAGAGGGAAAAAAGAGAAGGAGCGGGGAACACAGAGGAGAGGAGCCGTCTCTCCCGACCAAGGACGCGAGGGGAAGCATGAGTTCTTCGGGAAGTCGGCGAAGTCCGTCTTCTGAGAGTAGACTGTGAAGACGGTCGCGCTCAGAGGTGTAGACAGAGACCAAAGGTTCCGCCTTTCATGCTCCAGAACAAAGAACACCACGGAGGAGGGGGGCGGCCTCAACACTGTCCTTCGTCCCCCCCAAAAGGGAACTTCCCCTCCCCGCGCAGGAAGGAATCAGAGGGGTACAGCGCCTTGGGGAAGGGGAAAGGAAAAAGAGGAAGCCGATAAAGAAAGGGAGGGGAGTGACCGTTCTCCTTTTCTTCAGCAAAAGCGTCTAGACGTCCTCCATGACGGCGGAAAAGGAGGCGAAATCCGGCCTGAAAAAAGGAGTTCCACTTCAGCGGACGGCGGACGGAGGAAGGAAAGAAACCAGAACAGGGGCGCTTGACGCTAGTAGGGGAAAAAAGAATCGTTTTCCTCTCCGTTTCCTTCAAGGCCATGGATGTAAGCGGGGCGAAGGGGGGGGGGGGGGGGGGGGGGGTGGGGAAAATCTCCGTCCCAAAGGAGAGACGGAATCTGGGGGAAACGGGCATCATGTTTGCCTACTCAGAGAGGCTCCTCCTCCGCGATCGCGGCGAAGGGAAGGGGAAGAATCGCCGGATGTACTAGCGCTCCTTCAAGACTCCTCGATCAAATGGGGGACGGACGGCCACGGGTATAAGTCGACCCTCCATCGCCTCTGTCTTGGGGGGGTAGGGCCAGCAGTCCGCGATACGGCGTGGACGCGAAGGAAAGAGAAGGCCGCCGCGGCCGTCGCAAAAG
>Ga0179593_1583210_pt1 | contig 10379 bp, 17 predicted proteins | sample CZODoug2_1_08_16_FD_185931 | JGI IMG/M metagenome (GOLD analysis project Ga0179593, IMG submission 185931) | Vadose zone soil fungal communities from Angelo Coast Range Reserve, California, USA - CZODoug2_1_08_16fungal (PacBio error correction) | ecosystem: Environmental > Terrestrial > Soil >...
ATGGTACCAGTAGTGTAGAAGCCCCAACTTGACAGGGCTAGTCATTAACATATCAACAAATGCCACATGGTAGGTTGGAGCGCCAGGGGGAAAACAAGATAAAAGAAAGGGGGGGGGGTCAAGAAAGAGGGGGAGATTGGAGCCAGACGCTTCTGCCGAGAGACCCAAAGAGGAGGTCCAGATCTGGCACGCAAGCGCTGGATGTAATTACCATAGGAAACAAAACTATCAAAAACAAAAAGGGGGGAGGAAAAGAAGGGCGTGGAAATGAAAAAGAGGGCGAGGATTGGCCGTGGCAGGAACTTCCTCGTTAAAAAAGGAGGACTCCGTCGGAATGCGAACTTGGCATTCTATTCAGTTACCAAAGGAGGGGAGAAAAGAATGAAGGAAAAAAAGGAGCCTCAGGATTAATGCAGGATTCAGAAAAATGTAGAAGGACCATTAAAATATTGTCCCGAGTTCTGGTCTTTGGTAAAACGTAGATAAAATGGATCAGGGGAAAATTTATGAGGTGAGACCGCGAATTCCCGGAAACGGGTCCGCCCGCTATGGGGAGCGCTCCTCCAGACATGCTCTGTTGGGGGGGTTCAAGAGAGTCTTTTGTACGTAATCCTCTGGAAGCACATTGAGCAAGGAGTGAACTAGATGTCACTCGATGTGCGGGATGGGTATCAGAGAAAAGGGGGGGGGGGGGGGGGGGGGGGGGGGGGGGGGGGGGGGGGGGGGGGGGGGGGGGGTGTGGAAAGTGTTCACAACGAGGTTTTGCGACCCTAATCTGAGACGAAAAATCCAAAATGCTCAGAAGTAGAGACGGAGTCTTAGGGAGATGTAAACTTTGGCTCGGGGAATACTCCGCGAACTTTCGTCAGCCGCAAATCAGCGATCTTCAAGTGCGATAGGCTCGGGGCAAAAAAGGCTGCTGATGGTTCTAATTCAATCAGAGAAGACGAAAAAGGGAGGAGGGACTGAGCTTCTGGATCGTGCTAGGCTATGATTAAAAGGTGAGTTCTGATGAGATCGAAGAGAGAAGGGCCTGAAGGGGCCAGATGTTTCATGGGGCTGGGACAAGGCGCGCCAAAAAAAAATTAAGAGAGCAGTTCTGTTGATGCGGGTCTAGTGAGGGTGAAAATACGAGGGTGGAACAAAGCGATGCATTTGCAAAGAAGGGCTCGAAAAAAAACTGTTAGGGTAAAAAGGACGAAAAGCTCGCTTACTGCAAATACGAGAGAAGGAACTGAACGCCTCTCGGGTCTGAAGGTCGGGAAGTTGCAAAACCGACTTCAAACGCGCACCGGAACGTTCTTGGAAAGGGTCAGGCGGGAACCTGTTTGAATCGGACGTGGTACCGACTTAGAAGTGGGGGAAGAGGTGGAGTGGATGACGGGGAGAGAAGCAGCTACGAAGAAAAAACGGAGAGCGGTGAAGTAGTAAAAAAGACCGAAAAGGTATCCGCGGGAAACTCAAAAAAAGGAATTTTGTCTGGTATGTACCTTTGCCGGTACTAGCGGAACTTTGAAGCTCGCGCGTCAGCAAAAAAACGGAAAAACAGACTAGAACAGAGAAATGGGGGGTATTGGGAAAAAAAAAGGGACTGCCTCTAAAGCAGGCATATGCTCGGGGGCCATCTGATCGGGGTCAGCAGGAAAAAACGCGGGCATCTAGGGAACAGGAGATGTGGGAAGAAGCAGGGAATAGAAAAAAGGAAAATGAGAAAATGGGGCGGGTCAATCAATCCCTCCCGTCACTGGGGGAGGGAAGTAATCGAAGGGCTGCCTGCGAGAAGGACTTGTGAAGTTTTCTCGAAAACCTCGATGGGAGGGGAATTCAGAAGGGAAATCGACTGTCTTTCATGAAAAAAGCTAAGAAAAACTTAACAAAGCAAAAAGGGTGTCATGGAGGTTGTAGGGGAAAAAAATGTGTATGATTGGGAAGAAAAAAATTAGAAGAAGAAGGAATCCTGGAACTTGTCCGCAAAGCGAAAAAGGGATATTCAAAAATGGGAAAATCCGCATGAAAACTATAAGGGGGGCAGGGGGAAGTGAACGGCAACTAAGGAAAGTATGAAGACGCGGGGGGGAAGAGGTTTTTGCGGTTCGCTTACTCGAGGGACCCGGAAGTATTGCCATCGAACTCTCGACAACAGGGGAGAAAAGATCAGAAATAGGCAGATGCCAATTCTGGTGTAAATTAAAGGAACATGACCTGCGAAAAGTCTGCAGGTGAGGAATGTTACAAATAGAAAAAAGTGGAGAAAGGGGCTAAATCCCCAATGAAAGATTAGTGTCGCCAGCGTAGAAACACAAACAAAGAAACAAACGCGAGTATCAAAGCGTTGCTGGCTAAGAAAAAATAATTCCAAAGGGAACAACTCTAAAAGGGTGGGAAAAACGAGTCCTCTCTAACAGCATAACTACCGAAATAAAGTAGTTGAAAAAGGTTTCCCGTTCAGATTTGGTTCACCGGGCCTTGCTTTTGTCATGGGAAAAAAAAACCACTTGAGAGAAAAGTTGGGGGGGTTGTAGGAGTGAGTAAGAAAAATCTTTGAAAAACTCTGAGGCCCAGGGGATCAGACGAGAAGATACCGGCACATTTATGGGATAGAAAGGTCCTAGCAGGAAAAGGAGGTTCAGCGAAAGGCAGAAAGGCAAACCGTCTTTGCTTGGATCATAAAAGATTCAGAAGCACTAGACCTAGTTAGCTCGCTTATAGGAAAAACGCAGAGGGCGTGAGAGCATTTGGGAGGAAAGGGGAGTAAAAAAAAGGGGAGGGTGGTAGAGATAGAGCTTGGTGCAGATCAAGGATTGATGCAGGGTCACTCGTGCGGCAGCGATGACCGCTCTCGCGGAGAAGGAACTTCAAGGACTTCGAACTCCAAAAAGGATTTAAAGGAGGAGGGGCTCCTGCGCGGCATCAGGAGGCAGCCAGGGGAAACACTTACCATCTTAAGTATAGCAGGGGGTTCAAGAGCATGGGAAGCTGCCAGGTAGCGCTAGCTTAGTTCAGTCAGGGAGGAAGAAATTGAATACAAGAGAGAAAAACTAACAACAAGAAGTAAATAAAAGAGAGAGGGGCTCGCTTCAACGGCTTGATGGGGGCAAAAGGCAATCGCGGAGTTGGTGTCGGGCCTCGAAGGGGAATGAAACTGATGTGGTTCAATCACGAAAGAGGTACATCTGGATAAGGCTAAAAAAGGAGAAAAAGACACGGAAAAAAGGGGCTTTAGGGGTGAGTTGAGAGTTAACGGTCACCTCCGCAAGTTAGTAAGCCGTTGAAAAGGAGGAGAAATGAAATAAGGGGAGAAAAAAGCTCTCCCGGGGGGAAAATGCAAACTCAAGAAAGAATTTCCAGAATCCTGAACAGATCTGCTAGCTAAAAAGGAGGAAGTGCGCGGATCTGCGCCGTTCTAATCCGTATGACACTGTTCGGGAAAAAGCTCAACTTTGCGAGTGGAAGAGGCACCCAAAAATGGCGAGGCGAGAGCATTCATGGGGGCCACCTGATAATCAAAAACGGTTCGGAGGAAGGGGGGGGAAGTAAGCGCGTTCGTTTTTCTGAGGATATTTTGGGTCCTTAAGACGTAAAAAAACAACTTGTAAAGGAAAAGGGGGGGGAAGAAGGGGGTGGGTACAAAAACGAAACGTCGTGGAAAGAAAAGGAGATGCGTTAATAACGGGAAACTCGGTCAGTACGCTGACTCGCGGTAGGAAGAGGGGAGGTTCGAAGGGATAAAAAAAGGGATGGTGTGGTAAGGGGTTTTAATTGAAAGCGCACAGTCATAAAGCGGCGCGGCAGGGGGGGCAAAAAAAAATGAAAAAGAGGACTGTCTAAATAGGAGATATATTCACCCGCGATTTGTTTTATATCGAAGTGGAAAAAACGGAGGATTATACGGACGAATGGCTCAGAACAACCGTCATAGGGGGGGGAAATTTGGGAACTATGAAGCCCAGGAGAGTAAGATAGCTATGAGCGTGTAGACCTGCTCCGGGAAGTCACATGACGGGGTGACGGTTAAAAAAGAGGAACAACGGCAGACCTTACAAATCAAACCAGGTACTTCCCCAGAAGGGGGGACCGCATTATTCCGCGTTGGTAGCGAGTTTGCACTGGATTTAGTTAAAAGAGTGGAATCACAGATCAATGGCAGGGGGGAAAAAAAAGGATACTAATTTCCTCCTCAGATTTGTGAAAAACCAAAAAAGGGGCGCTGAGTGTCTGGTGGACGTGAGAATTTTATGGAAAGTGGAAATTCAAACAGTCCCGAAACTTGTGGCGCCAGCACAAAACTAAAAGTCGCGAAAGAGCAATGTCTCGGGGGAAAGGTTTCCAGGAATTGCTAGGGGGGAGGGAGCCACAGATGCAGTGTTGGGGTCGCTTCGAGGAAGAGGTTGGGTTCTTTTCAACCAATACTATGGCCCGGAAGGAGTTGGGAAAAAGGGGTTACAGTAAGAAAGTGAAATAGAGGAAAAGTCCGAGTGCGGAGAAGAAACTTGAAAAAAACTCGAGGGACGCGATTCCAAGTCGCGGGATTGGGAGCGGAGAGTTGAAAGCTAGGGCGGTAAACACCCGCAAAATACAGACATGGTGTGATGGACAATCCGCGAAAATAGATTCTGAGGGGGGCTTGGGGCTCATATGGGAAAAGAGAAATGGGGTTCTTGTACTTTGTGTGTGCTGGTTTCTGGAAAAAACTATTCATAATTCGATTCAAGGGGGGGAAGACACGCAGAGGAGACCGGGAGAACAAAAAGAGCAAAAAGGGAGCTAAGAAAACGGGTGAAATCAGGTGCTTAGTCGGGGCGGCGCATAACAGATGTTGTAGCCCTGTGAAGAGGTACCCAAGAGGCGGGAAAAAACCTTAAAAGATAGGGAGGGCTTAGACTTCTTATTGAGTGGATGGTCTTAAGATCAGATAAATATTGAAACGAGTAGAGAACAGGCTTCACTGACTAGGAACAAGCTGAAAAAAGCGAAGGACGACCTCTACTGTCTTATTGGGACCGAGCACGGGAAGAGGCGAAGGCTGTGAGGAGGCGGATGAAGCCTAAAAAAGCGGGAGGAGTAGTGCGAAGAAAGGAACTATCGAGGAGAGAAATCAATGTGACAAACGCCAAATTCAAGCCGTTAGTCTCACGAAAGAAGAAGAAAAAAGCACTGTGAGGTTATCCGGATGCGGGGAATCTGAGGCAGCGAGGGTAAGGCGAAAAAAGTTGGGAGCGGGGAACGTTAAAAAGATACTGGGCAGGGGTAAGTAAAATAAGAACTGAGGGCGGATTCGGGGGGAAAAAAGAGTTACATCGGAATGAACTCAGCGGATAAGGGATGAAAGGTGTAGGATAGTTCGGACCGTCAAAAATTAGTACGAAGACGCGATAGTTTGGAAGCGTGAACTTCTAAACAAGAGTCTGGACTCGGGACCATCCAACCCCGGCCGAGATCCAAAAAGAAGAATAAAAGAGCACAATGTCTGGTGCGAAACAAGAAATTATGAGAAAAGAAAAGGGACTCAAAGAGTGAGATGGAGGAAGAGCGGGGGCGGAACGGTTGATTAAATTCGGAGAAACTTTTTCGATAGAGGGCAAAGTATATGAATAGGGGATATACCGTCCATTAACTAACGCAAACTTCAACATGGGAAGCGGACTTCGGGGGTAAACTGATTCGAAGGGGACAGCGCGATAGGTAATTACCACTTTGGGGCCGGGAAAGAGTTTTATAGAAATTACGGGCCAAGGGAAAAAACCTCGTCGAATCAAAACGAAAAGAGTATTCTGCACGGAAATCGAGGATTTCAGAGCGCGGAATCTCTGCCAAACAACCTGAAAAAGAAAAGATATTCGTCGAGTTATAAAAAAAGAAAGGGGCATTAATGGTCTTCGTGGCAGATCGAACGTCTTAAAGGGGCCCGGTCAGAAGGGCGAAGAGGTACCTTATATGAAATGAGGACTAATTTACGTGGTTGGGGGGGGTTCAAACTGGACAGGTGTTGGGGAAAAACTATCTAGGAGAAGCCCAGTTATCAGAAAATGAAGTATCGGGGACCATGTAATTGTCGTGCCGCCGTGTTGAGTGTTAACTTACGAAAGCAAAAGGGATTAACTTGTCAAAATTGGGTCAAAGCACGGCTCTGCGGCTAAATTCCAGTAACCGGCCCCCAACCCGCCTCAAGTTCGTGATAGAGAGGTCCTATAGGGGGAGAATAAGGGAGTGGGGGGGGACTCAGGCTTGGATGGGTCAGTGCGCAGGGTCGTCTGCTTCATCGGGTTGCGGGGGGGTGTATCGAGGGCGGGAAAAGTCACGCTGCAAAAATTATCGCAGTTGCGGGAAAAATCACGGATTGATGGATCAGGAAGGGGATTGAAGTCAATAAAAGGAACATACAATAATCAGCTGAGTTGGGACTAATTCTATTGGAATAAACAGTGCCGAAAAGGGATTAGGATCTCATGTGACGGTGGCAAGTGAAACAGAGAGTTACGGGGGAAATGCGGAAAATTTGGATCGAACCTACGAGGGAGGGTTTCAGAGAAAACTATAAAAAAAGCTTATTCCCTAAGTCCTGGAGATCGGACGCGTTGAATTTTCCTGGACTAAAGGGGGGTGGGATTACGCGGCAGGAGGAAGTTGAAGGACTAATAGCAATTTGGGGGTGGGGCTTTGTGACTCGCGCCAAGCCGATCACCTCCCCTTGGCGATAAACAGTTTCACGGTTTCTGGAGGCAATACGATTGGTTTCGGGGGATGCGGCAGCCCCTACCGCGGGGAAAGCGAAGGGTGGGGGGTTATTATGGTCTCCTCTGTCGCGTTCATCTGGGGAGGGGCAGCAAACTGCAATAGAGACTTTGGCCGCTTTCCGGGCATGCCAGGCAGAGTTAAAAGCAGGGACCCCAAATCTTTCAACGGGGGGGTCACGTGGGTTCAGCGAAACCCCTCTGGATGAAAAAAACATATCTGGGTCAAAATCGTGGCGTGGCACCGTGCATATGTCTGACAAAACTGTCTGGAGTGAGTAAGTGGGAAAAAGGTATTGTCAAGCCCCGAAAAAAAGAGATGGGATACAACCCCCTCAAAAAGAAGGGGCTTCTCTCTAGTAGCCCTATGAGTCCTGGGAAAAGACTGGGGAAATAGTACTCGTTACTTTGGGCACTAGCCAAAGCACCGTAAACTATAGAGGCGTCCTTGGAGTCCAAAAGTCAAGAAGGGAATTCCGACTCTAAGCTGAAGAAGTTTCGGGGAAGAAAAAGGAGCCGCGTCAAGCACGGGGGGTTCGAACTCTGATCTTTCCACATGAAAAACCAACTTTGGGGTTGGGGTTGTGGGGGGGGGGGTGGGGGGTGGGGTTGGGGAGGGGTGGGGGGGGACAGTTTTGGGAACGGCTTAAAAAAAATTCGTAGGGGGGGGTGCATTGGGAGATAAATTCCCCAAACCTGGAAAATAGATAAACCTCTGATGCTCGGGCAAAGGCTCGTCATCTTGTTAGGGTAAAGGAAATCATACGAAAGCGAAAAATGAAGAGAAAGGACGATAGCTAATTTAGGGGTGCTCATCACAAGGAAGGTAGGGGCTATCTCGAAAAAATTCAGGAACTTTAAAAGAAGGGAAAAAGAGGCCCAAACAACGCAGCGTAACCTTTCATGCACGTCGGAGGATTGGTAGGGTTAAGCGCAGTTGGCAGACTTAGACGCAACTAATGCAAAAAATAAGGGTAGCTATGACCAAAAAAGGACACAGGGAAAATATGAGGAAATACGGGGGAATATACGGTCTCGTTGGGGACGGTCTTCAAAAAAGTGGGGTGTTACGCAGATTTCGATACATCACGTGCAATTGATCCTTTGGTAAGAAAAAAATAGAAGAAAACAACGGGCAACAGAAACCCATAAAAAAAACAAGTAGATGTGATAGAGAGAGGGGAAATGGGCCGGGAAAATAAAAAAAGATTCGCACGGGGTAGAAAAAGGGTATCCATCAACTAGGCGAAAAAAAAGCAAAAATGCGTTCGGGATAGGTAAAACCCAAGACAGGGTGACTTATAAAGATTTGGAAGATTGTGAAATAAAACTCGAGATTTACGGCGGTACTACACACAATGCATCTTACCCACTAGATTCAGGGGCGTCCTCTCACGCAGATCAATGCCGGAAACTCGTATCTGGGGAAAGGTAATTAAATTTTAAAAGAAAGCATTCTGATCATGGGAAAGGGACCGGGGGGGGGGGAAGAGTTTGGACCGGAGCGGCGCAAAGGCTACAGGGCTAGAGGTGTAATAAGAACAAATAGGTATTTTCTGGAAAAAATGTGCTGAGGCGCTGCAGGCAATAGAAGTAATTCGCAGGATCTCCACGGGCAGATGAGATAATGATGCTGCCCTTTGGCTTGGATTTATCGAACCGGCCTCTAAGCCTGGGGGGGCGGGCAGGCACTTCTAATGGAACGCAGAAAATCGAAAAACCTATTCTGACTGGGAGGTTGAGCTTTCCGGAGAAACGATAGAACATGCGGGTGTTTAAAGGTGATGAGTAAGTCGTTAGAGGCTAGGGGGGAAAATATGTCATGTGGGTGGGCAACGCGAGGCTTGGGGGAAGATCTGTCGTAGCGCCAAGAAAGTCGACGGGGGTAGCCGGGGGCGCAAAAAAACAAGAAAAAAATTCTAAAGCATGTAGAAGTGGGCCGTGGCCGCGTCCGCATAAGGTTAATAAAAAAAACTCTAATTCGGGCAACGCCAGATGAAAACAAGACTGTAGAACGGAAATACAGCAAAGCTCGCGAAGAAGAAACGTGGACGAGAGGGTGAACTAAGCAATGTGCATGCTCAACTTGAAGGGTATCTCCACGGGCTGAGGGGGTAGGAAAGTATGAGAGGATCTAAGTTGGGAGCTTCAAACGATTACGCTGTGTCATGGCGCGGGGGGGTGGTCGGCATACCACGGAAAAAAGATAGGGAATCAGACATGGTGCTTCCTGAGTGCGGGCAAGTAAAAAAAAAGTTCACAAAGGATATCCCTTACGATCAACTCCACGCGGGGCTTGTAGAAATCGGGGAAGTCACCAAACGTAGAATTGTCAGGAAAGGCAGGGGACGAAAAAAAAGGAGGAACGGGAGCTCCCAACTTTTGCACCAAGCGCGGTGGCTAAAAAGAAGAAGACGGACATACTACTTACAACTGATGTGCCTGACGAAAAAAAAAGCCGTAAATTGCCCGTTGGGACCACAAGGAAGAAGAGGATGGGCGCGATCTCTGGAAAAAGAGTCGACCAAAAAACGCTTTAGTCGGGTCGGTCACGGATTCTCGATTTAAAAGGAGCGAATCACTGATTGCGCGCAGACAGATCTCAGCAAAGAGGAAGGGGGGAAAATCAACTACTTCACAAACAGGAATCCAAATTTAAGTGCTCGCAAAACATAGTTCAAAAAACTACTTCATAAACTTTAGAGGAAACACCTCAAAACTTGGGAAACATTTAAAAAAAACAACGGTCGTACAACGTTGGCGTTAGGGGAGCTGGGACAAAAAATTGGGATGGGGGTTTAATTTGGGGATTATGGGGGGGGGGGGTCTTAGGTCAGCCGGGAAAGGTAAAAGAGGAAAAAGAGCAAATCATCTAATTCTTGGAATATATGCGAAAGCAAAAAGTCTTTGTTAATAGGAAACGCAAAGGCGGTGTTTCGAACTGGTTCAAAATTCCCAAAAGGGGATCCGTGGGAAAAATCTGGGGGTGAACGTATTTCGATGAGAAAGGATTGCGCCAGCATAAGTTCCCATTCTTCCTAACAAAAGAGGGGTACTTCGTTGGGGACTAAGGAAAACTCAAAGAAAAGAAGATAAAAAAGGGAGAAAATCTGTATAAACACAAAGGTCGCAAGTTAAGAATGCCGTGTATTCGGCCGATGGACACCCGTTCCTTTGGTGAAGGGAGCCGGTAGTATATTTTGGGTACGAATTATCTGTCTTGGTCGAATGGTTGACATGAGCCTGCCTCGTGGTGGAAAGTAAAAATCGCCTCAAGGGGAAGAAAATGTCCATCGAAGCAAAAAAATGTCCTGGCGGGTGCTGGGTTGACATGAAGGTTCGGCACTATTCTGCGTCAGGGAAGAGGGAATTCACAGGCGAGGCTCAAAAAAAGTCAGAGTGGAAACCCCATCTGACTCGGAAACCTAGCAAGGGTCCTATCGAACTAAGAGCGGATTGACCGGGACTATTCCATGCGTGGGGGAAGGGAACCACCCACAAACAAGAGAGGGCCTTCCAGGGGGGAAGAGGGTTCCACAATAAGGTAAAAAAAACAAAGAACTTGTCTTGGGCGCGATTACACTCAACGGGTTCGTAAAGATCAAGGCTAGGGGGAAGCCGTGCGTGAGAAAAACTTGGAAGAAAACT
>Ga0179593_1617106_pt1 | contig 10379 bp, 17 predicted proteins | sample CZODoug2_1_08_16_FD_185931 | JGI IMG/M metagenome (GOLD analysis project Ga0179593, IMG submission 185931) | Vadose zone soil fungal communities from Angelo Coast Range Reserve, California, USA - CZODoug2_1_08_16fungal (PacBio error correction) | ecosystem: Environmental > Terrestrial > Soil >...
GAGGGTGATGGCGGAAGGTATAGGGAGCTTTCTGCAGGTACCACCTCCTCTCTTGTCGGGGAGAAAAAGGAAAAGAAAAGGTCTGATCAGAAAAAAAAGGAGATGAGACGAACTTTTTTGGCTAAAAATTTTCGAATGGGGGGAAGGGGAGGGAGAAACCGATCTTCTGGCGGGGAGAAAAGGGAGGGTTTTCGTCACCCGACGCTGCCGTATCATGCTAGAGGAGAGGGAAAAAAGGGAAAAAAGAGAATGTCCGGAGGTTTGAAGAGAGAAAGAGATCCTCTCTCCAAAAGAGGGATTAAAAAAAAAAAAAAAGAAGTCACCTACGAAGACCCAGATCTCCTTCTAGCTGGACGGGAATATAAAGAGACGGCAGCGGATTCTCATTGAGTTACGAAAAGAGACTTCTACTCACTCAAGGCAAAAAAAGGAAAGAGAGCACCTTCTCTCCACAAGGAAGAAAAAGAAGGAAGCGTGATAATAAAAGTCTGATCTAATAAAAAAAGAAAAAAAAAAGAAGGATGCATTCTACTATCGTAAGACCCTCATCTCCTAGACAAAAAGGAGGAAGACCGTCAAAACCGCAGAGGGGGAAAAAAAGGAAGAGAGGAATATATCCTAATCAACTTCTATCAAAGACATGATTTGAGAGCGGCTCTCTTCCTTTGCGAATTTTCTCCAGGGTCCGAGCTCAACTCCGGAATTGAAGTCTAGCCTTCGAAGAGCTTTTCAAGACGAAGAAGGATTGTAGAAAAAAGGTAGTGACTCTCGGGCAAGCGACGTGGTAGTGAAAGGGGACCGGACGACAGACAAGAGAAAACTACACCGATCTTATCAAAAACCTCTTCTCCCCCGATGAGAGAAGAGGGGGGGTCGGCACATCTGGGATGTTGGGGGGGGTGTCCTCGCGCAAGCGTAAAAGGGGAAACCATTATAAGGGGGTTCTTGCACTTGGGAACCTTCAAGAGCGTCCGGTTTCGTCACTCCTCGAAGGTAAAAGGGACGGACCCCTTCCTCTTACAGTACACGAGTTTCGGGAGGGGATCTTTCTCTCTTTGGTATCGCCCCTTGTTCAGAGGGGAGACACCCGTTAGGAGAAGGCCGCGTCGATGCAGAGGCCGTGGTCGAAAAAAAAGAAGGGGAACATCCAAAAAGGGGTGGCCAGGTAGGCGCGTATTTGGCTGAAGGGGAAGGAAGGGGGGCAAAGGTGGGGGGGAGGAGGGGGGGGGGGAGTCCTCCGGAAGAAGAAGGTGGCGGAGAGTCAGGGAGGGGGAAAAGCGACTCTGGCCACGGTGGTTTGGGAAAAGAAGAGTAACGCCGTCGATGAGAAAAGCGGGTTCGGAGTTCAAGATCGTCATGGGGAGGAGGAAAGAGACTAGAGGGAGGACGGGAACGACCTACGAAACGCCGAAAGGGGGAGGTAGAGGTTGGGATACGGCCGTTGTGATTCTTGCGGGGGCCTGCGGCGGCCTTCCGAGGGAAGGGCACTTGGTCGGGGGGCTCACTAGGAAGGGTCCATTTTAGGACCGTGGGGGGGAGAAAGGGAAAAAAGGCGGTTTCGTTCCCGCATTTTTATGCCTTCGGGAAAGGAACAAAGGAAGTTGGTCGGTCAGGATGCGCTCATTGTTATGAAAAACAGGGGGGGCAGGGGCCCTTAACTGCAAAAGAGGAAAGGGGAAGTGGGGATTAGCCGCTAGTGAAGAAAGCAAACCGCTGGCCATTATTGAAGGAAAGGAAAAAAAGGAATTTCGACGGGGGTTGCGTTTCGTGGGGAAAAGGAGGGGGAGAAGGGGTTCATTCTTAAGTCGGAAAAAAAAGAGGGGGCAGACGCTTTTACGGTCAAAGGGGGGGGATTCTTTGAGAGGAAAGGAGGGGGGGGAAGGCGGAGGATCAGCGAGCGCCCCGTTGCGGAAGAGGGCGAAAAAGGCTAGACCGACTGCCGAGTTTAGGGAGGGACTGATGTCTCCCGAAGAGAAAATGAGAAAAAAGGCCAATCGTAGAAAAAGGGGGTCTACTCCAAGTAATTTTCCATGGCGTTGGTAGGGGAAGAGGGGGGGCAGCTCGCCTAATACCAAAGAGAAAAAGGGGGGGTTCACTCTTCGGGAGTATCGGGGATAAAAGGGGAGTGTGATTGCGGGAAATAAAGGGAGGAATTAGATCTAGGAAGGGGCCCATCCTCCTTTTAATTTTCCTTGTCTAGGAAAAAAAAAAAAAAGAGGAAACAGGGTAGCCGAAACAGGCGGACGAGGGGGGAAAAGAAGGAGTACGCTATGTCCCTGTCGGTAGCCCAATGCGCAATGATTAGGTGGACCATCCTTCGACGGGAGGGAGGGGAAAAAAAAAAGAGGAAAGGAAAACTATATGGTCTTCAGAGTGGGGGGAAAAAACAAAAGGAAAGAAGGGGTCGATTCTGCTCTTGTGAACTTCACTCTTTTCGGAGGAAACCCTTGCACATGGTTCAAATGGGGGGGGAAAAAAAGAAAAGAAGGCCAGGTATTTCGGCGTCGGGACGGTGACTGCCTCGCGTACGGGGGAAGGAGAAAAAGAGGAGAGAGCAAGCCCAAGGGGGCGAAAGTCGGAGAGAAGAGAAAGTGGGGGGGCGCCTTCTTCCACTGAAAGAACAGAATCCTAAGGAGAAAGGGGGGGGGGGGGAGAAGGTTATTCGTTGGCGATGTGGGAGGAGCTGACGCCTGCCTTCAACTCGCCGGGAGAGGGAGGAGGGGGGGGGGGGGCAAACTGTACAAAAGGGTGTCATATGATCGAGAAGACCTCAGACGCGGCCGCGTGGTTGTATGAGGGAAAAAAAAAAGAGAAAGGAAAAAAATCACAACCGGTGCCAGGAAGGGGAAAAAAAAAGGGTAAAGGGCCTTGGCTCGGCCGACGTCCAGGGCCGAAGTCGCGGTAACGAAATGGAAAAGGGGAAGGAAGAGAAGGTTCTACTTTGGGGTACCCGTGAGAAAGAGAAAGGGAGGGGAAAGAGAAAAGAAAAGGATGCCTGAAGGAAAAGAGGAAGCATGTATCAAAAAAGAAAAAAAGAGAAAGGGGGAGAGTGACCAAGACAAGTTCGTCCGCCGAAAGAAGGGAAAGAGGGAAAAAAAGGGGAAAAAGGAAGGAAGGGATCTGCCACCAGGTGATCGCAGAAGGGCCCTTTACCGACCTGCACAAAAAGGAAAAAAAAAGGAAGGGGAGCGAACCGGGCACTGCGGAGGTCCTTGCTACGGAAGAGAGGAAAAAAGAAAAAAAAGAGCCCCCACCGTCCGCTACGGAGGAAAAAAAAGGAGGTCAGCGGCAAGACGTGTTCAGAAAAGAAGGAAAGAGGGAAAACTACAAAAAAACCTCGAAAGAAGGAAGGAGGGGGGACGCCGGCATCCCGTTGAACCACCCAATCTGCAGGGGGAGAGGAAAAAAAAAAAAAGGTCGGGGAAAAAAGCGAAGAAAGGGAAAAAGGGAGAAAAGACTCTTAACCCTCCGACGAAAAGGACCGACGTCGATTCTGTGCCACATTGGAACCATAAAAGAAAAAGGGAAAGGGGAAAATCATGGGAGATATAGAAAGGAGAAGGGGAAGAAACACCGGTCATCTTCCCTCGCCAAGCAAGCGCGTTCCAGGAAAACGGAAGAAAAAAAAAACCGGAAAAGAAAGAAGGGAAAAAGAACGAAGATACCCTCTAAGCCAATCTGCCGTGGAGAAGAGGACACGTGTTCACCAACTCCACCTTCTAGAAGAGGGAAAAGGGGGTCTCTGGGCCGGTCAAGGGAGGCAGGGAAAGAGAAAAAAAAAAAAGGGAGGTGGCAGCCCCTGAAGCCTAGAAAAACCTCCACCGTCGCGAAGGCGTCGCCGCGTGAACCCCACGAAAAAAAAAAAAAAAAAAAAAAAAAAAAAATCCACTAGAGGGGGAAGGAAGGGAGACATCTCTTAACCAACCGACGCCATTTACCAAGGGAACATCCCTAGCGAGGAGGAATTGAAATCCGTCCCCGGTTGGAAAAAGGAGGAGGGGGAAGATCTTGGCGCAACTTCCGGAGAAACAGGTCGCTTCCCCTAGGGAAAAATTTCGGAAGCGCGAAGAGAAAAAGGGGGGACCGCGCACGCCATCACGACGGAAGGAAGAGAAAAACGCCTTGTTGAGAAGAAAAAAAAAAATCAACCATGGGGGGATCGCACAGGGGAAAGGAGAAAAAAAAGTCGTCGACGGCACCGTAAAAAACTGGTCCGGAAATAATGAAAAAAAAGAAGAAAAAGAGGAGAGTCCCAGTACTGAGAAGGGGAGAGAAAAAACCGAGCGGAACCGCGATCACGCAACGCAATCAAGAAGGAAAAAAGGGACATAAAACGCCTGAAGGAAAAGAAAAAAAAGAGGAGGACGTTTCGCTTGGCATGAACTTACGCTCCCTCTTCCAAAGTAAGAAACAAAGAAAAAAGGGGGATCGTTACTGAAGCCAAAAAAAAAAAATCGCCGAATCCGCAAGCCGACGTACTCATCCACAAAAAAAAAAAAAAAGGGGGGCAGAGTCCAGAGGTGGCCGCAAAGAAGGAAGGTCTCGACTCAAAAGAACTACTAAAGGGAAAGGGAAAACACGAACATACCTACCCGATCGACGGAGGAAGAAGAGATGAAGGAACCTCCTCGTTATCCAACGATACGTCTCTCTCTTTACGAAGACGCAAAAAAAAAGAAAAAAGAGGAAACTAATGCCTCCAAAAAAAAACGTACCTTCCCACCCGCCCTCAAACAAACGAGACTTCCATCCAGGGAAAAAATAAAAAAGAGGGTGTGATCATCTCCCACTTCACAAGGTAAAAAAAGGAAGGTCCAACTCTTAATCTAACTTTGTCTCTCAAGGAGTTGGGAAAAAAGGGAAAAAACACTGAAAGGAAATAGTCGCAGTGTACGGAGGGGGAAGAGGGAAAAGCTCTTTCTATCAAAACTTTTGCGATGATCTCCCATCTAACGAGGGGGGGAAGAAAAGGGGAAAGTTATCAAAGCCGAGAGAGGAGGGGAGGGAGACGACTAGTTCTTCGGCGAAAGGAGGGGGTTTTCTAGTAGGAAAGGAAAGGAAAAGGGATAAAAAATCCTTCATTAAAAGAACGTGCTAAGAAAGGGAGAAGGACAGCTAAGCATTATTTCTTCGACGATACTCTCTTTGATAAGGGGGGGGGCAGTGCGGTTGGGTTCACACATCTCTTCTCGGGAAAAAAGGAGAAATCTGAACTTCCTGGGGACCGATAGAAGGGAGGGGGACACTCGTACTCCTGGAGATATATTCCTCTCATAGAGAGAAGGGGGAAAAATAGGGGGCGGTCGCCGATGGTGAGAGGAAGGGGAAAAGATCTCTCCTTCCTCATCTCGTCGAAAAGGAGAATATCAGCCGGGTGTCTGATAAAAGGGAAGGGGGGAGCGCAGAAGTGGTGGCGCGGAGAAAAGGAAAAAAGGAAGAGGGAGCGATGATTTCAGAGGGCAGGTGAGTCAACAGGAGAAAAAAGGGAAAAAGTAACCTAAGCCGTCCTGCCGGGATAAAGGGGAAAGGGGAAGAGGGAGAAGCTCGCAGTGAGACGTCTGTGACGGCGTGGCCTCTCTATCTCTCTAAAAAAAAAAAAGGGAAAAAAAAAAAAGAGGAAAAACAAATCGCCGTCTCCTTCGAGCTAGGACTGAGGGGGAGAAGAGGAAGAAAAGGGAGAGGAGGACGGTTACGAACACACAGGTACCGAGAAGAAAAGAAGAAATCATCGCCGCCACTATCTACAAAGGAAAAAAGGAGAAAAAAGGAGCGGATAAGAGGAGACAGCGGTCTGAGCACACCCGTAGGAAGAGAAGAAAAAAAAAAAAAAAAAGAGGAGAAGGCGACGGATCTTTCACCTGTAAAGAAGAAAGCCTCACCCCTCTCCGGGACAAAAGGAAAAAAAAGAAGAAAAAGGGAGGAGTTGCAAAAGTCCTAGCACCTCGTCGACAGAAGAAAGAAGGAAAAGAAAATTTCTCCGCCCCTCGACGACAAAAGCCGTCGAATCAATCCTGCTTCGAGGAAGGGAAGGGGGATTCGAAAGAAAGGAGAAAAAACGGTCCGTGGACCTGCTTGCCGTTCCGAAAAAACTACCCTCTATCTCAAAGGGAAGGAGGGCAAAGAAAAGAAAATCGCGACTCGCGGTGGAGAAAGGGAAAGGGAAAAAGGGTTCGCGGGCGATCCGAAAGGAAGTCGTGCTCGACCGCGACAGGGAAAAAAAAAAAAAAGGAAGAAAAAGGCAAATCGTTTCGTCGGGTGAGGGGGGGGAGGAAGTGAGAAGAGGAACACGGTCCGTCTACGCTATCGACTACTCGTCGAGCGCGGAGGAAAAGAAAGGAGGGGAACGGTCCCAACGGGAGTTGTGGGAAAGGGAGAGGGTTGTTTTCTTAGGGACGGTTTGGGCGGCGGGGGGGGGAGGGAAGAGGAGGGGGGAAATAGTAAAGCCGGACTTGTCCGGGGGGGGGAAGGGGGGGGAAGACGCTATTGCTCTCCGATGAACGGCCGTCGGGTTAGGAAGGGGGGAAGGGAGGAGAGCCGATTCGGAAAGACCGCGTGGGACTCGCCCAAAGCGGCTGGGTGGATGCGTACGGAAAGAGGGGGGAACAATGGAGAGTCCCGCGCACGGGGAGAGGGGGATCACGATCCGTTTTAAGGGTTTTGTCGGAAGGGAGAAGGGGGGAGGAGAAGGGAACAATAAAAGACCAGTTTGAGGCAGGAGGAGGAAAGAAAAGGCGTTTTCCGCGGTCGCCAAAAAAAACTCGTCTGGTCGTGGAAAGGAAAAAGGAAAAATCTACGCGCCGGATGCCGAATGAGGGGGAGGAAAGGGGGGGAACTTTTCTCTATCCGAGAAAAAAAAAGAGGAAAAATGCAGGGGGCAGGGCGTGGACGGGAAGGGGAAGGAGGAGGTATGTTCCGTGTCGAATGTCGAAGGGGAGAGTCGGGACGTCACCGCGGGCAAGTAAAGAAAAATAGTTCCAAGCTGATACGCCCGGTTGGACGGAAGAAAAAGGGAGACTACCGACGCCGAAGAGAGACCGCTCGCTTCGTCCGAAAAAAGAAGGGATACGACTAGGGAATGTCATTTTGAAGGGGGAGGGGGGGGGGAGGAGGGAACGTGTTTTCATCGAGTCCGAAAAGCGGCCGTTGATTTGGGGGTGAAACGAGAAGAAGCGATAAGGGGAGGGAGGGGAAGTGTCCGGAAAAAAAATCCGGCTTCGGTGCTAAAAAGGTAAAGGGCGGGTGCTCGATGTCAGGCGAAAGAAAAGGAAGAGAAAAAAAAAACTTTGGTAGCCGAAACAGGCAAGGGGGGACCACGAAAAGAGAATGGGAGGTAGCCAAGGGAAAGGGAGGGAGGGGAAAGGAAGCGGACTCCGATTTCACGGTGTAAAAGATGCGCAGTCTTCGAGGTTTTGAGGGGAAACGGGGGAAGAGGACTCGGGCGATCTGCTATACCGGCAAGAAAGTTGAAATGAGTGGGCCTTTCCACTTATTTTCAAAAGGAAACGGCCAGTATTCTGCTCCGGGGTAAGAGGAAGGAGGGGGGAGAAGGGGGAAGAGGGAAAGAAGCGCTCTTCACGCCGGGGGAATCTTCATCTTGTCTTTCGAAGGGAAAGAAAAAGGGTAGCGGAGAGCCGGGCCGCCGAAGGAGGGGGGGGGGGGGGGAGTCGCCTTATTCGTTGAGGAATGGCCTCTGACTACTGGAAGGGGGAAAAAAAAAAGTGTTCTAAAATGTTTACGCGGGGCTTTCCGGTGCCTGATATTAGTAAACCGAGCCTCTCTCTCGGGGGGAGAGGGGGGAGATATAAGGAAAAACTCAAAAGTGGGGGGGGGGAAAAAGGAGGATTCCCGATCAAAAAGTGCCGGCCGACTTCGTAGAGGAAAGAGGGGGAAAAAAAAGAACGGTGGAATTGGCCCCCTGCACAGGAAGGGGGAGAGGGTACCGCTTGAGAGGCGACCTTGGATCTCTCGAAAAAAGAAGAAAGTGCCAGAAGGGATCACGCTTTACCCGCGAAAAACGGAGAAGGGAAAAAGGGCCCAAGTCACTCAATTTCGTAGAACAGTTCTACTACTTCGTCCGGAAAAGAAGAGAAAAGGGAAAGAAGGCAAAAAGGGAAGTGGGGGAAAAAGGAGGTGCTGCCTGTACCGACTCAGAAGAGGCGCCTACAAAAAAGAGAAAGGAAAAGGAGGGGCAAAGAACGATCCTCTGCAAGAGGAACGGGAGGAAAAAAAAGGCCGCTACGAGCTGCGCCGAGAAGAACGTCAATTACTTGGGGGAAAAGGAAAAAAAGAAGAGGGAGACCCACCAAAAAACTGAGAAAAAAAAGGCTGCCCGTCTCTCCGGCCTCAAATAGGAGCAACATCTCCACCGCAATGGAAAGGAGAGAAAAAAAAGAGGGTCGCACGCTCCTCTAATTCCTAAAAGAGAGAGGAGGGGGAAAGCCGATCGTACCCGCGGACTCCGAAAGAGGATTGTCCACATTTTAACCATACGGGGGACAAAGGGGAATCAGCGTTCTGTCCTCGAAGAGAGAAAAAAAGAAAGAGAGGAAAGGAGAGAATTCGCCAACGTCCAACTCGAAGAAATGAAAGAGGCCCACACCGTTAAATCCGGAGAAGGAGAAGAAGAGAAGACCACATGCGCCTTGGGGGATAAAAAGAAAAAGGGAAACTGTCACCACTCCACCGAGGGGATACCACCTGGGTGTCATCGGGAAGGAAAAGGAAAGCGGAACGCCGTATGGGCCACAGAAGAAAAAAAAAGAAGAACCCCGCCATCCGTCCTCAAAAAACACAGATCGCGAGGAGCGTCTGCCGAGGGAAAAAAGAGAAAGAGGAGAGGACTCACAAAAACTGTACCCCTCCCCCGGCAATAAGAAGAAAGAGGAAAGAAGGAGAAGAAAAGTTTGACTTGACGATTCTAGCCGTCTAAAAACAACTTAGGGGAGAAGAAAAAAGGGGAAAAAACCATGAAAACCTGGGCCGTATCCGCGCGGGAGAAGAAAAAAAGGAAAAAAAAGGGAAATCAACTCCGGCTGCCCTCTTTTGAAAAATACTCCCTACTGCGACACCTCCACCTGTAGGAAAAAGAAAAAAAAAAAAAAAAATCCGAGACCACCTGTCCCGCCCTGCCCGGAAAAGGGGGAAGGAAGAAAAAGAAGAGCGCTTCTCGCGACCAAGTGCTGCGTTCCTCGCCCTGCCGAGAGGAAAGAGAAAAAAGCCATATTCAACAAAAAAAGGAGGATACTTCATACAAGAAACCCGTTCTACTACGTCACGAAGAGAAAAGAGAAAAGGATCACGGGGGGGGCGTAAAATGAACGGTCACGCCCTCTCCGACCTAAAAGGAGAGGGAAGAAAAAAAAAAATGAGACGGTCTCCGAATTCCAAGAAAAAAAAAAAAAAGGAGAGATCCACCCCGCCTGACGAGAATCCCCTTCCTGTGGACAGAAAAAGGAAAAAAAAGGCCTCAATGGCACCAAGTAGAAAAAAAAAAGGGGAGAAAGGGGATAAGGAAAGAGGCTTCCTCCTCGTATCCACACCCCAAAAAAAAGGGCCTGTAGCTAAGACTCCTCAAAAAAGAAGGAGAGATTAAGAAAAAACCGAAGAAGAAAGAAAAAAAAACCTCAGCAAAAAAAAATCGACGCGCTCCATGGGGAAAAGGAGAAAAGAAGGGGAAGTCATTCGCCCCCGGAAAAATGATCAAAGAGGAAGAAGGTGGGCGTGGAAAAAAACGTTGTTTAGAGGGGAAAAAAAGACCAGAGTACGACCTGAAACCTATTGGAGAAGGTGGGGGAAAAGCGGGTGACCTTCCTCTTTCTATCATACGAAGAAAGGAGCTCCTCGAACTCGGTAGAGGGGGAAAGAAGGGGGGATCAGCGATTCGCGAAAGGAAGGGGAAAAGGTCTTCTTTCTAATGCTTTGCGATTATTCACTGCAACGAAAGGAAAGGGAAGAAAAACTACCTAAAAACGTCTTCTGCCCTCGAAGAAGCAGAATCACTCGCTTTCGGAGTGGGGAAAGAAAAAAAAAGAGAGCAAAAAAGTAATAAGACGATCGCCTGCAATGGACAGGGAGGGGAGAGAAGGGAAAGGGAGATGCCGCATCTCTCTCGGGAGCCGATGTGGTCTGTAGCTGCTGGTAAAGGAAGAGAGAAAGAAATCAACTCGGGAGGACCGGCGAAGTGGTAGGAGGGAAGAAAAGGGGGAGGAAAAAAAGAGGTTCGGTTATCTTCGCGAACGTGGGAGGGACGGTAGATCGTGGCGTCGAGGAGTGAGAAAAAAAAGAAGAAATTGATTGTTTCGTCACCCGTCCCTCGCGACCGGAGAAGTGAAGAGAAAGAGAAAGAAATACAGCTCTTAAATGTATACGGAATAAAATAG
>Ga0179593_1674897_pt1 | contig 10379 bp, 12 predicted proteins | sample CZODoug2_1_08_16_FD_185931 | JGI IMG/M metagenome (GOLD analysis project Ga0179593, IMG submission 185931) | Vadose zone soil fungal communities from Angelo Coast Range Reserve, California, USA - CZODoug2_1_08_16fungal (PacBio error correction) | ecosystem: Environmental > Terrestrial > Soil >...
GCCCGCCACCGGGTCCAAATCCGTGTAACCAGGGGGGGGTAGGGGGCTGGCAAAAAAAGAAAAACTCAAGACTCAAAAAGCCTAGCCAGGAAAAAGAAGGGAGAGTAAGAGGAATCCAGTAAGAAGACGAGTCGTGGTCCATGCATCAAATGGGGCACGAAAAGGCTTCACTGATACTTTTTCTATAATGCGACAGACCGTAAAAAAATCAAGAAGGCCGAGGAAAAGGTAGAAATGAGAGGAGAGGAGGGGACCTCACAGGGCGAGAACTCTTTACTTCGGCGGAGAGGAAGAACTAGAAGTAAAGCATCTAAATGCTGAAGGGGGGGAAAAGCTTGGCGGTCATAAAAGGCTAGTACGCTCCTCAAACAGAAAGAGAGTGGAAAAGATTAGCCAGCGGGGAACAAAATTTCAGAAACAAAGGCAAGAGGTCCCTACTAACGAGGGTATCACAGGTCTGCTGTTCTCCAGAGGAGGAAGTATTCAGACAAGGGGGGGTTCGGGAGTGTTGGGGCCTTAGAGTCCCTCTCGATCAAAAACCACTATATCCAAAAGTCAGTACCATAAGGATTAGAAGAAAAAGAGGGCTCATGCCCGCCGGGGAAAGGGAGCCAGGAATGGCTCCCGTTCATTCTTAAGCCGGACCAAAATACTCCTAGTGAAGGGCTGAAAAAGGAGTTAATAGGAAGGAAGAGGAGCAGAATGCACCGATTTCATATAAGAACGGTCACGAAACTTCAATGGAGACAAGCTCTCCATCTCTGAAGGGGGAAGGAGATCACAGCAACTCGATAGCTCCTGGGGTTAGATGGGGTCCTTCCGATACGAAGTTGCTGAAAAGGATGTAAGTCCACTAAATGAACAACATCGACTGGAAGGAAAGAAGTACCCACCTAACCCCGAAGAAGGCGTCTGAGAGCACCATCAGGTCTGAAATCAGCTGAGGACATCACTTCTTCCCGATTAAGTAGTGAAGGGGAAGGTGTGCTACTACTTATAGCGTAGAGTAAAGAAGAAAGGAAAGAAGGCAGCGCGCAGTCTTGATTTTTTCGGAAGGACCCAGTAAAGGGCTTTCAGATGAGGGACGAAGCGGATAATGAGTGGAGGAAAGAGTGGGAAGAAGAGAAGAGCCGAGCAGGAACCAAGGCCTGCTATACACAGAGCTCATCCGCGGGTCACGAGGGAGGGTTCCAGATCTTTTTCCGGGTAGAGGGGGGAAGATCTGGAGTAGGGCAGTGGACTGAGGGCCTGCTGTCCGGGGTCCATCATGGTCCAAGAGAACTCATCTTGAAACAGTCCTCCCTAGTAAGGAAGAGGAGAAAGGTAGGTCTTACCTATGGGTCTATGTTGGTTCTGGGAAAAGGGGGGGATAAGTCAGTAGTTCGGTCTTCTGTGAGAAAGGTAGGGGGGGGTACTGCTTCCATCTCCCTTCAAAAAATAGGAGGGGATGGAGAACATTTCGATGGTCTAATTGACAAGACTTTCTACGGAAGCGCCATAGTCGAACAACATATGAAATCGAGCGTGCAAAACACGCTTTCGCCTCCTTCTTCTTGGTTACTTCTTCGCCGGCTCTCCAGCGGAGGTTGCAGGCGATTCAGTACAGAACCTCTACTTAGGAAGAAAGAAGTGACGGGCCTTAGGAGGACATCCGATCACAGTTGTCGAGGCATGTGCAGAAAATAGCCGGCGGCGAAGGAATGCACTATTAGACAGGGGATAAATCGCCTCGGAGGGTTCGCAGGTGGGGATTTGCAGCCCAGTAATGAGACCTTCTCAGCAGGCTCTTGCACTTCAGAAAGACCTAATACTAAAGGGCCGGAAAGGAAGAGAAATGATAATGTTGACAGAGAAAAGATGATCCAGCCAAGGGGAACCAGGGCTATATGGCGGGCATGATGGGGGGGGAAGGCGGGTCCCTGCATGAGCTCGGAAGAGGAGAAGCGATCTTCTCCCAAAGGAAGGAAAAAAAGAAGACCCTCAAAAGGGAAGAACTATACCCACGGGCCGATTTCTTGGTGCAGGGTCATAGATGATACTGGGAAAAAACTAGGAGAAAGAAGAGCCTATATTATAAAAAGGACCTCAAATAGGCAAGAGTGTGGAGTAAGGATTCCTTCTGTGTCTGGTGGCACGTGCAAGGGGGGCCTTACTGAAGTTCTCCTGATTTTGTCGCTTATGCAAGAGGACAGAGGCAAGGCAAATCAATAGCCTCTGTTTGTGAGGAATCCGTCTGTCGCGAAGGTGGAGCTGGGCTACGGGGGAAAAGGGGGGGAGTTCGGGGGGGGGAAATTGAGGAGGAGGAGAAAAAAAGGAGGAGGAGTGAAGACGAAAAGGGGCATTGCCCAAAAGAAGGGCGATTTATACTCACGGCGCTATGGCCGAGGAGAGCTGTCTAAGAGGAGTTTTGTCAAATAAGAAGAAACTCGGCGGCGATAATTCGTAAGAGGAACTTATCATCCTCGCCTGGAGCGTCGCCGAGAGGGAGAGACCTTCTGTCGGCGGACAACCGAAGCCCTCCTCCTTATTTAGAAGATTAAAAAGGTAAAGTGCTTCGGGACAGCGGTGACGAGGGGAAATCATGGAAAAGGAAGGATAAGCTCTACCTGAGATGTCGACATGCGGGGGGGATAATTTGAGATTAAAAAGGGGGGGGGACAACCACCCTCCGTAGAGAATAATACTATCCTTTATAGGATTGAAGACCTAGGGAAAGAAAAACTTACGCCTGGTCTTGAGAGAATACGCACTTGAATTCGGGGGCAGGTGGGACTTGAGTTACAATAATCCCTCTGAAAGAAGATCCCCGAAATGAAACGGAGCATACGAAATCATCCGACCGCTCGACACTCCACCCAGCGAGAACTGCCGTGCGGAGGATTTTCTCTAGGGAGTACAGGCCTGCCGGGGACTTCCTCTATACCGGTATCTACACTAGAGGGAAGACAATCACCCGAGAATTAAAAGTTATCTTAAATTGGTAGAGCCTTCTCGGAAGAGGGAAAAGGTCTCCTGGGGCTTCCTTACAGAAAAACGTCGCGCCGAGTAAAGGAAGTCTTCTCAACCCTAAAGAATAGTAATGGCAACTGGGACTGCCACCATTACAGCGCTTAAGGTGAAGGGGGAGTCCCGCGGTGGCTTCGCAGGGCTTATGACGGGAAAAAGGGTTAATCAGCTACAGAGCGCAGGGTCTTTTTGTTACGAGGAGGAGGGTTTATCAACCACTTTTATAGGGAGGTCTTTTGGGGCGGTACCTTCTGGAGATAGGGATCTTGTGGGGAGGCGTTTCCCCCTTCTCGATGGGGAGGGAGAAGACTCGAAGCCGGCTTCGTTAGGGGGGAGCCCCTCCTTGGAATGGGGGGGAAGGTCGTCCTCGGGACTATGCCGGACTGGGCTTCCGGAGGGATTGTAGGGGAAAGGAAGATCTGCAAGCGAATTTTCAGGGGGCACTTTCGGCTCAGGTCGATCAGAAACAAGGCGCGTCGAATAAATATGTTTCGCTCAAGGATACAAGAGTAGTTTTTCATTAGCTAAAAAAAACAAAAAAGAAAAACATTATACGCAAAACACAAAAAACCCAAAAACAAAGAGGGCTGAAGGTTTCCAGAGGCCTACACACACAACATATACAACTGCCCAACGACAGTAGCTTCCGTCTTATTGGAGGGACCAATGCTTTTTGCGACTAAGAGCATTTCTTAAAGAAAAAGGACTATAGGCCGAGGCATCCAAGGGAGGGGTGAATCCTGAGCAAGGATCTCGGCGGGAGCTTAGTTCATCTTCCTCGCAAGGGGTGTGGGTGGAACAGGGTGAAAGACTCCACGAGGACCTTCGCGTATAGGAGAGCTTATCCGAGAGCGTTCGCGGTTCTGGAATCCTTTATCTGGGCGAGAGGGAGGGATGTAATGAATCGACCTTCTGTAGACTATTGGACAGGGGGCCTCCCTTTGTCTACATTGGGATCATCCTCAAAAATTGGGTTTGGGGGGAGATCTCATAGAAGGAAAAGACAATTTCTAGAAAAAACTCAGTGCTTAGAAAAGCTCAGGAAGGAGAAATTAGGCAAGCCGTCGGAGATGCCTGGTGGGTACTTGAAGCTCCACAAAGGGGCCGGCGGCGGTGGGCGGGGACTTTCACTAAGATTACTATCCAAAAAAAGATTATTATTAAAATGAGATGGAGATAGTGAATCCAAAGCCAACGGGGAAAGGGGGGGAGGGGGCAGGGGGGGCGACCAACACAGCCCACCCTCAGGCAGTGAAAAAAGAAGGCTCTTCCAACTCCTCTTACAAGGGAGAGTGGGAGGAATCGGGGGGGGGGAGAGAAGTATCATCCAGACTCACTGGGGAGGGTAGGTCCTCCCACACCGAGTTAAAATTAGTTACTAAGAGCAACTTTAATAAAGATTCATCAAAATTCTTCATCAGATAGAAGAGGTTACAGGTAACTCTTAGTCTGAAGAAACTCCGCCATCAGAGGGGGGAAAGAAAAGGTTGTCGGCTGCACTGAGGAAGCAGGGAACTTTCTTTGGAACCAAGACCGGGCCAGAGGGAACAAAACTTTTGAGAAAAAAGGATGTGTCAGCCGACGAAAAAAAGAAAAAGAGGCGAGTGGGGAGAAGCCGGCGCCGCGCGATGAGATATTGATCGCATTTTTTGGGAGGAAAGACGCCTGCAATGGCTCATCATAATAAGAGATCGCGCCATCCAACCAAAAAGCCGCGAAAAAAAAGATATCGAGCAGGCCCTTGCCGATCTGAGATGAGGGGGGAGTTTTTGGAGTGCGCACAGGATTCTCTCCTCGCCAGATAGAAGGAGAGGAAGAAACGGGCCCTCCCAGCCTAAGCCCCCAGGCCCGAGACAGGTCAGAAATCCACCTATTCAACCGTGATGAAGGGACAAATCGAATACTTCTTCCGGGAGAAGAAGAAGAGTCTCTGTGGGCCCTCTAGAAACTCAACCATCCTCTCCTTCCTGAAGAAAACAGATCATCAATGGAGGAGGAAAAAAGTACTTTAATCGAGGAAAGCTGCCGTCTTCAGGAGGACGGGACACTCAGAGATGAATTCCCTTTTAGAAAAGAAGGTAAGGAGTAGAACGTCGCTCTTCAGGACTTCGGTCTCCCAGGTATTATTGTCTTCTGTGGTTTCGACCAGGATACGTAAGGGAGAAGAAGTCTTTCTTTTTGTACGGAGAAAGGGGGAAAGGCCAGAGGGAGTTCAAGCCAAAGGACAACTGGCTTTATTAAGATTTAAAAGTAGGAGGGGAATGCTTTCCCAGGCTAGTGGATAAGATAAGCTAGCAGAGCAGGACTGTGTAAAGAGGGAAACTTCCTAAAACTCCGAAAGAACCTTCACGACTTCTTCCCTATCTGCGCATCCTTCGTGTGGATGATTTAGAGGGAAAGGACTCGAAGGAGAGTTCGGGAGGGGCTTAAAAAGGTCGGATCAGGACCTACAGGAAAACTGAAGACTACGGAGGTAAGAGGCGCAACAAGTCGGTAGAGTACGCTTTATTGGACTGATGGGGGGGGGGGGGGGGATGCCGGAAAGTCTCTTAGAGAAAGGCAGGGAATGGCAAGTGTCCCTCCTTCTTGGAGCCCAGAGAGAAAAAAAGGAGAGCGGTGGGCGGAGAGAAGACGCTTCGAAGTAAGGAGGTCCCAGTAAAAGGAGGTAAAAGCAAGGACGTGCACCGGTGAATGTAAGCCGGAGGAGGGGGGTCCTCCGACCTGGAGAGGGAAGTCTTTCTATTCCATCAGTTAGCAGGGGAAGAGAAATTGAGAAAGAGAGTTGACAAAGGAACTTTTCGCACACAGGTTGCTCTCGCATTGTGGGCAACCGCCCCGGAGGGGAGTCCCCTTGGGACTAAATCCAAAAAGACCTCCTTATTTCATACAAAAGGAAATGTGGGATGGACATTGCAGGAAAAGATAGGTCTCCCCTCATTCCGGGACAGGTACCTGCAAGCCTAAAAGTGGAAAGAATTATCATTCATCGAAATGAAAAGAACTGTCGAGAAGCGCCGGAGTCGAACCTGGATTCGAGGGACAGGAGGTTCTTGGCAGGGGTCTGGACTGGAGTCAAGAGGTCTACGATTTGAAAAATGCTCTTCCAACGGGTTCCAAACAGGGACCGCGACAGAACATATCCCGATGGGCGGGGAGGGCGCGTGATAGGGAGCTAAAAAAAAAAGGGGGGATTAGGAAAAAAAAAAAAGAAGATGAGGGGAAAGAGACCGTACGCTGATCTGCTTTGGTTGGAACACGGGGCCTACCGATGGACTGGGGAAGACTTGCTACGAGCGAGTATGGACTCAGGACTATAGGACTCTCCCATACTTATGAAAGGAAGAATGAGAGCCATCTTAAAAGGAAAGATCCGGTGTAGTTATCAACACTATTTCAGGGGGTCTGGTAAACCATAGGATGAGTACTTGGGGGGGAATATTCAGGGAATGCAGCGCGAAGACAGTCCTGTGCCATTCTCCACCTTCGGTTGTGGGTTAGGGGGGAAGAAGGCCTGAGAAGGGGGGAAACGAGGGGAAGTTAGAACTTGCAAGGGAACCTGGTTAGGACTTCGTCTAACCCTGAAGAGGCGAAGATATGAATCTCGTCGCTGTGGGACGGAGATCTTAAGACTGAGGAACGACAGGTGCTACTGCGCGCAAGTTACGGAGACGTTAACTCCAGTCCCTGATGTAGGACCTTAGGTGATGGAGGGCTGACACAAGGATCAGTAGGACTACAGAGTACCCCTGTTTTCGCCTCAGTTAGGTCTCCGGTGGAGGAAGGGAAGGGGAAGGCTTTAAGAAAGCATAAAGAAATTAAGGATACGTAATGTCCATCCAAAAAAGCAGGATCAAGACTCCTCTCACCTGAATGGGAGACGCGTAACGAGAAGGAAGGTTGGGGGGGGCTGGGAGGAAGAGGCTGTTGCTTTTGCCTATCTGGGAAGGACGAAGGACCTGCGAGAGAACTCATCTCTTCTGTAAGATCGCAAAACTCGTGCCTGAAGAGCGACATCTTTCTTAGATCTATTAATTGGGCCGGTTTCAAAGTCCTAGGTCCGCTGAGGAGTAAGACAAATATCGGGAAGAAAAAACCAAAATGTACGAGGAAGGACACACTGAAGAAACATTTTTAAGTCAAATAATCAGGAAAATAGCCTCGGGGGGGCTCTGATGTTCATGAGGAGGCAAGGACGTCTCTGAGAAAAAACCGGACCTGGGTCCGGGAGGGCGATCACCAACAGAAGGTACAGGCCGCTAGTAAGTCTGGTCATCTCGGAAGGGGTGGAAGGGGCAAGGACAACGAAAAGAGTAGTCCAGAGTGGTTAGGAAAGGGACAAAAGAAAACTAAGCTTTTCCCCACTGGAGGAGTCAGCGGAAGGAAAACTCTCCGGAGGAGAGAGGGGGTTAGGGATACTCGGTCCACCTAGATGGAAAGATCGTGGGGCGATAAGCAGGCCTTGTGGTTACCCCAGGATACCAAGGTTTTGCCGGACGCGGCTTAAGCGGCGCCCTGGGGTAGATTCGCGTCGAGGTCTTTTCTTGCCGTCAGAAATATGACACGCCCTCTGTCGAAAGATCGAATGGTGGAGGTCGCAAGGCAAGGGAGGGAGAGAAGGGATTGCCGGGGTCTATCCTCGGTTCTCAAGGAGAAAGAGGAGTGTGAGAGATCTTATTGCTTTATTCATCAAGAAAAGGAGGGGGGACATGGGCTGGAATAACCTCAACCGGCTCTATCCCGGATCTGAGAAGAAGAAGGAAGAGTTGCTCCAATCTTTAGAGCTGGAGAGGCCATCTCCTCCGTGTGGTGAGAGGGGGGGTCCGAGGCGCGGAGCTGGTCCCTAGTTCAGGGAGTATCAGAAAGGGGTTCCACTCAAGGGAATTTCAGCTTATGACCTCGGAGCTTAAATGAGTGGATCTCCGAGTAGATAACTAGGAATCGACGGGAAAGTTTCATTCCATCCCTTCATACATTGGTCCTACACGTGGATAAGCTACGTAAAGCGTTTTTTAATAGTACCAAGGGGGGAGGGGAAAACACGTGCGGGACCTGGTCGTGGGATCATAGAAAAGAGGGCTGAGGCGAGAAAATTCGGTAGGAGAAGATATCGTAAATACTTTCTTGTCAATCTCGGAGGTGGTAGCCGTGGGAAGAACACCCTTTTTCATCTTCGGGCGGAGGGGGAGGGGGGCATTCACTATCGGGAATCAGAGACTCAACAACAACAAAGGGGTAGGAGAGGAAGTGGCCCGAAACCGCAACGCCTGAAGAATGACCGTGGCTTGAGAAAACAAAAAGAAGAAAGACCGAGGGTACAAAGGAAGAAGAAGTAGATCCTCCAAGAGGAAATACGCCGGTTTCTAGAAAGCAAAAAGGAAAAGAGGAAAACGAAAGGAAGAACTCGACGTACTGGACTATCATGGGTACAGCCCATCGTAAAGAATTAGGCCGGAAAGGCAAAGGGAACTGGGAGGGGAGGGCCTGGACACTTGTAAACTGGGGTCAGGAATGACCGAGCTCATCCGTATAGAGAACGTAGGGCTCCACCCTTCTAGTGGGACGGGGATTCACCAGCATATAGAAGGGGCGGGGGCCAAGAGGGGGGGGAAAGCTAAAGTCGCTGGGCAAAAAGTCCCCACAAATCCTTAGGCTTGGCAGAGAAAAGTAAAATCTCCGGACGTGGTGCGTCCGCTCTGAAAGAAGGGGCGGACGCCTAGCATGTAGTAGGGCAGTTTGTGAGGAAAGAAAGAGCAATGGAGGACCAGAAGTGACATCATCCCCCGAAAAGATAGGGGGGGACGAAAGAAACTCGCTTGATGCCGGATCTACCGTATAAATAAGAACCGTTTCTAAGAAGAGTAAGGACAGGGGGGAGGAGGCAAAACATATGAAAGGAGAGGGAAGCGAGCCTCCTAGATGCAGAAAGGGAGGCGACCAATTAACGAAAAGAAGGGTACAATTTCGGAGCGGACGCCTAATCACAAAAAATCACGGAGGCTGCCAAAAACCTCCTCTGAAGGGTAGGCGCCAGTCTCCTATCGTCGACGGGGAAAGAGACACACATACGGATAGGTCCGTGAAAATCAGGTCCCTTCACTTCAGATCTGCATAAAGGGCGGAGACCAAGCGGAGGTAAAGTCGAGACTCCTACTCCCACCATACACTCATAGGGATTCGAGGCCTTTCAGCACCCGCGAAGAAGCCGAGATGGCTCCAAAAAGAGGGACTCTCTTCTAAAGAAGTACGCGACGCAGAAGAAGATGAAAGGGGAAAAAAACAAAGATATGTCTTTTGTGCTCCGAACTTGCTCGGTGGAAAGGAGAGAGCTTACCCTTCACTTATTTTGAATCGAAGAGTTCTGGGGAGGATTCCTTATGTAAGCAGGGGGAGGTGTGGATTCAGTAGGAAGAAATTTTCTTAGAAGAGCTGGGGGTAAAGAAAAGCTCCATTCCGAGCGAGGCCTTTAAACCGGGGGGAAGGGGAAGAAGAGAAAGGAACTATCCTAAGAAAAACGTCGAAGGAGCGTGTGGGAATTCAGAGTTTCCGGAGGTGAGCCATTGGGGATAGAGCTCCTGTGTGACCTCGCCAGAGGAAAGCAGTAAAACGTGGACAAGAACATTAAAAGTCCGACGCGGATCATACTCGAAGAAAGGTCTTGACTGAAAATAGTGTTTGGGAGGGTAATCTGCCATTTCGAGTCGGAGCCAAGACTAGGAAGTAAAAAAACTTGGCACCTTCTGGCTCCACATGGATGAACAGCAGAGAGGGAGAGGTGACGAGCGAGTCAAAAAAAATTCTAACTTTCAACCCAAGATGCACCATCTAAAGGAGGGGGTCACCCCCGAATCACTTTTCATAAGCGCCTCCGGCTGCGGGCTGTTCTATGGGTAAAGAAGAGTAAGCATAGAAGAGTCGTCTTCAGAGAAGGGGAGGGGTTATCATGAACGCGAAAGGGGGGGGGTTCACAGAGTGATAAGGTGCTTGGGTTCAAAAAGACGTAACGGGCGGAGAACTTCTAAGGACGCCTTTGACAGAACTCTCCGGAATCAGGACCCAAAGTAAAGCGAAGGTGGGCCATTTCAAAATCCGTGGAAAAGTCTCCTCCGGTTCTCATTCCCAAAGGAAGAGCTAGTGTTAGGAGTACGCTGCAAGCAATCAAGCAAGCGGAAAGAGACGCCGCTTCGACACGTTCACATGAAAACATAATTTAATTGGATTTTAGGGGAAGGAGGTGATATGGGAGTCTGGAAAAAGAAAAAGCTACGAGGAAAATCTCTCCTCCCAAGCGGAAGGCAACTCAGGGAACTCATCCGGCACACGGCAATACTGAGACCCATGGCATTAGATTCGGCTTCTGCTGTTGAGGGACAGGT
>Ga0179593_1731996_pt1 | contig 10379 bp, 7 predicted proteins | sample CZODoug2_1_08_16_FD_185931 | JGI IMG/M metagenome (GOLD analysis project Ga0179593, IMG submission 185931) | Vadose zone soil fungal communities from Angelo Coast Range Reserve, California, USA - CZODoug2_1_08_16fungal (PacBio error correction) | ecosystem: Environmental > Terrestrial > Soil >...
GTCCTCTCAACTTCTCCAGGTCAGCTTTTTGTGGAAAGGGGAAGAAGGCCGCAAAGCAAAAGATGAGAAAAAGAAGGCAGGATTGTGAGGACAAAAATCCCCGGCAAAAAGCCAAGAGAAAGCAGAAGGGTAATGTGAAGGGAGCTTCACCGTTTCGTTGTACGACTTGGGAAGATATAAGAAGCGTAACAATGTAGGAGGAAACCTACCCATTTGGACGGGCTACCTATTTCAGTTGTGGAAAAGTGTCAAGGGTAGGCACTCGCAAGCAGAACCTGATATCTAGGGGCTCCAAAGTGTTTAGTCCTTCTGGGCAATCAAATTAAGAGATCATAAGGCTCTTTTTACCAATATCTGTAGGGCTTCCCTATGATAAAAAATGATAACACTATTCACTCGTGTTCTAGCAAGTTGTAAGGCAGTAAAACCGTGGGGATTAATCAACCTCAATCACAACCCGAGGGGGCCTGAAGCGAGTAAAAATTATACTGCGAATAACAATTATGGGGGTAAAAAATGCCGCCAAACCAGTATTAGGGTAGTTCATGGGGTGGTTCTTGCAACGGTTACGGTCCTAAACTCAAAAGCGTAGTATACTCAATACAATAGGAGGAAACCCGCGTGTGGTGACTAGTTTGTGCTATCCTTTGATGCACAAACTTGCTGGCTGCAACCCACAAGCTGGAATTCGCTACAGCGGATTTCTGGACGCAATCTAGACCGTATGGTAGTTGCGTCCACTAGGGGCGTCTGGTAGGAATCTGGAACTTCTTCATGTACATTGTTCCCGGCTTTCATTTGCTTGGGGGGGCCGAAATGTAAGCAGTCATCTTCTATACCGTCCCCAGACAGAAATATCTGGTATGGGAAAGAACACGTGATCTTATTCTCTCACCAAAGGTGATCTCGTTGAAAAAGAGAAGGGGTTGGGGGGGGGTTCATCAGATCCCTGCATTCAACCAAATCTTCCATCTTTAGCCAATAAAGGATATAGGGGAATCGGACATCTCTTCTAGAGCTGGCGTATAGGGGATTTCCTTAGGGGTGGGGTCCAATTTAATTACTTCATGCGTTTTCATCTCAAACCGATTGTGGAGAGGCTGATTTCATAAAATGGTCTCTACTCCCAACCGGAGCTTTGTTCAGTCTGTATGGTTACCACTACTGAAGGTCGCGTAACGAAGTTTATCAGTAAGTAAATGCCGAGCCCTGCTGAACATGACTTAAAAAAATGTTGAAGGAACCGGCGATACTCAAAAGGGATCATCCATTGGTCGAGATGGGCATCACAAACAGGGAGGGAACCTTGGGTACTTCAGTCGGAATTTTTTTTGGTTTCAAGAGGGGACTATTCCATGCAAAGCTCAGTATATCGTCACTGGCTGGCCCTCCCCACAGGGGTCTTCCAAGGGGTTATGCGTCCGGGGGACACCAAGAGAAAGATATTTGCACATTTCTGGGGGCATCCACCTGATAGGTGGGGGGGTGTGGGCTTTTGGCCACTCTAAGAAAAACCGCTTATGATTAAGATAGTATGTACCCAGCCCCACGAAGGTCTGAAAGTCAATGAATCTGAGGGTTCTCGTTGCAAATGAAGAAAGCCGGGTGGCTAGTTCCCAGTGAAAGGCTGTGAAGAGGAGTCTTCCTCGGGATTTAGCACCACCAAAGGGTATGTCTCACTTTGGCCCTCCCTGTTTGATTAATTGGGAGTTCGAGGAAGATCAAAGACCGAAACACCACGACGGTCAATGGGTTCCTGGGGGGGGTTCTATCCAGAAGGGGTACAAATGAAGTAAAGGTTGATTTCCTTCAGACAGCATGCGGCTTTAAAGTAAGTTTTGAAAAGGCTTCTCCGCTACGGGAAAGGGTGGGTACTACCCGAAATAATAGGAAGTAGAAGGAATCTGCGGGGGTCTTCTATCGAAGCCTTCTATCAGGGAGTCAAGCGGAGTAACGGCAAGAAAAAAAAAACAATGAGTAAATTCCATCCTCGGTCACCACACCATCAGGTAGCCATTAGGGTCTTACTTCAAAGAAAGGGAAATAAAGGGGGGAAAGGCTGATCTTGGGGATTTTCGGAAGTTTAAGAGTAGTGGGGGGTATACGTGGGGGGTGGCAAAGAATCTATAAGAAACCGCAGTTAGGGGGACACCAGAGCACACTGGTTGTTGTCTCGACGATGATTTGAATGATGGGCCTACCAACCAGAGCTTGGGTACGAGGTCGGTTCTCGGTTTGTCCTGAAGAAAATGAACTTAATAAAGGACATCTTCTACTATTCAGAATCAAGGTGACTGCGATCACGGGGGGTACTAAAGATAGATGCATGGTTTTCTACAACTCTATTATAAAGACTAAACGGGTCGTTGGGAACCTCGTATTAGACGTTTTGTTACGCGATGTCCCCCCGGGGACGACCCAAGACATAAGTCAAATCAAACCTCTAAACACACAAGGAGTGTCAAAGGGGGATGAGAACATACGCTGAGAGGCTCTTTGAGGGTACTCAGGGTCTCTCACCGCCATCACACCTTACAAAAAGACGTCTTCGCTAGCATCAAAGATGGGGGGGGAGCTCAAAGCGCCTAATGGTCCTGGAAGGTAGAAGCACATGAAAGTCAGGCCCTTGCTTTTATGTGTGGGGGGATCCTAGATTCCCTGTTTAAATCAAACGATCTTCACACCCTAAATAGTCCTTAGCGGAATACTCGAGAGGGGGTTTACCCAGCACCGACATACCGATCAGGACTTCAATCTGTTGGGGAATTGAAACACGGGGGGGAGGAAAGGTTTCATTGGTCGACCGGTTCTCTAATGTCAAAATGCGATAAGGGTTCGATGGGGAAAGGAGGCCTGGGGGAAATTTCAAAATTTTACTACTATTAGGCAATCACGAAGTTCCCCAACTGGCCTTGAGAATCCTAAGTCATATCGCTTTAGTCGCATTCTTTATAACGAGGGTATTTTTGGTGTGGGGGTGCGGAAAAAAAATTGGGGGGATTATGGGCATCTTCTTGAATCTTTAGGAAACTCTTCACTGCTTGCACGAGAAATGGATTGAGGGGGGGGAAGGGGGGAATTTGGGGGGGGGTGCGTACCTCGCGCCACAAGGGGGATTGATGGAAAGAGAATCGAAACGGAAGAGGGGGGGCGTATGACTTGTTAGTCGGGTCAGCCCGAAAGGGAGTTTTCCGAAGAGCCGTAATTGAGAGTACCCCTCAAGAAACCCGTCCTAGTTGTGCAGCAGGAGGCCCATTAGGAGCGGGGAATCGTGGGGAGGGGTTAGCTATTCAATCCCCTGTTGTTACACCCTTTAAGTCGCAGAAGGAAGAGGCTTAGGATTGAACGCATCTTGTGTGAGGCATAGCGTGAAGCGCAGTCACGAAGACGCTGGGTCTACATCATAATATACGGCAAGGAACGAAGATCGTACTCTGATCCCAGTTCCTGAGGAAGTCTACGGTCGAAAGGTTCCTTGAGGAGAAGGTTTGGGGAGGGTGCGGACCATCTTAAAATTACCAGTCAGGTAGTTGGTGAGGAATTTGAGGTGGAAGGTAACCACTTGTCCTCACAGAAAAAACCTCTTAATGGGTTGAAAAGAAAAACAAAGAACCGAAGGTCCACGATTTAAATATGATAAATAATAAGAATAGTTAGGAAAAATGAAGTCGAGTCCAAAACCCAATTGTGTGATATAAGATGCTGCAGGGGGGGGAAACTCGAAACACCAACTTACGACCGGAATCATAAGAAAAATGGAGGGGGATCATTTAGTGAATCAATATGCAAATAACGGCAAGTTAAACATACCACAAGAACGCTGCTGTCACGCGCGGGACACTTTGTTCTCTAACAGGGATTAAGGGAAACCATTATGGTGTTTCAGGCTCCTCCAATTTCGAACGATGAGTTTTGAAAAGACTGGAGCGCGGCTCTTTAAGAAAATCTATAAAAAAGTCGGGAGCCCCCGATCAGAACAGGGAGAGGTATGAATTCTGAAAAGGGGAGAAAAACCCTGCGTGTACCAATAACTTACATAAATCAGAATTTCTTATCGAGGCGGTCTGTAAGAAGAAAGTATTCAAGGCTTGGGGGAATGTATGATTACTGTCCAGGATCACTATCTAACTGGGAGCTTTTTAAATCCAGAAAGGGCAAATTGACAAGCAAAGGGAAGCAATGCTATGGAGAAAATTTTTTGCATTTGGGAAGACCAGGTTCATCGCGTTCGAAAAGGATCGGTTTGGATAGGAAGAAAGGGGGAATCTAGAACGGGGGGGGAAAAAGATAGCGGGTTCTTCACCGTGAAGGAATAGAAAAACCTAAATGGGTGGAGGCGCTTGACAGTGAGAAAAAGCCAAAGAGTTCGGAGGAATCTATGACCGGCCATGCGAGAGGTTATTGAATTTTCTGGGGGATGGAAAAAATTGGAGATCGTGCGGAGACGCCGGTACGCCGAGTAATTTTCAAATAAGGGGGGGACAACACGCAGGAAAAATTCCGGCGGGGGAGCGAGTTGGCGCGGAAAAAGAAGCTGGGCTTGACACTGGGGGGCCTCAAGAAGGGGAAGGGTCAGGTGGGAACACCTCAAAGCGTTGACGACCCTTCAGGGGGGGAGGGAAGTGTACTGGAGATGAGAAGAGGGTGGGAAGAGGAATTGGGGAGGAAGGGTATGCCAGGGGAGAGATCTTTGCGGAGGAGTCGGATAAGTTCAAAGCTTGAGATTTTTTTACTCTACCCTAGACGAACCTTGGGTTGTCCAAGGCCAATTAATTGGTACCTTGAATGAAAGATGTCCTTAATGTTTTTGTTCACTTGTACAAGTTTTCCAATACAATAGTCTTTCGGGAACGAACCCCTGGCAACAGGGCCCGGTGAAGGACTCAGGAGGGGGGAAATACTTTTTTTTTAAGTTTATGTTCAAAGAGGGGGATTCATTTTTCTAAAGTCAGGTGCAGTCCCTTCTTCTCCATTGAGTGGGCTTGGAATCTTAATTTCCACCGCTCTGAGTGTTTTGCATGTTTGCAGGGGGTATCTGCTAAATCTCGCTGCCAACAGGTGGGATTTTTCGCGGGGTCCTTTGGAAAAAGTGAGGGAATCTTAGGAAAGGGCTCATTGTTGTGTATCTTAGTAAAAGGGATCGGAAAGGAACGAGTTCTGGGCTGGGGGACACAGGGGGAAGGAAATGCTTTCAATCTCTGATAATTATGTGAAATGAAAAACCAGGACCAATCTAACTCACTAACCAACATTCCGGGAAGAGGTGTCCTGGAGAAATATTCCAGCTGAAGTCGACATTAGCCTTAAAGGAGTAGTGGGGTCGGGGGAAGGAAGTCCTTCGCAGCTCACTTGTTTTAGTAATGGGGCCACCAAACTCGCTTAGAGGGGGACGATCTTGCGAATCTTACGTTCGGGTTAGACACATATTGAAGGGACGGTCTTGGAGTGGGGGTTGGAGGAATACAAAAAAAAAAAGCCGTTTAACAAACTTCCTGCCATAAGGGGGAAAGGTGCCATGTGGAGAGGGTTGGACCAATTCCGTATCAGAACCAAACATTACTAGAGCGAAGTTTGGGAAGGGTGAATAGTTTGCTGCAAAAGACAAACGAGCAGTATGAAGTTTCGGGGGCACTTCTCTCGCAAGATCGCGTAGCAATGTAAGGAGGGGCCTAGAAAGCTTTATTTTTCTGGGTTTATTCTAACACTTCAAAAGAAGATGTTTACGGAGGTTAGTGAAAATCTTAGGCCTCAATCAAGACAACGAGAGGGGGTGAAGAAAAACAAATTCAAAGGGGAGGTGAACTTCGCAAAAGGGAGAGCTTGTTGGGTCATTGGGAAGGTCCACAAAAGAAGGAATATGAAATCGCAGCATCAATAAAGGGGTTCAGAACTAGGACAAGGAAAGGATTTTACGCCGTTCTAAAATAGGGGCCACACTTGAGGGTCAGGGTAAAGAATCTGAGAAACGGTGTCTGTTTTTACTCGAATTCCTTTGGAAGGGAACGTCACTAAGAATTTCATGGTTCCCAGGCGGACCCAAGAAAATACGAACTAACCTTAGGGGGGGAGGGGGGGGCAAGTTTGCCTATCACAAACCGAGACGGGACGGAAATAAACAAATAGGCGATCGTGCCCAAACAGGGTCGGAAGACAGTAAAGGGCCACATTTCACGAAACAGACGCTCAAACCTGAGATGCTTGGACAAGCGATCTCTGAAATTCTCATCGGGCTACGGGAGGGGCTGTTCGGGATTGTGGAAGCAGAGAAAGGGCTGTCTCAACCAGGTTACTTAGCTAAGCACATCAAAAAAAGGTTCAAGAGGTTCTCCTTCGAAAGTTACCAAAAGGGACAAGGGAGGCTGGGAAATGGAAAAGAGGGCCTGGAGGGTTGTAGGGGGGCCAACTGGTGGGAGTATAAAGGAGCGGAAAGAAGGAGGGAACTCAAAGGACGTAGACGCGAACGGGGATAATCGCGCAAAAAACGATGGAATTTGGTTCGAGTTGGGGTGTGTTTCTGAGCAGTTGGCAGTTTGGGGGGAAAAAGCCTAAAAGGCAAAAAGGGAGGGGGGGGGGGGGAATGTCGAAAATAGAAAGCAGGGGAGGGAGGTTTGGCCCAATTTAAAAAAAAGGGAGATGACCGGTAGAGGATAGTCACGTTCGAGGGAAAAGAACTGGAAATATGTTGTTAGGAACTTAAAGCCGGCTAGGAAGCGATAACAAACCATATATGGGGTAGGGGGTATTGAGAGAAGAAAGGAGGCGTCACGCAATTAATCTTGAGAGTGTCACAGAGGGACGTGGGTATGAGGCAGGAATTCCCTTCCTCACGCAGAAAAAATGTAGTAAGAAGGAGGGGGGGGAAACAAGGTAAAAAAAGCGGGACGCGCAGAAATTTCTGAAAGTAAGACCTATGGGGAAAAATGCCTTGGGCGAAAGGGCCCAGGATGGTATGTTCTTCAGGGTTCGGAAGGCAGGCCGAGAGAAACTTGACTTTCAGAGTTTTCTCTCGGAAGAAAAAAAGAGAATGGTGTAGAAGGCTAAAAGGGGAGTGTGGTAGAAGGTAGGAGAGCTTTGAAGTCAGGGGAAAGTCGCCTAGGACTGCTGAGGAAATAGTCAAAGGTTCCGGGAAGCCTTTGCATAGAACGAACGGGGGAACACAGGGGGTGTCGAGTTCTACAATTTACAAGAAGCCCCAGGGCGAACATTATTGGAGGATTCTAAAAGGCTCTTTGGGGGTTTGGAAACCCTCCGCAGGTCGCCAGGGACGAGAAAAGCGTCAGCACCATGGGCACTAATTTAAAAGTAAAGGTATCGGGCACGGAGGGGTGGGAAGAGGTGGCGAGGAAAGTCCATAATTTAGGGATGTGAAACTTCGGGGGGGGGCTGGGGATATCAGAGTAGCTTCCGGCCCAAAGCTTCGGGGGAATTCGGAAAGATCGGGGCCCGAAAGGCCCCCCTGAAAGAGACTGTGTATTACACGCGGCAACTTAGGAGGGGCATTGGATGCGATTGAACAGGAGACTCCTAGCCAGGGGGGGGTCATGCCCCCTGGGAGTTGCCTACGTAGCTGCATTGAGGTGGCAGCGTGTAGTAGTTGCCGAGGCCTCGGGAAATGTTGTTATTAATTAAAGGGAGAAATACAAACACAGTCCATGAGAACCCGTCTTCAATTGCAAAAAGGGTGGTATGGGTTAGATAACCACATGCAAGGTGGGGATGGGGGGACTTTGGGGACTTCCCATCCAGTGGGGGGAAAAAAATAAAGATAGAGTGGGGGAAAATCAGTAGTTACATAAAAAACTGGAGAGAGACTTTAAAAAATCGGATAAGTCAGTAGGTTACCTCCCGTGAGTAGGCAGAGAGGGGGGGGGTGCAGCTAAATTCTTATTTATAGCGTCAGTCCATTGGACTGCCAAAGGCCAGAAAGGTCCATCAGAGACACCGATCAAAAGAAGTCACCTTAGGAGCAGGCAATAGCTCCAGGAAAGATATCTTAAACGGGGGGGGGGGGAGGTCATCTGAGGACTACATTTTGAGGAGGAAGCTAAAGAAACCAAACCTATGTTGTAACTGGAAAAGCTTCCTGTGAACCATACGTTGAAAGGTGGTCGCCGACGCCTTCTCAGGTTGTGAGAAGATGCTCGGGAGGGGAGACTGGCCAAGGAAAAGGGGGTGTGAACAGAAGAATAGGGGAAACTACAAAGAACACGGGGAACGTGAGAAAAAGAAATTGTCTCCCGTATACCCCTATGTGAGGGGGGCAGCGAACTAGTCGATGAGGGTGGACGGGGAAACTCTTTCAAGGCCCAAGGAACAGGATGGCAAACAAACAAAATGTGTCTAAGAATGAAGAAATGTCTCGACGCTTTGAGAAACGAGACATCAACGCGGAGGCTTTAAGGAACACAAAAAAAGAGGGAATACAGGAATAGTGTCGCAGGCCCCGGGGTCAAGTTTGGATCTGGCAAATCTCTGAGTGCAGTAGGAGGGGTGAGGAAGGTTGTGCACTTCCAATGACGTGTTGGAAACTCAAAAGTGCTCGTGAAAAATGAAAGCCATCATTGAGAGGGTAAATAAGAGATCATTTGGGGGACCCAGCCTCCTAAAGATTCCTTGCTGATCAACTGAGGGGGGTGGAACGAGGTGAACCCCTTTATTGACCTCGAGAAAACAGGATTGAGGGCGCTTGGAGGAGACGGGAACTTAACGGGATAATTTCGAGGACCTCTTCCTTTCCTTGGAATATGCAATGGGACTCATGCAATTTTCACAAGAGTCGTTCAGGATAGAGCAAGAAGCAGAAATTTGAAGCTTTGTAGTAGTGCGCAGGGGGGGTTTTGGTGGAGGGAACTAGGGGCGGAGATGGCATCTCCAGAGGTACTTAGTCTGACTCCGCTGGCTTGATCTGGCGGTCCCGGGGATGGCAATTGGAGGGGAAGGGACCCCCTTGGAAAAAATTTTGACAGTAACTCGCTCGGTGGGTGTCTAAAGAAAAAAAGAAGGACGGCAAAGGCAGTTACGGTAGTTTTTAAAAAAAACCATTTGGGAGAAAAGTGTTAAAAAACCGCTTCAAACCCGGGAATTGCTCGGAAATGGTGAAACACAACGTAAGTTAAGTAGGTGTTCCAAGGTCTAGAAAAGCATTTTAGGAATGATCTAGACCTCCCAAGGTTTTTAAAAATGTGTCAAGGTAGGGGGGACAAAAAAAATAGAGGATTTGGAAGTCACCGTATCTGCCAGCCGATAAATTTCCAGGAAACAAATCGAAGATCTGCTCGATCTGCAGCGGGGGAGGAGACTATGGGGCGAGAACTCAAAGGGAGGGGTGGACGGGGATACTTCTGGAAAAGGAATCAAGTTTTGGTAATTTTGGGGAAGGAGAGGGGGGGGGGGTAATCCCAAGGTAAATTAGACCGGGTTTGTGCAGTTGAAAGGACGGCTTAGTCGGTAACACGGATTCCAAGCTTCCCTATATTTGGAAATTCAAAAAAAAGGGAATCAAAAAAGCAGATGGAGTAACCCTTCGCCTAAAAGGACCTAAAGAAGAGAAACAGACTATCTATAAAGTAAGGCAATTTTTTATACTCGTCTGACAAAGCTACAACCCCAAGGACTGAAGGTCCCTAATCGAGCGAATAAATCAAGATTGAAAGGTGCAAAGTCAATTAGTACTCCAATGGGGCAAAGAGCAAAACCATTCTTGAAGTGAAGCTTAAATTTTGAGAGAAATGTTAGTGGCGGTTGAAAAAAAAGGGGGACACTATTGGGGGGGCTCCAATTCCAGGAAAGGCCTGGGTGACGTAAGTGGGCAAGGGGGGATCCGAGGGTTCGAGAAGCAAGACGTGCAAACAAAGATATCAGGAGTCCGAACAACTGATCGTGTGTAAATCAATGGAAGTCAGGGGGGAAATAACTTCCACATCATCGGGGAAATTCTATCAACTCACGGGTTTCTGGAACGAAGAAGAATGTAAAAAGAGAGGGGCTTACTGAGGAAATACTTCCTCTTAGGGTCTCTATCGGCTAATACAGTTCGAGAAAGAACCAGCGAACCACATGATGTCAAATGGCCGTTGTCAGCGATTTTCTATTCCTCCAGGTTGGGCATTGGCAGTATCAAAGCAGAGGTCCATGAAAAGAAAGTCGGGGGGTAAAGCAGAGGGAAGAAAGAATCTCTCTCAAAAGAAAACGGTATTATTGAAAATATATATGATCATTGGAAAAGGGCTCTATCCAAAGAAGGGAGTTTATAATCGGGGAAGGATTGCGGAGAAGGGACGCAACTTCCTCAACTGGGATACGAGTCAAATCGAACGTCCAGGGGGAAGGAATTTTGTTCCAGGCATGCTTTTTTGGTTGAAAAGCGAAATTGCGGTATA
>Ga0179593_1279838_pt1 | contig 10378 bp, 19 predicted proteins | sample CZODoug2_1_08_16_FD_185931 | JGI IMG/M metagenome (GOLD analysis project Ga0179593, IMG submission 185931) | Vadose zone soil fungal communities from Angelo Coast Range Reserve, California, USA - CZODoug2_1_08_16fungal (PacBio error correction) | ecosystem: Environmental > Terrestrial > Soil >...
TTTCGGGAGAAAGCAGGGAGGCCTTATGGCCAGGATGTTGGAAAGGTAACAGTGGGCGCAGAAAAAGGGCAAATTCATGATATGCAAAAGTCGTCTACTCTTCAGGGCAGGGGGAGGACATAGTCAGGGGAAAGGCCGGGGGCGAGAAAGGCAAATCGGCACCGGGGGATCTGCAGAATGAGGTGGCAGGATTCCTCCCGGAAAAGCAAAAGATGGGCGGCATCAGATGGACACACGAAGGTCGCAAAACGAGGGAGGAAGGGATCCGGATTTGCTACCATGGTCATGAGGGGAAGAGGTAAAAATAAGTTTCCAGGCCGCAAAAAACAGTAGTGGGAGATTTTAATAAATACCTGGAATGTGTGGGAAGGTGAGTGCTGAACCTTGAATGGGCGAATTTGGTTTCACGAAAGGGGTTTCAAAAGTTCAACGTATAGTCCACGCAAAACCCGACCAAAAATGAATTTGGGGGGCCTTGCGCAGGGGGGAAAAGGAAGGGAGCAACAGAGGGGGAAGGAAACGCCAAATTGAAAAGTCCTATCTGCACAGAAGTTTCAATCTGGCAAAAAAACTTGGTTACACGCAGCAAGGCCACCACAACCAAGTGTGAAACGCAAAACATGTTTGCCCCGCGGCGGTCAGAAAAATGTGGGGAGAGGGAATGGTGCAGCAAGAGAATGGAAGAGTAGAGAAGTGTTGGGGGAACGGACCGGGGGATCCTGTGAAGGCCCCCGGGACAAGCACCAGGGACCGTAAGGGCCGTCATAATTTGGGGGGCCGGTTCATCCGAAGTTTACGAGAAGATAAGAAGAAGGTCGAAGCCCGAGCAAATTTGGGAGGTCAGAGGCAGAAGGTTTGGTACTTGGCACTTTTGCGAGAAAACCTGGGAGAAAACAAGAAGGACTCGCCCAACGAGCTTTGGGCAGGAAAAGGGGGTAGGGACAAAGTAAATCTATCCTGATTTTGACCTTGCCAGCCGATTCGAAAAAATATTTAAGAAGGGATCAACTGGGGTCAAGGGAGGGAAACCAAGGACCGCTTTTCGACTGGGGGGGAAGGGATGGGGGAAAGATCTGGGCGCAAAAGGGATCAGTCTTAATGAAATTTCAGAGTTGGGGAGGAAGTCAACATAGATGGAAGGAAAAAGAGGCCGGTCACTCGGAAAGGAAAGCATCTTTTTTCAACGGAAAAAAAAGAGGGCTAAAAAACACAGGTTAATGTGACGAGTGGCAAGGCCGTCTGAACCTTAAGGAACAGGTCGGTTAAAACGAATTGGTGGAAAAAGCGGACGAGAGGCGGCGTTCGGGGTTTTCGGGAACCGAGTGAAGACAAAGAGACAACTTTGAGCGGACGGAGTTATGCTCGTCAATGTCCCGGGAAAATCAGGACACAGAGGTGCTGAGAGGAGGGGGAGTTTCAATTTGACTCAGAAAAGAAAAATAACGGCTTAAGCCTCCTTTGGGGAAGGTACCAGGAGGGAAGTAATATCGATTCCCTCGATATGGGAAAGTCAAGAAGCACGATCGAGTGGTGGGGGGGGGGAAAGCCCAGTGTGAATGAACTTGGAAAACAGAAAACTGTCATCGCAAAGACGGGCGTGTTTATAACGACATGGCGGAAAATTGTGATAGGGAGAAGAAAGGCTGGAGCGAAAAAAGACAAGAGGAAGAGGGCTTGGGGTTCGAGGTTTCTGAAAAAAGGAATCTCTTGGTGAAAAAACGGGAAACTTCCTTTTGGGGGTGTTTAAAAAGTAAGGAAAAAGTGGGGCAAAAAGGGTTGAATGTACTGCGAGAAAATGGGGGGGGGAGGTCATCAGAAGATATGACACCCCAACTTCCTCACCAAGCCGAGGGGGGATGACGAGGAAAAAAAACTTGCTGGGGGGGGATCTTTGGCGCCTGGTTACAAATGGATCGGTGGTGATGACCTTTGGAGGTGTTGGGGGACGAGCAGGGTAACAACCAGAAGATGAGCATAAATCTAGATCTCTCGTCGGGGGGGAAGTGACATTTGTCAAACCGCGAACTGGACGGGGGTTGACCAGGAAAAAGGAAAAGAATCACTAGAGAGTGGCAGGGAAAAGCAAGGAAAAGTCATAGCCACTGAACAAACTGTTTCACCGCAATGGGTTTTTATGCAGGAAAAGTGAACTGTGAAAAGGTACAGGTTGTTGCCTTGTTCACGTGGAGTTGGAGGGTTTTCCATCATTATGGGTTGGATTTCTTGCACAGAAAGTCCCCGGGAAGGTGGGGGGAATACACAGCGCGGGGAGGGGTTGTTCAACATGGTGTTAGGGACGAGCCAGGTGGCACCAGGTAAAAAAAAAAAGGGGGGGGGCAAAAAAAAGGGGTTGTTACACATTGGACTCACAGGGGGAAAAGAGAGGATGCATGGTAAATCAGAAAAAAAAAAAAAAAAAAAAGGGAAAACAACCTGTGGTGCACCGATGTTTTGTGTTGAAACTGTTCTAAACATGCCCAATCAGTAAAATGGTGGCTTGTTCTTTACCAGGGCTGCCATTAAAAAAAAAAACTAAACTGCGACGGAACGGAAAAGAAAGAAGACGAAAGTTGCAAACGTGTGGTGTTCCCCTGAAGAATGGGTAAGTCGAAGGACGGGGGGGGCACAGACTCATCTTTGGGAGGGAGGCTGAAGAAACTGAAAACGATAAAAAATACCGGGACGAAAGGGGGGAAAAAAGGATCAATAGAAAAAAGCGGAAAAGCGGGGGGGATCACAAGAGGAAAATAGTAAATGAAAGTCGGGAAGTACCCAACCTCTTCGAAAAGAACAGGTGAAGAAATTGATTACTCACAGGGACGGGAGGGGTGAAGGTCGGCGGAGAACGAAAAGCATTTTTGGGGGGGTGTTTTGGTGCAGCTTTTTGGGGGTTTGTATTAGCGGGTAACAAGAGGGATAGGGGGGTAAAAATCGGGGGGGAAAAAGAGCAGCAAAACACAGCAAGCACACAAGAAACTGCAGGAGCAAAAAGGAAAAGGAGTAGGGCAAAAAAAAACTGAAAAATAGATACCGGTGGGGGTGGGGTGTAGCAAGAAAAGGAACCGGGGTGGGGGGGTTGTGCGGGACAGCAGGAAAGAGGTGCAAAGAAAGAGAAAAGTTCTGGACAGCATCGTTGGGGAGAAAATCCACGGCAAAACGAAAGTTCGAAAAAAATGGGTGTTCGACTCAGAGGTCCAAACAAAAAAAAAAGGGGGGAGGGACAAAGAGAGAGAGGCGAACAGGGGGGGTAGGAAGATAGGGGTCAAAAGGGAAGGTTGAGAAAAAAAAAAGAAACAATTGGGGGAAAGTTTCTAAGAGTGAGAAAGCGGGGTGGTAGGCGTCCCAAAAAAAAAACCGGGGGGGATGGGGGGCACTGAGGAAAAAAACAGAGAAGGCGGCGGGGGGTCAACCGGAAAAAGGGGCAAATTAGGGGGAAGCGTGTTCGGAGAGGGATAGGGAGGGGTTGGCGTAAAAGGAGGACAGAAGGGGTTGAAACCATGTTAAAACAGCAAAAAAGCAAAAAGAGGGGGCAAGCTAGAACGCCTTGTCAGCGGGAAGGAACCGCCGTTCGAAGAAGGGGGGAGAAACGGGCGCAGGGACGTAGAAAGATGAGGAGAAGGGGGGGCAGCGTGCCGAAAAGGGGGGAAGGGGCAAGGGACGAGAGGCCTTCATCAAAATTCGTCCGGGGTAATTGGCATGGAGGTTAAGGGCTCCGACTATGCATCATAAAAAGGCGCGGATTTGTGCGAAGGGGGGGCCAGGTGATGCACCGAACAATGGCAGCGGGGGAGGGAGGGGATTTGTTGGCTCATGGGCGGGCAAAAGGAAAAAACAAAGGGGGGAAAGCTGCGCACGATGAGAACTTTGAAAAAAAAAAAGGGGACAGGGGGGGAAAAGGATTCAAAGGGGGAACACCGTAAAAAGGGAAAAGGTTAACTGGGAAAAAGAAAAAAATGTGGGTGGAAACCTTGCCCCGGAAAAAATTTTGGGGAAGGGGGGTCAAGCAAGCTCCACAGGGGAAGAACATGAAAATGAATCCTCTGTATCACAGGGAAGGTGCACACTTGAAAACAAAGTGGACACATAAAACAGTCGTAACCTCAAACTCCCAAGGAAATACAATACTAAAGAAAAGGGGGCCCAGTAGGAAACCATGGGGGGTGGGAAAGTTGGGGGAATAAGGATCTTAACAGGGGGATAACAGCCCCCCAAAATCAGCGGCTTGTTAAGGAAAACATCGTTGACCATCGGGAAGGAAAAAAAAAAGAAGGATGTGGAGCGGCAGGGGGGGTGAAATGAGAGGGGTGAAAGAAATCAAATCACCAAGACAGTGGGAAAAAAAACGAACAAAAAAATCCTCCCGAAGGATAACTAAACTGAACGGCCATCGAGGAAAACCATGAGGGTGGATTGGGGGGGGGGGAATTCGGAAGGAAAGGATCAAAACAAGGTCTCTAAGTCAGTAAGGTGGGGGCAACGCAAAATTAATTTCTGGGATTGGGGGGAGAGGGGAAAAACAACGCGTAAGGAAAGACGGGGGAGGTGAAAGGACGAAACAAAACGCTGCCAAATTTTTATAAACCTCGCAAAAAAAAAAGGGAACGAAGGGGGGGGAGCGGCCAAAAAAAGGGTAACAAAGGACTGCTGGTGATGACGATGATAATTCAAAAAAGGCTCCGTCCGAAAACCGTGTCAGGGGGGTTGCTTCGGGGAAGGGTTCAAAAAGACAGCGGAGGGGAGAAGACCGGGAAAGAAGGAAAGGAGGGTGGGGAGGGGTTGGCAAAAGGAAAACAGATGCAAAAAAGGAACGATTGGACGAGGGGTGTTAGGGCAAACTAAGATCAGTAACGTCTGAGAGAGGAGAAGGAAAAGCGTCCTACCCAGAGACAAGATCGTTGAAGTGGACACGGACCGCGGGGGGTAAGCGCGGCAAAGTCACATTTAGAAAAAGAAGAAAAAAGAAAATTTCCGGGGCAAAAAAAACTGAAAAAACGTAGCAAAGAGAAAGTTTGAAAAACCAAGGGGCGGGGAGAGGGATATTCGCTCCTCAAAGAGAGGCAAAAGGATGACATCAGAAAAAGCTTAGGGCGGGAAGCCGCAAGCGGATGGAGGGGGGCACGTTGGAGGGGAGGATTACTACACCGCAAGGGGGAGAAGATTGGGCGTGGCTCGACAAAAAAAAAAAATGAAAGGGAAAGAAAAAAACAAAGGGAAGGGGGCAAAAGGGGGTAGGAGGGAAAATAAGAAAATTTCTTAGCACGGACGGGGCATGGTGCAGTGGTCAGGGGGGAAGGAATGGGATCCGGAACAAAACAGCTAAAATCTGCGTTTAAACAACAAACCCTAAAACCAACGCGGGAAAACTGGGGAAGTGGGACCTTTGTGGCGTGGAAAAAGTGGGCAGAGGGGAAGGAAAGAAAAAACCTGAAGGGGAGGACCACTGCAAGGGTTGGGGTGGGGACAGAGGGAAAGGGAACCCAACGCATTTAAACTGGGTCGTGCGAAATCCTCTGACTTTGGAAAAAAAAAACCGATTGAAAAGGAAGAACAAGGAAGGGACCAAGCAAAAACAAGAAGGGGGTTTTTAACACGAGGAAACTAATGGGGGGACCCGGAAAACTATAAAATCATGGACCTATTGAAAATGGGGAGCGGGAAAGACAACAACGGGGGGGGGGACCGACGAGGGCAACCAGGGGGGAAAACTTTTTCATCCGGCGTGGAAAGGAAAAGGGACGAAAAAAGAGAACAGGGGTCGAAATGGGCAAAAAGGGGGGGGAAAAACGGGGGGCCTTAAAGAATGGCAGAGGAGAGGAAAAAAAAAAAATCAAGACAATTTCTCGGGGACACACCTGCAGAACCGGCCTTAGGGGACAAAAAAAAAAAAATTTGTACTAAATTCATCGTAAAAGCAAAAAAAGAAATGGAAAGAGAAACAAAACCCTGTGCGGACTTTATATCCTTATGGGGGGGGAAAGGGCTCAAAAGGGAAAAAAAAAAAAAGGGGGGTTCATGTATCTGCCAAAGCTCGCCCTCTAAAGGAGTACCCACAATGAACAAATGGCAGAGTCAAATCACCAGAGGAGTCAGTCTTTGCACAGATCCCCTATGAACAAAAACTGGGAAGCAAAAATAGGAGGGATCGAAAGGGGGGAATGTGTAGCAACTATTGCCCATGTTTAGGAGTCCAGAGAGACCAAGGAGAGAGAAAAAAAAATTAGGGGGAAATTGGATACGAGTTGAAGTGTGCTGCCGGGGGAAGGGGAAGAAGTAACAGAGGTTACAAGCAAGAAGGTTCAAATTCCCGGGGATTGAGACCATAATGGATTGTGGTGTGGTATGGGGAGGCGACAAGACAAGATTAAGGACTGGAAAGCCTCGAGCACCTGTTAACCGGCCACAACCAGGGACTCACCGGGTCCAAAAAAAAACCATCGGGGACATATTGGGGGGGGTTAGTGGGGTTTCATGCCGCGAAAAAAATGGAAAAGTAGGAAGGGTGGCACAAAAAAAAAGGGGCAGTAGCAAAAAGGGGGGAAAGAACCCTGCGGGGGGCCCTTCAGAATTGAAGGAAAGGTCCGAATTGTGACAAGGAAAAGAAAGGAAGCGAAGGGGGTCCATGGGGGAAAAAAAAACGCAGTACGTGGACGAACCGGCAATCTTGGACATCGAACGCAAAAAAAAAAAAACGTTGGAAAGGAGGGGGGGAGACGGAATGTTGGGACTCCGAAGACGGCAAATCTTCAAGAGCGGCAACGGAAACAGGCAACAAAACGGTGAATGATGGGGGGGAAGAACAACATGAGATTGGGGACACCGCTGATCCCAGGAAATGGAAAAAGTGGTCATGAAATTGAAGCCTGATGAAGGAAAAGAGAATACTGTTGTCTCAACCATGGGGAAGAGGGGGGGGGACGCGCAGCAACTGGGCAAGCGTTGAAAAAATTCAACACAAGCTGGGAGTTTAAAAACTGGGTGGCCTCTAGGGTTCGGGGAAAAAAGGGGGCCATGGGGAAGGGGGGACCTAACTTCAAAAATTAAAAAATCGTTTTTCGGCAAACAACCTCGACAAGGGGTGCCGCCGGGCAACGTTTTTCCGAAAAAAAGGTAACCGACTCAGGAGCCTCTTTTGGGGAAGGGAACCGGGGGGGGGCAAAAGAATAGATCGATGAGGACAAAAACGGGGGAGAGGGTTTGAAAGAAAGTAAAAAAAGTTTGGCCGCAAAGACTTTCTGGAAGCCGAGATGTGGAGAAGAGGGACGCAAAAGAGAGAAAAGAAACGAGGTTGCGAGCAATTATGGACGCAAGGAGGGGGGGGCGAAAAAGAGAAAGAGTGATGGCGGGGGGAACACCAGAAGAAAAATGGGAAAAAGGAAAGGAAGAAGAGGAACTTCCCAACGCGGGGCGAGGCCGGGGAAATACCCTTCTGGGGAGGGTCAACATGTTTCGGGGGGATGACCTGGGGGGGGAAATGAAGAGGCACCCAAAAGCTGAGAAGGGGTCTAGGGTATGCAAAAAAGGGGAAACCGACTGATTGGGGCAACAGGAGAAGGAATACAACTTGGTAAAAAAAAGGGGTATTCTGATGAAGGGGAGGGTGGAGGGTGACGTCGCGGACCTTTTGATTGGTGCGTGCATTTAAAATGGCCAGAATTCCCGGGGAAGATCAAAACCAAAAACGGGAAATGTGAAGTCGGGACGACGGCGTTAAAAAGGGGGAAACTGGGGACATGTACGGCAAGGGAAATCTATTTAGGGAGGGCCGGAAAGAATACAAAAACCCACAAGAAGTTGGTGGGTAAGGTAGCGAGCTAATTTTGGGCTGGTGATATTGCGCCATAGCAAACACGACGCGATGACCGCGAAAGGAGGAAGCAGCCCTGGACGCCACACTGTTGCCAGGGACAGATCGCGCAAATTTGTGATCAGGCGGAAGGAAAAAAAACAAAACAAAGGGAACCGCAAAACGTGGGAATGCGCGAAAAAAAACCTTGGGCGAGCGCGGCAAAAGGGCCTGAAATCCGGCAAAAAAGGAAGGGACCGGAGTGATCAGGAGAGCCGGGGTAACTGGGCCGGGCCGAAAGAGGCGACGGGAAAAATGGGGGGGGGATGTGGGGGGTGATGAAGCTGGTACAAAGCGGATCGGTTACAAAAGGAGGATGTTCGCAAGCCCAACCAAAAAAACGAAAGAATGCGAGAAATGCAAAAAAAGGGGGCAGAAACCGCACGGATTCTGGTGGGGCAATACAAGGGGGGTGTGGAAGAAGACCGAGAAACGAGGGGGTCTGGAACGCAAAAGGGTCACAACAAACGGAAGAACCTATGAAGGAAAAATGGTCAAGAATCATCACAAAACAACGAGGGGAAAAGAGATTTCACCCGAAACCAGGTCGAATCGAGTCAGACTGCACGACGAAACGATGCCCGGGAAGAAATGAGAAACTCTGGTGTCACAAAAAAAAAAAAAACGGGGTGGAATTGCCCGGAATAAAAAAACAAAAGAGAGTCGGCGGGGGGTCCGGACCTACAAAGGGAGGGCTGAGGGGGTGCACAGTCGCGTAGAGGTGGGGCTGCAGCAACACGAACATCAAAAATCAAAAAAGCAAAGAAAGCATGCAGCGGGGAAGACCCCCTGCGGGAAATGGCTCAAGTGAAACCAAAAGGCGCCACTACGGAGAGGGGAAAAAAAAAAACGCTCACTTCACAGGAAAATACCAGCTAACAAAGGGCGCAAGGGGTTAGTTAAGTATCACAACGACGATCATGAAACGAGAAAACCGCCACAGGCGGCGTCAAAAGAAAAAAACAGGGGGTAGAAAAAATCTGTGAACCGGTGGTTTGTGGGACGGAAAACATTGCGAGGAAAAAACAGTTTTAAAAAAAGACCGCGAAGTTAACCGCGGATGTATTCTGGAACGTCCAAAATAATTTACACACGGGGTTGGCCCGGGTCAAAAGCCGGATTGTGGGGACGCGAAAACCGAAAAGACGCCCCTCAAGGGATCGCAAGACGGGAAATTTCGGGCGAAGACAAATCGGGAAATGAACCGCAAAAAACAATATCAGAGGTGCTGGTTAATGACCATTGGGGGGGGGGGGAAAGGGTTGGTCAGTGGAATCTTCAGTGTGACCTAAAAAAAAAAGATTCGAGGACCCGTTTGATACGAGTGTCAACGGGACCTGGCTCGTCAAGAGGTCATCACCACACAGTGTGGAACAGCGACAGAAGGACATTCCGCGCCCGGGTGTTGGGGGTAAAGAAAACCGATGAGGACAGAATTGGGGTAAAGAGACGTCAAAAGGGGGGGGCCCCGAAAATTCAGTGACAACCGTTTTTGGGTTTTTGTTGGTCCGTCACGGATACTGGAACCGCGAAAAAAAAGCAAGAAGATTTTAAACCACCAGGGGCGTTCGCAACAACTCACGGTCATCCAGAAAGCTTTGAGAGGTCCAAGGAAAACCCCTTCAAGGCGGAAAAAAGGTACAAAGGGATGAACCTTCAAAAAGGGAGACTGGAGTGGCGGTTACAAAATGCGAAGGGCCAACGGGAAGGGGGTGGCAAAAGGGGGCAGAAACATTACGTCCCAAGGAGAAAGGCCAAACGCTGGGAAACTACGAACTGGGGCAAAACACCGACAACAGGGCAGGCGGCGCGCGACACGACCAATCAGCGTAAAAGAGTATGGGGGACGGCAAAAATTAGGGCATGGATTAGGAGCCAGAAAAGGGAAAGGACGCAGCTCAAGCAGAGACAAAGCTCAGGGAGTCGACATCAGAACGGATGGAGGCCTCAAGGGGAGAAAAAAAGCAGGGATGGACGAAACGAGGCCACCGAAAACAAGGGGGGGAGATAAAGATGGGGGGGGCCGTTTTACAGACAAAAACCGGGAAAATGAGAGGTTAAGGGTGGACGTCATTCAAGGAAGGGACATTTCTGAAACTACTTAGTGCTAAAGAACCGAACCAGGCAAGAACCGGGCTCGTAAAAAAAAGGGGACAGCTGGAAAAAGCCCGATACAAGAACCGCCCGAGGGAACCGTACTGGCGTGAACAAAAGAAGGGATGAAGGAGCGGATTTGCGGCCCAGGCATGCATGCGCCGACCCAAAAAAGCATTTCTGTCGGGGAGGGGAACGCGACTACCGATGAAATCAACACCCGGGCAATTTATCAACAACACGAATTGGGACGGCCGGGAAATATTACGCCTCCATGAAACGGGGTTTCCCTGGTAAGTCCACTGAAAGTTTGAGGGAAAAAAAGAAAAAAAAAACTGCCGCCGAGGGGATGGGGTTGGCGCGTCAGGACAAGGGCTTCGCCCGAACGAACGGTGCAGGAAGGACAGGGCCCAAAAGGAGAGTAAGAAAAAGATGTGACAA
>Ga0179593_1311438_pt1 | contig 10378 bp, 10 predicted proteins | sample CZODoug2_1_08_16_FD_185931 | JGI IMG/M metagenome (GOLD analysis project Ga0179593, IMG submission 185931) | Vadose zone soil fungal communities from Angelo Coast Range Reserve, California, USA - CZODoug2_1_08_16fungal (PacBio error correction) | ecosystem: Environmental > Terrestrial > Soil >...
CGAAAAACAATAACCGGACGGCCAGTGTGTCCGAAAGATCTATGGCGCGCGCCTGTGATCAATACCTGGAAGAACGGAGCGCGGACGCGGCTCGGCGAGATACCTTAAACGCACCGAAAGCAGAGGAGGAGGGACTTCTTCTGAGTTTCCTCTCCAGGACGGAAAGGGGGATGGAAAGTACGAACTGCGGACGATAGCTACGCTATCTTAGACCACCCTCGCAACCGGGGGAGTCTCTTTAAAGGGTGCGAAGCGTCTCGGGAAGTGGAATCCTTTATAAGCAGAGAGAGAGAGAAGAGAAAACTTTCGCTTCTCAGCGAACTGCTCAGGAGGGGGTTCCCAACACCATAAAGCCGATACGTGCTCACCGGCCGGAGGCAAGCTAAGACGTAGAATGCGTTGCATTAAGGGCGAATCCTCATCACAGTCGGCAGAACTTTGCTCGGAGCTGGGGGGGGAGAAAATAAGGAGTGGTCTACACTGCGGATGCCGTGACAAAGCTCACGCATGCCCGCGCGCTTCACTCTAAGAAAGGGGCGCGTTTGCTGGTTCAGAAAAGAAGAGGGGAAAGAGGGAAGGGGAGCTGAGATCAGGCAGAAACAGTCACCAAACGGGATCACTCCGCAGAGAGGCCTGACGGCGCGCTGCATTTTAAGGAAAGTCACGGTCACTACAGGAGGGAGTCTCTTGTGACGAAAGCTTGGGGAGGGGAAAAGACATGCTGTCCTTCGCTAAGGTGGTGCGACTGTGGGGTCGATTAGCGACGGCGATTCCGGCGCCTCTGTACAGAAAAAAGCAAACCTGCTTAGTCAAGAAGGTGGTAATCAAGAGGAGGGGAGAAGATAGAGCCCTCTCAACGCAGCGAAAAAGGCTATAAAAAGCTAACGGCAGTGTACTATGGACGAAAACCGAAGAAGAAGCGACTGAAAGGTATGGTAGTAACGAGAAGTGGATTAATTCCCTTAACAGCTGAAGTTTCCGTTGGGCAGAGTCCAAATCTCCCCAGAATAAAGCTCTCAAGATATCGGGCAACTTTCTCTCATTCAGGGAAGCGGAGCGCCTCCAATAGCAACGCAAAGGATCAAAAAAACGCGTGCAGCAAACCCTCGGGGGGGGTTTTTACCTTGTGAGGTGCGAAGCCACTTGGAGAATACGGCCTGCGCTGTTAAGCCATAGGAGACCTTCACAACTCATGACCATTAGGAATGGGGGGGGAGGAGGGGTTTCGAAGTGGGGGGAGTACAGAAGAAAGTATCGTGCAAGCCGAAAAATTTGTTCTCAATATTAAGACCGAAATATGCGGTAATTGCAGAGAGGGGGGGACCACTCCTGAATAATACCACATTGGATTTAAAACCTATTTTTCGCTTCACAGGGATGATCGGAGGATACTGTGGAGAATTCTGCCGGAGAACAAGGAACCCCAAACGCACGAGAGGAAGGTTCTGGGCGAACTCCTTTGGAGGGTTCACCGAAAAGGTCGTCTTCAGTCGAATGTCCAAACGCCTTGTCCGGGGGAACGGACTGGATGTCTGCTCGCTTTGTTCCAGGTAAGGTTGCTGAAAAGAAACGGTGGTTCTCTTGGAAAGTGGGAGATTAGAACACCACAAGGGGAAAACGCCGCCGGAGAAGATTACTCACGTTAAAAGGCATATGGAGGGTCGGAAAGAGAAGGGGACCCTCCGGGGCGGGACTTCAAATCTCGAGTAACCGGCCAAATCATCCCTGAAAAGAGGCCTTGACAATGAAAATGACTCGAGATCTACTGAAGCTGCTCAGTGAAGCGACTTCCTCAGGCTGTTAACTGGGAAGTCTCTACAATGTACCAGGGAGCTCACTAATCTCCCACGAAAAACTTATTATGCTTATCGTTAGAGGGAGATCCCCAGAAGCGTTTCGGGGGAGGGGCGGCTATTAAGCGAATCATGTCCTTCATAGGAGGAAGCATCGGACGGAGCTGGGCGCTGGGAGAAGAAAATTCCCGCGAAACAAGGTAGGCGCCGAAGAGGAGTCGCCAGCCAGGGGGGTTCGGAGGAGTTATCTGGACTGGGTTTCGCAGGAATCGGCATCCAAGCGACACACCGTGGGAGGAAAAACTTGCACGGCGGAGACACAGAATTCTTAATCACCAAAATCTGGGAATAAAGGTTCCGCAAACTCTACAAGGGGAAAATCATGACCTCTTAACCCATATGACTCGCGTGGTGTCAAGAGTTCCCTGGATAAGTGGAATTTGAAAAATTTGTAGAAAAATTAAAAAGTTTATCTATCCTCAATTAACGGAGGCTACGGAACTGGTCGGGAGAACGTCGGGGGATCCGATCTTGTAAGCTGCCGAGACCATCTCCATGAGGGGAAATACTCTTCAACTCAGGTGTCGGTAGGACCATTCAGAGAGCACGTCGAGATCAGCAACACACTCAGCGGGGGGGGAAGTGTTTCCCAACGTGAGCCGGAGGGGGAGGGTTCCTTGCTCCACTTAAGGGAGTAAAGGACTAAGCGAGAACTGTCTTCCAAGGAATTATGTTTCTCGGAATGAAGGAAAGGCGACCGGTGATCACCACAAGGAAGGAGAAGGAGTGGTTTCCGACTTCAGTAAAAGGCCGTAAGCCGGATAAGGAGGCGACAGATGCCGGGCTACGCGGCAAAGAAAAACGGTCTGAAAAAGGGGCGCTAAGCCCATTCGAGTATAGAGGCGTTCTACGCTCCTGTGCCGACAAGAAGCAACAACAACGGGGAACAGGAACGGAAGCCATGGGGGCCAGAAGAACCGCGCTTCAGGAATGGGAGGAGGTTGAAGTTCTTTAAAGCAATTGAGAAAGAGCCACGGAAGACGAATCATTCGTTGAGATAGGGGGGAGAGGGGGGAATCACTTCCAGAATCTTCTTCAGAGGAAGAGCAAGGACAGTGTCACTCTCAGTGGGTCACAGAAACTCACCAAATAAAGGCGGCGAAAAAAAAAGGATCAAATGGTCGACGGAGAAACTAAGCGTCGACCCTCCTTCATGGGAAGGACCAGCGTGCCATCGTCGGAGAAGACGGCAATCCACTATTGACTCGTGGCAACTATTAACTGAAAAAAAAAAGAGAGAATGATTAGAGGATGGTAATAATCACGACGGAGAAGGAAGAGGGGGGCTTTGAAACTAACTTGACGCCATCGCCTTAAAGTTGGGCGAAGCCGCTATTGCAAAAGTAGCTTAAAAGATTCTCCGTCGGTAGTCCGAAGAGCTCCACGGAAAAGAAAAAAAGATATTACTGGGCGGATAGCTAAGAGAAGAGAAGGAGGAACTCGAAAAACCCTTCTCTCCTAGGACAAATAATGAGCCAGCCGCCACGTCAAGAAAAGATGGACGAAGGCCGACTTCCGTGCCTGTCAAACTCAGAACGTAAAGTTCAAGGACAGGGAAGGGGAAAGAAATCTCTCCGGCGTCGGCACAACTCGGAGGGAGGAAAGGGGAAGGGGGGGGGTACGTCTTCTCTCTCAAACACCTATGAAAAGAGAGATATCTACGAACAAAAAAAAAGAAGCGCCTATTTGTTTTCTGAGCTCCAACATTCTCGCAGATGGGAGCAAGTACAAGAAGGGAACGCTGCGGAAAAATACTATGCGAGGCCGGCGCGCGGCAAAGCCAGAGCAGTTCTAAAAGGGGCCGCATGAGTGTCCTCCGCTCTCCCGGGGTAGGTTCAACAGTACTACTTCTGCTACAGAATGCGGACCGAGATGACGCAAACCACACTCCGGTGGCAGAGATGAAGGGGGGGGGATGGAGACAGGCCGCCTCGAGGGATCCAAGAACTGTAAGCGCTGCGAAGCTGGAAAGAGGCGGCGTTACCCAAAGCTTCACGATTACGTAATCAACAAGGAGAAAAACTCGAAAGTCGCAATCCTACTAAGTCTAAGGTGAAGGGTGGGACTAGAAGCCAAGAGGAATACGTGACTGGAAACGGAGATCACTCTGGCACGCTTTACGGGAGGGGGGGGAAGATTCATTCCGTGCCAAAACGAATGAGGAAGACGAGGGCAGGAGTCAAGCTCCTTGCAACAGTCTAGGGTTGACTTTTGAAAAAAAAAAAGGAGCGTGCGTACAGGACTGATTTTGCCGGAAGAAGATTCTTTCAATCACTAGAAAAACAAAAAGATCCTTAAATTCGGAGGCAGAGGAATGGAAATACCTGTGATTCCCTGGCGGGGGCAAGGTGACCTTAAGAGTTGTAAAATAAAGTTGAAGAGAGAAATGGTGCTCGAATGTTTTTCTATGTCATCGGCAGGCATATTGAAGCACTGCCGCTAGCTGCCTGTCTAGAGGTACAGGCTGCCGGGGCTCATCAGGTCAAGGAAAGAGAGGGGACGCAAAGATCAGTCGCTCTCGAAAGTAGAAGCAAGCGTACTGCATTGTAACGCAGAGGAGGCAACATCCTCTCAGGTGAACGACTTCGGTGACGGGCAAGCAGCTTGTCAGAAAAAAAGGACAGGCGCTAGGCGAGGGAGGGGCCTTATTTTCCCGGAAGCAGCGGCACTGACATCCCTTTCACACTCTGGCACAACGGGGAAAGGGGAAACCTTAGTAAGGAAAGAAGGCGAGACTGCTGATGGTCATCCCAGAAATAATGAGACCGAGAAGTCTTTCAAATTAAAAAAGGGGAAGAAAAAACGTGACATGTAGGGGGAAAGGAAGAAGGTCCCGGACACCGGAGAAGGTATCACGACTGACTCATAGTCCCCGGGAGGAATTTGTAAAGGCGCAGACCCACAATGCGCGGAGAAAGAGAAGAAAAAAAAAAGCGCCGTATATCTCTGAGACATGGGGGCCCTGATTGAAAGTCCTGCGTAAGCCGAAGGGGCGGCAAAGTGCGGGGCTTTTAGGGAGGATGGGGTTTCTCCTCGTGTCAATTCTGTCAAGGACCAGGGGGGGATGAGTCTGCGAGCCAAAATATAAAAGAAATTACCCCCTGGCTGTCTAGAAAGCGAAGCGGTTCCGGGGGGCTACCTTCCCCTAAGAGGGGGGTGCCAGCAACGTACCGAGGAAGGGGGAAGGTCCTCAGGCTGCCAGAACGGGGGCGAACTCGATTAATAAATCCTCCGCACATCACCGGCAAAGGGGCTGGCAGGAGGCGCTCAGATCCCGGCTCGAAAAAAAAAACCACGGAGAGGGAACATATAGCTCACGGCATAGGAAGAGGAAAGGGACTCCAGCCGGTGCCCGGTTGTGCGAGTTGGAGGAATCGGGCGATCGGCAGGAAGAGGCGAGTAAAACTCCTACGGACGGGGCTGTGGGGTGAAGGCTCGATAAGTAGAACCGTTTATATACGAGCCGAGGGAGAAAAAAAGGGGTTCAATCTGCGCTTGAAGGGTGGGGGCTAAGCTCCCAAAAACCAACGGTTCGGAGATAAAAAAAAAGACCCTTCTCTCCACGAAATGCGTAATCCCAAAAAGTTCCGCCGTTTCAGAAGAGAAGGAGTTCACATGACATCGCTCCCAGGAGACTGACAAAGGTGTGTCTCCTCGTGAGACGTACAGGGGGGGGGTCCGGTCTAACTTTGGTGAAATACAGGGAAAAGAGTCTCTGCATAGGGTCCGGCATCAAGCGTTTATTATCGGGATAAAACAGGGCAGAATTGATCGGGACGCATGGGGGGGGGGGGGGGGGGGGGGGGGGTGGGTGTTGGGGGGGTCGGAATCTCATCGAACTGTAGCAAGGCTATGGCTCATAGGGGACGGTTATTAAGCCTCATTATTAGCCCTTGGAACGAGAAAAAAAACAGAGACGTTGTTGCCTGTCCGGGCCTTCGGGATAGAAGAGGGGGAAAACCGGGCTTGGATAGTGTCTGCGAAAAAGAACGGAATGAAGAATAATTCCGACAGATATTTAGCTATCTCTCAATGCTTGTTCTCAGCTGACGAACTCTGCAGGACAAGGTGAATACGCAACTCCATAGCGGAGGGGGTGACGAGATTTCAATTTCACTGCCGTAAGAAGGATTCAATAGGGGAAATCAGCTCTATGATCTTGGGGGGTTCAGAGAGAAAAGGCAATACGCGCGGTGCTTCCAGAACCAAGGAGGAGAAGAGGGATGATTGATCCTGCTACCGGTATCGCAGGAGAGACAACAGGGGGACACATCTCACTACTGCCATCCGCTTAAATAAACAAAAGGGGGAGGGACTCGTGTTGGAGTAGGAGAAAGTGACGACCAGTGACGCCTCAAACTTCATCGCGCCTCATTCAGGAGCGGCCTCTTTATGCTCGAACGTCGCTTTTATAAAATAGCCAATCTCACAAAAAAAGAGAAAAAGGCCAGCCGTCGCTAGAGCAAGGAAAAGAGCAAAAAAAGAGCCCAACTTTTTAACAAGCGGGGCAGAGAGGGCCTCATGCGTGAACAAGAATCATCCTAGTCTAACACCTCATGTCCTTACCCCTCGTGAAAAGAGAAAGGGGCTACGGAAACTTGAAATCGGGAAAGCGTAGAAGGAAACTATCGCCTCTGCCTTATGCGGATGGAGAGTGAAGCAAGAAGAGGTGCGAAATCCATCGATTGTGTGATCCTACTGCCGAGCAGGTACTAAAAAACTCAGAAAGGTGAGAGGGAAGCCTCGACGAAGGGGCCAGGGAGGTAAAGCCGATTTCAAAAGCAGCTGTGCCGAGGACGTGGGGAGAAGGGGGGGAATCGTCGTCTGCTCTCAACTCAAGGGTAAGGAAAAATCAACGCGCCCCGAACGCAAAGAAGACTGCAGGCGGTACGTTAAAATCAAAATCTTGCCTCAAACGGCCGTCCCGCCGCGCCGTTCAAAAGGGAAGGAGGAAGGAGGGAGATCGGAAGGCGCGAAGTCTGCACACAATCTGGACGCGCGGATCTCAGAAAAAAAGCAAAAAAAAACGGAAGGAAAAGGAGGAAGAGAAACATAAAGAAGATCGCCCGAGTGCCGTCAAAAAGGACTCGATTCTCGCAGAGTTGCGCACGTAAACCCTGGAAAGACAGGCGACGGCGGCTGCGGAAAAAGTCGGAGGCCGGCGCACGTCACGCCCGCAGCGAGACGGGACGAGGGATCATAGTGTCACAGCAGCCAGGGGGATTTTCAGGAAAGGAAAAATGCTTCCGGAAATGACTCGGCGCCCAGAATCGGCACCTATGCAGCAGTTTTTTCTACTAGTCTCTGCAATTTACAGCTAATAAGAAAACTCGAGGAGGACTCTCAAACTTTACGCTGGCAAAGACTGCAAAACGAGACGGAAAGTTTACACACCATCCTCTTCCTATAGGGCCACACCATATGAGCAAAGAAAAGGAAGAAAGCCGCTACACGACGTCTATTCTTTGCAACATTTCCTCGCGCCGAGGAAAGCAGGGGGTGGAGGGAAAACGGTGCTAGGAAGGGAAAAAGGGGAAATAAGAGGGGGTCGAAGCGGATTGATCGGTCAAACTCTGAACTCTTATTCCAATGCGTCTGCGCGCAACGTGGGGAGAGGGGGGGGGCGCTTTGTCGCAGATCGACGCTGGCATTATCTGAAGGGGAAGAAGATCTTGCCTCAGGGGCGAGACGACAGAAGGTAAGCCGTTGCAGGGAGAAAGACCTCACCTGTGGCGTCACGGAGGAAAGTACTTCCTCTCGTTAATCTGAATCTTCAAGGGAGTGCAAGGGGGGAGGGGTAAGGGAGGACTAGCTTCGGGTGAGAAAGGAGAGAGGAGGAACAGGAAACGTTCATCCTCACCTGAGGCGCGAACTGGGGAGATAACTGAACGCAAATCGTGCGCTGACCTGAACGAGCACCCCCGCAAAAAAGAGAGATCGCAGAGAAGGCTTAAAGGCAGTGGACTGCAATGATCGGCAACAAGAGCCGCTCATTCTGGGCCAGTAGGAAGGGAAATCTGTTCTTAAACATGGATGGAACAGAAGAACAGGAAGATGAGACAGGAAGGTATAAATTCAGTACGCGAGCGCAGTCAAGTAGAAAAGACGTCTGAACGCGAAAGTGTCCAAAGGCCGGGAAACCAAAACAACACAGGGAAGTGGGGTGTGCGCGGAGATGGCACCAAGGAATTTCGAGAATGCTGACTTTGCCTAACAAGACAAGATTTCCAGACCAGGCTATAGGGTCAACCTCGTATAGTTTCTGCGTGTCCAGGAACCCCTACGGCACATTAACATCCACGCTGAAACTACCGCACTGAAAAGGAAACCTGCGCGCGAGAGCAAAGACAACCGGATCAATGAGTCCACAGTTTTCAGGACAGAAGAGGAGCACGAGATAAAGCCAGGGATATCGGGGAGAAGATGGTTTATGATTGCCAGAAGGGAGTCTTGCGTCAAAGGCAAGTCGGGCAAAGGATTTCTTTCTGCGCCATGGCGGAGCTAGTTTGGAGCAAATTTTCAATCTGGGGACAGACACTTTTAGCGGGGCTGCGAGCTCGCCAACCACCTTCACTAAATACCCTAAGATGACGCCCTGGCGGTAGAGGCAGAGTACACGGGTTAGAAGGGTGGCTTACCGTATAAAGCGAAGAAAGAAGCACGCGCGGGAAGAAAAACTGGACTGATCGCCCAACGAGTGCATCATCTAATCCAACAATACACCGCACGCTGCGACCGAGGAAGGTGCGCTTGACCTATTATCTCTCACAACGTAGGAGGAGGGAAATATAAGAGCGAAGAGGGAATTGCGACGAAACGTCGCATAAAGTCCGTTGGATGGGCCGGAAGGAGTCAAATAAAGGAGACTCCCTTAATCTGCAGGAGGAAGACCAGGACGGGATGCTTTGATTGACTGAGCGCGAGAAGGGTCCGGCGGAACGAGTCGAAGGGACAGAGACGACAGCCATTTAGAATGGGTGCTCGTGTGGAACGGGGATCGAAAACCCCTATCAACCGTTCTGACCAGCAGAAAAATGAAAATTACTCTCCACAACCGAGAATAGGGAAGACCGCAAAAGGCCCCGGTGACCGGAGATCATAAGACGGCTTTCCAACATGACCCATCTGATAAAAAGATACACTTGCGTTGTTATCATCGTACTCCAGAGTGGCTGGAAAACAAAAGGGTGGGAGAAATTACTCAAGGGGAGCTCGCGAGCAAGGAGTTCTTCAATCGCGTTGGGGTGAAGGGAGGGATTACCCGGAGTATCAGAGCGGGTCCAGGAAACACTTCCTCCCATCGCCCTGGGAAAAAATAACTGACTCAAGTGCTCAGCGTCGGGACGAAAAGGCCTAGAAGCAATGCAAAAGGGGTCTACAGCTAAAAAGAAATCCTTTTGTTGCCCGCAGGGGAATACGGTCATCCGTGCCGGCTTGGCGAGCCCGGCGAAGAAAGCTGGCCTGGGATATAAGCGAGCGAGAATGGATCTATCCTCCCTAGTATGTTAGAGAATTCAATGAACATCTTTCACGGCCTTATACCTTCTGCTAAGGAGTCGGAGTGTTGAAGGAAAAGGTCGGGCACGCAGTAGACGATGACGAATTCTTAGCCTCCTGATTTCGGGAGGCGCAGATCACTCAAGGCCTATTAAGTCCGGATACCGACCAGTCGCGCAATGCTGGCGGAGGAGAAGGCCATGTGATAAAGACGATAAGACGCACATAAGTTCGCACAGCACGAAAGTCCGGGACTTCCATCCATGCTGCTAGGAATACGCAAGGGAGATTGAAGTGTCTTTCACTATACTAGAAAGGAGTTTAACGTGTATGGGATAAAGAAGAGGAGAAGCATTCAGCTAAAAGCTAAGGAGTTCTCGGTGAGCGACCTGAAAATATGGATGCAACTGCCATCGAGCCAGCCGTCGAACCTCGGGGGATGAAAGAGAAAAAGTCGCAAAATGTGGAGGAGATACCCAAGCAGGCCTCATGCTGAACGCTAACAAGCCTGAATGGGAAATTAAAGCGGGGGCCATCACGCCAAGTTAAAAAAAGGAAAGTGAGCAGAAGGAAAAGGAGGGGGACAAAGAAGAGGAGGTTATTATCGTTGATACGTGCATGCGAATCAAGGTTGGGGAGAAATAATCTTACAAGTGGTGTTAAAATCCGCTCGCCTAGGTTCAGCTGAAAACACAAGCAGGAAGTGCCATATAAAAAAAAACTATAAACTAGTCCGGTAGGAGCAGACTTAAAGATAAAAAGGGCTAAAGCGAGCGGTTCAGGGGGGGGAGTCGTGGGTCAAGATCGCTTAAGTCAATCCGGAAGGACAATTGAAATCCCCCTGTACTCTGGAGGCGGGACAATATTAGCCCGCAGCTCAATCTAACTTAAGGGGGAAAATTGCGTGCGCCTGCCTCTTCATAAAAAGGGGGGGGCCTCAGGACCTGGCCTCCTCGCAATTCCGGCAGGTACTTGCGCACAAGAAGAGGAGAGAAGCGCTACTTCGGAACATGCGAGCCTGCTGGTCG
>Ga0179593_1369683_pt1 | contig 10378 bp, 10 predicted proteins | sample CZODoug2_1_08_16_FD_185931 | JGI IMG/M metagenome (GOLD analysis project Ga0179593, IMG submission 185931) | Vadose zone soil fungal communities from Angelo Coast Range Reserve, California, USA - CZODoug2_1_08_16fungal (PacBio error correction) | ecosystem: Environmental > Terrestrial > Soil >...
CACGAAGAACACGATGCTATCTCTTTGAAAGGATGCAAAAGACCGTGGAAGGGGGAGCCGCAGATGAATAACTACTCCGAGAGAAGAAGATAGGGAGGGGGGAATCCTGGAAAGAGGGGGAAGCAGATCCTATTTTTTGGACCAAAAGTTCGGCGAACAATATAAGTAGGCTATCAAACAAACGCGTTCAGTCGACAACGGAAAGATTGGAAACGAAAATATGTACAAAGGGAGGCAGACTCCCTAAGAGGCTAGTTTTCTTGATACATTCTAGACATCGAAAGGTGCAAAGATCGGAAGGGTTGGGCGAGTACCAGAAATCCTGCTCTCGCGGAGAACGGAGCCAAACCCCACAAGTATTTATATTACTCTCGGAAAATCAAGGTAAAAAAGGAAATTACAAAAGGGGCCAAACCTTACATCGCTCTGGAAATCTGACTAGGGAATACTTGAGGTTAACGGGGACTGGGGAAAAGAGAAAAGGGTTCATATTCAGTAAAATATATTTGGTGGGGGGAACATTGTACAAGGGGTGGACAATCTCACATTGCAAATTTGAAAAAAAGAAAGGGAACAGGCTTGGGGCTTGACAAAGAAGTCCAACTGAAAAAAAGAAAACGGAGCGCAAAAAGAAAAAGGCCATATCCATTTTAGTGGCCATAAGGAAGGGATCCACGGTTGAACAAAAAAAAGTTTAATCATGAAGAGTACACCTGTAAAAGGCGAGAAGGAAGAAATGAAGATAAGGAGGATCATTTGATGATGACCCAGATATTTATGTTTTAAATTCCTTAGGACAGTAATGGGTGCTGAAGATCAACGGGGCTAGGAATGTCAAGATTGCGGCTTGAGGTGTGGGAGCTACAAAACCAGAGTTCGGCTTTTAGAGGGGGGATCTGAGGACCCTTTTTAAACGGGGGGGGGGGGGGGGGGGGGGGGAGGGGGTGAAGTCTGTAAGAAAGAAAAAAAATGAGAGGGAAGCAAACAGTCAAAGAAATTAAGGGTTGGGGAAAGTCTAATCATTCATAAAGGGAATGGGGTATAAGGGGCAAAAAGGAGGGGGGGCGTTGTTGATCTATATTCACTACATCCCATTTGATCCGCAGTAACTATTGTGAAAAAAGAGGAAAGGGGAAGGGCAAAAAACTTTACGAGGACAGCAAGAAAATGATTGGGGGGTTGGGTGAGGAAAAACTGACAATTTGTCCATTTTTTTGGTGGCAAGGGACTCAAATAGCACTGGTTATAAAAGGGACACTGCCTCGGGAGGTAATAAAAAGTAAGAAGGGCATGATCAATATACACACGGAACGTTATTTTTTGTGGAGATCAGGGTGCCTGGAAATGGGGGATGGGCAAGAAGCTGCCCAAAGAAAGAATGGGAAAACCTAAAAAGAAGAAGTTCCCACATCTAAGGTACGTTCTGCTTGTTACAACACAAAAAAGAAGAATAGAACGCAAAAACTATCATGGGGGAAAGGTGTTGATCAGGAAAACCTGTGAGTAAAAAATTGGCCCCCATCATAATGAGCAAGGGAAAATCAGGGAACATGGCGACAGGGTTGAGAAGTGGAAAGGTATCAGGGACGGACAAAATCTTTCTTTTGTTTGGGGGAACCATATGGATAATCAAGTTAATTAGAGATGAGGGATAACGCCTGCCAGGGGATTGCGTGTTAGGGAGGTTGTGTTGGGGGAGGAAACAGGCATTCTTTCTGCGGCATTTGTCTACTAGTCCAGACGGGCCCCCAATTTTGTGTTAAATCTGCCTGCTCCAAGGAATGAATGGGGAATCCTAAAGTACAAACCCGGTTTTCGCCGCCTACCTGAGAATCAAGGGGTCATCCCCCTGGATAAGAAAGTGCATTGGGGGAGTTTAATAGGGGGGGGAGGTTAGATCACCGACAATGACCACATACGCGAACCACCTTAATTCGATTCTAATAAAGCTGATTAAATAGTCCACTGGAAAGCCGAGGGCGTCCCGACAAGAAAAGATTGTTTAATATCATCACCGATGAAACAGACATATGTCCCAATAAGGGGGTTGGTATTAACAGCAAAGGGGCAGGGGAAGACCGGGTGGGCTGGAAGAGTACAACCTGCTCCAAAACGCTCACGGCAATCGGGCTACATCTTGACGGAAGGAAGAGGGGGAGTTCACAAATGAAAGGAGTGAAAGTGGGAAGAAGGAAAAAAGGAGGGAGAAAAAAAGTTTGGAACTCCCAAGAGGCCGGTGGAAGGCTTTGAATAAAGTTGGGAGAGTCTCCAGGAACACGAGGGGGGGGGGAGGAATTGTGAAAAATCCTGCAAACTCGCGTGGTGGGCGATCTAGCAAAGGGAAGTGTATAAGCGTTGACAGTACTTTTAGAGTTGAATGAAGAAGTTGGGGGGGACTGACTAGATCCAGAAATGCCGCGTCCAATATAGCACACTGGGTTTCACCAAGGGTGAAGGGATAGGGTTAAATTCCTGAAATACCAAAAAAAAAGTCAAAAGAAAAAAAAGAAAAAAGGGTGTTCAACGAATCAGGTCAAGTTTAACATAGAAAAAGTTGGGAGAAATGGGGCAAAGACTTAAGATGGGGAACAGGTGAAGAGATCTCAACAACCAAAAAACACCGGAGGCTTAAAAGAGATCGGTCTACCAGGTGGAACAAATACTATTGTGTGAATGGGGGAATCTTTGGAACGCGGTGAAACAAGAGAAGGCCAGGGTAAAATTGGTACCTAAAGTGCAAACATGCTGGTCTTCGGGTGACTGCTTGGGGGGTTAAGGTAATAAGCTAGGGTCCAACAATTTGGGGGGAAACGACCGTGCCTTTTACGGATGGGAGAGATGTCCCAACATTCCTGAGGGGGTAAACTAGAAATAGTCCTGGTACAGAGAAAAAGTCAGGCGGAGGATCTAAAACATACAGAAGGGGAAAGGGATTTGCACAATTCGTACACCACTGCCTTGACAGGGACTGAAAGAAAAATTGATAAAGGATGCACAGGGGGAAGGGGGGGTAGTTCCCCAATCAGGTGGTCGACAGTCTTCTTCGTAAAATAAGGGGTCCAGAATGGTCAGACTATCGCGGACAGGCGAAATGAAGACGATGGACGGGGGATCGGGCGTTTTCGCATGAGATTCCGCCCAACGTAACTACCCAGTGCAAGGGGTCAACCAACGAGAGGGGGGGGAATATCCTGTCTGGTTTGAATACGGGGAGATTAAACCCATAGGTACGTGTTCGGGAATAAGTCAGCAGCAGGAAATTTCTCAACTGGGTAGAACTCGAACTTTAGGCGGGGAAGGGGCTGGGTGGGGACTATCTACCTGGAGTAAAGGAGAAAAATCAAATCTAAATGGGGCGTCTCAGGTACCTGAACCTTGATTCCCTGAGTGATAGGGGGGAGTATCAACTGGGGGGGGAAGGAGATGAAGAGGGAAGGCGCAGGGCACAAGTAACAAATCTGTTTTCCCTGATTGAAGTTAGAAGCATGCGGGCAGGAACTAAAGGAATGCTGGAGTCAAAAAAAAAGAACAGCAAAGAAATGTTAATGGACTGGGTAATGATCATTCTAGAAAGGTAGGAAGGATAAATATTTAAAGAAATCAGGGCAAGATAACGACGGGGACTGAAACCAGGAGCCTGGACCTGAGTTTATGAGAACAGGGATATAAAAGAAAAAGGTTTGGGATAAGATAACCTTCCCGAACCAGATGGGGTTTCTTCTAAAATGGAAAAGTACTGTTTGGGTGTTTGGTAAGCAGAAAGGAAAGGATGGGGGATATGACTTTGTTTTATTAGGGTTCCTAACTTTGGGGTTGCAGCTTCCGATGATCCATGGCCAGGCAGCGATATAAAAAATAATAAATCATGTTGATTGGGGGGAAGAAGGGGTAAAGGCTGGCGTGAACATCATGAGGCTTAAGTTTTGATACCCTGCGCAATTGGGGGGGGGCATTTGCAAACAAAAACAGGGGAAAGGGGGGTCAACGGTGAAAGAACCAAAGGTTCTGTGCCAATCAGAAGAAGACTCCTTATCTTCTTTAAACAAAATCTGGGATTCTCAAATGGCGTTCGGGGAATAGGACATCCACGGAAAATATGGGGAGAGTCGTTCCCAGGATAAAGGACTGACTAGAACATGAAAAAAAGAACAGATATGCCGTTTTGCTGTCAAGGTTTTTTTTTCTTTACAGACTGAACAAAAAGGGGTAAGGGGAGAAGCTAAAACACGCGACAACTCGGGGGGGGGGAGCCGCACCAAATCCAGCCCTACTGGACATAAGCGGTTTGTGAGCTCGAAAGGCCCAAGGGGGTAATCAAAAGAATTGACAAAGTTAAAAATGGTCTGGTTCAGCAGAATGACAGCTGAGAGGAGATTCATCTTCTTTACAGAGAGCCCGTTTACCGATAATGAAGGAAGTACACAAAAACGGGAGAAAGGGGCCGTAAACTCGGCGCAAAAAGGTGAGGCTGGCCGTGAGGGCAGCGGGAGGGAGGTTTCTGGTGATTGGAAAACCACTCAATACTGTTGCCGCCGGGGGAGCTAACCTTTTCCTGTTGAATAATGGGGGGACAACGCTGGAACATGGTTTCCCCAGAACTAGGGGTGAGGGGACTCTTCCATTGAGCGGTGGGTAAACAGAAAGTTAACCGCATTAGGCCAAAAGTCTTGGGCATGAAGAACGATTGTAATTGCCCAAGGTTCAGGTGGAAATTGCATGAAGTAGGAGGAAAATTAAGGAAGACTTGTGGGCTAATGCTCCGCCTCAGGATTTGATGGCAGCAAATGCAGAAGAGGGGGACTGTTGGCGGTAGGGGAAAATGATAAAAGAAAAAACGGAAGATGCGACTTCTCACTGGAGCGAGTCCCTTCTTTCCTTGTCGACATCACGCGGGGCAGGGATCGCAGACCTGGAGAGGTGGGACGGAAGGAACGTAGGGTCAACTCGGCGATCCAGCTCGGCAGGCCTCGAATATTGATCTCGTCTGGAAAAGTATGGCAGAGGATGCGGAAAAGCGGACGGTCTTGGGAAGACAGAATAGAGCATCGGGGAAAGGAAGGGGGGACAGTGTTATCATCAGATGGGAACGGCACCAGGCCCATCTATATGTAAAATAGGAAAATTACCGGGGGGGAATGGCCAAAGAGATTCCGTCCAAGGGAAGTGACGCCAACAAAAATCGAACGTGAGAAGGAGTGGGGGGGGAAAAAGGGTGCTGCGGATGAATCGGCGGTACTGCTGGCAGAAGAGGTCTGCTTCGGCGGGCTGCCCGATGTTGGGGTGGCGGATATAAAGATACTGTCGTAAAAATACGAAAGCGGTAGGGGGGAGGCGGTGTGGGGGAAACAGAACAACCTCCTGGGTAGCGTGTCAGACCCAGAAGGAGGAAACCTCAATGTTTTAAACCGAGCCACAGCCCCCTAAGCGGGGTTGCGACCAAAAGAAATGTAGGATTGAACTGATAGTATGGTACATGTCGAGGGGGGAACACTCCACCTGCTTCGAATAGTTAAACCCGTCGATTGGGGCAGCGAGGAAAAAACCCACTTTGGGGGGGGGGGAGGTCACACAAAAAAAGGGCTGTTTCACAGCTGGACCGGGACCAGCCGAAGTCTATCCTGGCGCCGCAGTTGCAAAAACTTGGAAACAGGGGGAGGTACGGCATCTAGTCGAAAGGGAAAAGGTGGTTGGGACGGAAAGTGCATCTCTACATTACAGGCTAGGTGACACCTTAGTGGAGGATGCCCATGGCTTGTGCAAGGGGGGGACCTATCCTCCGGGACAAAGACGCTCGAAATTCGGGAAGTGCTCAAGATCCATGATTCTGTAGTAAACAGTATCACACGGTTGTGCGACGAACATGCGGACGGGGAAAGGGGTTCCACGACGTTCTATGAGGGAAAAAAAACGAGTATGTTGAGGGGGAAGAAACCTCCCTTCCTGAGGCTGCCCGAGCAGGTTCGACGCCTGTACCGCAAATCGAAAAACTGACGAACATGGCATCGGGGGGGGAGTAGCCAAACGTACATGGACGGCATAAAAAACCTTTTATGGGGAGGAAGGAGGGAGGAAATGGAGTGCGGTCGTACTCTGGGGCCCAGAGTGGTCCAATCATTGGGCGCTAGGCCTCACATTGTCGGTGGTGAAAACATCAAAAGGGGACCAATCTGAAGTGATGTAAAACGCTCTTCGGAAGGACCCAGATTCTAAACGGGGAGTACCTTCAGGGGCTTTCCTTCACTTTCTATCAACAAGGGAGGGAAGCGGTCGTGCTCACAAAAGGGCTGGGGAGGAGGAAAAGGGGCGCACGCCTAAGCCTATAAAAGGACGCTGTACATCGAGACTAAAACGGAAAAGCACTCCAACAACCGTTTATACAAATCAAACCTCGCACACCTCAGGCGACTGGGTGGGAGACGCTGAATCATGACAGATTGGGTAGGAGGAAACTGTTGGCGACAGCGGGGGATGCCAGGTCTTCGAAAGCCGGAACCTCTAATCATGCAACCATTGGAGTGAACGAAGCGGGAGGCCGCGAGCCTGGAGGGTAGAAAGGGGCTTGAAAAAAGGGGGGGTTGAGGCAATGGCCAACGACAAAAGAGATCCAGTCTTCCCACCGCAAAAACGAAGATTTCGAGATGGATAAAAGGCCTTCCCAGCAGTGATGCTTCGGGGGAAACTGTGTCGAGAGGGGGGGTTATTGCCGGTGACAGTCGGTCCGATAAAAAACCATGGGGGCAGCGACGGTTGCGACCTTCTGGTCCGCTCGGGGCGGAGAGAGGGTGGCATCTCGAAAAAAGAACCTTCTACTGGTTCCTTGAATTACGGGGATCGGAGAACCACAGTCACATCACTCCCTTTAAGGTCAGAAGCGGAGAGGTGCATCTTGAGGGAAGACTCGGGACGTTATCGGCGGATAAGCTGTAAATAACGCATGGGGCGGCAACGATTTTGTTGAGAGGGTCGTCACTTCTACGCAGCAAAGGTCACGGGGGGGGGGAGCAGACGTAGGAAAGAAGAACCGGTTAGGGGACGGTGAAACTTTCCAAATCCCCTTTAACATCCACCGACGCGGAAAAAAAAAGAAGCTGGCCACACGAAGGGGATACTATGCTGGGGTGAAAACATGAAGAAGTGTTAATTATAGGTCACATACGCCTTGGTCGGTGATCTCTTGGCCGGGGGACCCGCGGCCGCTAGTGAAGGGTGAAGGACAAGAGAAGATCTCCCGCGGTCGGCAAAACAGAAAAAGGCTCTTCGCGTGAACCTCGTCTAAGCGCGAGGGGACAGTATTAATGAACACTAAGATCGGAAAAAAAAAGACAGGGGGTAGACGATATATCCAACAGCTAAGGCATCCCAGTTCGGTTAGCAGGCCTAATGAAAAGACATATTTGGAAGTCACAAGAAAAAGGAAGCTCTTTTGTAACTCTCAAAGAATACAGTTCGGCAAGCAGGGTAGGATCATCGGCGCAAACCGCGGTTCGGGGGGCATTCACGACATTCATGAAATCAGGTTAGCTAGACGTCGGGGGGGGGGTCGGGCCACTAGATAGAGTACGGTCGAGATATGCTCCACAGCAGTTTGGTGAACAACCGATCCCGCACCAATGAGGGGAGGGACAGGGACAAGCAGCAACTGCTTTTCCAGACCTTCGAGAGGAGCATTAGCCGGCAAAGTCGCGCACAAGGGGTCTCAAGTTCAAATCCTTCGAGCATCAACTCGGGTTACGCGGTAGGAACCGATCTGAGCAGAAAAAAAAGTGACTGGCAGCATGGTGAAACGCTGATCAGATGGAACTCTAGCCGCGTAGGGCCTGGACAGGGAAAGTGAAGAAAAACAACTAGGCATTCAAAGGGAGCCGTTCGCGCGAAGGCTCATCTGGGATATGCAACACATAAACGATCAGTAAGGCGGAGAGAAAGCAAAAGGCTCTAGAGCGCGAGGCGCACTTAATGAAAAAAGTGGACTTGCCGATGCACGGGGGCTAAGAAACGAAAAAATAGCAGTGAAAAGGGAGCTTAACTATCAACCCCCAGAGCAAGAAAGTCGAACTCCTCTATTCAAGGGAACCAAAGGCCCAACAGAGTAATTTTTCACTCGGCAATCTGATGGTCTGGTGTTGTGGGGGGGGAAGGAAAATCTTGCCGCATAACCATCAACCTCCACCAGCCTCAGTCACGGTAGTTGCCAGGAATCACATTAGAACGGGGGCAATGAACCGCCCAAATTCGTGCGTGGCGGCTTCCTCCTCTGCGGTCAGCTAAAAAACACGGGGGAATTGACCCTTAGACAGGACTTAGGGTGGAGAGGAGGGGAAGGATTTCGTTTGAAGAAGCGCGGGTATTATTGAGGTCCTTTAGCCGGGCAAGGAAACCTTAGGGAATTCCGCTGACACGTTCCACCGATCACCGGAGTCGAGTCACCGAGGGACACGTGTTTCTTGTAGTGGGGGTAGGGGGAACATCCCTGGATAGAACTAAGGGGCGATAAATTAAAGCAGTAAGTCTGTCATCCTGTGGCGTCACTCGCCAGAAGAAGGCAGGGAAGAAAGCTGCAAGGAAAGAGTTCGTGTCTCTTCAAACACGGGAGAACAGTTCTAAAGAAACGCAAGAGGGAGACAAAAAAAAGTCAGCACATCTGAGGAGAATTGGCGCGCCTTTATCTATCTGAAGCTATAGAGGAATCAAGCCCTTATGCCGGTTTGAGGTAAGCGACCAGCACCGCCGTGCACGATGGAAAAAAAAAAAGACACACAGCGGAGGTTCTCGGCATGGCAAACCGCCGGTTCCCTTTTAGTCTCAGACGCGAGCGCAAGCGACATCGAAAGCCGAGGGAGCAAATAGGGAGCGGTTGCCGTCTCACGAACCCGCACGAGCGATTTGGGGGTGAGTCGACCTTAGAGGGGAAGAGGGGGGAATCGGGGGCGAAGGAATGCTATAACAAAAATATCCTTCGTATAACAACAGCCGATGGACCCAGAGGGGGGAAAACTTGGACAAGTGGGACAAGGGAGAATAAGAGGCGGTAGCTGTGGTGGTGGGCTCTTACTCGTCTGGTGCTGTACTTATAGGTCAAGCGCAAGCCTGTTTTGTTCCCAGCGACGGGTAAAAAACCGAAGGCCTGCCAGCAATAAACGATAAATCCACAACCGCTGAGAAGGCCTTTACATCCGTCGTACTCCAAAAGCCGCGGGGCTAAGCACGTGACGGAGCCATAAGCCGGTAAGGGGGAGTCTACTATAAGAGAAAAAGGAAGGTCGGACCTCTGAAAAGCTCTTTATGCGGATGAATCTGAAGTCAAAGCAAGGAATTGGGTGGAGACCTTGGGAAGCGAAGCTCACTGCCGTTGTCGGAGGACTTCGCCTGAAACCAAGGCCCTTCTGAGAGCAGGGATGTGCCGGTCCGAGGCTTAGGACGGCCCGCCGCATTACGGAGGGGTAGCACGAAGGGGTTAGTCGATGTGCGGGACGCTGGAGACCGACGGTCGAACAGAAAGGCGATTTCCGCCTGTGCCCTCCGGTGCGAAGAGACAGTTCGAAGGGACTCCTTCAGAGGCAGCGAGGCTCGAGCTGGAAAAAGTTCTATGCCGATGACCAAGCTGCTCGGGGGGTCAATAAGAAAAAATCCTCAGGGGGGGAAACTGGACGGGGATTCCTATTGCGAAACTCCTTTGGGTATCCACATGGTGTCGGCCACAGAGTGCACTGCAAACGACTGCATCTGGTCAGCCTTTCCTCCTCCTGGCGCGTATCTCGCTCCAGGCGGTCTTGGATACTTCCCCGAGGTTTGCCCAGGGGGACTGGATGCAACAAATCGGTATGGGCAGTATTCTTTTTAGGAGCTATCTTCTGGACGGACTCCATCCCAGGTCTGTCGAAAGCTAAGTTTGGGGGGGTTTCCTACGATATCAATTCTTCGTGTTAGGTCAACACCCACAACGGGTTCCATAAAAAGGTGTAATTTGAATTGAGAAAGCTCGATTCATCTGACTGGCTTGTTGCTCTTGATAAGGCTCGGCAGCACTGAAAAAGCAAATCCGCCTCCCGCACCCTCGCAGGGGGACTTTGTGGGAAAGTCGAAGAGGGAGAGACAGAACGTCAGAAGGTCCCCGGCTTGCTTCCGTACTGCGTAAAAGGAGTTTGAACAGCGCCTTAAAGTGAATATGTGAAGGATGTAAAAAGACGCGCGGTCATCGTGAATGCAATTATCTTACTCTTTGTAGGCGCGCCGTCAGTCTAAAGAGAAAAAGGGGAGATATGGGACACATAGCTTCGTTTCCCAGGGTACCTCGCCTACACTAGGGTCCGGACAGGCAATTACAAGGAACCTCGGGGCAAGGGGGGACAAATAGATAGGAAAAACAAACCAATTAGTT
>Ga0179593_1408392_pt1 | contig 10378 bp, 8 predicted proteins | sample CZODoug2_1_08_16_FD_185931 | JGI IMG/M metagenome (GOLD analysis project Ga0179593, IMG submission 185931) | Vadose zone soil fungal communities from Angelo Coast Range Reserve, California, USA - CZODoug2_1_08_16fungal (PacBio error correction) | ecosystem: Environmental > Terrestrial > Soil >...
AAAAGACAGGGGGAGGGAGGGAAGGGGAGGAACAGCCAGTTATCGTCAGTTTGTCGTAGTTCGGTGGAGGGGGGTGGCCCATTGGGGGAGGACAAGAGTACAGGGGATGACTTGCCTGCTTGGAACTGACAAAATAAGGGGAAAAGGCGAGAAACTGGGCGGAGGAAAAGCCTGAATCGAACGCGAATGTTCTTAACTAAGGGTGTTTCGTCGAAGACGATAAGTGGGAACGAGATCACTAGGGAAAGGAAAGAGGGGTCGGAGGATATGCGCGTTGCTAGGAAAAGTATTTGCATATAATCTCTTAACTCGACTAAAGCGCACCGATTCCTTGACCTCTATCGGCGAGCGGGAGTAAAAAAAGTGTAAAGGAAAGAAATGAGACACTTCACCCTCTCTGTGACGGAAAAGTGGGGGGGGGGAAACGGGAACATGAAACTCGGTGGTACAAGGAATTGAACTGTGGGGATAGTTTAACCCGCTCTTTCAGGAGAGAAGCCAGCACGAACCGATGGAAACAATACCAGTTCAAACCTCTAAACGCGCCCAGACGATCCAGTTGGTTCAAAGAAAAGAAAAGTCAGGGGAAGAAGGGGGTTACAGGGGCCGAGATTTCCCCGCAAACGATTTGTGCTCTGTCTCCGGAGACACGGATACTGAGAGCGAAAAGGGGAACTAACGGATGCGGGGAACCCCGGAGAGACCGAAAAGGCACAGAAAGACAAGTTCAAACTTAAGATAGAAAAAAGCAAATCAGACGCTGGAAGGGACTTGGCGGGGAGCGGGAACAAGCAAAGAAGCAATTCGTTTTCGTAATGGCAGAGGGCAGAAAGGCCATAAAAGGGAAACCAGCAGCCAGGGACAAAGAAGGTACTTACGACTGTTCGAAAATTCCTTCGAGTCCGATTCTTACTACAAGAAAGGCAAAAATCGTAAAAAACAACAAAAGGGGGGGAAGAAACTCGTAGGCAGCCGACAGGGCAAAAAAGGGACTACAAAAATGAGGAAGAGGAGACAAATGGCCACGAGCACAATGTAAATATTCAAGAGAAAGCCGAAGTTGCCGCCGAGAGAGAAAGACGGAGATCAAGACATATCGCCGTTGTGCCTAACTGTTAGTAGCAAAAAGACCGTCAAGTAAGGAGAGGAGCGGCTACGAAGATGATTGAGGACGAAATTTCCGCACCGGGAGAAAAAGGGGAGAAAACGATTAGTAAACATCATCGCTATCTGAGAGAGGATACCGCGAAAAAAGCGCAGGCACCAGGAAGAGAGTACTTTTCCTTAAGCCGATGAAAAAAAGAACGGCGAGGAAAAAGGCGATTCTCGCTTTCGATATTAAAGCAGAAAGCAAAATGAGAATGACATGACCTGACGGGGCGACGTAAGAAGAAACAGCAAGGAGTACCGCTGAAAAAGGGCATATCGGTAGAAAAGGGAAACTCCCCAAGAACGGCACTCTCTCCCGTGGGAGAGAAAGACGAGGGAAAGACAATGACCCTCCCAAGGGAAAAGGACGGCGGTGTCAAGCCGGCAGGGCTGGAATCGATACGCTACGCGCCTCATGAGTGAGAGCATGAATGGCGGGGATGGATCCTCATAAAATCAAATTTTACTCGAGATGGCGACAAAAAAGTAAACGAACTCTCAACCGATTCTCGAAAATGTCTTCAAAATTGGAAATCCCATACGTGGAAAAGACAGAGAATTCGGGTAAGTTAGTTCATGATTCTAAATCTAAAAAAAGAAAGAATGCGACCATCCGAGAGTGGATCTATCAAAAGGGCCTCAACCACTGCGCACAAAAAAGAGGCCACAATAAAAAGGAGATGAAAAAAACCAAGAAAGAGAAGCCATGCACAGACGTACGAGAAGCTCATATCGAGAGGGAAGGTGCGCTGAAGACAAAGAGCGAGCGCCCGGAGACAGTCTGCAAACCAAGTTGTCACTACCATCAGGGAAGGAAGTTGCTACAGCATAAGCGGAACGGGCAGAAAAGGCCAAGACGGATCAACCCCTGCGCCGAACTAGATTTAAGGGCTGAGGAAAAGCACGAAATCGAAGCCCTGACGCAACAGAGTCAACAAAAAACGGGGAATTATAAAGAATATCGTCGGAATAGCGTGCGGGGGCGAGAGATGGGTAACAATGGAAGATAGCGTCCAATTGCGACAGGTCAATTGCGAAAGGTGGAAGCCTGCCCTAGTAAGAGCAAAGCAGAGGGGTTGCCACGAGGACGGCCGATGTTGGAGAAGGAATCTTCATGCAACCTCGCGATATGACCAGGGAAAACGAGGATAACGCGGCATGTGATCTACTTCGGGTGGGGTAAATAAACGGCATTTTTGTTCAGCGGAAAGGGTGAAAGGGGGGTAGTGGGAAACCAAGAGGGTGAAGCACCTATAAGGGGATTCGAGTATCTCGCCATCTCGGGTTTCAGTCGCATCGAATGTCACGAAGGCGTCGTTATTGGAAACTTTGAAACGCGGCAAAGACGGCAAGGTTCAATACCTCGGTAGAGGGGCGTTCCTCGTACACTGGCGAAAGTTCACCGGGGGGGTGGGGGGGTGGCTCTGGTAAGCGCTCATCCAAAAAATCAGCGCGAAAGAAGAGGAGGCGGCTATGAAGAGGAGAAGCTCCACGCCGGACTCTTGGTAACGAAAAGTCAAAAAATGCGGTCGGTCGTATGACTCCTCCCCCTAGCCCCGTGCCAATTTGGAAGGGGAGGTTAAAGGGGGGAAGAAAAGCGCAGGGTGCCTAGAAAAAGGAGCGCCGTACGTGCTGGTTTGCGTCAGAGGAGGGAACCGGAGGACCTCGCGCACCATGCTCATTTGACGACTCTACTTAGAGTCGTAGAAAGCGGAGAAGGGGGAAGGGCGTCTCTCGAGCGCGACTGATAAGACGCCGAGCTTGGGGAAAAAGGAGATATGCCGGGAAAAAAGAATTAGGCGGCCCTACATGACACCGCGAAATCCTCTCTTTGAGATGAAGGAAGGTCTAGAACACAGGGGGTCGAAAATTGTCGAGCCCGGCATGAGGGCGTCGAAGCCTGAGAAGATCTGAGAAAAGGGACTGATCATATGAATGGCCGTGCCTTCATGAAAAAGGTAAAATCGAAGCAGGACCGGCAGGGAGGAAGGAGGGAGTCGCGTCCTTGTATGTGGCGTGAACGATTGCTGGCAAGAGGAAAAACGGAGAAGAAGAGTGCCTCATGCCTTTGACTCGTTCCGAAGCAGTTGCGTGGTACGAAGGAATGGGGAGATAGAGCAGGAAGGCGCTCTGACCAAACCGGTTTTGTGAAGCCAGGGGTTATAAAAGGGATGGCAGGGATCACTCGAAAAACGGAAAACAAAATTGGCTGTCTTGGGGTAAAGAAAAGAAAAAAACAACGTAAGGGAGTGCGAGAAAGGGAGAATCAAGAATGGGTGCCGTTCTTTGCGAGAGAGACCGGGAGGTAACCAATTTTCCGAGTAACTTTCAGACACATATCGTGAAGGAATTCCGAAGAAAAGCGTGTGGAGGTTAAAGTCGCAAAAGGGGAAGAAGGAAAATGCTGTCCTAGGAAAAGACACTTCAGAACCGCGATGGACGTTAATGGGCAGGGTCACGGCCGATGGCGAAGGGAATGATTAAGCGGCTTTCGGAAGCAAGGCGTCCTCAATACTGAGTTTCGCAAAAAACGGTCGAGTTGGTTGGAAAAACGAAAACTTTAAAATCCGCGGTAACAATGGGGGACAGCAACGCGAGGGAGGAGGGACAGAGGAGGCGCAGTGAAGAGGCACGCTAAGACAACAATTCAGTTGCATGAAGGGGGAGCTCTTTGCGGCAAGTAAAGACGAATCCGTAAGAATGAGACGACCAAAGAGAAGGCGGGGAAGAAAGGCTCGCGACTGCGGGCTTTCGAAGTCGGCTACCAGACCACGGTAATGCGTTTCAGCCAGCGAGGCCAGAGATGGCTGAGAGTTCTACACTGACAGTTCCACGACTGTAATCACCTGGGGAGCTGCTTCAAAAATGAAAAAGAAAAAGGAGTGGAACGGCAAAGGTAGAGGCAAAAACACCCAAAAAACCACGAAGAAAATCGATTGGCGGGCGAATTCTTGGAAAAAAATCCGCGAATGGAAAAAACTAGGAAAATAGAGATCAGAATCGTTCTTCACTCATGGAGGGGGGAAAAAAGTTGAAAAGGAAGGCGGTGGGAGGATTTCTGGGGGGTTTTCTTGTTGGTGGGTGCTACAATCGTTCGTCAAAAGGTAACTTGAAAAGTTTCACAAGACCGATGAAAAAGGAAGATTACTCAGAAGAAAAGAAAATAGAAAGCCAAGAAGACCTGGCAGGCAAGTGGGGGGCTGAAACGCCAAACTTTGTAGTCGCCACTACTGCCGCGAAAAACACCGGCATAGGGAGGAACAGCCGGACGTACTTGCATCCCTATTTAGAAAGGTGTGAAGGAAAAAGAGGGGAAGGGAGGGGATAAAAAAGCCACAACAGACTCGGGGACTAAAGGAAATTCGTAAAATCGGAAAAGGGGACGCGAAGCCGCGCGTTGCGGACAACATGGTTTCCAAAGGGCTCCTATCACAGTTTTCCGGGGGGAAAAGGAGATTGAAAAACAGGGGTGTGGGAAAAAGGGGGAACCTCTGAGACTTCGAAAGGAAGCTGTGCTTAAGAGATGCCCATGAAACACACGCTCCCCGAAAAAAAACTATAAAAGAGAGGGGGGTTTGGGTCGGGAAGGGGGGTAGGAGGAAAGAGGGGTCGGGGCGCTTATTAAGGTCAAAAAACGAAACGGCAAAGAGGTCGTCTCTGTCATAACAAAACCTAGAAACTGGCTAAATGAAAGGGGAATCTGAAAGGCCATAGAGAAATTGAAGTAAAAACAGATCTCCTGAAAGGAAAGGCAGAAAAGGAAAAGGAAAACCCGAAGTCAGAAAAGAAGGGGAAAAAACTTCTCGAAAAAAGAGAGTGCTTCGTGGCTCTACAAGCAAGAAGGCAATGTAAGTTAATGTAGGGTGAAAAAACGATACTGCAACAATGGGTAACAGCATTTGACCAAATAAGGTTGAGGCAAGAAGAGTACGTGTCTCCAGGGAGGGGGGCAATTACGCAAATCTCCCCATAACTAGCGCGAAACAGCAGGCACAGAAGAACACTCGTCAAGCAACGGAATCGTTCTCTCCGTGCACAGAAAGACTCGGAAAAAGAGGTTCCAAGAATATCCAGAGGAATCGAAGCGCCTCGCCCCACGTTCCAAATTCAATATATCCTCATCGGAGAAAAGATGCGAGGGTGGCATAGGGGTCAAAAGAAAAGGGAAGAGAGAAGGGCGACGAAGGTGTATGAGAGGGGAGAGCACCGGTGGGACTAGAGGGAGCGAGACGTTCGTCGGCTAGGGGAAACTCTCGGACTACCTATATCGTCCAGCGATCAAAGATAAAAGGGAGAATGAAGGGATGAGGAGGGGTAAAGGCGCTGCGCGGGGAGCCGGCAGATCCGCTCGAATCAGCCAGGCGGTTAGAGGTGCCGGATGGGCGACTTGGAAAGAAAGAATAGACCAGCATTGGGGTACGCGTTCTTCTATACAGAGGGAGACGGGCACTTCTATTCGGTCAAGAGAGAAAAAAAGAGAAAAGGAAACCGCCTCGTGGGGAGCTAAAAAAATGGAACTCATGAAATCCGCACATAGTTACAGCTTCTGCAGAGAGGGCTTCATCTCGAACTATGAAAAGCAAGAGCTGATGAGACATGAGGGGACGCTCCAACAAGCCAAAGTTGATCAAGGTCGCCTTTACGAATACCAGAAATAGAAGTGACGAGGAAAAAAAAGCTGCCCGAAGGTCGCGCGCAAAATCGTTGTCCAGGAAAAGACGCTCGTGAGGCCTCGATGCGATCAAAAAAGGACCGGCGAGAAATCTATGGGAGGTAGGAAACCGAAGAGGGGGGACCATAACAAGGAGAGAAAACCCAAGAACTATGAACCGCCGCCGAGAAAAACATAGACAGGAAAGGATACATGATCAGGAAGACAGGTGCAGAGAATTACCTGCGAAACGACTTAGAGAACTCTATCTCACCAAGTGGCCAGACCATAAGGACAGCAGGAGAAGGGTCTTCTCGTTTCCGCAAGCGAGAACCGCAACGGTGGGGCCATAGATAAATGGCGTAGAGCAAAACGAAAAAGAGTTAAGCCGATCACGATCTCAAAAAAAAAAAGATTCAGTAAAGGAAGGAGATCAGTCGAGTCGAAGGCCGAAAGCCATCGCTAAAAAACTAAATCAGGGTTCTCGGAAAAAAAGTCCGTTTACTCAGTAAAAAGTAGCGAAGGAAAAAACTCGGAAATATTGAAACTTGGTGGCTCTCTTAAAGAAGAAGAATTCCCGTAAGCACATGGGGGGGGGGGGGGGGGGGGGGGGGGGGGGGGGTTGGTGTGGGGTGGGGGGGGGGTGGTGGGGGGGGGGGTGGGGGGGTGGGGGGTTACTAATATTAGCCTTTTCTAACGATGATCCCTGCAGATACCAGCCGTGGGTGAAGAGACGGTTGGGGAACATATGAGGTTGGGTCCTACGCAAATATCCCGACATTAAAAAGAGTAGCTGTCCCATCGGACTTTGGGAGGAGACGGAAATAGGGGGAATTTCACGAAGGCGAGGGGGCTCTGTTGAAGCTGTGCAAAGAGTCCCCCCCACCACCCTAGCGGGGGGACGTAAAACTTCAAACGCAAACATTTCGATTTCAAGGTCATTTAGGCGGGGAAGCGAAAATCCAGCCATCATGCGCAGGCTCAGGGGCGATATTGCTTGACGGCCACAAAAAAACGTGTAAAACAAACGGCCACGGGGGGAAGATTTCCATCGACCGCTCGAACCGTGCGGGCTTTGCCCTGAATAGAGGGTCAAGAGGGACGAATAAAGAAAATGAGGAAGATTTTCGCAATGGCTGGTCGAACCCGTTCAGCAACCCGCGCACCAAAAGCGAAGGCGAACAGTCTTCGAACTGCTCCGGCCCTAAAAATCAGACTCAGGAGCTGCTAAATAAGAAGAAAAGCGGGAAACGAGACTGGGGGTGAGCGCCTGATATGTGGCACGTCGAGAATCGCGACCTCATAAAGGCACAGCAAAAGGAGAAAGCGAGGACGGACGGGCGGCAAGGTCAAAAAACTCAACAACTAAAAAGTCTAAGGCTCGCTTAAATATAAACGGGAGGGAAATCGAGGAGAATGGTCGGCAACCTCTACGGGAGGAAAGAAGGGATATATTCCTTGCCCGTATCGAAAAAGGGAGAGGCAGGAAGGTCGGCGGGGGAGACGTGTGGCTGAATGACGATGCAAAAAAGACGGAAACTCTCTATAAGGATGGGAGGGGAGAGCGCTTTGAGAAACTTGAGAACGGGAGGGGGATATTTCGGAATTAAATCGAGGAGGAAGGACGCTGTCCGAACCGCCACTCTTAATCTTTGTCGGTTGTAAAGCGGGGAATATCAAATGGGGATTTATTCCCAACGACGACACCATACCAACCGAACTAATTGAGAGGGGGATTTTATAAGAAAAAAAGAGGAAGAAAAGAAGGCTGACTTTCTCGAAAGTGGGAGAAAAAAAAGCGGCGAAAATCGGGTTCCGTTCTTGATTGGGAATTCTCCGCGGGTCAAAAAGACAGACGCGATTCATCAATTAAATGGGGATAGCGAGACAAGTGAGGGGATACAAAAAGAAAAAAAACACTGGTTGGGGGGGGCCGTATAACAAGCGAAGAAGAAGACGCCGTAAAAAACCGAATGATCTTTCGGGAGGGGTCGTGTTCGCGCGCGGGGAAGAAGGCCTCTGATTCAAAAATCTTTGGGGGAGGGGTGCGCGTACCTCAGGAAGGGGCGCCACGGCAAGAGAATGTTACAAAAGAAAAAACTTCTATGACAGCCTCGGGAAAATGCCGCCGCGAGGCGGCTGCCCGTCAAACTTTCAAGATCGCATCGTGAATAAAGTAGGGAAAAAACACCCAGTCCTAAAAGGGGGGAGAAAGGAAAAGGTCATGGTAGGACTCTGGGAGGCACAGAGGAAAGCTACCCTAGGGGGAGAGATTCAAAGAGCATCTCGACGACCCGTCGAGGCCAAGGTCGGCGACGCCGGAAAAGCAAGTCGTTCAGCAATAAAGAGATTTAGCTAGAGTCGACCCGAAAGTCGAGAGGAAATCACGGTCGTATTCATTTCGGCAAGGCAAGGTTCCAAACGGGGATGGCGCAACCAACAGTGCCACCCACTCCGCCCACTCGCACGCCGGGAAAGAGGCCTTCCATTGGGTGAAAAACACTCTTCAGGGAAAAGGAAGAGAAAACAAAAAAAAGATGGGGAGGAAAAAGGCAAAAGGGGGGGGGAGTCAAGCGCGCCAGTTGTTGGGTCAAGATTGGGGGGTCCGTAGTGCGAGTGGGGAGGGGGGGGCACGTTGGTTGCGGCGAAACTTTGTCCTTCAAGGGTTCGGGAGAGAAGGGCCTGCAGGGGAAAAGAGGAAAAAAAAACCGGACCATTAAAAGGAAGAAAATCGCCTGGCGAGAGTGGGGGCCCTGGAACTCCGGCGGGACCGAAGAAGGGAAAAATAGCACTTCTCGCACATAGTACTTCTAGCCACGTCGGAGAGGCGCAGGGTTGCAGGAAGACCTTCAAAGGAGGGGGGAAAAACTTGAACGATGAGCTGAAAGCGCTCCAGGATTACTTAGCAAAGAAAAAGCTAGTCAGGACCGGTAAAGGAATAAAAACGATCCTTGACAGACTTGCCATCCAAAGCACTCAATGGCGGACAACTTGTTCCCCGAGTTTCTGTGGGAGGGTTAAAGAGATGAACCGTGTGGAGAAATTTTCCATACTTGCGAGCGCACTGCCCATCACGGGAGGAATCCGCTTCCGCAGTAGGACAGCAGCGAAAGAGAAAAGAGAAACGATAAGACGGGGTGGTTTCGACCGTGAGGGGAGAGTGATATGGTGGGAACAAGGGAAGATTTTTGAACATGGGGTCTCTCTTCATCCTTTAACTATCCTGAGGCAGCGGACGAAGTTATCGGAAAGTGCAAAGGGGGGGAGGGTCAAAAGGACCCGGGAAAGGTAACAAGAGAAAACCCGAGGGCAGTCGAAGACCGTAAATGTCGCGAAAGAAAACAACTCGGAAGGCTTCGTGTCGGAGTAAAGGCAGAAGGCAGTGGACGTGGAGGGGGGGTATGTGTAATGGAAGGAAGGGGGAATCAATTCCAAAAGGGGGGGGAGAGTCCCATTGAATCAGTAAGAGAAAGGGCGGCCAGCGTCACTGGCCCTGCGACCGATGCTACTCCATTCCCTTAACTCGTAAACAAAGCAACCAGAAAAAAGAAATAGTCAGAATACGGCAAATCTGGAAAAAAAAAAAGCGGAAAAGTCTCTCTCTCAACATCAATAAAAAGCCCCCGTCAAGGCTCGGAGCAGGAAGGAAGGGGCCGACGCAGGGGATTTGAAAGGGACCTCAGGAAATGAAGAACATTCAGAAAAGAACGGGGGTACGAATGGGAGCCTCCCGCTGAAGGCACTCTCAGTCTAAATGCGCGTCATGGCGCTGCGCGAGTAAGCACCGTGCAATTAGTCCAGAACTATACCGAAAAAAAAAAGAGAGGTTCGCTGCATCAGAAGTTCGAATTCAGCGAGTCCGAATAACAAGGAGATCAAAAAAAAGAATGGCAAAAACAGTCATAAAAGACCGCGCTGACGAATCGCGGACAAGACTGAGTCCATCTTGAGCAATGAAATTCTTCAAAGGTCACTGCTGTGGCGACAGGGTAACGCAGAAAAACCATACAAGTCAGTTTACCCCTTCTCTCCCGAAAAAAAATATAGGATGGAATAAGGTCAGGCCGGTAGTAAAAAATACGCAAAAAGGGCGTACGGGTGAATCGGAGCCGAAGACGAAACCGTTGGTAAAACTTCTTCATTTCGCTTAGCTCGAACTAACCTAGCGTCAGACGAAGAGCGATGAGGCGCAGGGATACGGGAATGGTTATGAAAGCATTTCGAGCTCGAAAGGGCCGCCAGGGGGACAAAGAAAGATTGGACTCTAACAAATCGCCCTATTTTCCGCAAAATAGGGGTAAAGCCGACAACAAAGGAGGGATAGCGATCGAAAAAAGATAAAATTAGGAGAGAATAGGAGGCTTCGCGTTCAAAATCTCTTGTTTCCCACTAAGAAAGACAGGATAAAACAAAACAGTCGAGGGGGGAACCGCCAAGGCAAAACGGACATAGAAGGGAAAAGCTCAGTGTTCATTGCTTAGGCCCCTGAGCGATGACGCCAGGAGAAAATAGGAGAGGCACCTTGGCAATCCCAGAGAGTTGCTCGAGACCGACGAAAGGCGGGAATGTTTTGGCTCA
>Ga0179593_1414773_pt1 | contig 10378 bp, 9 predicted proteins | sample CZODoug2_1_08_16_FD_185931 | JGI IMG/M metagenome (GOLD analysis project Ga0179593, IMG submission 185931) | Vadose zone soil fungal communities from Angelo Coast Range Reserve, California, USA - CZODoug2_1_08_16fungal (PacBio error correction) | ecosystem: Environmental > Terrestrial > Soil >...
GCGGAGGGTTGTATGCGCCGTATTTGGAAGGGGGGATCTGAGTCGTTTGGTCCTCTGGAAGTCATTTCAGACAGCCAAGAAGTGGGAAGGACGGGTCTCAGGATCTTCTGACCCGGGCAGGGGCAGTGGTCGTCATGACCGCACAGCGGCAGAGGATGAGAAGAGCTAGGGTTCCTGGAGGGTATCATTAGTCGGGTTTCCGTCGGAGGGGGAGTCTGGTCGGCAAGGGGAATCCGGCGAGAATAACGGGGATGGGGGGGGGGGTCTTCTCTTGTCCGAATTCAACCTTCATCTTTCCTTGTCTAGTATACTGGTCAAATGTCGGTGCGGTCTGGCTGGACACGCCGGAAAAGCGCAAATGCCTGTTCTTTGTGGGGGTTATAAGAAAGCATTTCCGCAATCTGATCGGTGAGTAAACTGGGTCTAATGATAAATGCTCTTTTAGTGGGGGGGGGATCAATGATACGCAGATCTTGTGATGAACCGTGCCTTCACCGGTGGGCCATAGGGGGTGGACATGATGCAGGCCCCATGTATTTGGGCAAAAACCCGCAAAAGGCTAACACTGGCAGACAGGGGAGTTATCCGTGGGGGCGAAAGTGACAAGAGATACGGCCTCAGGCTTGTAAAGATTCAATTGGTAGGGTGGCTGGTGCGGGGGGGGAAGGCAATTAAATCAACACTCGGAAACTCGCCTGCATCGAGACTCATGTCTTTTCTCCATAAGCGGAGAAGCACATTCAAGGTGGAGATGTGTGCCCAAGTTCAAATTAGTCATAAGGGAAAAGCATGAAAAAGTCTCGATACCAGGAATGCGTCTACATGAAAGTCCCATCAAGGGGAGAATATTAAGCGAGGAAACGCCCCCTGGCACTAATTGAGGAAGATGGACCTTCCTTCCCTCATTAGAGAGGCACAAGCAAAACGATTAATCTGTGTCAAGAAAGAAGTCTGACGGTGAAATGTGACGTACCAGCGCCGGCGAGAAAATAAGTTAAAATACGGTACGGGGAGGGGTGGTCAACAATATTGTATAGTTACGAAAGGGACCACAGTAATGGGAAGGGGTATCAAGGGGATAACGAAGATCCAATGGGGGTAAATACAATTCATACCCCGAAAGATGGGGCTAGGGAAACTAGGGCTAGACCCTCATAGGAGAGTCATTGGGAAAAGGCAATATAAGGCATCAAAAATAATAAGGGATGCTAAAGATGTGTGCACGTAGATGGTCTGAATCATGAAAAGGTTTCTTCAGGGCAGACAGTGAAGCGTGACGGGTGGAACATGAAGAAAGTAAATAATGTCCGCACAAAAAAGCTATTGCAAGCCAGTCTGCGTAACGAAAGGGATGAAAGAGGAGGAAGTATCCTATTGAGAGGTACATTGGACTAAAAGCAAAACCACTTTAAAGCTGAATGAACCGCAAGGAAAAAAATGAGCAATGCAGACCAAAGAATGCATTAAAACAGTAGAGTTCCTCAAAACCAAACTCCTTTAGAAGACGTGGGTAAAAAAAGACGGCAAGTGCTTGCATCGGGCAGGGATTAAGGGCATTCAAGTGAGGGTAAGAGAAAAAAAAACAACAGGTACGATCATGAGCGGTTCATGACTAAGGGGGGAATCAAGGGATGACAGGATTCACCTTTAAGAGGAAAGCGCTACCTCAATACTCACTCAGAATTCTCAAGATATACTGGCTTACCCTGAACATAGACAGAGGACGGCGTTGCAAGACTTCAGAAAAGTAGTTTAATAAGGAGAGAAATCCATCCCAGTACGGCGTCAACCTGAAGAAAAAGAGGGGTGATATAGTAGGGTGTGTACAGTGCATGGGTAATCAAAAATGTCATGTAAATGCGAAATAAGGGGACTGAAACGATAAAAAAAAGGGGGAAAAAAAAAGGGGGGTCTCAGATATATATGGTTCGCATAGTCAGGACAGTCCTGCAGGGGAGATTAATAGAAATAGCTAGATAAAAGAATGCTTTAGAGAGATCCAGCATGCTACTAAGCCATTACTCCAGCTAGCACCACAGTACCTCAGGGTCAGGGAAGGAAAATAGAGACACACCACGGAGGATTGGCCGAAAACAAAGAAGGAGTGATGTTGCGGGTGTCCTAGTCGACGAGGGTTAGGTTACATGCTGCTATTAGGGAGGAAAAGAAAAGCTTCTTATTTATGGGAGGTATAATAAGGTTAAAGCCAGCTGCATTTGACTGGAGGAACCAGAAGATAGGAAATGGAGAAAATGGAAAAGGTTTTTAAAGAAATTAACTAGAAGTACCGCACTTACCCTTCAGGATAACAAAAGATTGTAACAAAGGATGAGTGTGGAGTTGGGACAACAAAAGTGAATTCGATGATGGAAGTAGTATGATTGAAGACTTAATCTGAAAAAAATCGGAGTAAGAGAGGAAAGACCATTCTTGTAGCTGAGAAGGGGGAGAACTGTGGGGGAGGATGGGGCTACGTGGAACTTCTTCCAGGGTAAAATGTATTGGGGCAGGTGAACAGTTTTCAATTCGAATCTGAGGATGAAATGGGGTATGGGTGTCGGATCGACAACTATCGTGAAACGTAACGAAAGAACTGGATCTTATTGCTAACGAATTCGAAAGGGGGAGTGGGGAATGGTAGACGGTTATGAAGATGGGAAGGGTTCACCTTCAAACATGTCAGGAAGGGGATAAACTTGGTCCAGCTTTGGATGTGGCAATTTTCAAAGACGGGGTACTAGGAATATAGTCGGGGGAGAGGGGTAAAACGGGAAGGGTAGAGGAAAAAAGAATAAAATCTTTACAGTCAATACAGAGGAGCGGGTGACAGTATTCTAGTCGAGGGACAGGGTAGTACGATTATCCATCCCTGAAAGATGTGTGACTCCATTAAATGATTAAAAAACTCTGGAAGGGAGGAACGAATGTTAACAAAATAGAACAGATGGCTGGGCCGTATATTGGGGAGGTGGGAAGAAAAGGAGAACTGAAGAGGAAATCCTAGGCTTATTTATGTGGGGGGGAGGTAATGTCAACATTATCTTCGCTCTTAGCTGGGAGTACACATATAAAGTACGGTCCCCACAAGTTTCGGAAATCTAGGGGGGAAACAGCCGTAGGTTACCCACAACGGGAAAAGTTTTACCGGGATTAGGGAGATCGGAGTAAAGGAAGTGTCCGAATAAAAAATCGATCAGTCGTGCATACGATAAGAAGGGGAATGTGAGTAATCCTGATATCAATTCTCGTCTGAAATTAGCTTAAAATAAGGATTAAGATGGGAGATGGGACTGGGTTGTACGAGGGACCATACCCTGGCGTATGCTAAAATAAGCATGAAGTTTCAAAAAAGGAACCACATGATGGGGGGGGAAGGACGGAAAAGACGGAAGTTATCATGAGTGGGCGTCCTTAAAAACTTTTGTGAAGGCACCGAAAAACGAAAAATAAACCCGTGATGGTAAATAAAAGTAGAAGTATCTATCTTGCAGAACTACAACCAAGGGATAGCCGTTATAATTGCCGGCGGGTATAAAGTGTGCCAGGCGGCGTAGTGCTAATGAAACATGGTGGGCCGTAATCATGAAACCTAATATTGAACAAAAAAAAGAAAAAGAAAAGAAAAAAAATGGAAGAAATGTCATAAGAGGAGGGCGTAGATCTGATCGTGTGCAAAAGAAATAATTAAAAGGGCAAGTTCAGAACGAAAATGCTTCACGATGAACAAACCCAAAAACAAGAACGAGGAGCGACTACGAATTTTTCAAAGAAGAAAAAGAAAAAAGGCGTTCGGAGGACCGGCATTCGGGGGAAACGGGGGACAAACAGCGTAGCATCGACGGAAAACATTTGAGAAAGCCTACAATGAGAAACATAGGGACGAAATATTAACAGAGAAGTGTGCGCTAAAAAATCTGGTAAGACAAATGACAGCAACCGTATAATGCAGAAGACGACTAATGGAGTGGGGTTGGATTTCATTGTACATACGGTAACAAACTAAAGCTTACACTGATCAGACGTCAAAAACTCAAGGGGAGTTAGCTAAAAAAAACAACTGAGTAGGGAAAAAAAAGAGATGAATTGAGGGTTTGATGCAAAAGGGGATCATTGGTAAAAATGTTGGTCGGTGTGTGTAACGAGGGTATAGAAAGTAATCCAAACTATTATACCGGAGGTCACTAGGGAGACTTACCCGGTTGCAGGGACAATATAATAAGGGCACGAGCAGATGCAAGGGTTTAGGGGGAGCAGTTCAAAGGTTTAAAAGGGGGGAAAAAAGGGGGAGTTGGGTGTCGTGGGGAGAAAAAGGTTCGCCTTCTAGGAAGAGAGGTTTTGGAAAGCTACCGATGCCATTACCTGGTCTAGGAACTAAGGGGACACTTTCTGAGTTTCTGAGGAAGGAATGAAAAAAGAGCGCACTGCTTACGGTGGAGTGGGGGGGGTGCGAAGAAATTGAAAAAGTCATGGGGGAGTCTTTCAGCACTGTTCTGGGGAGAAGAGAGGTTGGGGGGAAAAAAATCAAGCAAGTGATCTGTTTCTGGTAAGCATGCGTCAAGGGGGGTGCCGCAATCTTGAGTTTTCAGGGGTATGTCGGGGGACAGGCCCACAGGTTGAAAGAAATAAAAAGAGACCATCAGGATAACACGTGACCATTATAGTGTCCGGTGTTAGGAATGGACACGAGCACAAGATGGTACTAAGTCCTTGGGGTAAAATGTAAAAGGTTGGTGATTGCTGGTTGGGAAATGGCAGGACAAAATAGAAGAATCGAGAAAAGTCAGAAAACTCATGCTGTTTCTCCAGTTCAGGCGGACAGAAACAAGGAAAGGGTGTGGAGCATGTTTTGACCTATAGGGGGAGGGAACTTGACATACTGTTGTCACAATGGGGGGGAAGGGAATCAAAGAGTCGACTTCGTGAGGAATCCCAGTGACATTGAAAGAGCCAATGTAATTCTTATGATTAAAAAGACAACAATCAGACTAGTAAGGGGAGGGAAGGATTGCAAAGGACAAATAAAACTCCAAGAAAGTGGCCCGACGATCGATAGGTGGAACTTAGGCCCACGATCGGGAAATGGAAGCATCCAGGGAAGATCGAATGATCGCACAACCTTGTTGAACCTACTGTAGACTGTGACAAGGGGGGGAACCAATCGGATAGGACGGAGAAAATTTTTTCACCGTAATGGAATAAAGACAGGAAGGAAGCAGAGAAATCATGGTACATGAAAAGAAGACATAAAGTAGGGGAAAGGAAACTATATACAGAATAAAAGTGCAGTTATTGTGACCTAACTGGAAAAGGAAGGCAAAAGTCTAGAGTTCAGGATGGGGAGGGCCACCGGATTTGGACGAGAAAGCGGGGGACGTTAAACAGTAACTTAGAAAACAAACATGGAGACGAAAAGTAAATCGTGTACACATGCCAGATATATTGATGACGCTGTCCAACAAAAGCTACCAGTATGGCGCCAATTCTAAGGAGAACGACCGATGAAAAAAGAACTTAAAAGGAGATATACCTATAGATGATCTGGCTACAATACAGACCCACGAAGAGGCTGATGAAAAGAGACAGGTACTGCATGCAAACAGCCATCCCCGGTGAAGGGACCCGTTTAACATCCTCCACAAGCACTTTAGGGAGAAGAGTTGAGGCAAGACTTAAGGCGGAAAAAAACATGTAATTGCGATTAATATTGTGTTCAGATAAGACACCTTCGAGAAGAGACTGGGCAGGATAGGGAGGTTCCAAGGAAAGGAAAAAGTGTTAAAGGGAAGGGGTTGACGGCCAAAAGAGAAAACTCCGTCAGAACGGCGAGACGGGACAAACGCTTTCCTCGAATGAGATATCAAAACAAGGGCAATCTAACATAGGATGAAGCAAGACAAAGAAACACCCCATCCCAGTCGAAATGTATGCGCAACACATGGAAAAAGAGCACTCATCGTTTATATACTGCGTTGACAGCAGGTGAATCAGAAAAGGGTAATCGAGACCTAGGGATGAGGGAAATACAAGGTAATTCCCATATCTGATGGAAGACAACAGTATCAAACATTAGGACTATGACCTAGACTTAACGTAACGAAATAGGAAATGGGACTTTGAAAGAAATAATCGCAGCATCTAAAACAGATAAAAAGTCACGAAAGAGCCCACGCCATAGTAAGAATTGGTTGGGGTCAAAAAAATGACTCTCAACAAAACAAAGAGGATACGGAAGGGGAAGACAAACAAAGGGGCAGGTCGGATCTGTACGTTGCTATGAGGTGACTGGGGGGAGATGGGGGAGGTTGGGAGACATTCAATGCTAAGAGAAATAAAGCATCTTATTTAGGATGGGATAGATATGTTAATAGGATACTATTACTTGAGGGAGATAAAGATAGAAATGAAGGAAGTCGGTTGTTGACGCAAAACTGAAGGTCTCCGCCAACCTTACGAGTCGGATAACATGCTGTAAGGCAGACAATAGTCCAACGATGATGTCCGATGAGTCGGGTTGAACCCTGAAAGATTACTGGGACTTGATGTATTAGCGTATATTAGGAGGAACGGAGGAATCAGCAGGTCACGGAAAGGAAAAATCTGGAGGGTAAAGTGAAGACTGGCAGTTCTGGTCCCTTTAAAGGATTACCGGTGAACAGTTCATTACAAATGAACAGTTGACGTGGGAGATCTCGAAATGCACCATATTTGGGTGTGGGGGGGTAGGGGTTGAGAGGAGCGACACAAAGGGCCCTTGACAAAGGGGAAAAATGAACTAGCAGAGGGAGTCATTTACAATAAACGCTTCGAAAGAGATTAAGCGAAGGGTTAAGATACGTTTTGGGGGGTCTTTTCTGGAAGGAATTCGTAATATACGTACATAAGAGGGGGGGAAATGAGTCATCATTACAGATGTCGACGGAAACACGGGTCAAAACTTCCGGTCCGTTTAAAAACGGAGAAAGGGCAAAAGAAGGGACGTATATTTGTCAGTATTCATCGGGCTAGCTGGCTCTGTAGTACCTGTGGGAAAATCCGACAGCAGGGGGGAAACGCCATTAAGTTACATTATAAAGAAAAGAAAGGAGGACACCAAGTGTGGAGTAGAACCAAGACGGATATAGTTGCATGCAACTGCCAAAGAAACTTCCATGAGGCACGTCTAGTGGCGTGCCCCTGTTTTTGGCTTAATGGAGGCTGATTCGTTCTTTCTGACTGCACTAAAAAGGGCAATGTGGGGAAGAGGGAGGAAGACAGGATTTGACAGGAGCGACGTAGGAAACACGGAGTCCTGAAGATCGTGTCCCGTACATTTCCCGTCCTGAAAGAGGTGCACTAAGCAAAAATACGATATCACTTCTGTGCATTCCCGACAGTTGGAATGTAAAAACATCAAAGGAGAGGCATGAAAAGGAGGGTCTTGAAGGCTTAGAAGAGGAGGATGATTAAAGGCAAGGGGGTCTAACATCGTTGAGAGATTCCATGCACTGGCTTGCTCAAGTAATGCATTACAGGAAACAATGATCAAATAGTGGGAATTGGGGGTCGAACTGAGAAATGATGGGTATCTGAATGATGCAGAGGAGGGTAGGATAGTGCGAGAAAAGCACCAAAGAGAAACCGGTGAGATCTTCCTTACCGACATAGTCAGTGGAGGTAGGGCCACCGAGAGAACGTTAAGAATGGCCAGTGTCGGTCCGTGGGCGTCGCTTGATAAGAGAAAGTGTGGCCGAAGAAAGAAAACCTAAGAGTCCCAAAGGGGAAAGTTTCAGAAGAAAAGTCTGCGTAAGATCGAAATTTGACAAAAAATGATTTAACAGAATGGGTGAAAGGAGTCAAGAAATTTCTTCAAGATGAGAAAACAAACCGAAAAAGAACAGGAAGAGCTTTACGCGATGGGGAACAACGCGAAAGAAAATGACTGAAGAGAAAGTCAATACCCTTTCATTCAGGAAGAGAAAACGTATTAGTCTACGGCCCAATGTTCGAAAGAAAAAGCCAAAATTTGCATCTAGCGAACTGAGACTTGGTACACTACGCGGATCTGCAAACTGTGCGTGGAACTAAAAAACTGGCACTTCCACCGATTTAAGGAAGGAAAAAGACCAGGGGCCAGAGGGTTGGTTGGGTCTCCATGGATTCCCTCGTTAAAACCTGCCTAAGGATCAAAACGGTACGAGAAGAATAAAGGGGAGCTAATCTACAACGAAGGCGGGAGGAGGGGATGAGATATGTAAACTTTAGTTGGATTCAAAAGGGAGGGGAAGAGTGAGATATTCAGGGGGGGGGAAAAAGGGGTTTTAGTTCCAGAACCAATCTATAGGCTAGGTAAATAGGAGCGTCCATCGTGGCGGGAAGGTATACGCAAGAAATTATACCGTGGCGGGGTTAACAGTTGGGAAAGAGGGGGGGAGGGGAAAAAACTGGAGGGGAGGGGGGACACCGAGAGGGTGGAAGGCCGTAGGAATGATACACTTTAAGACTAACCACTGGGCCTATTGCTTTCCCTCAGATACGAGAACGGACTGTGGGCTTTCTGCTTGTACAAACACTCAAGTGAAAAAGGTCTGAATGCCGTTGTTCTGTTGGAGGTTGTGGGCACTCAGGCCTAGGACGCACAAGGAGAAGAGGGTCGGGGAAGGTCTTAATGAGGGGGGGGGAAAAATAATCAGATAGAGCCTGCTTGACGTGACCTTGCGTCAAGTGCGCAATCTCGGATAAAGGCCCACCAGGGGGGGTACACGAACGGGGGACGGGCACAAAGGGAGATAAAAAGAAGAGAAAGGGGAATATCCAAGTGGGGGGGTGGTAATGCTCACGATCAAGATCACTCTGACGGGGGAGGGGATCACCATTTTTCTGGGTCGTTTGGGGGAAGTGAGGGGGAAGGACAAACACAATCGAGAAAGAATCGATCAGTATAAACTCATGTCTTTTCTCAGTTGGGACAAAGACACAATTCAGATGGGGATGATTGTTTAAAATGGGAAAGGCATTAATTGAGAAACATGCCAAGGCATGGTAACTCGGAAAAAGTCGTATTAAGTAAAAGGACATGTGGGGGCAAAAGAAATTAACGAAGGCTTAAAAATCATTGCCCCGCAACTCCGTGCACAAAGAGAAAATTGGACTTATTACCGAAACATGCAAGAGGAGGAGAGCACAGAAGCAACTCTTATCAACTTTCTAGGCCACGATCATTAAGGGAAAGGGGCGGGCTCAGGACAACGATCAGGGGAAGCGTGTTTGGGCCACTCCGTTTGTGTTGTGACCTAAGGTGCCCTTTTAAAGTGGGTCCCCCTCTTTAAGAAGGCGGAATCACAGGGTGGGTGATTACACCTTATGGTTTAGCAATTAAGCAATAAAAAGAAGAAGGTTAGCCGTCCCTGAAAAGAAAATAGGGTCGTTCACTAGCAGGAAACTAATCATGCAGTTAGCAGGGCAACTGAAATATAAGCAGCCATCCAATTAAATATTGTGAAATATGGGGGAAAGACACGTATAAAGCGGGCTTTCAGCATCTTAATGTTGATCAAAAGCAGGGAGCGATGAGAGGTACGAAGGCCAGCGATAAGAGAGGGGAATAGGGGGTGTGGGTGTTTTTTTTGTTGGAGAACAAAGCGACGCAAGGGGGGGGACTCCAAAGGACTAGGGTGAGAGGACAGAAAAGGGAGGGAACGGTGTCTCGGAATAATGATTAACAAGAAATACAGTTCGGAAGAACAATCTTAAGAACAAAGACTAAAAAAGAAGAACGGCAATGACAACATCACCAGAGGAGTGAAAAATTATAAATTACCTACCTTAAAACTGTCAGTTGGAGCTTGACGTGCCAGGAGGAAAGTCAAGGAAAAAGTGGGGGTTATGAAGAATAGGTGTCGAAATTCACACAACAAGCCAGTGATCAGGAAAGGCAGATCGTTGGAAGAAATGGAAGAGGAACTGTAGAAAATCAATGCACAGGGGAAAGGGGTAACGTTCAAGGGAAAAAGCATAATACAGACATTCAGTCCAAAGAGGAAGAGACCGCTTTTCTACTATATAGATAGAGGGGGGGAGACTAACTCTCAATTTCACATAAGAGAAAGAAGAACATTAGAGTGTCTTCAACGCCTGAGAAACGACACTCATCGGCAAAGAGTGGAAAACCCCTAGGTGGAAGGGAAAGTGTTTTAGTAAAAGAAGAGTATTAAATCATCAATGACCATCAAAGTTTCCATTTCTCATCATATAAGAGAAGGTGAAAGGCTAATGCGTAAGATTAAAGAAGACTACTTAAATAAGGAATTCAGGGGGAGGTCAAAGGAGATGCATACTAAGAAACAGGGTGAAAAAAAATAAACACACACAGATCAGAAAGGGAGTGTCCGTGAAGGAAAAA
>Ga0179593_1733289_pt1 | contig 10378 bp, 14 predicted proteins | sample CZODoug2_1_08_16_FD_185931 | JGI IMG/M metagenome (GOLD analysis project Ga0179593, IMG submission 185931) | Vadose zone soil fungal communities from Angelo Coast Range Reserve, California, USA - CZODoug2_1_08_16fungal (PacBio error correction) | ecosystem: Environmental > Terrestrial > Soil >...
AAAAAAAAAAGGAGGAGAAGGCGTCCAATTTCGGGTCTCCGCATTTAGTCGACTGCGTAGCAGAAGAAGGGAGAAAAAGAGGGGAGGAAAACGGCGCGCATCTTTTCAACCTCTCTCTGCTCCCGGAAGGGGTTTAGGAATAAAACGAAAGAAAGGGGAGGAGAAGGGGCAAAAATGCTCGGCGCGTCCCCAGGTGCACGTCGAATTCCTCCGCTTCGAGTTGCCGAAAAATAGGACGAGGAAAAAGGAGGGAGGGGGGAAAAAGAGCGCATCAAGTTCTCCTCGGCCCAAAAAAAAAGGGGGGGGAAAAAAGAGGGGCCCCCTTCTTTCTCTCCTGAACAAAGGGAGGGAGGGCCGGCGGCTCTGTTCCATTTTTTTCATGCAGAAAGGGGGGAGAAAGAGAGGGAAAAAGGAAAGAAAAAGAGGGTCCTTCCACCGCTTCGACATACATACCGCCGAGCACGAAAAAAAAAAAAAAGGGAAGAAAAGCCATTTCCTCTTCCCTTTTCTCTTCCCGCCGTCACCGAAAGGAGGGTGGCAACGGGTTCATTGTCCTCATCATGGCGGACGGTGTTGAATGAGGGAAGGAAAGGAATCGTCGGCTTCTCTGTACCATCCCGAGAGGAAAGGAAAGGGAAGATTAAGGGAAGAAGAGGGAGAAGAAAAAAGAAAAGACACGGTGGCGAACATCTCGTACTATTTCAACCACCAGCGGTAAGGGACAGCAACGAAAGAAGGGGGAGGAAAAAGGAAGCGAGCAGGCCGCACGCGACCATTAAATCTACCTCCTCGCCACCACCTAAGGTGGGAGGAAACCGCGAGGCAGGGGGGATAATAGAGAAAGAGGAAAGGGGGGGAAAGGAAGGGGGAGGACAGAGTTGGTCACTTCCTTTTAACATAATAACCACATCATCAAGAGCTGAGAAGAAAAAAGGATGGAAAGGGTTCGCGAGTCTTCCTAATAAATTTTGAACACCACCATCAGGCGCCCCGGTGGGAAAAGGAGATAGTGGACCTTACTTTCACTCCCGCCACGAAGGAAAAAACAGGAAGGAGAGGGGAAAGAGAGAAAAGGGGGAAAAGGCGCGGGCGGTTCTACCACTTTCCTTTGGGCCGGCGCCACCGGAGGGGGAGAAAAAAGGGAAAGGAAAGAAAAGAGGGAGGGGAGAGGGCTACGGACCCATGTTTTGCTCTTGAGCGGGGAGAAGTGCCCAGTTGCCCGGGGAAAGGGAGGAAAGAGGAGAAAAAAAAAGAAAAAAAAAAGGGGGTGTTGAAACCGACGTTGATATTCTTCCCCTTTTCTGCTTTTCGGAGCGAAAACAAAAGAAAAGAAAGGGGAGGGAGGGAAGATGTAGTTTCGTCACCACGATACCATGCCGGGCGCAAGGGAAGGAAAAGCAAAAACCGCATTACCTTTTCTAACTCTCGACCCGCCCGGCCGGAAGGAGGGGAGGGAGGAAGAAAAAGGGAAGAAGTGGAGAGGCCGCCAGACACTTTCCTCCAACATCCCATTTCTACTTACGCCTTTACGAACGAATTATTGAAAGGAAAGACCCTCTCGGACGTATGGTACCGTAGAGAAGAGAAGAAAAAAAAGAAAAAAGGGTGAAGACAAGCGACCACAACATGACCCTTTTTTTCGCGGTGTCCGTGTACCGGTCTGGGGATGTGGGAAACGAAAGAAAAAGGAGGAGAAAGGGGAAGGGCGCGACGCCAGCCGAACTTCTCGATCATTTATGCCGCGACCCGAGGGAAAAGAAAAAAGAAAAAGGAAAAAAAAAAAAAGAGAGGAGCCTAACAGCCAACTTGTGCCCGCCACGCCGCGGCGCCGGGACGGGGGAAAGTAGCCGCCGGTACGGAAAAAAGGATAAAGAAAGGAAGATTCACACAGAAAATAACAACAGGGCGGTTACACGTTACTTTCCCCCTTACTCGACGTCGTACTCCGAACCATAACCAAACCAAAAGGAGGAAAAAAAAAAAAAAGGGGGGGGAAAGCACGTCTTACCCCTCCTGTGTATTGCTGCATCTTCAACGACCCAGAACGAACGGGAAGGGAGAATTTGCTGCCTGTACCAGCAGGGGGAGGAAAAAGGGGAAAAAAGAAGGAGGGGGGCTGGCACCCGTTGGCTGTTCGGCTACGCTATGGTGCTGACGAGGTGCGAGGGAGAGGGAGGGGGGAGGAAGGGGAAGGTTAGGCTGGCGTTCGCCCTCCCGTTCGCCCCTCCCTCGCAGGGGGGACAAGAGGGAGCGGTGGGAGGGGGAAAAAGGAAAAAAACGGGTACATGTTGTGGTCCGAGGCTTCCACCGTTTCCTGGCGCTCGCCGAGGGGCGTAAAAAAAAAAGGAGGGGGGGAGGGGCAGGTCGCCCATAATTTCGTCGTATCAGGCGTAACGGTAAGAAGGGGGGGGGAGGGGGGAGGGAGAAGGAATTTCGCCACTGCGGCCCTGATTGCTCTCCCGGGAAAAAGGAGGCCGCAAGAAGTAAAAAGCGGGGCAGCGGCGTTCGCCAAAGGTCCGGAGAGCCAGGGGGGGAGGAGAGGGAGGGAAGAGGGTGGGGGGAGAGAAAACTACAATCGTCCCCGACCTAACCTGTCCTTGGCGTGGCCAAAGATAAACAGGAGCCTGGTCGCCTCCTACCCCCTCCGCCCCAGTTCAGAAAAGAAAGGGAAAAAAGGAGGAAAAGGGGATAGGAGAGGGGGCTTTTGTCTTTTTTAAATTCATTCACTCAACTTTCCGGCAAACCTTGGCATAGCATGGGCCCAAAGCTCAAACATGGGAAGGGAAGAAAAGGGAAAGCCTCGTTCTCTACTTTTCTCCCAAAAAAGGGGAAAAGAGAAGACGCGCCGTTGTCAGTTGATGACCTCGGCGGAGCCGGGCGGTACCCGCTAATCCTTTTTTTTTCCTGGCGTGAGGGAAGGGAAAGGAAGGGGGAAGGAAGGGGCCGGTGCTTTCAACCCGCTATTATGAATGGTTTGTGGGGAAGCCCGTATGAGCGGAAGAAAGACGGCGTGCACCCACTTACCCCCCTGTTCTCTCTCAGTCAGAGGGGAGGAAGGGGGGAGGGGTTTCCACTTCCTTCCCCACCTCTTCCTCCACTGACGATTACAGGGAGAACTATAAAGAAGGGAAGGGGAAGAAAGATAACAGCCTCGCGGTTTCCCTTCTCTCTTCCTTTTTTTGCGGCGCTGGAAATGTTTATGGAAAAGGAGAGAAGTCCTTGCTCTTTTCTACTTCTTCTTTTTCGGGGCGGGGGATAGTTGGGGATTGGAAAAGGGGAGAAGAGGGGGGGGGGGGGTGCACATATCCGGCTCTTTTCTCCCCTTTCTTTTTACTCTGGGTGTGGCGTGACAGGAAAGGGGACTCGAGGTTCGCTACAATCTCCCGTTCCTGATCCAAGATCGGGATGGGAGGGGCCGACTATCACCCTTAAACCAGAAGGGGGAGAAGACGGACCGCCTTCCTTCTGACGCCTGAACCCGTGTGAAAATGGTAAAGCCGAAATGGAAGAAAAAAGGGGAAGAAGGAAATGGAGTAGACGGCCGTGTTTCGCTTCCTGCTGTTCGTGCTCGGCGGTAGGGACAGAAGCGGGGAGGAAAAAGGAGGGAAAAGAGAAAAAGGGGGAGAGCCGAGTGATCACCCGCAGCCAATGAACCCATGGGCCAGAGCAGCCGGAGGGAGGCTGGAAAAGGTGAAAAGAAGAAAAAGAAAGGGGGCCGACGGTCCTCTACCTCGGTTGGGGGACGAGGCGACCAGGAGGAGAGGGAGAAAAGGAGGGGGGGGGACAACTCCGCGGGGTTAGGCCGATTTGGCTTTTGGGTCGGGGGAAAAAAAAAAGAGGGGACCGCGCCCGAGGCATTGCCCTATCTAGCAACAGCTTTTGACGCGGGTCGGGGGACAGGGGTGAGGCAAGAAAAAAGGGGAGAGACTCAACGAGAGGCGGGAAGAGGGAGAGGGGGAGAGAGCGTCGGCTACCAGTCTACTACATTCGGCGACCCCGAATTGGAAGCGGCGAAGGAGGGCAGGCGAGAATGAGAGAGAAAAGAAGAGGGAATTCCGAACACCGTACATTCTCAGCTTCCCATTTCTGTGTCGCCGAATTTAGGGAAGGAGGAGAAGGAAGAAAAAGGGGGGGGGGAGGAGAAAAAAAAGAAAAAAAAAGGAAAAAAAGAAGCGAGAGATCTCGGCACCCTCTCTCTTGCTCCGCGTGTAGGGAAGCACAGAGAAAAGTAAGCGAGGAAAAAAGGAGGGGGGGGGGAGGGGGGGAAAGAAGAGGGCCGTCCAGGTTCACGTCTAATTCCTCGCTTCGAGTTTGTCCGAAAGAAGAAAAAAAAAGCAAAAGAGGGAAAAGAGAAGAAAGAAAGGCAAAGCGACGCACATCAGGTCTCCTCTGCCAAACCCTAGGTCGAGGACTCGTCCAAGAGGGGGAGAAGAAGAAGGGGAAGAAAAAAGAGAAATATCCGGCGCTCGTGTCCATGGTTGTTCAGAGAGGGAGAAGAAGAGAAGAATCTAGCAAAATGATGTCCCTCATCTGTCTTCCACGCTGCGGAAATACATACCGCCGGAAGGAGGAAAGAGAAAAAAAGGGAAGGAGAAAGGGAAAGGGGAAAAAAAAGGAAGATTACACCGGCGGCTGAAAGCGCTCACTCATGTTCTTGTTTCAACGGGGGAAGGGTCAGCAGAAAGAGGGAGGGGAGAAGAGGAAGGAGGCCCAGGCGTCTAGAACTCCCGATCCTTTATTCATTAACGGGACGTTTAGCGAAAAATCGGAGAAAAAGGAAACCTTGAAATGGAAGAAAAGAAGAAAAAAAAAAAGGGGAAACCCAAGCACGGGACTGCCATCAACTTCATCCCTTCCATACTCCTTCTACCAGCGCCCGAGCGAGCAGGGGAAAAGAAGAGGACCCCGGCCTTCCTCCACCACCTCCTCGAGCGGAAACCCGCGAGGGGGAAAGGAGCGGAGGGGAAGGGGGAAAGAGGAGGGGGAAGAGTTGGGTCCGGCCCTTTTAAAATAATAACCACAGCACAATAGGGGAGCGCTAAACAGGGGGTAGGAGAAGGGGGGGAGGGAGAGAGGCCTAATAATATTTTTACCACCACATCATCATTCGTTTTGAAGCACCGAAAGGAGGGCCCCACACCAGGATAGTGGGAAGAGGGGAAGGAGAAGAGGAAGAAGGGGGAGACTCGCCCATATCTTCTCCTATTTCACTCCACTTCCACCTGCTCGGCGGTTCAAAGAGAAGGGAGAAAAGGGGGGAGGAACACAGTCAGACAGCCCCGCGGCGTGCTTTCGTCGCTCGTGCTACGGACCCATGTTTTCAGGGAGGGCCGGTCATGCTATTGAAAAAGGGGAAGAAGGAGGGAAAGGGAAAAAAAGAAGAAAAACAGCGGTGGTTTTGACCCGACGTTTGAGTTCTTAACTGTTCGTTCGTGTTCGGAGGGAGGAGAAGGGGGGGGGGGGGGGGGGGGGGGGCGACCATTTCTCTTTGTCTTTCTTCCACTCCGAAGGGTAGGTCGGGAAGTGTAGGTAAGAAGGGGAAGAAAAGAAAAAATAGCCGAACGACCATTTCATCATTACCTTTTCTACAACTCCTCTACCCAAAAGCCTTCTTTTTCATCTTCTTTCTTCATCCGTGGCTGGAGGCAGGTAGAGAAATCACAGGGAAACGGAGGGAGAAAGGGGGAAGGGAAAGATGAAAAGGGGTAGAAGTACCCCTTTTACTAACTAATTTTTTCTACCTTCCCCTACCCTATCGACGTATTCGTCTGGGGAACGAGGCCTCAAAAATAGAGGGGAAAAAAAAAAGAAAAAAAATGACCCGGTGGTAAGGGAAAAAAAAAAAGGAGGGGGGGTAAAATGTGGGAAAGCTCCCTCCCACCTCGACTAGTTCCAACTTTACTTCGAGGAGGGCCGAACCGGGAGGGGAGGGAAAAAGGCAGGGGAAAGGAAAGGTAGACGCGAAACCTCTTCCATCATCCCCATAAATCCTCCTCGCGAACGCGGTCCAATCAAGGGGGAGTAAAGAGAAAAGAAAAAAGGGGGAAAAGAGAAAGGGGAAAAAAAAAAAGAAAGAAAATGTAAAAAGGTCAGCCCAGTCAAGTTCTTTCTTTTCTTTATATTCCGCAACTCACAGGACTGTGTGGGGAAAAGGACAAAGAGGGGAGAGAAAAGAAAAAAAAAGGAGGAGATGATAAGAATATATATATTCATTAACTACTTCGGACGGGGGAAATCACGGTCGTACCCAGAGAAAAAAAAAAGGGGGGCCTGGTGCTGACCTTAGGGACTCCTTTTGCTGCCTGTACCCCGGGAGGAGGAAAAAAAAGAAAAGAGAAAGTGGGCTGTTCTGGGCTACGCTACGATCACACAGGAGGGGGGCGGGGAAGCAGGGAAAGGGGAAAGGGGAGAGGAAAAGGAAGAGGGGAGGCGGCCTACCTATCGCGATTTCTTCGTCCGGTTCGGGTCGCGAGAAAAAAGGGACAGGGGAAAAAAGAAGAAGGCGCTGTCCCCATTTTGAAAACCCTCCGCGGTAAAGGGAAGAAAGAGGGGGGGCAGACATGATTCACCGTCCTTTCTCCACTAGAAGGAAGAAAAAGTGAGAAGGGGGAGAGGTCAGGGCATGTCGCCCATAATTCTTTCCTTACTTCTTACGTCGACTTTGGCCTGTGAGGCAAGGGGGGGAAGGGGAAACGGATGCTCTACCCTTTCCCTCCCCTTTCCTCCCTCCTCGTCCGAGGCGGTACGCAGGGGGGGGGGGAGAAAGTCCTGCCGTCGCCATGGTCGTCGCCTCTTTTTGCGCCGGCATTTTCTCGTTTGTGCAAAAACGAAAGGAGGTACACACCAGAAAGAAAGGAAAAAAAAAAAAAGGAAAGAGGAGAGAAACCGCCCGCCCCTGTTCCGACTTCTTCCCCCGTCTGGGTCCAAACAAAGGCAGGTAGAGGGGCGGGGGAAGGGGGGGGGGGGAAAGAAAGGGGAAAGGCCAAACATTGGGCAAATAAGCAATGACCCGCCTCAAGCTCAAACCATTTTTCCTGTAGCCCGCGCACGCGAGGGGGGGAAAAAAAAGGGGGGAAAACACCCTCCGGTTTGCTCCTGCCCACCGGACGCGTGATCGAACGCAAAAAAGGAAAGGAGAAGAGGAGAGCTCTTTCGTACCGCGACTCGGGGGGGAAGGGCGTGGGGAGGGGAAAAAGGTGGATGGGGCCGACTGGCGGTGCGTTCACCCGCGATGATGATGGTGGTGTGTCAACAGGAGGACCAGAAGGGGAAGAGGGGAGAAAGGGAAAAATGTTCGGCGCTCATCGGCTTGCTGCTGTGTGAGGAAGGGGAAATAAAGGAAAAGAAAGAGGGGCGGAGCCGAGCGGCTCATCACGAAGATTTAACTGTACCAAACATGAAAGGGAAAAAGAACCCCGTTCCTTCCCCCGCCTCGCGGTTCGAGAGAGCCGGGAGGGGGGGGGGAAGGGGGGCAATGGCAGAGTGGCGCCTGCTCGCCGTCCTGTCTCTGGGTCTACGTGCGGTCGGCCGGGGGAGGGGTGGGAAGGGACAAGGGGAAAAAAAAAAGAAAAAGGGAGGTTCGCACACCGGGCTGTGTACTTCCTGTTGCCGGCCCTGAACTTGGCCTAGGGGAGGAAAGGGGAGGGAAGAAAAAAAAGAAGGAAGACGAGACCCAGACCCGTCAGCCGTACGGATCCGAAGGAAACCCTTCCGGCCTGCTGCTGACCCTGAACCCGTGAAAAGGGGGAGAGCATGACGCGAAAGGGGGGGGAAGGGAGAGGAAGGGGGAAAAAAGGCTGCCCTGGTCGCGTCCGGCATGTTCTTTCTCTTCTTTCATGTATTTCCCCGCGTGGAAGACAGGGCGGGAGGGAAGAGGGGGGGGAAAGAAAAAAAGAAAAAAAAAAGGAAACCAAACAGGGCCACGATGCGGATATGTCGGCTTGTCACCGTGTTTTCCCGGATCAAAGCAAGGGGCCCACCAGAAGAAGAAAAAAGGAAAAGGAGAAGAGGTTGCGACGAAACCGCTTCTTCAACTTCGCTGGGTCGAGGTCAGTTGGGGGAAGGGGGGGGAGGAGAAAGAAAGCGGAGGAATTCTACGGTTCACCTTTTACTTTCGCCGAGGCATTCCCTGAGCGACAAAAAAAAGATGGGAAGGAGGAGGGGAAAAAGTGGGTGTTCACACTACAACTCTTATCATCCCCTCGAGAAGGGGGGGCCACCGAGATGAGAAAAAAAAAAAAGAGGAGAAAAAATGCGTATCACGGTCTTCGTCTACTCCGTCTACTACATTTCGGGACCCCGAATTGGGGAAGAGCTGGAAGGGAGGGGAGAAAGAAAAAAGGGAAGGGAGGAAGGAGAGAACGTACAGGGGCGTCAGCTTCCAATTTCTGGGTGCCGAATGTGAGTCGACTTGCGGAAAAAGACAGTGAAACGAAAAGGGGTGGAGGAAGAAAGAAAAAAAAGAAAAAAAAAGCGAGCTGACTCCCTCGTTTATTTAATCACAACTTAACATACTACCTCGTCAGCTGTGGAGAGAGGGCAAGGAGAGGAAAAGGGGAAAAAAGGACGAGTTGCCGAACCAAATCCAAATCTTTCCTCGACCAAAGGACGTGGAAAAAAAAAGAACGCAACTTCGGCGCATCAGGTCCGCTCGGCCAAAACCCGAGGAGAGGAGGGACAAAAAGGAGGGAGGGACACAGGTGCCCCAGCCGACATATCCTTCGCTCGTGAAGGGGGTTCAAGGAGGAGGAGAGGAAAAAAAAAAAGAGAAAATGATGTCCCGCGAAGCTGTCTTCCACGCGGGCGTAAATCCCTACCGCCGAGCACGAAAATAGGGGGAAGCGAGAAAAAAAAGGAGAAGAAAAAGGGGGAGGACCGCACAGATTACACCTGTCTCTTAATTCTCTACCAGGCCTTGGGGAACAGGGGGAGGGAAGAAAAGGAGGAGGGGGTACCCTTAGGATCCGTCCTGCTTAATTTATATCTTCGGGTCGCGAACATCCAGAGAGGGAGAAGGGAGGAGAGAAAGGAGAAAAAGCAGTCCCCCAGCCCCGGTGGCTAACATCGCTACGATGGCACCACCGGAAAGAAAAGGGAAGGAAAAGAAAAGGAAAGAGGAAAAGGAAAGAGAACCATGAAATCGACCGCCTCCTCCGACCACCGCCGCGAGCGGAACCTGAAGGGGAAGGAAAATAGGAGGAAGGAAGAGAGGGAAAAAGGGGGGGGGAAAGAAACACAGGCAGCACGCCTCTTATCTCTAACAGTTTGTACTCACGCCGCCGCTGTAATTGAAGGAGGGAGAAGGGAAGAAAAAGGGGGAAAAAAAAAAGGGGGGAAAAGCCCCAGTCTTCCCCCAACACCTTCTGCTTGGGGGAAGAAGTTCAAAGGACAGAAAGAAGGGGAGAGGGAAAAAAGAAAGAGGTCCCAGCCCTGCCACCTTCGCTTCTTTTCTATCAGTCCTGTGGGCCTGAAAAAGAGGGGAGGAAGGTTTCGCCGCTCAAGGGAAGGCGTTCGTCGGAGAGCAAAGGGCAAAAGGGGGGGAAAAAAGGGGGGGGAAAAAGGTTGCCGGCCAGTTGCGTGAATTGCTTCAAAAATACCAATCCCCCTATCCCTATCACCTCGTTTTTTGTACCCAGACGTGTGGAGATTCTGAAGGGGGACGGAGGGGAGGGGGAAGAAAAAAAAAAAAAAAGGGTAGGTAGGGACCATGTAGTTTTCGCGTACAACTATAACATTCCTTCTCAATATCCGTACGACGAATGGAGAGCATTAAGAAGGAAAAAAGAACAAGAACGGGGGAGGAGGAAGAGGCGTTCTGCACCTCCTTCTTATCCTGTATATCCATCCTGCAGCATGGCCTAAAAGAAAAGGGAAAGAAAAAAAGTGAAGAAAAAAAAAAAAGGGAAAAAATGGGGGGGGGAAGGGGGGGGGGGGAGAAACTGCAAAGAACCACGATCTACTTTTCTTCTGCGGCCTATCCTTTCATCCATAGCGCAGTCCCCCGAGGCCAGAGAGGTGAAGCCACGAGGAAAAAAAGGAGGAAAGGGAAAGGGGGGGGAAAACCGACACGCCCACCGCGACGATGCCAATTTACTTCTATTATTTCTAACTTTATTCGCTCAAGGAACAAGAAACGAAATGGAGAGGGGGAAGGAGCCCATCAAGCCCCGAAAGCGCCTCTCGTAACGCGTCAGCACCATCGCCCGTAGCCGAACAGCCCAACGAATAAAGAAGCAGGCCCGACAGGGGGGAAGGGGGGAAGGGGAGGGAAAAAAGAGTAAAAAAAAAAAGAGAAAGGGGAGTGTTCGGGGGCGTTGAAGAGTCCGCAAGCTACACAGGCGCGGGTACGACTTTCAATTTCCCCCGTACCGACTTCGTC
>Ga0179593_1278536_pt1 | contig 10377 bp, 9 predicted proteins | sample CZODoug2_1_08_16_FD_185931 | JGI IMG/M metagenome (GOLD analysis project Ga0179593, IMG submission 185931) | Vadose zone soil fungal communities from Angelo Coast Range Reserve, California, USA - CZODoug2_1_08_16fungal (PacBio error correction) | ecosystem: Environmental > Terrestrial > Soil >...
ACCGCGGATTGCAGACAGGGGGACTAAACTGCAAAAGGAAGGTGGATTTGACTTGATGGCGACATTTTTCGATAACGACAAGAAGGCAAACCACCTCAAGAGTGTATATAGAATAGGAGCGCTAAGAACAAAAGCTAGCAACTCACCAGGAGGAAGGGAGACGCTAATACCCAGAAATTCGTTCGGCAAAAATTTGTGTCATACTGCTGGGGGGGGGGAGGGTTTCTGGATGGGCGGCTGCAAAATACAAAGGGGGAGGTAAGGAAAAGGTCAAAAAATCATCAGAGGGTAACTAACGGTCCGAGGAAGAACGATGGAGGAAGGGGGGAAATGATGTCTCTCATCTGGGGGGGAACAAAGCTCAGCAACACAAAACGAGAGAAAAAGAGGGAAAAGGAAAAAACTGTCTGAAAAAAACAAGAATCAGGGACCCAATCACATAGTTGGAAGCAGAAAAAGGTCGGAAAAAAGGAGCGTTATGGAACTATAAACAAAGGGGAAGTCAAAGCATTACAGCACGACGGACAAACCAAATAGCAACGTCAGGGAACAACCGGGTTTGGGGACAGCAGAAAAAGGCTCGATCATAAAACAGAAAGAACAGGGGGCTATGGGTGAAATTCGGACCATAGAACGGAACGAGTAAACAGGGAAAAGGGGGGGGTGTCGTTATACGACCGGAAAAAAAGTTGGGAACACCTCCCAAACCAAGGGGAAGTGGAAGGAGGCCTCTAGGAATGCTGGGAGCAGAGGAAGGGGGCGCCGCAACAGAGGACCGTGCCGGATGAAGCGTGAAAAGAGCAGGTAGTAACCCCTTGTAGGGGGCAGGGGGGGTCAACTGAAAAAAACGGTGCTTCTGTCTCTCTAGGCTTGGGGGGCGTGCACGATGGGACGGAATGAATGAGGGAGGAGGGGGGGGAGGGGGCCCAAAAAAGGACACCGAATGCTGAAGAAATGTGCACGAAAACTTCAACCGTCTATCAGGGGAGGGGCCCAAAAAATGGGAAGGGGTTGGACAACGAGCGCTTCAAAGCTGTCTAGCATCGCGATGGTGGATTGTCGGGATTTTGACGCTCAGGGGGTAGCCGGCGTTCTGTGAACGGGTGGTTGGGATTGAAGAATGGAAAAGAGGGGGATTCTCCGGACGAACGACCCTTCTGGGGCTAGTCTATCTGATGAGAAGGTGGGAATAAAATAAAGAGGTAAAAGGGATCGGTGGTCAAAACGCGTGGACCCGCGACGCCCTCAGCGGATGCTTATTCCTCTAAATTGGCGGGAGGATTTGCATAAACAAACCGACTGGTGGGTTGGGGAAGGGTAAAGGGGAAAAGAAACTCAGTCTCTCTTCAAAGAGCCACGCAACCGGGGGCTCTAAAAACCCAAAGGAAAACCGTAATTGGTCGGCAAATGTCGGGGTCAGAAAAGTTTGGAAGGAAGGGCTTGGCTGAGCCCTCACATCTCTTGTCAAATAAAGGCCAAAAAGTAGAGGGGCGGCTTCAGGCATTAGGGGGAGGGGGAGAGCAAAGGTGACCGGCGCAGGGAGTGGGGATTGGTCAGGGGCCGTACTACTATAGAAAGGGGGTTAGATCAAAGGCCAAGAGCCGGAACCGACTTCATCTAATTCGGCAGGACACACGGTTAACAAGGAGGTAAAATCAAAACGTTAAAAAAGGAAAAAACAACCGGGGGTTGGGAACGACAAGGAGAAAGAATGTGAGAGCAAACGAAAATGGTATTGAAAAAAATGGCATAAAAGAGCCGCAGTAACGGACAGAGGATCGGAGTCGCAGAGTGCGAGACCGCTAAAATTGCCCTCAAGATATTTAGGGGGCATCGACTAAGCCCCGGGTTAAAGGGTCAAAGCGCAGGGGGAGATTCTGCAATCGGGGGAAAGGACTGAGGATAACTGAAAAAAGCACCGCAGACGACCGGGAAGGGCGACAGGATGCGGGAGGAAACATTGGGGGGACAAAGATCGGGGGGGTGACCCAGGTGGAGGGAAAAAAAGAGCGAAAGGGGCGACCAAAAGGGGGGAGGTAACCATGAAAGCGGGCAAGAGGAGTAAGGGGGGGAGGGGTTGTTTAGTAGAATCCAAACCTCTAGATCTTAACAGAAGAACGTCAAACCCGAAACTTGGGGATGGGGGGGGAAGTAGGGAAAGAAGTGAAAAGTTCTCCCCATTTTATTCTGTACTCTTGGGGTTCAGTGCGGGGGGTGATTGGGAGATCGTCCGGGGAAAACTTTTAATAAACTGGATGAACGGGCAAAAAAAAAAAAAAATCGAAGGGGGTTACGTCACAGCTCCGGCATAGGAGACGGAAAGCTGGTAGACAATGAGGGGTCTTTCAAGGAAGAATTCAACCAAACGAACCGAGGGAGGGTGTGGCAAAGACAAGAAGATCCTTAACAAAACCTCTAGGGAGACAAGGAAAAGAGCAAAAAACAAGGCGGGCAACTTAACAAGAAAGGAAGGAAACTTGTGGGGGCTAGAGACGGGCACCGGCGAGTTGGGGAGAATCGTTGAAACCCCGTGCGACCACGGAAACCAAGGTACGGGGATCAAAATGGGGTTCATCATGACCCGGGGTCAGAGAATCGAAAAGGATAGGGCACGACGTGGCCACGAGACTCACGGGCAGCGTGGGAGGAGCTGACCGTAATGCCAAAAGAACGCGGAGAGAGGTAGGAGGGAAAGCTGTCTCTACGACGGGATTGCAGTTTTGCAGGCTCTGGGGAAATTTGGGGTGGAACAAAGGGATCCGTAGCCATCATGGTCAGGTCGCGGGGGGGGGGGGGGGAGGGGAGGGGGGTTAAGGAATTTCGAGGGTCATTAAAAAATAAGGCAGTGATCCGAGAAAACAACCGGGGAGAGAGAGCCGCGAACGATTACAGCATCGACGCCACGGGGAAAATAAAAAAACCGAAGGGAAATCCTTCGAGGATTAAAAAGGGATTCAGTTGGGGGGGAAAACGTGCACAAGAACAGGCAAAAAGAAAACAGTAAGAAGAAGGCTTCAGACTAAACGATGCAGCAGAATAAAGGACCGAGCAGCTCAAATCTGCCACGAGAGGGTCACGGGACAGAGGGGCGACGGACGGCAGGGGGAAGAAGGAAAAAATCGGACGGAATAACAGTGAGACTTCACTGGTCGCAAGGGGTGAAAAGGGGAAGGAAAACAGAACGCTTCTTTCACTAATCCCAAAAGGGAAGAGAAGTGGGCCAGGGGGAATCAGTACGCAAGGTTAGGACGGACAGCTTCAAGGGGCTCGAGTGGGGGCTGAAGGATGAGGAAAAAATCCGGGAGTAAAAAAGAAGTACAGATACCATACTTTCTTTGGGACGGAGCAGTGCCGAGGGGAAGGATCTCTGTTTACAAGCCGGGTTAAAGGAGGAAAAAGGACGGAAAGGAGTGGTGCAATGACAACTCCTACTGTCGAAAGACTGTCCACGGCACAGTGTCTCGAGGGCGGAAAACAGGGGAAACTTCAGGAAAGAAAAGACCGGGGAAAGGATCAATAAAGGGAAGGTAATCAACACGGAGGGCGGGGACGGTAACGGGGGGGCAATGGGGGGGAATGTCGTTTGGAAAAAACAAAGAGGGCAAGCAGCAATTCACAGTTAAGATGAAAAAAATAACAACGGGTGGGGGAGAACATTCGAGAAAGAAAAAACATCGATAAGAAATCCGGGGAGGGGGGGAGAGAAATTCATTTTCGCATAACGAAATTGGGCGGGAGGGGGGAGGGAAACGCCTGGAGCTGGTGTTCTACGGGGATAAGAAAAGAGTAGTCGCGTAAAAGCTTGAGTAGGAAGAGACAAATAACTGGGTGAGGGAAGGGTGCGCATAATCAGAGAAAAAGCAAGAGGGAAGCCAGACTTCGTGAGGATCATGAGGAGAACGGGGCAGCCTATAAGTAAGAAGGCTTTTGGAAGCGCTGGGAAGCAAGAATGGGGGGACGGTTGACAAATACTGTAGACAACTTCAAAAAGCCGTCTGTACAAGAGTGAAGGATAGCTGGGAGAGTCGGCTTAAAACAGAGGAGGCAACGGAAGAAAAAAAAACGGAGAAAACCAATCAACAGAGCTCGGGGACTTTCATCAAAGGGGAACAACTCAAACAGGGGGGAACGCACAGGCCCCGGGAAAAAGAAAGGACGTAATTAAGGGAGTCCTAAGCAAGCGGAGGAAGGAAAAGTGCCGACCCTGACGGTTTTTTTGAAAGGGACCAACGTTTGGGGGGGAGGGAAGTGACAACGAGAAGAGCGTAGTCCGGACCCACCACCGAAGGTGGAGTAGGGGAAAAAGAATTGCCAGCTCAGACGGGGCAAACATAACGGGGGCGTTCGCGCGGACACGCGAATCCGGGGACCGTGAAAAAAGGAAGAGAAGCATCAAGGTAACTTATAAGGCAGACGGAGGGGGGGGAAGAGGATAGGCGGGAAGAAATTGGACAGAAAACAAGGCGGAAGCCCGCGGTCATCGAAAACGGAGTCAACTATGCTAAAATAGAACAGTACTGAGAGAAGGATTTGCAAAAGGAAAAGGAAACGGAAGCGCAGAGTTTGTGAACAGTGAGGAAAGGAGATAGACCGGAGGGGTGGGAGCATGAACAGCTCATAAAAGAGGAGGTGGCCAAAAGCAACTCATAAATGAAACCCTCGCATCCACAAAAACTGGGCCGGGCCAAACCAGGAAGAACAGCCTAACGAGGGGTGGGGTTCAAACTGTCCCCTCTCTCTATATCTCTTTGTGGGGTCAGCTGAGGGGGAGTAAATGACGCACGCCGAAAACATTGCTGTTGCAGTGGTAGGAAAGTAAAAAAAACGGGAAAGGAGCATAATATTAGGGACTACCTGTCAACTTAAGATGTGGGGAAAAGAGGGGGGGAAAGGGGAAGGGAGGATACGAAACCAGCACCAACCTCACGGAGTACTGGACGGAGTCAAGAAGAAAAAAATAAAAAGAATGTGCTAGCAAGAGCAAACAAAAGAAAAAAGGGGGGGATCGAATGGTGGATTGGAGAAAGGTCCGGAGGGAGAAGGCTGTGGGGAGGACAACGTGAAACCAGTACGCCATCAAAAAGAGTGTTCAGACAGGGAGGAGGATGCAAACGATGGGGGAAGGGTGGAGGAAGCGAGGGTGTCGCGCGTAATGTCATCCCCAAAAAGAAGGGAGAGGATGGGGGGGTGTCAAAAAGGCAAAATACCACATCTCTCACTCAATCAAAACAATTAGCGACCGCCGGGGTTCCTAACAATGACGTTAAGCAGGGAAAAGGGGGCCCTCACCAGCGATCAGCCGGGAAAAGCCACAAAGCATTAAGCACAAATACCGGGGGATGCATCCAATCTGATGGGGGGGATTATACGCGAGCACGGGAATATCGTTTTTGAGCGGAGCAGATTTAGCCTATAAACAGATGTGAGTGGTGGGGGGTTAAAGCTTTTCTTGAGAAAGGAAAAGTGGGTAGAAATCAGGCAACCGCCAAGTACGTTTCAGTATCCGGGATGAAGGGGGAAAGGAACCGTAAACAGGCTGCCCTCAAAGAAGGGAAGTGCTGGGGCTGGGAGGCATTTCGACGGAGAAAGACACAAAGAGAATAATAGTGTAATGTGAAGACCGAAGTGAGAGGAGAGGGGAATCTGGGAGTTCGGGCACACCTTGTGTAAGGGAACGCAGGCGAGGGGAGGGGCTGCGAACAGTGAGGCGGATGCATGAACAATTCCCCCTTCTAGCTGCCAGAAAGCCTGAGTTGTGAACACTAGCTCTTCGGTGCTTCAGCCTATCATAGTAATGTGGATGGGGAGAGGAGTACGCGTGGCCCTGGGGGGACCGGCGGGATGACGCAGGGAGGTGGAGATAATGTGTCTCGGGAGGAAAGCAAAGGGGGAAGCAGCGAAACGGCTGTCTCCGTACCGCAAGGGGGGGGGAGAGAAATCCTCTGGTCAAGGGAAAAATGAACGAAGAGAACGTCCCATGGAACGAAGGGGGGGGAGTATGCTTCAATGTCCGACGCCACCGGAGGAGGGGGTGGGGGAACGTAACGTAAATCAAAGACGCGGATCGGCAGATGCCAACAAGGACACGAAAAACGGGCGCGGCCACACACCATGGGAGTAAAGGTTTCGGAGGACTGCCACGTTGATTCGCGGAAGAGGGGGGGACAAGCACCGCTCGAGGACGTTCCCGAGAGTTATAAAACGTGGGGGGACACGGAGGAGAAACCGGGAGGCAGTCTGGGATTTGAGCCTGCGCGATTGAGGCCCGGGTGGGGAATGAGTCGTGAATATCGACCGTGTGTCATAGAATCCTCGCCTTAGCTTCATCAGAATAGTGCAAAAGGGGACCTGGCGTGGTATCTCATGGGAAACAGTAGGGAAAAAACCACCGGATGGGATTGCAGGGACCGCGGGACGTGGAAAGGGGGAGCCAGGCCCCGAATTGCAAGGCTCAAAGGGGACCGTTCGGACGATTGGACGAGTGAGAAGAGGGATAGGCACAGACATCGCATTGGCAGCAAAAGAAGAAAGCTTGGTTCGGCGCACAGAAAGAACCCAGGGGGGTCCCCCGAAAAAGGAGCTTGGTATATCTAACTCTTATCCCGTCGGGCGGTAAAGGGAACCGCCAGAAATTTTAGGGGAACATGATAGGTTTCGGAGAACCTTGGGTGCCAAAAGGATAAGGACCAAAAGGTGAAAAAAGGTGAGAAACGCGGTTCACGCCACGTGGGTCTACAAGAGGAGAGGGGGGGGGGGCTGCCGCGGTTGGTGGGGGAAAAGAGCCAAAAACAGGCGGGAGCGCCCAAGACGTACCGCCCAAGGAAGGGGAAGGTGCATGCGCTTCAGGCGGGACACTAAATGGTCAACATGCAATGAAAAGGGTGGTGGTAGCAGGGGGAGGGAGTGGCGCGCGTGAAGGGGAAATTGCACGAGAAGGAATGCACAAAGAGCCGTCGGCTAAAAATCAGGTCGTACAAAACGCTCGGGAGAGGCTTGGACGAACAATGACGGGGCAAGTATACGGGGGAAAAGGGGGTCAGAAGGAAGTACTTCAGAAAAGATAGAGATACCAGAGGGGGAAGAGATAAACACCAGATAACTGAATTCACAAGACCGATTGTTGGTTTTATGAGCTGTGCAACAATACGAGGAGGGATCATAGGGGTGTGCACAAACTTCTAAAACATGCCAATCACGGTTGGGGATGAAGGATGGGGAAAATTCATGGGTTCAGCTCGATTCGGAATAAGGGACACTCTCAGCGGCTGCAATCTGGAAAGCTATAAAAATCAGAGAGCAGCTGCGGATAGAAGACATTTCGCGTTGGGAGTGGCTGGTTGAAAGTCTCCAGGGGGGGGAAACGTGGGACAAAGGACTCCTTGACAAATCAGGAAGAGGGCCTTAGTTAGGGGGGAGGGAAAAAGGTCGTCTCGTGAAAGCATGACATAAGGCGAGGGGATCATCACAACAAAAAAAACGATTATGATAAAAGGAAAAATGTATGAAAGGACTGCCACACATAAAAAAAGAAACAGAGACCTCCTCTGGGCGCAGGATCAAGGGGGGGAAACGACAATAATCATGAAAAAAAAAATCCAAGTCCCGTCACTGAAGGTTGGAAGACTCAAAGGAGAATCGAATGGGCGCACAGCTGAACAAAAACTAAGGCTATCGGGCAATGACGTTAAGGAGAGGGGGTGAGCCGGCCCTGGGCATAGTCCGCGAAGACCAAAGCCTGGGAAGGAGGAAGGGGCAACGAGAATTATTCGCGGGAGAACAAATATTCCCACAACTTAATACGTTGGGACAGGGGAAAGCAGTCGACGGGTGTATCGCACGGACGCGTTCAAGCAGGAGACGGGCAGTGAAGGATGCTTCGGGGGGAAGCTGAAAAAGAAAATCCCGATAAAATCAGGACGGGAATTGGACCGCAAGCGCTTAAAACAATCGCTTAAGCCGTGGTACGAAAAAAAGATGGGGATCACGACTACCGAGAGGGGGAACTTCAGAGCCCGTAATTCACCTTGCACGGCAAAAAGGGCACGACATCAGAGGCCGACAACAACAGGGAGTAAAGACTAGCATCATGGAAAAAGTTAAAGGAGGGACCGTTGAAAGCGGAGAGACGCGCGGCGGCGCGTTCCAGGGGGGGGGGCAGCAAAGCGGAGGGGGGGGGGCTATCAGCAACATACGCCTGCCGGGGAGGAGGATGAATGAATTAATTGGGTGGAACCCTGCGGCTAATCATCAACAGGATGATCTTTTTTAAAAGTGCCGACTAGGAAAAAGCCTGTTTACATCAGGAAATGGGGACGCGCTGAATAAGGAATCTCTCAGAGCCGGGTAGGAAAGACCCAAACGATAAGGGGACTTTAGAGTAGGGAAGGGCAATGAGCCTGCCAGAGGTACGCGAAGAACTAAAATTTCAATAAAGACTCTCACGACGGAGGGGACACTGCCGGCCGCCTGGTGACATTCCTTTTCCGCGCGAAGAAAGGGGGCGGTTTTAAAACGACGGGTGAAAGGTCCCTAATCAAAAAAGAGGCACTGCCTGCTTGAAAGAGTAGATTAAGCGAATGAGAGGCAGAACCACGGGATACCTTAAAGCATGGAAAACGGCGAAAAAAAAACGCTAAGAACCGATCACTCAAAGACCAGCCGCCGGACTGAAAAAAAAGGACGAAGCAGAGAGTTGGCTCTATCGTTTGGGCTCAGCGAAGAAAAGTTGAGTGCCGGCCGCAAATTACAAAAATTCGGTTGGTTGGAACCGGCAAAAAGGTGGGGGCGGTGGAACCTATTTATTGATTACCGCCCGCGACGGGGTAGGAGAGAAAAGAATCGAAAATCAATCTAAAATAGCAATCCCAGGGTGCTTTCAGGAGGCGTGCAAGAGGGCGGACCGTCGCCAGGATATGAAGATAGCAGAAAGACAGAAAAAGAGACTCGCTCTTCCTACCTCGATATTAGAAGTATACCAAAGCCCGAAACGGAAACCACCGGGAACAAACTCAAGGCGAAAATTCAAGATTAGAAAAAAAAACATAACTAAAATGGAGGGGACGAGTCAAAGGGGTGTAAAAATCATCCAGGCTCGCTGACGGATGAGGCAAAAGGTCCAGCATCGCGTGGTCAAAAAACGAAAAACGTATGCACATGAAAAACCGAGTCCAAAAAAAAGCTGGGCAGCCAATTAAACGTTAAGCAGAGAAAAATCGGTGGACTAAATTTGCAACCTTCTCAGAAACTTGGTCAAAAAATCTGTCGGAAATGAACGTAGCCGAAGGCCGATGTTGCAGTTTCTCTGATTGAAGAACTATTACTAACCTGCACTTCCACAGTGGTGGGAGGGCGAACATTCCGGGGAGGATACACACGCAATTTCAAACAACGTTATAGTAGGGGGCAGAAGCAAAAAAAAGATAGCACTAAAATGATAAGTGCTAAAAAAAGAAGGGAAAAGCAGGAGCTTAAGGGATTAAAGGAAAAGGCTTGCAGGGGGTTTTACTTCTGCTTCTCTGGTGGGGGGAAACGTGGCAAGCGCGTCCATGAAAAGCAGTGTTCCGCCCGGGAACGCAAAACGATTGGATTTCGCTGGGGGGGAGCTATTGGTTCGAAAGAAGGGAAAATCTCTCTCAAGAGGGGGGGAAAAGATTGTCCTCAACTGAAAAGATCAACACATCCGGGAGCCAGAATCAGCGTGAAAGGCGGAGACACCGACATTTCAAGGAAAAAAGGAGAGGGGAATGGCGAGGACTTTCAAACCCCAGCATCGGGAAGACCGACGCAGAACCCCGACACAGCAGTACGCACAAAAGCCTGGTAGGAGGCCCTCAGCATAGGAGGGGTAGAAGCCGAGAAAAATAGAAACGGGAGTGCTAGCTTGTTTGCTGTAGGATAACATCTTCCAGAGATATCCTTGAGGGGGAAGAGGTGAAGGTATAGGGGACCGAAGGAGCCACTACAACCGGGGAAAAAAGTGGGCCGGGTTGCAGGGGGTCAGAGAAGGAGGGACCGGTTAAACAGAGGACTGCAGCCGCAAAAACTACGGCGGCGTGAAGCAATGGCCGACAGCAGTGCAAGATAAAAAAGAATATAAGAAATGGTTGAGAAAACCGAGTTGAGTAATAAATTGTCGTGAGGCTTGTTGCTGCAAGCTGGTGGAAGGGGCGCGCGAGGCATACGACACACAGGCGAATGTCTGAGAAACAATGGCACGACCTCCCAACGCGAGCGCGCGGTCAAGGCCGAAGACCACGAAGCGCTGTCTGCGGCCTTCAGGAAAGCGAAATATAAGGGGTCAGAAGATACGCCTGGGGAAGGGAAGTCAGGGGAGCGCCGGGGTAGTTTATCCTTCGAATGCGAGGTCGCCCGCCGCGC
>Ga0179593_1400024_pt1 | contig 10377 bp, 4 predicted proteins | sample CZODoug2_1_08_16_FD_185931 | JGI IMG/M metagenome (GOLD analysis project Ga0179593, IMG submission 185931) | Vadose zone soil fungal communities from Angelo Coast Range Reserve, California, USA - CZODoug2_1_08_16fungal (PacBio error correction) | ecosystem: Environmental > Terrestrial > Soil >...
TGGGAGGAAAAGCTTCGAGCTCATCCACGGTGTGTTACTTCTTTTTCGGGTCTAGCCGCCCGCGCTACAGTCACGCGAAGAGGGGGAAGCAAAAAAGAAACCCGAAAATTTTTCCTTACTCTACTATTAGGGAGGGATTGACAGGTTACAGCGAGCGTCGGGGAATAGGAGCGATTTGCGGGACTAAAGTCTGCGAGGCTTATTAATGTCAAGAGATTGAGGCTCGTAAAAAAACTCAAAGCATGAGAGGCCTGGGAAATTCTCAGGAGGTGAGAAACTACGCAGGCGAAGGTAACATAAAATCGATCAAAAGGTTCTATAATGGGGACGCGATCCCACGTCGCTCGCTGAAAAAAGGCTGGGGGGAGGGGGGGAGAAGGAGTACAGCGAGGGCACCGATACTAAGGTCAGGAAAAGGGTGAGATCTTGTCACTTTAGTCGTAAGGATCGGATAAAAAAACCACCGTACCGGACAAACATCCTCCCAGCAAAAAAAAGGCAGACTGACCGAGGAATTCGGGGCGCGGAAAATGTTACTCTTCTCGGCGAGGCTGAATCCATTGCTCTCCCGCCTCTCTTGAAGCAACTCTAGAGGGGGTGGGACTTACTTGGACATGACTGGAGAGGAGGAAATGAAGGGCGGGCGCCCCAAGAACAGGTCCTCATTTCGGACGTCAAAAAGCGCCTTGAAGAGACCGATTCAGAGAGGGGGGAGGCGGCATGCACACGATGAAAAGAACGGACGGTGATGAAAACTCCGGATAAGATTCGTTCGGACACTAGATCTACCTCTGAGGTGGAGAGATACCCGCCCGAGAGTAAGAGTGATCGATGGAACTTCGGGGGGGGTAGCCCTGAACGGGCAGGTGATGGGATCAAAAACCGCGAATTCATGCAGGCTTCTGAGCTGCGTTGTCTCCTTTCAGGCTGCCTTGGCGGAAAGACAAGGGAGGGGGGTCGATACCTGCTTTGCAGGAAAAGCTATCTTGGCGTGAGAATGGGAGCTCGTATGAGACGACACTCCCGAAGGTGAGTTCAGGAGAAGGCTGCTGAAATATTAGTAAAAAACGGGGATTTCTTACTAATCGAGGCCCTGCCTCCACCCTGTAGCTCCTCCGTCTCCGTAATCCCTCTCGATAAAGAGTTGGGGTAGTTCTTCCATGATGGGAGCTCAGAGCGGAGCCGGGGCGCCAAAAAATCGAATTCCAGGCTCCGAAAGACTCGGAGGGTAGAAAAAAGCTATCTGAATGTAAGTAGGTATCAAAAATAACGTGGCCAAACACACGAATTACAAAGGTTCGTGATCGACTGCTAAATGCCAAGGAGAAGGGGATAAAGTAACCGTGAACTTTGGACAGGAGAGGAGGAGTCATCTGCTATCCTGTAAAAATTTTGGTATCCTTCAATAAGACGTTTATCGAGAGAAAAAGAGTCACTTCGATGGGGTCTTAATTCCCAGAGACCCCGTTCACCGAATAAAAGAGTGGGAAGGGGCACGAAAGCCAGCTTTCAGACTGAGCCGGGGAGAGGGGGTTTGCTTCAGGGCCGCTCTCAGGAAAGGCGGAGAGATCAAGCCAGACGCGAGAGAGAAAAACGCATGTCGCGACCACGAAAATCCATTCTCGTAGGGAGAGGGGGGGCTGCCGATCAGGAGCAAAACGAGCTAAAACGAAAGCTGTGGGGACGTCTGCGTCTAACTGCACGTAAAAAGACGGTCCTCCTAGGGGAGAAGATCCTTGGCCCAGGAAAAAGAGGCCTAAAAGGTTATCAAAAAGCGGTGGTCCGAAGAAAGCGGCTACCGAAGAGAAAAAAGTCCAGAAAACTGATGGACTTTTAGTAAGGACAGTGGGGGGAGTTCGGGAATTTCTTCTCAAAGCGAGCATCGAGACCACAAACACACAACGTGGGAGGAGATTCTCGAGGTAGAAGACCTTAAGTCTACTCAACAAAGGAAACTAACAGACCAAAGTTATTGGTCTGCTGTCTTTGAAGAATGTATGCGGGGGAGCCACTCTTGAACCGGGAAAATGTAGGAGGTTGCAAAAATTGTCCATAAATTTTAAGGAAGGACGGCGTACAGCGCGGAGTCGTGAGCCGGGAAGACGCGACGTCCATGGAATCTTTTTTATCGAGAGTGCGCGCATCGAGAGAAACAACAGGGAGGGCGCAATGTAAGGGCGGTGACACGACATTGGAGAAGGAGGGGAAGATTTCGACGCAGGGGGGTTCATCGTCGGACAAAAGGAACGCAAACAGCGGCTTAAACTTCACCTCCCTCTTGATGTCGGGGGAGGAAATCTGCTCAGCCGTTAACTTTTCGTGTGAAAGGGAAGATGGAACGATTTGAGCATAAAGTAAAGGCGACAGACCCGCGGCAAGAAAATGATCATAGCGAAGAGAATAGAAGGAACTCACTTTCATGGCAGGGAAGGTCTACCGTCTTCGAGTCCCGGCAAATGCCCATAGAAAAGGGTTTTCCAGTTAGGTGGGAAGCCTACTAGGGGCCACTAACGCGAGAGGGCTCAAGGACTGCGTCTCGCGAATCAGCGATTAAAAAAAGAAGTCCTGGACGACCCGGCCTGAGTAAAAAAAGATCTACGCCACCGCCCCTCTGGCTGAGGGGAGGTTCTAAACGGATTTCTAGAGCGCTTCATACCACTTGGGGGGAGCAGCCAGCGCCCTCTGATGGGAATCACCCAGGGGGGCCGCGCCGCGAGCATGCAGCTCCTGCCCAAACCACGGGGAAAGAGGGTGGCCGGGACTGAAGAAGTCCTATGAATCCTGAAAAAGCGGCTTTTAGCTTAGTAAAATTACGGAAGAAAACGGTCAGTTATATACCTACCAGAGTAAGGGTATAGAAGAAAAAGAGAAACGCGCTACCAAGAGAAGGCTTCTTCGCTTAAATACAGCCTACGTTAAAGAAGACTCGAAAACACCCCTCGTAAGGCGGTAATTCCCATTCTGGGGTCTGCCCATCAAACCCGGGAGGAATGCTTCTATAAAAAGATATGTCGGAAAGATCTTGAGTTCAGAAGAAAACATGACTTTCAAGCTCAGATCCAAGGACGGGAATGAAAAAGCTCGGAAAGAGGCCACTTTCATTAAGTGGGAGGGAAGTGATCTCGAACGAATACCAATTTATTCCTAGAGGGCTCCTACCGTAAAGAGGGGGGAGAATTGCATACGGATACCTGGTCCTATCTATCGAAAGAGGGAGAACGAGAGGTTTCGGGGACGCAGGGAGAAGCGCTCGCAGGGATGAAGTCCTCATTAAGAGACTTCATAGTATAGGAGGTAAGGCCTGGGGTTCGTGCTGATGGAGGCTTGGGTCTCCTCTCCTGGGTTTTTGGAGAATTTTCGTACGATCGTCAAGAGTAGATTAAATCATTAGGAGAGGGGGGATCCTTGTTCCTAAATCACAAGGAAGCTACGACGCGGGTCAAGAGGGGGATTCTAAGAGTTATCTGGAGGGCCGTTACTTCGCCTTCGGAGGAGGAAAGAACAAAGAGAAAAAAAGTCAGATTGAAGGAATCCGTGGACGCTCAGCAACGGGGCTGCTAATTCGTGGCAATACATCCCGGAGAGTAATCAGACTCTGACACATGAGGATAGGACTATCCGGCTGAAAACTTGTTCCCCCGAGGCTCCTCACCTCCAAAACCGCGTGCATAGTTCGCGAAAGCCTCTCAGGGAAAGGACTGGGAGTCGAGGGACTCATAAACGAACAAAGAGTACCAGCACCTTTAGCTCGAAAGAGGGGAGACCCTCCGAGAGCGCTAGGTATTAAGGCGGCGAAAGGTCTTCCTGCGGGCACGGAAAGAGAGACTGCCCCCACAAAGAAGAAGCGCCAAAAAAGCTAGACCCGCAGGAGGGAGGCTATGATTAGTAGTTTCTCGTGGAGTCTGCCGTATCTTTCAATAGAATTAGCCTAGTCAGCCGCGAAATGGCATGTATGGACGCGGCTTTTTCGAACTCTGAGGAGGGTTCACCAACTTCTGGTCGCGAGCGGTGGAGGGCTGTTGAAAAAAAAAACGATAACTAATTGGCGGCAAGACACGGGAAAGAGTTTTTTCCGGCGAGGGGAACCGGAGCGCGTTTCAAGTTAATCGAGATACGAGGTCAGGTTATCTAGGGGGGCTAACGTAGAGTCCAAGGAAACCCGACCTTCTTATGTCGGAGATTCGCCAGGGTAAGCGGACTCAAAAAATATTCGAGAAGCTGCAACGGGTTCCTACCTCACAGGCCGAATTACCCACAATTGAGGGGGAGCAAGCGTGTGGACGCGATCCCTCTGAGGAGTAATCGGGCTTGAGGTCTGTCACAACTCCGGGGCTCAGAGGTGATTTATCGGTGGGAGCGTTTTTCCGGGGGAAAGGACGAAAAATCGCGGAAATCGAGCTAAACACACACAGAACAAAGTCCAAGGCCATCCAGAAAAAAAAATTAGGTCTGAGAACGATGGAAGACGGCTGCGCTCAGTTTCCTTCTTATCTACTATCTGCATCGTCCATGTGGAAAAAAATTCATTATGAAAAAAATCGATGACTTCTGGAACTTTCGCATCGAGTACCAGTTAATGGATTGAGAAAAACAAACGCAGAAAAGCGGCGAGTTGTACGACGGAGACGTAAGCCACTAGCCAGGTTCCTAAAGTTAAAGGGAGGAGGAGGGCATCGCCTCTTACTTCATGCTGATCGTGTTCGGAACGCATCGGCCTAATTTTACTGGAACGCGTATCATCAAGAGAAGGGTTGGGAGGGTAAAGCGCAAAGGGAAAGCATCACAATGGGTCAGAAAAGTTGGAAGAATACTGCTCCCGTCGGTCCGTCTCCCTCAGCAGAAAGAAAAAAGTCTACTGAGCAAGGGGCCTTGTCCGGAGCGGACTGGAATTTGAGGTAAAAAGATAAGGCGTGGGCGAGCAGAGGGAAGGACGGACACCAAGCGATCTTGCGTTACTGGCCGAACTAAGAAACTAAGAAAAACTCCTTGGTGCTGTTCAGAACCTACTTCGAAGCGCAGTCTGCTAGTTTAAACCGTCCGGGGACTATACGGACTTCAGCCGACGTCTCCCTACTATTCCATCGTGGGTGATTTGGAGGGTCGAAGAGAGAAAAGCAAGATTCTGAGCATTAAACCGTCGTCGAAAAAAGAAGGGGATCCAATCGGAGACGTCTAAGTGTAACAATCACTGGGGAAAACCTGAATGGGGCTGATGAGCAGAGAAAAGGGCTGAAGTTTGAGAAAATAAAGGCTTCGAAGGGAAGTCGGGGGCTCTGCTATCTGTGTTTGGCTCCGTTCAAGACGGGGTTCGCGCTAAGTGAAAAAATGCAGATCTGTCAGGAAAAAGCCCGTGAAAGGGCTCTATTGAAAGGAAAGAAAAGTCCAAAGATAACGGAGGGAGCCGAGGGTTCTAACGGCTCCAGAGCAGGCGGGGGAGACTCCTCATAAGCGATATCTAATCTGTCTACAACCTGGGAGATGCAATTTTGAAAGGTCAGTCTGAGGTATCTCGACACAGTCTCGAAAAACTCTGCATACGGCGAGGAGAAATCGACCTCCTCTTACGGGGGGAAGCCCTCTTTCAAAGGAGGAAGCGGAAAGACATCGCCAAGGGGCAAGGTGCGTCGCTTACTAAGATTCAGGGTGACACGAAAGAGGAAGGAAAATACATGGGAAGGGGGGGCCCGCCGGAGGTCGAGGCAGGGGAAAGAAAAACAGCTCTCAGACACACAACACTTAGTGAATACTCTTGGGGAAGACCGTAAAGCGACGGCCCGCAAAAGAAGGAAGCCCATAAAGAAAAGGTGATGGGGGGGGTCACGGGGGGGTCACGGAAAGGAAAAGGTCGGAGACACTCAAACGTATTTCTGGCTGAGAGGAAACGACCGGGGTCGAGAGCGCTAGGGCGTACTCGAGGTAGAGGGAAGGGAACAACAGCTTGAGACGATACGGGTGCGATGGCGTCGATCAACGACCGGAGAAAAAAACAGCCTTAGAGGAGGTGGACGCGAATGAAAGAGACTACAGGGCTATTGGGGGAGTCAGCGGACGATGCTGGGTCGCGGCAACCGAAAAAAGATCGTCTTTCCAAGGCACGAAGGAGGGGCTTCCACGCGAAGGAAAGGATTGGTGGCCTCTCAGGGGGAAAAGGCAACCTGTTTAGCGCAGGGAAGGATATAACGAGGGGGAGATACCAAAAGAGAGAAATAACCGAAATCTCCCGTCGACAAGCAGGTTAACCGAAAAGAAGTGTCGGAAGTGCCTGTAAAATGGCCAGTCTTCAGGGTGTGGGGACACAGGGTTTCGGGAGAATCAAATAGACATGGGGGGAAAAAAGATCAGAGGAGGGATAGGGACATACTAAGAAAAAGACTGGAACAATCATAGTATGAACGCCAAACGAACCGAGGTGAAGAGAGGAGGGGCTGACTTCCTTAAGAAGCAGGGTCTTCTGAACGTTTAAAAGCCGGGGAAGAGATGACGAAAATGGAAGAAGTCTAAGAAAGCCATGCTGACAGTTCTTGGATATTTGTTGGCTTTTCTCCTCGAATGGGGAAGTCTCCTACGTAGCCACCTCTTCCGATGCGTCAAAAAAAAAAAATGTAGCTAGACAAACTCCAGTTAGCGAAAATAAGTCATTATAGCGAGGAAAGAGAAACTCATAACACAAGGGGGGAAGCGCTGGGGAGAGAAGATCGGAGACCTAGACCCTGGGGGCGCAATGACGTCTTAGAGAGGGGGTCATTCGTTCGTAGGGGCCATCACTCAAAAAAGAGGGATACTACGCTTGACCTATGCCAGGCCTCTCAGGGGGGTCCCTGAAGGACATTCATATGGCGTGGACTTCCTTCATGACAGACAAATCCAGAGTTGACTGAAAAAACTTATTTCCTGGAGGTTTTAAACCCCCATGTGATCAAAATTAAAACGGGCTGACCTATAACCAGAGAAAACAATTCCTGGGACGTGCGGGTTTGCCCGATGGGGGGGATGAAGCAAAAACCTTACCCGAAAAGTGAAAGATCCAACCACCGCGGGGGGAGTGGGGGGAGACTCGGGAGGTACCCCGGGAGGAGAAGGAGACAAGGGAAGGGGGGATAAACGTTAAAAGAGGTGGAACGCATGGCGGGAGGGATCCTCGAACTGTCATCGTGGACTGGTCTCCCTTTCTCAAGAGATTGAGTCATCCGTGACATAGCGTCTTCAATAGAGGACGGGGCAGGGGGTAGCTTGGGGGGGATGCCGGGTGAAGGGAAGTTCCTCAGAGTCATGAAGGGGAAGCGGGGGGGGGGAATCTAAACCGGATACATATCTCTAGGACGAAGGGAGGGAAAGACTGCAAGAAGGGGGGGACGCAACGCTCTATAGCTTCCCAGAGAAAAAGCGTGCGTCATCGGGGGAAAACTGTTTACGTGAGGATGCTTAAGCGAGCTGGGTTAAAGAGAAAGCCAGGGGGTGAACGTAGGGGGAAGGGGGTGGACTCGCATAAATTCTGCTAAAGCTCCGCGTGAAAGAGAATAAAGAGAAAAAGCCCAGCCACGACAGCCACTTATACGCATCACTAAGAAAGGGAAGGACAGGTCCCACGTGCAAAAAGCCTCTCTGTTCGGCAACTTAAAAAAACGTCTCGGGGTACCCCGACAGAAGTGAATCGCGGGGAAACGAACTCGGGCTCTAAACGAAAAAACCTGTGGATACGCGAAATTCTCACCCCCTCCGAGATTACTTCATACTAAGTGAAGTAGGCAAGTTTGCAGAGCGTGAAAAGAGACAAGAAAAAGGCTCCCGATAAGCTCTCCACAACAAAAAAAAAATTCGGGGGGGGGGGGGGTCATAAAATTCTTCACCGTGGGGGACTTTCGGGTCCGGAGTTAAGCTGCCACTTCAGAAGGAAATAAATGAGGAATTTACTTCCAAATGGGGGGGGGTTGCGAACTTAGAGATCTTCACCAAAGGTGAGGGGGAGCGGTTAAAAGGGGGGGCACTCAGCCGCTCAAGGACATCTTCTTTTCTGCGCGACCAAAAAAACTTTGGTACGGCTCTACGGAGATGAGGTTCAGGGCCATGGCTCCACAGTACCAGTTATTTCCTCGGAGATTTTCCTACTCCAAGTCTGGAAAGGGGAAATGGTGGAGAATAGTTACTCTTGATTCTGTAAAAAAAAAGATCTATCAGGATCTGCCTCTGTGGAGAGAACTAAGAAAAATTCAAAGCAGGTGATCACAAGCGTGTTCGTTTTTATTTAACGCCTCCTAGAGTCGGGAGCCTTTCTGCGTGAGGGCTGAAGGAGGAAAGCTCGCTTAGGAAACCGGGTCGGAATCGGGAATGCACTCTTCAGTTCACGACATACGGCAGTCAACAAGGCTGGGAGCCCCAACGGACCGTACACCCTGTGTGGGGTTGAATTTAATATTGTTGGGTTGGTGGGGGGGGGGGGGAAAAAAAAAAAAAAAAACCCCCTTACGTCGACCTTCCTCGAAAAGAAGGGCTCATTTACCTGGATTCTATCGCGATGCCATTTTCGAGCCCAAAGATCTTTGTCAAAAGAGGGCTTCGTCGTAACATAGCATGCGAGAACCCTCCCGGCAGTTGGTTTCTGCTTCATCTTCTCTTACACACCGGGGCGCGACTGGTTCCTTCCGGCAAAGGGGGAAATAAGCAAAAGAGGGGATCGATGGTCCGGGTCTTGTCTCAAGATACGTAACTAAAGGTCATCCACGGATGTTGCTTGCATCAGACTGAGCAACCGAAGGCGACACTGGACAGCTCTCTTTCGAAGGGAAGGAAAGAAAACGATCGTTCAGTTCTCCCGAAGAGCATGCGGGAGTTAGAAAAAAAAAAGGTCTTCACGAAGGTTCTGTCTGCTCATGGGGAGATGTCTATCAAGGAGGGGTCTCGTAAAGGTTAATCAAGGACCGGAATTTCAGGGGGGAAGGTCGCATCTACTGACGGGCAAAATCATCAGAAGGGGTTGACTGAATATGAGGCCGCCTTCCTGGAAAAGGAAAGGGCGGATCCTACTCGGCTTCCCTGGACGGCAAACGTTGACTAAAGCCGGCCGGAGGTCATCCAAGGTCGAGACATCGGTTTGCAGGGCGTCCTTCGGCTCTCTTCAGGATTAGGCGAAAAGGACATTCAACTTGGGAGAAAAAGAGAAAGTTTTATAACATAGGAAGAGAAACTTGCCGGAATCACAACTGGGAACAAGTTGGCCCCCCTTTAACGGGAGAGTCCACAAGAGGAACTATGACTGGGACGCCATGAACTGACAAAGAGTACGTAGAAGTGACCTTCTCGTATGCCGATTCTCGTTGGGAGCTCCGGAACTACGGGATGCAGAAAAGAAAAAAAGAGTTCCCGGGCGATTCTTCAAACACAAGCTCCAAAAAAGTTCCTTAATCTATGAAGACTTCCAATCTTCGAAAATTGGAATCCTATGGGTCATTCCTAAGCGAACAGAGTCCCATAAGAGATCGTCTATCATCCGGCGAAAAGACAGAAAGGGAGTTAGGATCGGTCCGTAGACTCGACTATCACTCTCTCAACAAGCTGCAAAGGGGGAAACTGCAAGGCGCCAATACTTTCGAAGCGGAGAAGAAAAGGAGGGGAAAAAGGAGCTCAAAGTCGTGTTAAGTTGGACCATCATATTCACGGAGGAAAAAGAGGAAAAAACCAAAACTTTATTATGGCCTATCGGCCGTCGATACCACGCGAAGAAGATCACAAAAAGGGGGAGGGAGTTAGATTGAAGAGGTGATAAAGCCAGAGACCAAAGGAAGGGCGAGAGAAAAGAACAAATGGATTGCTTTGTTAGGCTCCCTTAAAGACTGCTGGGTCAAGAGTCAGACCGTGGGAAAAAGGTTCTAGGGGTCCAGGTGTGGAACTATCTAGAGAGGCCGCCTTACTAAGGGGTCGGAGAGAGAAGCGACTCCCGATCGGGGGGAAAGATTCTAGATAAGACAGGACAATGGACGAAGTCACAAGAGTGGGGGGCTGCCGGAGGATTTCGACGTAATTGTATGCTCAAAGGAAGGCGAGGAAGAGTTCAATCCGCCAAAAGAAGATCGGTCCATCGAGAAATGGCAGTCTTAAAAATCGCGGATCGGGAAGGAGAGGTTTAAGAAATCTCGAGGGGGGGAAAGGAGGAACCCGAAGGTCAACCACCTCTGTAAAGACAAAGAATCACTCTACTCAAGTGACAGGTTCTTATAACTCTAAATGAGGGGACTCTTTAACGGTCCTGCCGAAAAAACCCGGTCCCTTGGGCATCGTGGGGGGAATTATTTGTGGGGAAGACGCTCATTACGAAGGGGATAAAGGCATGAGGATAAATGAGGAGGCTTGGACCCAACCCAAAAAAAAAGACAACTTGGCATC
>Ga0179593_1580566_pt1 | contig 10377 bp, 13 predicted proteins | sample CZODoug2_1_08_16_FD_185931 | JGI IMG/M metagenome (GOLD analysis project Ga0179593, IMG submission 185931) | Vadose zone soil fungal communities from Angelo Coast Range Reserve, California, USA - CZODoug2_1_08_16fungal (PacBio error correction) | ecosystem: Environmental > Terrestrial > Soil >...
GAGCCTGAAAGGGGGAAAGAATCTGCGAATTCTCTCAGGAGTTCAACCATAAAAACAAAGATCTTCACCTCTCTTACTGGGGCCGCGAGAAATTATGGAGGCCGGGGAAAAAAGTGGAAAACTCTCGTCTTTATCAAAAATAGGACATTGCCGGGGGCCTCGACGGGGGGGGACGAGAACGTTTTCCTAAAAAGCCGGGAAAGTACATCCAGGGAACGTGGGTTTTGGGATCAAAAGGACGCCTAGACGTCGAAAGAAGCCCTAAAGAGCTCAAGGGGGAAATCCGTAGCGGCTTGCCGCAAGCCGAAAAGGTCTAGTTCGCGTTTAAAAGGGCCAAAAAAAGAGGCCGCTAAGCTCGCGCAAATGCGCAACGGCTTGACTGGACCCAGACAATAAGACTTCCTTTCACACATCGTTGGGTCTCACCCGACGGAAGAAAAGAGCCGGAAGAGGGTAATTGTTCTTTTGAAAAAAATTTCCTCGCCGGAGCCTCCTGAAAACGCAGGGAAAGGGGCCCTCCCGCCCTTCTAAAAGGGGGTTATGAAGGAGAAGAAGGGAAGGAAGCGCTGCGCTTTCTTCCGAGAGCCACATTCTCTTTTTGAAAAGGGCCGCGATCGGGAGGGGGATCTGTCTCACTTCCATTGGAACCCGAAATATTGGGGGAAAACTACAGCGGGGAGACGAGGGTCTCAAAAAAATGGGCACACCTAGATAAAAAACGCGGCCCGTTTACTTCTAAAGCCCGCCGCTATCTAGAAAAAAAGGAAGGCCGTTCACCTGCCGGTGTCAGCTGGAGGGGACTACGTAAATTTTCGGCGGAGAGGAACAGTCGAAGGGGAGAACCATCTTTACGGTGACGAAAAAAAGGCTCTATCGCAAACAAATTTACCTACTTCACGAAAGCGGGTGGAGGAATGGCTGGGAGGAAGGAGTGGTTAGACTATACGGCAAACTCGATTTTTTCAAGAAGGTCTTCGAGGGAAACCAAGACCACGTTCTTCTTCAGAAAAACGGGTGACGTTTTTAAAGGTCCTCCGAGGAAGAGCACTCCACAACACCGGGGGCAAAAGTTCATTCACAAGAGGGTGACTGGCAGATGACGGGGGGGGGAAATTCAATGGGGATTTGTAGAGACGGGGGAGGGAGAGTTATAGGGGGGGAGGGGGAAAACTATACATTCCCCTAAGGGCTCTTTCGAACGGAACTCAAAGTTGAGGTGGGCCTCGCCGTGCGGGAGAGAGATAGATCGTGCAGGGAAACCATGAAGGAGGAGGGCTGGCAATCCTGTTCAACGGAGGGGAAGACAGAAGTGATCGAAAGAGACAGACGAATCGAGTCCGGAGGGACCATAAAAAAGCGGCTCATTAGCGGGGGGGAAAAAGTTAATTAGGAAAAAGAGAAATCAGGACCTGGCATCGAGAGGGGAAAAAGAAAAATCGAGGGGGGAGCGACGCCATGTCACTTAATACAAAAAGAAAAAGGTTTCAAAAAGAAGGGGGAAAAAACTTCGAAAACGTCAGCGATTTAAGGGGTAACGGAAGGGTCAGAAACTTGGGGAAGTAGCGTGAGTCGAAGGGGGGGGGGGGGGGGAACGACTGAGCGTTTAAAAGAGGAGAGCGCACGGGGATATTTTATAAATGTCGAAGCCAAGGGTGGAAGAGGGAAACAAACTCGTTGGAAAAGAAAAATTCGTCGCAAAGAAAAGTTTGAAAGGTCTATCAGCGGCAAGTTAAGTAGGGGGAGGTCCTTCGCAAGGGAGAAGTCTGGAAGAAAAAGGAGGGCAGCCAAAATAAATTGAGATTCGAGGGGGGACTCAAAAGCTGCACCTCGGAAGGCGCGGCCTATCTACCTAGTAACCATCGATTCTTGGGGAGGGATAAAAGAGTTTCGTTTCTAATCTCGGTAAAGGGGGGGAATCCAAGGGCTGGAAAAAAAATTGAAGGGTGGGGACTGGGGGTTCATAAACAATAGGACAGATACGAAAGGGAAGGAACTAGGTGCTCTTCCATCATCAGTAATTCCGGTCAAGATGGTACAGAAAAATTTCGTTATCGGGAAGGGGGAATCGACAAATCCATAAAGAACTCAGAAGGAGGGGGGGGAACTCGAATCCATCGGCAAGAAGGCACCGACAGCGGGACGGCTTAGAAAGGGAAAAACTTCCTTTCAACAGGAAAAAAGTGGCCCGAGCAAAACCCAAAAAAAGGGGGCCATTCTGGAGGATACGGGAAAACTAGAGGGGGGGGGGGGGAAGAGAATTTCTTTTCAAAAGGAAAATACAGAAAGAACTTTTCGCCAGGAGGAAAAAAAAAAGCGAGTTGGGGGGGAAAATATTTTGTGCGGGGGGTTCGCGAAAATCGAAAGGCGAAGGTGAGGGCCTATCCTTAAACAGAAAAGCCAATGATATTGAGGAAAGAAGAAAGGAAGCCATCGCTCCCAAAGGATCAAAAGCGTGTAAATCGCAAAGAAGAAAGACGTCATCAACGGGGGGCGAAATCACCGGTCAATAAAACTCCAGGGGGGGAAAAGGAAAAAAACAGGGGACCGCCCGGAAGAAGGGGGTGACTCCGCAAGAGATGTTGTCGCTAGGGAGGGGAAATCCAAAAAAAACAAAGGGAGGGAGGATTAAACTATATATAAAGGAAAACGAAGAGACAAATCAATTTAAAAGGGGGGGGGACGTCTGTCCCAACTCAAGGAATGGGTTTGGCTCCGGAAGGGGAGGGAAAATGGGAGCTGAGTATTGGGGAAAAGCAACTCCCTTTAGGGAGGTGATGTATCTGAAAAGATGCAAGCGGTGGCAGAGTCGCGTTGTAGCCGCAAGGAAGAGGGAAAGACTTCAAGGAGAAGGCAATATGTGAAAAGGAGGAATCCTCTATTTGTTCGGAGCATGCGTGTGAACAAGCAGGGAAAGACCGAATCAACTATTTTCAAAGATGAACGGCGACTCAGAGAAATTCCCGCAAAAAGGACAGATTACAGCGCGTACACGGGGAAAGGAAAAGTGTCCTTAAAAGAGTACGTTTTCGGGGGGGGAGGAGTTCTCAATGCGGAAAATCGGACCTGTTGAAGGGGAAAGTGACACGGATGCGGGGGGAAACAAGTTTACTTCCTGAGGGAATGGGGGAAAAGCAGGGAAAGAAGAGTGGCACAGTTAGTGGGGGGGCGATGCATTCAGGAAAAAAGACGTAGACACGAGGGCGGCATTCGCCGTCGGAATTTCAGGATGGAAGAAAGAACGAGTCGTATGGAAGGGGTTAGGAAAAAAACGAAGTAAAAAAAAAGTGTTCAAAAGATATAGTCTCTTGAACAGCAGGGAGGATAAGAGTGGGAGGCAAGAACCTGTCCACGATGGGAAAATGTAGAGGGAAAAGACGGAGGTCTACTCTTAGAGCATAGAAGAAATACTAGTTTGGAGGACTCTAAAAAAAAATACTTCTCTCGGGGGGGACGAAAAAGAGAGAAAACAGTTTGTACTTGCCGCGCAAGTGAGATCGCCCGAAAGGCTGCGAAAGAAACCTATGGAACGAATTGACTGGAGGTGAGACCCAGAAATGATGGCCTTGCGTCTTAAAATAAAACCGGGGAGAAGGGGGCAGGAAGATAACTTCAACCGTAGGGGGCGAAGAGAGGAATACCCCGAAGGGGGAGGAAAACGTTTATAAGAGGGGGAAGCCTGAGACGTTTCTAAGAAAAGTATTGTGACATCGCAGAGTGTAAGTGACAAGGCGAGTGCATGGCTGAAAGGTGCCCATTCGAAGGAAAGGTACTGGCGTGGAGAAGAAGAACTTTACACCAAAAAAACGCTCCTGAGGAAACGTCCGGGGGGGGGGTCCCTGCCACGAAAAGTGATTCTTCGTAGGGAAAAATATGGCGGAAAGGTAAGTTATCGACGTTGAAGAAGGATTCACCATCGGGGGAAAAATCCTCGTATTCCTACTCCCAAAAGCTAGCGCGGACGACAACACCGGAGGAGGAGGAGGGATTCAAATTTTGGGGGGGGGGCCGCTGGGGGGGGGACGTAGTCGTTGGAAAGGGAGAAAAAAGATCCATCTTCCTTCATTGGTAAGGGAGCGACAAAAAACTTACAAGGGGAGGAAAGGGACGTCCTTCACATCTGTGATAAGAAAGTGTTGGGGGGGGAAGCAGAAAAATAACAAGGGGGCATTAAATAAGAACGAAGGCCGCAGAACTTGTGAAGAATTGAAAATGAAAAAGAGAGGAAAAATCGGGAAGTTGCCGTCCTTTTCATGCCAGAAAACAGCAAGCGAAAAAAAGAAAAGATTTTCAGGGGAGGAGGGAAACGTACCGGAAAGGGTGCTTATATAAGGGGGCGCATTTTCTTGAACGAGAGGGCAAGGGGAATCTAGAAGGAGCCACATTCCTATCCACCATAGAAACACCCGCCCGGAGGAAGGAAGTTACCTTCGGGGGGGGGGGGAAGGGGGAGTACTCGTTTCACGGAGGGAATTGGAAAAACGGATGTTTCAAGAGAGAAGAAAAAAAAAAACATCCGTCGGTTGTCGGAAAGAACGCGCAAAAAAGGAAAGGCCTTTCCGGGAAAAAGTATTCTTTTTATCTTCCAGGGGGTGGGAGCACAGGAAAAAGCCGATTTAGGAAAAAAAAAAGGGGAGGGGGGGGCTGCTATTCGGGGAAAGAGTGGCGTGCGTAAAAAAAAAGCTAACGGCAGAAAGAAAGCAAACTGAGCCCTGCTTAGGGAAATTACACGAGGGGTAAAGAACAATTCGGGAGACTCTCGCTAAGAGAGGAGACTTGGGGGGAACCACTCTGTTCACGTTTAACGAGGGAGGACGGAAAAAGCGAGGGAGGAAGGGAAAGGAATTCGGCGAAGTTCGCGAATTGGGGGGTCCAGTGCGGGCAAAAATGGACAAAATTGCGCGGAGCGCAAGACTACGAGCAATTTCGGAAAGAAAATGGGAGGAAAATCGACTTCGAGGCTCAAGAAAAAAAATAGTGAGAGGGCGGAGCTAGGAAAAGGAGGGAAAAACGCGTAAGGCAAAGCGGGAGGAGGGGCCACCTGAAGAGCAAAGGGTCAACAGGAGGGTGGGATCACGACGGAGTGGAAGGAAGGGAAAAATTGGAAAGAAGGTTCGTGGAGGGAGGGAAATGAGGGAGCCGTAAGCGGTTAAGGGGGGGTTTGGGGAAAAAGCCGCAGTAAACTGAAGAGAACGGTCAAATTCCTTCACTTCTAAAAAGATCGCTCAAACCACAAAAAAGATAGAGATGAGAGGGGAGAGAGACTTTGACCGGGGCTCGCGCGAAGTCGCGACTGACTGTTTGGGAAAAAAGAATTTCCCCAATAAACAAAAGAGGTCACCGATTGGAAGGCTCGAACTCCACAAGGAGGGGCACGTTGCAAAGAAAAAAGGTTGCGAAAACAAAAAGTTCATTTCCCTTCTCAGGGGGAGGCCGTCAAAAGAAAAAAGGGGGGGGGAAACTCTTGCCTTACGCGGAGGGAAGGGGAAATTAGCTTAAAAGAGATCCTGTCGCTAAAAAAAGAAAAATTTGTGGCGGAAAGAGGACGGGTCAAGTCGCAAGTAAGAAAGAAGGGTGGCTGTATATTCTTGGAGAAACGCGCAAGTCGGTAAGGGAACTCACGAACGGGAAAAAAACTAGGACTCTGATGAAAGGAGGAAGGCATTTAACGCGAGGCACGAAAAAACAGGCCCAGGTCGTTTTGGTCTCCACCCGAAGGAAAAGCGATAGAGGAGAGGAAAAGGGGTGGAAGGGGATGTCCGCAAATTCCGGAGTGAATTCTTCGAAGAAAAAAAAATCTGGTCCCGAAAAGGCTTCTGGAGGGTATTAGTGCGAAGAAACCAGCGCTGGCGCACTGGTCAGCGAGTTCTCGGGGGTGAAGCAAATCGGTGTGAAGGGGGGGGCAAGGGAAACTGGAGACAAGGGGTCCGCTCAAAAAGGAGATTTACCGGGAAAAAAGAACTGAGTGGGGCTCGCCTACTCCAAGGGGAAAGGGAAACAAAATATAGAGGAACAGGAAAGGGAAGGTCCTTCGATCCAAGTCAAAGCAGGGGGGGGGGCGAAAACGTCTAAGAGCGGGTCGTGGGAAAAAGAACTTTACCAGAGGGGGAGGGAGATACTGCATGGGCAGGCCGTCGATAGAGGAGAAACACTAGGGGGACAATATTTCCTTCCAAGCGAAAAAAAGGGGGTGACGGAAAATGAAAAGTCTTTTGCCAGGGACCTGGCTGGTCGAGGGAAAGGAAAAAATTGGTACTATAGGACGGCCCAACTCTATTTAAAGTTGCCGGGGGGGGGAATCAAATAAAAAGGGTGCTGCAAGCGGCACCGGTGGTCGTTTGGGGATTCATTCCAAGTGTGGGATGCCGCCGATGGAATCTGAAAAGGATGGCATAGAAAAGAAAGTGCACAGATGTGGACCTAGGACTGGTAAGGGGGGCCTCCAATTCAGAGGTTGGGAAGGACGGGAAGGGATTTATACTGTGAGGGGAGAAAACGATCCAGTCTGACATGTGAAGGGGGGGTCGAAACCTCTTTCCACGGCAAATTGTACGGAAACTAATAAGGTGTAAATTTCATTTCAAGAAGTTGGCCTCAGATCGTTAATGGGCGTAGACTACTTCGAGCAAAAGAAAGAGGGAAGACCGTTTCGTGACCACCCACCGAGAGAAATGACGCCAGGAGCGCCCTCTTCACCAAAAGGGGACGACGTGGAGAATCGGAGGGGAACTCGGCTCATGAGGCGGTGGGAGAAGTTCTTCGAGGAATTGCAATCAGGGGGAAAATTTATAGAAGAGGGGCAAAAGACAGAAGTTCACTCGACGCCAGAGCGCGCAAGTTTTTCACACAATGAATGGGCAGGCTTCGGAAGGGGGCATTTGACAGAAAGGAAGGGAAAGCGCGGTTTTAGGGGGGGGTGACAACGGAGGGGAGGGTGACGTTCTCAGAGGAGGTTAACCAACAAGGGGGGGGTATTGTATAATCTCGAAGGAGAATGGGGCTCGTTATCAAACTCGGGGGAAGAAATCAAAATGAAAGAGGGGGGCATTGGAGGTAGCAGCGCGGCAAGAAAGACTGGTGGCATGTAGTCGCGAAAAAGAACCCGACTCCGGAGAGGGGGGGGGCTCTGAGAACAGACAAGGGAGGAAGATTCTCTGGCCTCAAAGGGCCGCGTAGACGTGGAGGAAGTCAACGAGAACCTATACAATCAAAAAAATGGCATAAAAACAGAGGGGGGTTCACACACCACCCAGACTCTTGTCTTCGAAGACTATCCTGGCTGAAAAAAGGCTTGCTGGGGGGCCAGTGTGGCCGAAGCTAACTTCGTTCTTCGGTCTAACTACATGATCAGACAGGATGACATCAGTGTCAAAAAAGGTTCGGGGGGAATGGAATAGGAAAAATCCTACGTTTCCACCAGAAAGGGGACCCGCGAAAAAAAAAACAGCAGAAGTCAAATTGCAGCTCTCCAAAAAAATGGGAAAAAAACGATGAAGGGGTCAGAGGGGCAAGGAAAAGGGGGAAAGAAAATCAAAGCAACGTATCCAGAAAAGACAAATTAAAAGGAGCGCTGTAATCTGGAAGGTGCCAGGGCGCCGGAGGAGAAGGGAGGGGTTGGTGGGAAGGGTGAAGGAGTCCGTGCAAAAGCTCACCACGCAGCGAATATTTATTGAACAAAAAAGCCTGGGACCCGGGAAAGTCGTCCAAAAAAAATGCGCTCCAACAGAGGCAAGCTGCATCAAGGAGGAAGAAGGCATCTCCATCCTATACATAGGAAAATAAAGGGAGGGGGTCATCCGTTCAGAAGAAATTGGGGAGGCTCCAAAAGAGAAAGTTTGTAAGGGAATCCTTTAAATGGGAGCCTCGAGGTGTCGATACAGGGAGAAGAAAAACAACACACCTAGTGACGATAGAAAGGAACGTGAAAAAGGATTCACTTTATTTTCACGGGAAAGCAGGGTCGATGGGTTAAAAATTGACCGGTAGGGGACACGGAGTTTATGATGCTGGGAGATTGCGAGTGGAACTCTGAAACGATTCAAGAGGTGTGTAGCTCATGTACTATACCGAATGAGAATGGAGGAAAGGATCGATCACTATTTTTTTCATAGAGTCCATTCGGGGGGGGGACAAAACTAAGGGACCACTCCTTGGGGAAAATCGATCAAAAGGCCAAACGGGGAGGGCTGTTTTCCCGGGGGAAGGTTTTCAGATTACAGTGGGATGCTGCACGACGCAAATAATTTAGGGAGGGGGTGGCCGAGTCAGGAAACCTTTTGAATGAAGAGTGTGCCCTTAGAAATCCGAAAGGGGGGGGGAGGCCCTTTGACTTTCCCGAGGGGGAGGGGTCCGGAAACTATTGCAGAGAAGGGGGGCAACTTATGTATTTTTGTCGGGAAAAAAAGGGGGCTAACTAACTGTGTAGAAAAAAAAGTCCATGCTGATTTCAGAGGAAAAAACAGTTCGTATGGAGACGAGAATGAAAGGGGAACCAGCCCGGATAAGAATAAACAGCTATTCTAACTCAACGGGGGTTATGCCCGACCCATTGTGAGGGGGGAGCTTTCTAAGGAATATCGGTCTAAAAAAGTCGCGAGGGTTTGAGGCAGGTATTTTGAGGGCTAAAGGGAGGATTTCTCTCGTATCTTTCAAGAGAGACTGACACCAGAAAAGGGGGCCTCCGCTTGAAAAAAGAAGAGACTTCCACAGAGCTACGCACCGAAACAGGCCTTGAGGGCCACTATTGGGACAGGAAAAGGCTTCGAAGAGGCTCAATAAAAACTCGGGGCGAAGAAAAACGGCGACGAGAACTTCAAAAGGGGGGGTAACTCTGGAAGGCCCCTCTCTGCGAACGTGGACGGAAAGGGACCGAGGGAATCTGAGTATATTTTACAAAAGCAGCTGCAGGAATGGGCACTTAAAAACCTTCGATTTTTAGCCGGGAAGACAGGTAAAAGGAGGGGGGGGGCCCTCGTTGTCACAGGAGAGAACTTTAACCTGGGACGGACAGGCCGATTCGGTAGGGGTAAGGCAAGCGGCAGGAAGGGGCGGATAAATTGGCGGGGGAGGAATAGACTTGGAGGTATACGAAATTTATCGAAGGAGGACGGGGAAAGAACATGCGACGGAGGGGGGTGAACCAAACTGAGAAAGGAATGTTTCAAATTGCAGAAGCGGTTTCGAAAGTCTGTAAATCGTTCGCGAAAAAAAAGGATCCATCAGGCGGGGGAAAACGAAGACGCCCCATGCCTTGCAAACACTTAAAAAAAACGGGAAAGGCCCGAAGAAAGGGGACTCTGGGGGGACGAACCGTTGTTGTGTAAGAGGGGGGGATGGGAGCATCGCGATAAACACGGGAAAAAGGAAACGTCAGCGCTCATTGCCGGGAAAGGGATTGGAGGGGGGACGAACCGTCAAAAAGGAAAAAAAGAGGTTTGCCGTTCAATCAGAGTCCCTAACCAGAAGGCTCGGACCCGGGGGAAAAGTGACGTCGGTTAAACTTCCAGGGGGGGTGGTTGCGAAAGTGCGGCCATAGGGGAGTAAAGATCTTCAGACCTCGGAGGGGTGTAATCTCCGCCTGCGACACCCGCGAAAAGAAAAAAAAGTCGTAACGTCATTGAACGTGCCTTCAGAGGGGGTTGATGGTAGAAAGAACTTGGAGAGAAAAGGAAAATTGCCCTGTTTTCACGAGAGGGCCAATCCAGCCGTCGGGGGGGGCGCATCCACAAAAAGGAAAAGGAGAACGGTAATAGTATGGGGGGTGCCAGGGGAAGGGAGAAATGCCGCTGCTTGAAAGAGGGAATGGCAAACAGAGATTGGGGAGCGGGAGCACAGCCGGAACGGTGACTCGCAAAACCAAAAGCTAGCGGAGAAACGAGCCCTGAAGGCAGCGAAAGAAATTCACGGCGGGCGGGGGGGGGGGGGGAAGGGAAACATTAAGCGGCAGCTCGAGGAGGAAGATTGGAGTTCCTTCGGGGAAAACGAAGTTCAAGTCCGATGGGAGGGGGTCCATCGCTTTAAGGGGCCGTGCGGAAGATTCGCTGACTCGAGGGTTTGGTCCAGTTCGTGAGAAAGGGAACTAAAGGGGGAAGCGCTTCAAGACCGAGAAGAAATTTCGAGCTCGGGAGAGGACGGCCTGCTGGGAAGGGAAGGCCCCAGACGTGATATGCGAAAAAGGAAAAGGGAGTGAGAGAAGCGTTCGTAGAAGAAAAGGAAAAGCGGCCGGCGGGCATTTCGAGAAATGGAAAGATGGGGGTGAGCACGGAAGAAAGGTGCGATTGGGGGGGGGACCGGCATCATCAATTTCAAAGGGGGGGAAATAGGCGAGGGGTATTGGGGGGAAAAACAGTCACCGGCTAGACTTAGAGAGCCGGAGGTCAA
>Ga0179593_1710844_pt1 | contig 10377 bp, 6 predicted proteins | sample CZODoug2_1_08_16_FD_185931 | JGI IMG/M metagenome (GOLD analysis project Ga0179593, IMG submission 185931) | Vadose zone soil fungal communities from Angelo Coast Range Reserve, California, USA - CZODoug2_1_08_16fungal (PacBio error correction) | ecosystem: Environmental > Terrestrial > Soil >...
GAAAGTTTGAGGGGGTTCGGGTAGCGCCGCAGAAAAAATAAAAGAAACACCACGCAGGAAGAAAACGGGAAAAAGAGAAGGGAAAAAAGGGACTCTAGCGCCCCGCGGAAGAACTGATATGTTAATGAGATTGTCTGCTAGGGCCCAGGATAACTAGATCCGGGAACAGGAGTCTTAGAGGTGCAGAAAATACAGGGACGTAGAAATAGAATAAAGGCAAGGCGACGGCACTTCGAAGGAAACGTCGCCGACAAGTTAACCGGAGCAAAGACGGAGCCTAATAAACTAAAAACAACGGTCCAAGCAAAATCGGTAAAGTGAAATCATCGGGGCTAGAAAAAAGAGGAAAAAAAGAGAACAATCGAACGAACAACAGTCCGTCAAAACAGCAAAGGGAGGGGAAACCCTTGAGGGCACCACGCTCTCTCGGGAGGAGCGAAAAAAGAATACCAACTCCGTACAGAGAGGGGAAGAAGACACTGAAAGACTGACAAAAAAAAAGAAGCAAAAACTGCTACAGCGAACGGGGGGTGGGCTTACAGAAAAAAACACTTAACTCGTGTGCGTGAGAGCCTCCGGGGAGGCAGGCTCAATCATAAACGGAAAAAAACAAAAGAGCCTGTCGGAGCCAGATGAAGGAAGGGGCAAACATGGAAAACGGAAAGAACGACCAGGAAGAAAAAAGACCCGCACGTATCCCCTAAACCGGTGAAGGGTAACGGTCAGTACTTGCTCGATCATTATCAGGGGGGCAAAGGATAAAGGGAGGGCCCCAGAAAAAAAGAAGGCGAGGCGGACCCCGCAAAAAGAGCGAAAGGGTAGCCGTCGGCTGAGCCGAGCAAGGGTCAAAGACTGCCCAAAAAATTCCCCAGCTTCTGCCGAGCCGGCGATGGGAAAAACGGGAGAGATGGTTCGGAGGACGACGGGGGGGAGAGAAGAAGATCCGAGCCATCACACAAGAACGACGGGGGAGCGGAGTAAGGCCTAAGGCGGCTGAAAAAAGACCCCGCCCCCAAGGAAAAAAAGGAAAGAACAAGACTCGCAAAGAGAGAAAGAAAACTAAGCTCTCCGGGAGTGCACCCAAAATCCGCGGGGAAGAGCGACGTCGAGGGCAGGCCCAATGCAGGTACCAGGCTCCCTATAGAGAAAGGGAAGGGGGTTGAGGTGAGAAGGGAGTGGTACAACAGGGGGGTCATGCTTGTGCCGTAAAACAATGCATATAGCGATCGAAATCAAAAAGAAGGAGAGACAAAAAAAGGAAAGAGTTCAACCGTAGCGTCAAAAAATAAAGAAAAAGTAAACAGGAAAGCAATCGCCGGAGAGAGGGGGGAACTTCCAGGCACGAACGGTCGGCGTGGCTTAGAAACCAGCACAATGAAATCAAAGGATCACACACTAAAATAGGCGTCGTTGTCAAGCGCCTGCAAAGAGAGGAAATAGAAATAAAGGATGGGGAGCAACCGGCGAGCAGGGTGGGCGCAGGCGGGTGGCAAAATCTTACGCGTAGAGGGGGTTAAAAGCGCGTGTAAATAGCTACACGCAAAGTGTCAAAGGGGGGGAAAAACTCAAAACAGGAAGGGAAATGTACTGGGGAAGAGGCATGGGGGGGGTCAGAAGGTAAAGTAAAGGGAAATGGGAGTGAGAACAGGTACCAGAAAAACAAACAAAAAAAAGGAGGTGAAGTAAGGGACGAAGCGGGGAGAAAAAGAGATAAAGGAAAAAAAGATAAGGGGCAGCAAGCGAGGAAACGCTGACACATAGAAGGGAGGTGGAAGAAAAACGCGGTCACATGAAGGGAAATGGATGAAAACCAGTACCACACCCCGGCGTGAACAAAAAAAAAACCAAATACAGGCAAAGAAGAAAAGAGTCAGGAGAAAGGGTACCCTGGGAGCAGTCGCGTTAGAGCAAAGGGATGGGAAAAGGCACGCACCGAAAGGAGAGTAAAAAGGAATGGAGGGGACCAGTAGGCTTCCGGGAGAGGAATGGCCTGCACGAGGAAGTCAAAAAGGCAACGTCAGGGGGGGGGAAAAATGAGTCGGAGAAGAAGGCCGATGAAATCAAAACAGGATGGAGAGCTTCGCTCCGACGGAAGCTCAAAGGGATCGGCACGAGAAATGCGCCGAAGGCCAAGCAAAAAGACCGATAAAGGAAACAGCCGAGAGAAAAAAAGAGGGACCGACGCGGGGCTCCGCTGCGGGAGAAAGGCTGGGCTCATCGCAAAAAACCCGATTGGAGTTCCCGCGAACCTGCGGAGGACGCATCGCTGCAAGAAAGAGAACGGGCGAAAGGGGGGTCAGAATCTGTCAGTAGAGGTGAGGAGGACCAGGTCCAGCCAGAACGCGAGACAAGGCGACCTCAGATGATACTAGAGAGGACTTTATCAAAGCTACGCGAAAAAAATCGAAAGGGGGACAAACGAACGTAAGCAGAAGCCTGGGCAAGAGGGACACGGGGCCTTACCAAGGCACAAGGAAAGCAGAAAAAGAGGACATGCTTGCAAAAGAGAGGGGCCACGACAAGGAAATAAACGGAAGTCGGGGTGTGGGGGGACTAAGCACCTGGAACGTCCGGAAGTAATTCAGGGGCGAGCACCATGAAGAGAGGAAACATATATCGAACAAACGGCACAGATCCGAGGAAAGAGCCTAGTGGTCCTTCGGAGTAGGAATCAGGGACAAACGAAACGATCCGAAGGTATCGAGGGGGAAGAAACGAGAGGGTAGGGGACAAAACATCGAAAAGAGGAAGTCCGGGCATCTCAACTTCGTAGACCAAGAAAAATCCAGAGGGGGGGAAAGCGAAAGGGAATGAAGAGAAAAGAAAGGCACCGAAAGAAAAAAAAGAGGAAGCACCACGGAGGTAGAGGAAAGTGAACTACAAAGCGAAGCATGCCCTGAATGAACACGGCAATGGCTTTCATTTACCGGCTGGAATATGAAGGACGAAACGCAGAGAGAGAAAAAAAAAAGGGTAAGTTCCAAAGTTTTGGAACCAATCGGGTGAGAAAAAGGAAAAAAGACAAGATCCAGAAACAGTGCCCAATGAATCAGAGGGGAAGAAATAAGGATTTGCGGAAGAAAACGAGAAGGGTAGGGTCCGCGACCACTCGACTAAGAGAAGATCGACGGGGGGATGAAGGTCCAAGGCTCAGACGAACATCGATGCAGTAGTAGTTATAGAAAAAGGGAAGGGTAGGCAATGGGGAAGAAGACGGGGGACCTATAGCAAGGGGGGGGGCTGGCGACCCAATCGGGAAAATAATCGTACGCGAGTGGCTTGGCAGAATCGCTGAATGCGTTTTGGAAAGGGGAGGCGGAAACGTTGGCAAGAGAAAAATAACTTCTAATGCGGGGACCATTGGATCACCAAAAAAAACATGGGTAAGCTGAAAAAAATCGAATGATCAAGGGGAGCAACAGTATAGGGAGCGCAGCAACAAAGACCGGAAGAAGAAACAGGGCAATAAAAAAAAAAAAGAAGGGACGGATGAATCACCGGAAAAACCTTCAGAGCACACGAGAAGCTTCAAAAAAGGAAACGCCTACCAGAGCGGGAACCAGAAGCGGCGCAAGGCGCGGAAAGCGAAAGCAAGGGGAAGATAGTGAGAACAAGCAGCGCCGCAAAAAAAAAAAAAGGGAACTCGCGAATGAAGCATTAGGAGGAGGGATGGAAGGGAAAACCCGCCCCGCGGGGAAATCAAAAAGGAAGGATCTAGATGGGGGGGGAGGATGCGGCACAAAACGCGGAAGAAAAAGAACGAAAAAAAGGAAAGGAATAAAAAAGGTAACGGGGTCCGCGACCTAGAAAAAACGAACGCGGCGAGAGCGAGTCCACAAAAAAAAAAAATCAGAAGAGCAAATTGGGGGGTGAGCAAATCTCAACGCGGGGCACCAGAAACAACATAAAAGGGGGGGGAAAAAGAAAGCAGGGGAGGCGGCGGAACAAACGGGAAAAGGGCAACACTGAGGGGCGAAACGGCGGCAAGACAGAGCCAAGAAAAGTCCAAGATAGGTGAACACGAAGCACGGGGCGGGCGTGTTAAAAAGGGAAGGGCAAACAGAGAGCAAGCAAGCGCAGGCCAACCCCACCAAGCGCAGGCCGCCCAAAGAAAACCGAGGATAAACAATGTTAAGAACAGAGCAGCTCGGGGTGAAGCTGAAAAAAAGATAAAACGGAGGGGACTAGGTCGTGCCGAAAAGAAGTCCACGACAAAACCCCGCCTCACACTCACTACGTACATGCGACAGGTCCAAGTGAAAGGGCCGACTAGGAAAGAGAAACGCGCAAAAACCACCACGAAGCGCAAAAAACAAACAAAACAAATTAGGGAGATGAAGAACGCCAACGGCGTCACTGGAGTGGGGGCATGTGAAAGAAGAAGGGAAGAAGACGGGCGTGCGGGGCAGGAAGAGAGGGAGCGGGGAGGAGGGGGGTCGAAGTCTCTAAAAAAAAAAAAAGGCGACCACTGACTGAGCGCGCTAATCCAAGAACAACGCCTCGAGGGGGGGGCGTGGCAGCAAAAAAGGCGGGACGGATAGACCAACAATTCGCAAAGGCGAGAGGGAGAAAGCAGAAAAAAAAAAAGCTAAGGGGGTCCGTAGCGAAGGAACAGGTGGGTCCAGCCTTGTAAGCTGATAGATCAAAACCCACGAGCGGAACGACAGGAGCGACTAATGGCGACGCCGAGGAAGAAAAAAAAGGTGAGACGACAAGGGGAAAAAGGAAAAAACGTAAGAGTCGGCGGAGGAGAAGCTCGAAACGTTCAGCAGGCACTCTACATCGAGCTAACCCTGGGGGGGGAAGAGATCAAACAGGCACGGGCGACGCAAAAAAGTGGCTGATCCAGCCGAGAAAGAAGGAAGACTCGACTAGGGTCGCGTGGCGGGAGAAGTTAGGTCTCGGCGCAAGAAAAAGGTCGGCGAATCAAGGACGTGGTGCGCGAAAAGTGGGAAAGGAGCAAAGTAGAGGTAAAAACGGGAAAGAGCATAACCCCGAGTAAAAGAAAAGGGAAATAGGGAAAAGGCTGCGGTGCCTTAATCAGATCTATTAGAAAAACGTAGGAGTATATCGAGGAAGGATGCTAATAATAACAACACAAAAAAAAAAAGGAAAACAAAAGATAAGAGAAAAAAGAAATGATAGAAGAAAGGAGAAGGGGAAACTAATGCATCCCGACACGAATTCCGAAGCATAATCGCTAAGGCTAGAAATGATAGAAAAAGTAACCGGAAAAGAAGAGCTGAAGGCCGAGAAGCGAAAAAGAGGGGACCAAAAAGAGTAAAAAATAGAGAAGTGCAGAAGGAGACTGTTACCGAGCAGAGCACGGGGGGGGAGACCGACTCCAAGAAGTACCAGGGAGACCTGGCAAGAAGGGGAGTGAAAGGAAATGACCTTAATTGTGCGAAGAGCGTGGCGATTATCTGCGTCTGCATAATGGAGTAAAGGCGAAAATCACGAGAGGCGGATAATTGCGACGACAAGGAGAAGGAAAAAAAAAAAAAACGGAACTGTAAACTGGGAGAAAAGGGGACGAGAAAGGCGGAAGACATCTCGTCGAGGAACACGAACTAGGTGCGATCACGCGAACGACTCAAAGGTAATACGGAGGAAAAAAAAGGGGGAAGAAAGCCCGCGATAGGGTGCTGCAACAATGAGGAAAGAGGGGAAGAAAACAAAGAAGGGGAACAGGGTTTCAAAGGCGTCATAGCCGGCAAGGAAGAAAAGGAAAGGAGGGACAGCCGGGAGGAGAAAGCGTCGGAAAAAAAAACAATAACGACACAGAGAAATAAGACCAGAAAGCGGGATTCAGGATCAACCCCCTCCCAAAATGTATGCAGCAAATGGAGTACGGAGCGGGTCTAAAAACTGGGCGAAAAGACTGGGAAAGTGGGGATCGGGCTCTAATTGGCGCCCGTATTAGAACCATAAGAAAACCCAGCGGAGGTGGCGCTGACGATGCCGCGAGTTGTCGGAGACCTCTCAAAAGCCTCGGACCGAAGTCTCCGGGGAAAAATGTAAAAAGCACATCCAGGCTAAAGGCTGATACTACGCCACCCGCACACGACTCACACCGAGGTTAAAGGAAAAGTATGGGCAGTAGGAGCGGTGAAAGACGCGAAATGAAGAAAGTCGCGGAAGGGAAGGGGGGAGTGGAAACAACCGCGGGCTTCTTACGTCCTCAGAACGTACAAAATACGATGAAAAACTTTGTCGGAGAGGACGGAGCCTAGGTCGCAAAAAAACCCAGGAGTAAAAGAGAGATCACAAAGAGGAGGAAAAGAACAAGGGGAAAGCCACGTATGCGGAGGTTGAAAACCGGACTAGAGGGAGACTCCAGAAATGCTCCTCGTCTGAGTAAGGAGTACTCAGACTGGAATGAAAGAAGACGATAGAAAAAAAAGCAGTGGAGAATAGGCCACCGGGGAGGGAGGACGGGGGTAACAAGATGGCGATAACTAAAAAGGTAAAACCACTCTGGGGGGGGAAAAGGATTTAAAAACATCGATGTCTGAAGAAAACGCAAATGACTGTAGTCTCTGGCGGCAGAATGATTAGTAAAGGGGGACTGGCGTCGGAGAAGTGAAACGGTCCGGACGGGAGGGAAATCGTAAAAGGGGGGAAGAAAGATGAGAGGTACTGCACGCGATTTGTGTCAGCTCTTCAGCGGAGAATGAACAAAAAAACCCAAAGAGAAGTGGGGGGGTCTGGCGAACTAGTTGGGACTGTACTCGGACACAGGGCTTGGACAGGGTGTCGATTGTAGGTTTGGTCTATCCTGAGTCCGAGGGGACGTTCAATGGGGCAGCAAGACAGAAAAAAAGAAACTCGAACGGAAGGCAAGAAGAAACACAATCACAAAAAAAGGCAGGGGAAAATGGAACAATGAAAAAAAGAGGAGCGGGATATCACTCCCTGGGAAAGGTGAACAGGCAAACGAAGGTAGCTGTTAATTAACAAGAGGTTGGCGGGTAGCGGAAAAGGGGACACCGAAAATAGCAACACGAAGGAAGGGGTCCTATGGGTCGAGAGCATGCAAGAGAATAGGATCTGAATAAACTCACCAAGGTTCGGGGAGAGAGGTAAGAAGATAAAAAGACTACAACAAAGGACAACCTATCACTAACCGTTGCGACGCCGAAAAGGTCCCATGACAGCGTGTCGCGAAGAAGCCTCCAAAAAAGTCCTTTCCGAGAAATGGAGGACTTCAGAAAGCGGCAAAAAAAAAGGAAAAGAAAAGAGAAGAAAGCAGAAACCGCGTAGGGACAAATGGGGTCCGGAAGATCACGCTCGAAAAGGAAGGAGGAACCAGATGGGGAACAATAATAAAAAATCAGGAAAAGGGGAATGATTCGAAGGGAGAGAGAAACACACATAAGGAAAAAAAAGCACCAAAAGACCCAAGGTCAGGAAACGGAAACGAACCGCGACGATTAAATTGTGTCTGAGCGGCGCAAAAGAGGGAGGGCGACAACAAGGATAAAGAAAAATGAGGATGGAGAGGTGCAAAAAAAAAAAAAAGGGCTGTGTACTAAGCAAAACCACGGGGCAAAATTCAGAAAGAAGAAGTCAACCCGAAAGCGTTCGGAATCAAAACGGCGAAAAAAAGAGAGAACGCAAAGAAGAACACGCGCCAAGGTAGGTCCACAGGAAAAGGTAGAACCGAGATGCAGACCAAAGTTGCAGTTTACTCTTGGGAAGCCCTCGCGCGGAGGGGGAAAAGACCCCAAGGAACTACCAAAAAACACGAATTAAAACAAAGAGCAAAAGTCTAAAGACAAGGTAAAAAGCAGGCACGGCGCCAAGGAGAGAGGCTCGAAGAAAACTCACCACCGTGATGAAAACACAGGACGCAACCACCGAGGGAAAGGCGTGAGAGGAAAAGAAAGAGAGGGGAATTGTCGGCGAAGATCGAAAGCGCTCGAGAGCAGAGTCGTAGCGGGGAGACAATCGACCACAAAAAAGAAAAAAGCAGGAAACCAAACAAGAAACAAACAGGGAAAAATCGCTGAATTAAGACACGCAGGGGAAACGGAAACAGAAGGGGGAGGAGGGAAGCCCAACAATTAGAAGAAAAAGCGCGCCGCCGCTAATCGAGAACCAGACTAGAGAGAAGCGAGCCTTCTCTAGGGGAGAAAACGTAGCGGGCGTGAAAAGAGCGGAGGAGGGACAGAAAAAAGCAAGGCAAAGAGTACTTGACACATAAAACACCATCGTCTTCGAAAAACGCAAAAGAGAGCAGAACGCGCCAGCGACGGGAGGAGAATGCAACTAAAGGGCAGGACAAGGTATGCAAGAGCAGACAAGAGACGAACAAAGAAAAGGAAATGAAAGAGGAAGGTCCAATAAAATGCAAGAAAGGTGAACCACTCCCTTTTCAGGAGCTGAGATCAAGCAAAGGTGACGTAAAGCGATGCGAATGACGATCCAAGATACCTCAGGAAGAAGAAGAGGGGAGGCGCCGATCAGTAAAAAAATCGGGGTACTGGTCTAAGAAATCAGGCACCAACTGTGAGGCGAAAAGGGGAGGCGCAACACAGAGAGAGGACGGTAACGCGTGGGGCTTAGGGCTTACCCTGAAAGAAAGTTCAGGCAAAAGAGAGCGCAGGGGGGAGAATAACAATATCCTCAACCACGAGAGAAAAGAGCGCGAGCAGAAAGAAACTATCGGGAAGGAGAAAAAGTCGAGTTAAACCAGGGAGCAGATAAATGAAACCAATAACCTCGCGTGACAAAAGAAGAACAAAACCCCGAGGAAGAAACAAGTGAGGACTAGGGATCCACCAGTCAACAGAAAAAAAGAGAACACCCGATAAAAAAGGAGAAGAAACGAAAATACAGCTGACACACAGAGGAAGAAATGTACTATCCGGTACAAGAGAATCGCACCGAGCAACACGACAAAAGGGGAAAAGAATCATCGCAGAAAAACAGAGGACTTCAACAGGAATGATCTGAAGGAAGAGGGGTTCCTGCATGGGAAGAACGATCCGAGCGAGACGAAGAAGCGCGGTGTAAAGAGAGACATCGGGGGAGGAAGGCGAGGCAGGACGAGAGGTCCGGCGAGAGGAACGAGTATCGGGCATACAGAGCGAGAAAGGCTCACCATCTTTGGAAAGCAGCCAGCAAAGAAAGACAATGCTGAACAACAAAAACAGCGCAAAATCACACGACTAAAAGGTAAGGAACTCCGCGGGATTCACAAGGGAAAGGTTCGAAGCCTGTGGGAAAAGAGGCTCAGGGGTAGGCGAAATCGTCCGGGTTGGGACGCAGACAAAAAAACCTACAAAGGCTAAGAGTAGAAAAAGAGAGCAACGGGGTCAGCGAAAAAACGAACCGCTTGCAGAAAGGAAAGCGCCATAAGGCCCGCAACGAGATGACTAGAGACGATCGAAAGGAAAAAAAAACCGCCCAAGCGAAAGATTCCTCCGAAAAAAAAAAGCAGGATCTTAAAAACAGAATAGGGGGGGAGCGGCGAGCCAATAAAGGCATACACGACCTGTCCGAAAGACGAAGCCCGATCGTAAGTAAAGTCATACGAAGGGCGCGAGGGATGTGGGGGTGATGAAAGAATGCGAGATGCGAAAAAATCAATCAAGGTGTGAAAGAAGAGCAACTACCCAGACGCACGATCAAGCCTAGGATCGCCCCAGGCAATGATAGATAAAAGGGGGATGCAACAAAAAAGCACTGACGGGAATGCGGAAGCAGAGAGCGACCGAAAAAAAAAAAATGCGAAAGGGGTTGAACGCTATAAGAGGAGAAATCGAAGTGGGTGAGATAGGACTAACATAGCGGAGAAAAGGAGAAAGCAAAAAAGGACACAGTCAATAAAGAACGAGGGCTGGGAGCACCAGAGTAGGGGAAAAAGGAGAAACCGCCTCGTCTGATTTGGAGGCTCTCCACGAAAGACCGAAGGGAGAAAAGAAACAAGGTGAACGATGGAAACAAATGAGGGGAACGCATTAGGAGTGGCGAGTATCATACGAGGGCAGGCTGGTTAACAAGAAACCTAGCTGTCGGAGGTAACATGAGCACACAGGGAGGGAAAGGAGCTCCATCCGAGACCAAGTGTGAGGCGTGATGAAAAGAGGGCGGGAAGCACACGGTAGAGTTTTGGCGGCGGGCCGCTTGGTGGAGAGCATCATGCTTTTCCGAGGGGGAGGCCAAACGGGCGAGAAGGTTAGAGAGGGGGGTCGCGACTACGCTAGAATGGGGGGTCTGGCGGCTCCTTTCCTAAAGTGAAGGGACGGGGTTCGTTCGCACGGAGGGGGAGATGGGGGAATAAGCAAAAAAAGTTCTCAGAATGGGGTAAAAGGGCTGGAAAAAAAGGGGAAGTAGTGAAAAATGGGGGAAAGAAAGATTAAATAAAAGGAA
>Ga0179593_1313821_pt1 | contig 10376 bp, 10 predicted proteins | sample CZODoug2_1_08_16_FD_185931 | JGI IMG/M metagenome (GOLD analysis project Ga0179593, IMG submission 185931) | Vadose zone soil fungal communities from Angelo Coast Range Reserve, California, USA - CZODoug2_1_08_16fungal (PacBio error correction) | ecosystem: Environmental > Terrestrial > Soil >...
TCCGGGGCAACGACAGCAGCATACCGGCCTCTTACGCGATCTTCCTAGAAAGGTGTAGGGGAGGGGTAACACTCAACTAGATCAATTTCAACCCGGGCCTCTCCTTTCAAGCAGTCGCTCTATACAAACCTGAGGGAGGAAATGAGGATGCTTCTCACGATAGGACTACTGGAGTACCCGGGAAAGCATCCCACACCAGAAATGGAAAAACTCAAACCTCTCAATTCTAATACTAACAGATCATCAGCGAGAATAAATGACCAGCGCTGGATCAAACCAAGTCTAAAAAAGGACGGACAGGAAAAATTAAAGCAAAGGAATTATGAATACGGGACAAGGGTGTGGAGTGGGGGGGGGGGGCCAGCACAGGAGAGGTATAAGCTCAGAATTTTAAAGGACGAAACTAAACGGGCTTATGTAAATCCGACATATCCTACGATACCAGACGGTCAAGAGAAAGGAAATCAACACGCAAAAACTAGAAAGTTTCCAAGGACTCAAACAAAGGCTACGAACTTGGTAAGCCAAATAGTATCAAGACAGAAGGTAAAAACGCCACCACTAAACGCTTCACATTGAGATCTCTGTATTGCAAAATCTAGCGAGAAGTCAAGCCGGGGTCTTACCTCCCTGTGGCACAACCCTAAACCGGAGATCACAGGAAGCCCTCGAGCGGGAAGAGAAAAGGATCGATAGTGAAGGTAGAGGAGAAGTACTCGTAACGCTCGCCAGGAGGATCCCTGGGGGGAATAGGACCTCAAGTAAGTATTGTTCCGGTGAGAAATTTTTCCTTTTTGGGGAGGGGGGGAGGTCCTACGAAGAGGGGTGAGAGTGACAAAGAGACGAGAATTGAAAAAAGGCCGGTTTGGGGGTTTAAACAAACAAATCCCAAAAAGTAGACGCTGTTCGGGGGCGGACAGACAGTTGAAAGGGGGGCAGGACTCAAGGAGTGCAAGTGGGCAGGGTGGCAGGAGTAGGCATTAGTAACGTGGATGCGCGCACGAAGAAAGCCCAGTAGAGTCCAAAATGAGGACGGAAGGAACTATGGATCCTCTAAACATCTAACATTGACTATTCGTGTAATCCGCGATAATGGAAGAGTAGTTACGAGAGAGTGACAAACGGGACTCAGGGGGTTCGGTCGTCGAGACTGATTCTCACTATTGGAATGGAGAGTGTGTATCTGGGAACTCAAAACGAAAGGATCGTATTTCCCTCTCTCCTGGGGGGTTCATTTCGTGGGAGTTGAGGGGATTGAAGAGATGAGGGAGCAGACCGTGGTCTCGTCACCGCGTAACTTTAAGGCTTGACATCTATCTTCCGGAGACTGGGGGGCCGTTTTCTGGGCCTAGGAAAACCGAAAGTTGAAAGGGGATCTGTAACGCCATTGCCGTAATTTTTGGGGCATGGAGGCGAGGTGGGTGAGTTTGGGGAGTGACGCCTGATCCGACGAAAAAATCTACAAAGGATAAAGTCTACACATAACCAAGAGGAACGGATATGGGTGGAAGCCCCTCGCGGTAAGCCCATTGGTTGTGGGAATTAGGGGAAGAAATGGAGATATTGGATCTGAAGACGATAAGACAGGCCGAAGGCGGAGCTGCGTCGTCGTGGGATGTCCGTGGGCGGACAAATACGCGCGGTGCGAAGGGCGCGGGCGTTCAGGGAAAAACATACTTAGGTAGTAAGCAAAAAAGAGGTGCTAATTGGGAGTCTGAAGCGCCGAACTGGATGTCTGTGAGAGCACTGGGTGGAAATTCATCTATGGACAGGGAAATCACCGTATCCTCAGAAAATTCGGAAAAAGTATGCAAAATGGATCTACACTGCTATTCGGGGAATCAAACGGGTAGCGTTATACAAAACGCCGGAGGTTTAGTGATGTGCAGAGAAAAAAAAGAGAGTCTGTCTCCTCGTGTCCATCCTTAAAAGGGAGGGAGCATGTTGCGAAAAAGATCAGTCAGGAAGAAGTGCCAATTGTACGACAAGAAAAATCTTCTCCCATCGGCCCCAACGAGGAGGTGACCATCTCCTGACACGCTGAGGGAGCGCTGACCAAGGTTAGCCCGCGAAGAAAAGACGAGGTGAGCCTTAAGAAAGGCCGGGCGGAAAACAAGCAACGAAATAGAAATGGGTAGAGTCGGGGATGGAGTACTGCTGGTCTGTACGGGGTTTATGAAAGCGTAAGGAAAATAAGTCTGTAGTTCAACTCTGATTAAATGCTGGGCTTGGTAAGGTAAGGATGGCCGCTTGGGGGGTGAGGATGAGGGGAGACAAAGTATTAGGATGACTTAGAAAGGGAACAGTCTCGAAGCAAAGAGCCAGACCGCGGAGACATCATCACAAAAAACCAACAAAAACACGATTAGGAAAGGAAGAGAGAGCTGGATTGCAGCAGGCAATGGAAAGAGGGGTATGAGACAGGTCTTTATACAGGAAGAACGAAAGACTAGCTGCTCAACGAATCGCAAAAGGCCAAAAGTAGACAGAGACGTCATCGGGAAGATGACCTCAAGGAAGTGAATTTCAGGATATGACTCAACAACAATAGGGGCAAAAAATCGCCCAGTGCAAAACGGGAAATTGGAGGTGGGAAAAGACACTGCAGTACGAAAGCGGGGGAAAATTCGAGAGGAGTGCCTCAAATTTCGCCGGCCTAGCCGCTAAGTAGAAACGGAACAAGCCGCGGGGGGGGAGGTTCAAACAGGGTAAGATTAATAGAAATTCGTAGCTTCGACGCAGAAAATCCTAAATTCCAAATCAGGAGGGAAGAGGGAAGGAAAGCAATAGAAGCTCGTGAATCAACGGGGACTCAAATTTTGCAAGAAAAAATTCGTAGGATCGGGGAGTCACTGAAAAAGGTTAGCCGAAAAACCAGCCTGTACTTTGAAGTTCTGTACGGGAAAGCGAATCCAGGGAGACGGGTATCCTATATTATGAATCAAGCCCCGGGGTCAGAAGTAAATCGGAAAGAGGGGGAACCGGGAAAAGTAAGGTGGCTTATGCATTAAAAAAACCTACAGGCCAGTAGGTCCGCACATAAGTAAGACGAAGCTCAGGAACAGTTCTACGCTTAGGCTTCGTTATCTATCACGAGTAAAAAGAAGAATGAAGGGGGCAAAAAATAAAAAATTAGGGGGCGTAGGCAAGGGTGGCTAGAACCAAAACTCTATGGGTTCGGGAAAGGGATGGAAGGAATAGGCGGAGAATGACGCCGTGGACATCTCACGCCCAGCCCAGAAAAAGTAACAAAACAAAAGTAAAACTTGGGCGTCGATTACTGGGACTCGGACAATGGCGGTGGGCTAGACAAAAAAGACATAGAGTATGAGGAGGGACAAGGAACCTCTGCGATCGGAGCTGAATGAAAAGTTGAAAGACATCGAGGCAGCATAAGCAAAGATGAGAAAGAAAAAAGAGAAGGATCGAGAGAATGTCGTTTGGGGCTGGGAAAACACTAAAAGCATCGGCTTACGCTGGCCGAGAAAGACTAGGGAGAAGAGATTAATGTGCAGTATTCACCGGGCTATTCACGAGCTGCGGGGGAGGTCGTAACATGTGCAACGGGGGGGGGGTCGAGAAAACTAGAGCGACACTGGAAGTTGAAAACGGATAGGACAGAACGCATCAAAGGTATCAAGCCAGGGTCAGTAAAAGTACGAGCACCGGCAAGAACATCAGGAATGTACATCAAACGGTCGGACTAAGGCGTCAGATAAGGGTGTGAGTGGGAACTGGTCTGAGCTTCATCGACTAAGCACCAGCGGCAACACTCAACAGCCACCCTAGAAAGGCTTTCAAGGTAAACGGTTATGCCGATCACCAGTGAGAGTGGAGTAGAGAAGGCATATGCTGCTTCCCGTCCGGAGAGATCTATTCAGTCAAGAGGATATCGATCGTGCTGAGAGAACCTTGTTTTGGTGCAAAACCGAGCCGAAACACTGACGCTGAATCTACATATAGTGGTGACCTCACAGCTGGGCGTCCGACCAAAATGGAGGGGTGTCGGATTATCGTTGGGGGATTTGTAGTGGGAAGCATCCGGCAGTCGATCACTGAGTTCGCCTGGGGATGTCGGGGACCATTCGGAAGCCCTTGGCAAAAAACGCTAAGTTGGCTTTCGTTGGGGGACATTGAAGGGTTTATGAACAAGGGGCCAGCTCCGGCCCCGTTCCGGCAGGAGTCCGGAACCTTCAAATACTGATTGAGAAAGAGGCGTTGCTGGGAACCGCTTGGTGAAAGTCTAACACTCAAGTCGGACTTCGTCGAAGGGGATGCATCGTTGGGAAAAATCCACAGATCGGATTGGAGACGACGGGAGAGTGTCCGAAGCAACAATTGGAAAGTTCTATGAGGTGTTAAGTCGGCAAGAGTCCATTGGGAACCAGGTGGTCCCTGGAAGTGCAGGCAGCTATAAAGAAATCACGAATCCATAAGGGGGGGGCTAGGTGAAAAAAAGCAGGGGTTAGAAAATTTATGGCCCTTTCGAAGATTTGAAAAAGAATCGAAGACAACTTGAAAGGGCGCCCTCACAGCATCGGCGGTCTTCATGTTCAAATAAACTGGGGAAACTGAAAATAGGGGGACCACAGTAGGACTAATGGCCAAATCGAAATCCGCGTAGGACGCATCGGAGTTAAGTTTGAAAAAAAACGGTGCAAGTAAAAGTCTGAAACCGCACGAGGGGGGTCCGAGGCTTGCGGCCCCGAGCTCGGCGGAGAGGAGAAGTCTTGGGACGAGTGATGGTTAAAAGGGGGTCGAAAAGAAAACATTTCATATTATACACACACCCACTGGAAGGGTGCGGGAATCAGTCCGAAGTATAGGCGGGCGCGAGATGGCGGGACATTTAACGAAGAGACCTTCTTCAAGGCGCGGAATTGTGTAAAAAGTCCAGGGAAGTACCGGGCCAAAAAGTTATGGGGCAAATGAGAAAAGGAGCCGCCATAACGATAAAGCCACCAGGGGGACATCTGAACCTCGGAGGAACACTGATGGATAAGGGATGGGGCTGGCTTGGGAAGCGGGGAGTCGGAGATGACGCACCGGCAACTCCTATATCTCCGAAGGAAAGACGTCAAAGGGGAGAATCTGAGTCTCAGTCAAGTGGTAACGAGTCGCAACCAGTTCCGCCCAATAGGGCTTTTTTAAGGGGGGCCGTAGGGAGGGGAAAAAACAGAGAGGAGAAGGGCTTATGAGGAAGCAGTCCTTAAACTCTCAACAAGCGGGCCCGAGCTGAACACTGCGGGAGAGAAAGTCCCAAACGAGAAGTGCACAAAAGGGAAAGGAGAGGGTCGAGGACCAGTTACACCCTGCCAATCATTAAAACATTGGGGTTAATATAACGTGACGAGAAAGATGCCGACCAATAGCCATAAAGGGGGGGGGGTGACGAAAAAAGTAACTGAGGCGAATTGAAGGGTCGGGAAACCGATAAACCAGCTGCACGCCGGGGAGGAGAGGCACGGTGCCGCCTAATTTCGATAGACGAGTGGGAAAAGGGGGTAGAGGAGGAACGAATTGAATCCTCAGAAAAAAAAAAGAAAAACTAGTAGTGAGGAGATGCAAAAAGGACTGGCACGAGGATCAACTTTGTCATCGAAGAATTCAGGCGTCGGCCATAGAAGAAGGGCGCTCCGAATCTCGGCGGGTTGACTGCGTAGGGAGAGAGAGAAGAAATATCGTGGCTGAAAGACCGTCTCTAAAGGTCACAGGCACTTCTCGATGGGCTCGAGACTTCAGGCAGGAAAGTGAGCGCCCAAAAAAGCACTACAGAAGGGCCATAGGGAGAGGACAGGTGGCTCAGGGAAAAAGGTCAACTATCAGGGAGGCACTTGACGGGCTCAACGAAGTTGAAGATCTAGGACTGTCGTTGTCTAAAAAAATCAACTTAAGAAAAATGACAGACTCTTTTTACCGCCTACGCAAGGTAAAAAAAGCCCATACGGGGGGGGGAGGACGTCAATCAAAAATTAGGATGGCGACTCCCGATAAATACAATCAGACAGGATGAAGGCGATTGACGAGCGGGGGAGTGACCAGACGAGAAACACACTTCAGTTAGAGATCGAAAAACGCCGTCAAGATCGTGCAAGGTCCACGCAGAAGGGCGCACACTCTGGAATTTGGGCTGGGTGGGGGCTCGTCACATGGGCTGTGAGAGATGGGACAACGGCGGAAGGACTTTCACTCAGGGAAGGTGACAACAATGAAGACGAAAAAGGGGGGAAAAGCATCTGTCGCCGAGCAGGGGTTAAACCTAGACTAAAGCCCGAAGGATCAAGAACGTTTCCAAACATGATGGAAGGGAACAAAAGCGTTCCATTCAAAGTAAAATGAAAGTGCAGGACAGCAATTTTCAAAAGAGTAGCAAAGAAAAAAGATAGAAGATCTACTAGAAGATATCAGAGTAAGCCAGAAAAACAGAAAATGGGCTCTCTAAAAAGCAATCCTAAGACCAGGGAGGCAAGTAGTAGATTAAAAAACCTATTCTTCTATAGGCGTATGAGGGCCTTCGAGACTTGGGAAAATCTGACTCTTTTAAAAAAAAAATAGACCAGGAAAAGGGTTCAATCGCGTCTATTGCAAAACAAACGTGGTTCTGCGAAGGCCTCATAAACTCTCCTTTGAAGAAACGGAAGAGAAGAAAAGCTCTTGCTAGTCCCTAAAAAAAACGTATGGTCGGTGATTAATTGCCTCGCCCTTAACAGGAACTGTGAAAAGAAAACCGTGGAAAGCGAGACACCATGGGACCTAACAAAACTCGAGGAGATATGGAACGTTCCATATAGATCTGAAAGAGAGGACATAAAGCTCTGGAAAGAAAAGAGATAAATTAGAATTCTGACAAGCCGATCAACCTCCTCAATGTGTAATTATTGATAATTATGCAAATGATTCGAAAGAAGTGAGAGTTGGAATAAATAAGATAGGATTGGGTGATCCTAAAGGGAACATGGGGAACGTATTCAGATGGAAAATCCCTACTGACTCAATAACAGTACATTTATCAAAGACTAAAGCAAAAGAAAGTGGAAAAAAATTGAATAAGAAAATTACCACACTTGGTACGATCGAACAACTAACATGACTACCTCCTTTGAGAAAGAACAGCAAAGATAACAACACCCCAACCGAGAACTCACCAAAGAAGCTGTAAACCTGTCGAATCTCGGTGATTGTACACCAGGGGAGATAGAAAGGAAACAGTTGGGTCGAGAGATCGCTGTGTAAACAAAAGATCAACTGGAGAAATCCTGTCCCCTGCGAGAGACAAGGCGAGATGCGAAGGATAATAGAGAAGCGCGAAGCATAGAAACTATGCATCACCGCCCGCAAGAGAAAACAGTGGTCAACTGCTATGTCGGGGGGGAAGGGGAGGGAAGACTATTGGTACGAAAGTCTTTTGTACCAAGGGTAGTAGAATCAAATAACTGAGAGAAAAGGAACTCAGGGGAAGTTACACCTACCAGGATGTTATAAGGTTCAGAGGTATGGGGAAGTGCAGGAAGTGGAGACATTTGGAGGGGGTGCTAGGCAGTCAAAAATTCTAATCAGGTCAGTGATGTCGTTAAGCGGAGGATGGTGGAAAAACGTAGACAGGTGGAGTCCATGGTGAAACGTGAAGGCCAGAGAGTCTTGGGGTACTCAGGGAGGGACGAGAAGGGGTGCCGCGAAGATGTGAGAAGTAGTAGGCCCAGGGGAAGCTCTCAGTGGGAGTTAGATTCCGTCGTCAACACGATTCTATAAATGGGGAAGGGGGAGGCAACAAAACAAGCATCGCGAATGCCTCGAAACGTTGAGGGAGCAGGAAGTTTGCTGTGAACGAGAGTGCGGAGAGAAATTGGTCTCTGAGCTAAGCTCGGGTGAATCATCAAATCAGCCTCGCTGAAAAAAGGGGACAAGTCCAAGATAAAGGGAAAGTTTGGCAAAGTAGGAGAAGCAAAAGGGTTCCGAATTGTACATGGGGGAGATGGGTGGGGCCTTAGACCGAGGTATAAAAATGACGCAAAAATCAGGACACGAAACGGATCCCTAACCTTAGGGACAAGAACCATAGGCCGTATATGGGTGACAGCCGGAACACTACCCGGGGGGATGTGTGGGGGCCCAAAAGTCATGCGCGGGTATCGGTTTGTGATCAGACTCAAAACGGACGCCTAGCAGGAGGACTCAGAGCTGGGAGTAGAGTCCTGGGGGTGCGGGAAAACTCCTTTATCTTCTAGGAAAACCAAAGGAAACCATCGTTTCACTGTAGAGGGAACGAGAGGATGCGAATTTAGGTGGGAAAGGTCGTTCAGAGAAAAAAAGTCTCCGAGTTTACGGAGAAAATAGTAAAGGAGAGCAAAAAATAAAACGCCGATCATGCATATCAAAGAAACGCTGAAGGGGGAGGTTGAACAATGAAGATGTACAAGGAAAGATAGATAAGAAAGGTGTACGGTAGAAAGGAATACGATTCGTTTTCAATAAAATTGCTTTAGGAGGGTCCTCACGCTTTACAAGGAGACGTGCAAGGGGGTAGGACGCAGGAGAAGAGTCAGTCATTCGCAATAAGTATCGGAAAAAACGACAACAAAACCACCACGATAAAGGACCCGCCTGATTCTTAGGAGATGGGAAGCGCTCATAAAAAGGAGTAAGAACTTGGTTCACAAATTTCTAGAAAAGTCCTGAGGAACCAAAGATACAGGTGAAAAGTGAAAAGGTTGCGAGTTGTCTGCACATCAAGAGGGGGGAGGTCTTGTGAGGGAAAAGGATTACCGGAAAGACGGGCTTGATGGTCAGGAGGGTCAGGGGAATTGCGGGAGAAGGTACTAGGAAGTGCGTGTGCATATCTTGAAGGCAAGGAGCTGTATAGAGAAAACAACCTTTAGCTGGAACAAAATCTCAGAAACCGCAGAAAAGCATAGCTACTAAAAAACAAAGTAGGAAAATGAATACTGCGAAGTAAAAGGGTAGAGGAAAGGTAAAAAAATAGGGCTGTCTCGCAATGATCAAATCGAAAAGATAGGGGCAAACACCGACCAGAGATCGACGAAAATCCATAAATCCATAAAGATGATGAAGGAAGAGCATTCTAAATAAAGACACAAGAAGGAGTGGTCATAAACAAGTACGAAACGTTCCATGCACTTTTATCTTGATGGTACGTAAAGGGAAGGTCCGAGAAAGGAGTTAAAGTGGGGGAGTGACCACTTGACTCCGGAACTCAATACGCTCAGGGAAAAAAGAAAAAGGGTGTTGGGGGAGGGCTAAGAGGGGGGTACGGGTAGCACATGCAGAATTCTGACGAACCTCGAATGGGCACCCTCAAGGAGGGAAGAAGAAAAAAGAACGGGTGGTCACGACAAGAACGTTGATGCCGTAGAAAGCTTAGAGTCGGGAAAGTACAATCTGTCCATTTGGTCACCGGAAAAAACTCAAGGACGGGGGGTGAAGATGCCAGGATTAAGTAGATAAGAAAAGGGCCAATTTCGAAGGTTCACGGAGTTGTCCGTGCACCTAGAAAGCAACGCAAAAGGAAACGCAAAAAGGAATCGAACCCTGACCGGGCAACTCGGGGAGAGTATTAGCTAGCCGGCCGGGGGGTGTGGTCACCAAATGAAAAAGAGCGAAGAAAGAGATCGCAGGTGGAAAGAACTAGGATGAGGCACTATTGAGGGCCTCTGGGGCAAGATACTATGGAAAGCAACCATGGGGGAATTATCCTAGGGTGATAAACACCCATAAGCCAGTGATGGTGAGAGTGAAGAAGGTACAAGGGAGACGTGCGGATACGACGACCCTCTTGGATCCCGAAGAGAAACCCAGATCTCACCCGCGCCAAGAAAGAAACATGAAACCGGTTGCTGTCATAAAGACTATCCAGGTAAAACGTTAAGGCAAGGACAGGAAACGGCGAAAAAGCGGTAGAGCGAGAAGGAAACTAGAAAAGGCTAGCTAAGAGAAAATTTGATATCAACACCAGCGGTATCAAGCAAGGGGAAAAGCCTCAACAAAAAAGAAGGGGCAAGAATGGGCGTTTGGAGGGAAGAAACAGAAAGACACTCTCGTCCATCGGTGAACTGAACGAGAGGAGCAACGCGCCTGAAAGGATTACGTGTACACAGGGGGTGTTTGGGGGGTGGGGTTTGGGGGTGTGTTGGGGGGGGTGTTTGGTGGGGGGATTACTCCGGAGGGATTCACGCGAAACGCGGGCATGCTTCGGGGGGAGGGAGGTCAAAAAGGTGGAATGGAGAAACTTTGGGCCAGTAGTTTGTGCGCAAACTCCGTCGCGAAAAACAAAGTGCAGTTTGGGGGGCGGGAGTCTGGGGCCGGCGGATTCCGTAGCGGACAATCCATGGAATACTCATGAACTGAATACACGCCTTAAT
>Ga0179593_1360100_pt1 | contig 10376 bp, 13 predicted proteins | sample CZODoug2_1_08_16_FD_185931 | JGI IMG/M metagenome (GOLD analysis project Ga0179593, IMG submission 185931) | Vadose zone soil fungal communities from Angelo Coast Range Reserve, California, USA - CZODoug2_1_08_16fungal (PacBio error correction) | ecosystem: Environmental > Terrestrial > Soil >...
GCGTTGAGCAAGCAATGTTAAAAAAGAGAAGACCAAGTTCCGGGATGATGAAAGAACGTGGCACCGTGTGCCTTTCAGGGAGGCGATCGTTTAAACTCGAGCTGAAGAGGGGGGTACCCACAACTATGGTAAATGGAGGAAAAGAGCATTAAGTCAGTGAGCCCAAAGTAAAAACGTTCAGGGGTTCGGTGCCGGGAGAGTGTAGAAGGGCGAACGAACGGAAAGGGTCTCTTAAAAGGTCGAAAAAACAGGGAGAGGGTGGTCTCAGGGGACAAAGAAACCGAGTACACCTGGCACGATTTTGAGCCGAATGACCCAGATACGCATTCCATCCGAAGTATTGGAACACCGTGAGGAAAAAGAAAGGAAAGCTTGGGGCAGACTTTCGTAACGTCATTAAATGGCAGTCCTTTCTATTTTCAGGAGGGATCAAAGTAAAACGGCTAGAGGTTTCCCCAGTCTGAGTGACGATTCTCAGGGATGAAATATGACGGAAAGCTTACTCGTAAAGGGGGAGAGGGAACTCAAAAAAAAAGAAGTTGAGTTAGTCAATCAAAGTGAATTCCTAGAAATACAACGAACTTAGGACTGGTGGGACCAAGGGAAGCAGTGGAGAATATGAATACTTCGAAAGGAAGAGGGGATTTACCAAAATGAAATAAAGCATCTTTGGGTCTTCAGGCATCCACAAAAGGTAAAGATGTTCTTTCTTTCAGAAAAGATAGGTAGATTCATGGGAGAAAAATAAAAGGCTTCATCAAAAGCGGTATTTGCACGGAAAATGTCCAGGCCTATTGTTCGTACTCCATTGAAGTCTCATGAAGAAAAAAAGATATCTACTTTCCAGCCGCCGCGAAAAAAGTGAGGGAAGACCACGGGAGGAGAACCCAAACGATCTCCATTTAAACCTGCAAAGAGCCTACTGAACTAAAAAAGTTAACCCGACAGAGGCGATCTAAGCTTGCGCCTAAAGTACTTTAGGGGAAAAATTCCTGGAAAGCTCCATTACTAAGAGGACCGGAAAAGCAATATAACACAAGGGGGCACGAAGAGGAGACAGTCACAAATAAGAAAGACTATACCAGAAACTGGGTGATTCAGAAAAAAAATTTTTTACGACTTAACATGTGACCAATAAAAAGAGAAGTTAGGGGTATGAGAGAAGAAAAGGAGCTCGTAGAAAGTCGGAAGAAATTTCCGCACACACAAAATACAGTTGACCCTCCCTTATCTATAAAAGTGTTTCCTAAGAGAGAAGGAGAGCAGACGGGGATATACGCATCTGCGACCAGGTCTGCTTCTTACTGTATCCAGAAGTAAGGGGAGGCGAAGAGCAACACAGGAAGAATACCTACTCTCTTTGGGAGGGAATGGGAAAGAATGATTGTTCGACAGGCCTTAATCAACTTAAGTACTACGGGGTGACGCCGGATATGCATAGGAAACATCTCTCATAATTGTAGGGAGTTCGGGGAGTGGAAGGAGTTGTTGGAGAGGGCTTCCCCGAGGCAGAGTTGTACTTCAATCCACATCTCAGGAAACGCTTGATAAGGTGAAAAGATCCTCAATTTCAAAAAGAGGAGGGACAACCAAAGAAAACAGCTTGCAAAGAGGGAAAAGGGCTGGAACTGAAAAAGCACTCCTTCAGAATGTCATGCGCAGAAGGGAGCCGCGCGGAAGAAGAATGAAATGAGTGTTCGATGTCATTCGAAAAGAGGGGGGGGGGGGGGGGTGAAGGAGGGTTTGTTAGGTAAGGGAGGGAAGGAGATAAGGGGAAACAGCATAGTCTTATCGGTGAGGCAGTCAACTCTTGATGGGAAGTTTTAGAAACACAGGGGTTGTGGGGGGGAATGGATAGGAAGGAAAGTTGAAGCTCTATGCCACGGAGGAGAAGTCTCGATCACCAGCAGAAAAGGGCGGCGGATGATTGGCCTGAGGCTGTGTGGTCGGGAGAAGAAAGGGTCTGCCTTTCAGAAAATTAGATGAGAAGAAACACCAACAAACGGAGGGAAGGGGAAAAAAAGAAAAAGAATAGGGGGGGAGACTAACAGGAAGGTCTACCCTGATACCTAAATCCTTATCTCAAGCCGATGCTTTTCTCGGAGGGCGATAGTACCACGAAAATAAGACTCAAATGAGAAAAATGAAGGCTGAGGAAGAGTAAAAAGTTTTGAGAAAGGTGATGTTACACTCTTGGAAAGGTAACAGATACCTCCATGGTGAATTAAGTCTCTCAGTACCTGTAAGGAAGTGGACTACAAAAAAAAAAACACAAAAAAAAAAAACCAAACAAATAAATGAAAAGAACCTGGAATCATACATACCTCCTTGAGACCACACCCCAATACATTCTCAAAAAGGGACAAGGTAGGTCCTTACTAGGTAGGAGATGACATCTATTTTAATGAGAGATTTGCCATTTCGACGACGAGGTGGAGTTGGGGGCTGTTCTATTGTTGAGGGAGGAATTTCTTATCAGGTCGTTTTCCTTCTTGAGGAGAAGGGAAGGGAAAAGAGGAAGCTTTCAAGGAGGAAACCAAACATCCCCATCCAGGAGGAAAAGACACTTCTTGACTAAGGTCACGAAGATAAGGACCATCTTCCGGAGTTCTAACCAGGAGACCTAAGCTGGTAATAGGGGACATAACATCCAAGAGTAGTAGAAAAGAAAGCGAGGGTAGGAAGTTAGAGAGCCGCGCTCCGCAACTTCTGGGCTTTATTACAGAAGTCCGACTCTAAATGGGCTTTACAGGAGCAGGTCCTCGTAGAAAGGGAGAAGTCTTCTCGGAAAAAGGGTAGGATCTGCAAATGTTAATGTGGGTTTTGGAAAGTAGGAGGATAAACCTGGCCGAAAAGAGCGGACGAGCTGCGAGCTCACCGAGCTTTTTAGGGGTAGTGTTACAGTGGAAGTCAAAGATCTTCTACCAGGGGAGTAGAAAGGAGGTCTTGTAACGTATCTGATGAGTGTGATTGCAAGTAACGTGAACCATGGAGATCCGGTGACGTTGGCTGTGCGGCGCCCTTTCCTGCTTCCATTAATGGTGTGTAACTAAAAAAAAATCTCATTAAAGGGGGGGGGGAATTAATGCCCATCTCGGAAGAGGTCTGAATGGTTCAGTAATCTTCATTTTAGGGGAAACTTGTGTTGGTTCACTACTAAGGGGCGGACCAGAGTGTAATTGTCGTACCTTAGCTATGGGTTAACCACCCCCCACCCCCAAAAGGGGGTGGAGGGATGAATCTTCGTCAAAATTTGCTCTCCATATCTTGAGAAAATTGACAAGGTGGAACCTAGGAGGAGGGGGATGAGAAGTTAAGAAAAGGCATCTGACATTCCAGTGGAAGTCAAGACCGCAGAGGAAATGTGTACACGTATCGGAGAAGAAAAAAGCAGGGGGAGGGTTTCAATCTGGGGCAATCGGGCCGAAAACAGAAGCAGAGTATATTGTCCGCCTCGCCAAGTCTGAGCGGTCTATTACCACCGAAAGTTCTGTGAATTTTCTTAGTCATCTTCTGCGGCCAAGCTCAAAACCTTTAGAGGGGCTTAGGAACCGGAAAGCTGGAGGGAATAATCCCTTTTATCTGTAGGACACATGAAAGTGGCAGACATCATCCTATTCCTGCTCAGGGGACATCCATAGAAACGCGTGGAAAGGGAAAACTTATCATCAAAGAATCGACACGGGACCAGTTCTAAAGAAATGTGCTTTGGATCCGCCGTCTCCAAATGGAAGTACATGTTGGATAAAAGGTGTTTGACAAGAAGAAGGGCAGGAATGGAGGTGAGGGAAGGGAGAAAAAAAAACCGAGGAGTTGGACTGGTAAGAGGGGGAAAAAGGATTTTGAGAACTTGACAGGGAGGACGGGAAGTCGAAACAGTCTTAAGCAAGGGGTACGCTCAGTAAGTCAGTACGAACGTCCAAAACCGAAGGTTTTAATTTGGAGCCTAATGGAAAAAAAAAGAGGAGTGGGTCGTCAAGAGAGGAAAAAGAGGTTTTTGGCGTGTCCGATTCCATTATAGGAAAACGACGATATCAGGAAAAGGGCCAGGGTGAATTTCAGGGAGAGGAGGCGTGTCTGATGTTGTGAAACGGAGGTGAATCACAAGGTATAGACAAAGGGAATTTATTAAAAGATATATCCTTTCTAGGAACAGTCAACTTGGACCTTGGAAGTGAATGAGTGGGGCGAAGGAACCAGGTTGCTTGTCTGTATCTGTGGGCCCTCTACTAAGTCAGAGTACCCCCATGGGAAATGGGACTGTTGAGGGGAGGGAACCTCTTTTGAAAGATAAATTAAAAAAATTTCTGTCTATGGGGAGGATGGGACAGAATAGAGGGACGCTCGCGTCCGGCCGAAACTTTGCGTGTAAAATTCCCTGAAATCTTAAAAAAAAAATTTCCAAAATAATTCGGGGCGCACTACTTAACAAGGACTTCGAAAGTCCATACGAAACATGAGGTACACAGAAGGAGCAAGACGGAACGTTCTATTCAGTACCACACAGGCGGCAAATCATTTAAATGACCGTGCCGTGGGCGCGGTTAGGGACATATGCACCCCTCGGATTATGTTTCATGGAAAGGTCCTATTCTTAGAGGAAAAGATGTTAGAAAGGGGCATGACTTCCAGCAGTAAGAGAATTACGTATGAACAACTACGTTAAGGGTAAGGAATCGAGCATTTTATCAAGCAGAAAAGAAAATCGACTGCCGGAGAGGGGGGTCAAATCTAAGCCGCATTTGCTATATTAAGACGCTAATGTAATTCCTGGAGGCAATAAAGGACGCACACTTACGTTTTCTTCCGTCTAGAAGAACCTGGACGTTGCGGGCTGGATAACAAAGAATTAGGAGTTCAGGTATCAAAACATAACGGAGATCGAACGACCCGACGTCAAAGGTCTGAAATTGTCAAACCATGAAAGATGTCTCCATGGACACGAGCCCTGGGACAGAGACCACACGAAACGGGGAGGGGCCCAACGAATCGAAAAGGGATGGACCAGAACTTCTAGACAAAAAAAAAAGATCGAGAATCACTCAAGGTTATTAGGACAGGGGCACTAAATCGTACTAGCATGAGGAGATTGGAATCAAGTAAAGGAGGTTTTTTTTTCAAAAAAAGAATAAGGCCATAAGGGGGGAGGATGAAAATCGCCTGGGTAAACCACAGGGGTACTATGTCTCCATTCACAATCACAAGAAAGAAGAAAAAGTAGACGACAAGAGGAGACCTGACAGGACCTCTAAGGGAAGAAGGCACTAACCAAGCAAGTTGGCTGGATATTAAATAGTCGAGTCTTGGTAGTTCTAAAAACCGAAAACCAACGGAACCGGCCTGAAACGTACGATGAACGGTTGCGATCAAATGAAGGGGCGTGTAGAAAGTGCTGGACTCAATACCGGGACCAGGTCTCAGGGAAGGCTTTAACTCCAGCCTATGGGGGAGGAATAGATAGAGCTCAGGAAATTGGCGTAGACCGACGTTTCTGGACGTTACCTTGTATATCTAGTATTAAACTTGTATTAAACCAGCCTTCCTAGGGAGGTATACCATCGGGCCGGAGTTCTTTCTTGAATAATTGGGGAGTTGGGCAAGGAGCGGGAAAGAGGGCAAATCTGGTAACTTCAAAGGAAGAGTATCTTCCCCAAGATTCTAGAATTTAACTGGTGGGACGACACAGTTGCAAAACCGTCTGGGTCAAATAAGCCACCTATTGCACGCAGAAAGGGGGGGAAAAAGTTATGGGAAATACGACATTCACAACGAGTCAATGCGCAGACTGGGGAGGAAAGCGAAAAGGGGGGAATCTTTCGAAGGGCATAGGACAAGAGGGTTTTTTTCAGGCCACCGGTCGGTGGAAGGAGGAAGAGGGACAAGAAGCCGGAAAGAGGCGACGTAACTGGACAATTGGACGGGGAGGGGGGCGGACGGGCGGAAAAAAGTCTCCAAGATGTCCGCACAGGAAGAAAAACCGGGGGAGCCCTCGCCTAGAAAAGGCTACTCTAAGGATGCGGATGGAGGGTCAAAAAAGAAAACAGTGTCGTCGCTCGTAGCAAGGAGTAGAAAGGGGGAGGAGGAAAGAATGTCAGGGCGGGAAGTTCCGGAAGCTACCAACACAACAGGATTGAAAGGAAAATATATATCTGGGTACGCTCATCTTGCCCGCAATGTATTAGAAAGAGTGAGGAAGTCCCAGGAAAAGAGGGAAAGAACCCTCGGGTTGGATACGAAGAAGAGCGATTATTTTTCCCATCCAGATAGCATATATTGAGAGGAAATTACCCACAGGGGTAATAAAGTCAAGAAGGGGGCGGGGCACTCTTTCATGAAGGGCTCCGCATGAAAGAAAAATGGGCCAGTACGGAGGGCCTGAGTATGGTTCCACCCAGAAATAAAACCACCAGGTCCCTGAAAAACAACCGCTGTTTCTACATGAAATAAAGAAGATCAGTAGTATGGAAGAGAAAGAGAACACGGTGAGGAGGAAGGAACTATGTAATGGCAACCACCTGGTTCTCCTAGGTCTGTAACCAGGGAGGGGTGGGGAACGTTGGTTTGCTGGGGAGGGGAGAGGTCCCTGAAATCGCAGAGTTTTCAGGGAGGATTCTGTAACGAATGTAGACCGGGGGGAAGGGGGAATCATTAGCCATTCCACATTAAGAGTTCAAAAACAAGAAAGAAAAGTCTTCGCTAGGTAAGGAAATCAGCCCGGAGGGAATACCCTTCTTCTTAATAAGAAGGAGGACCCGAACTGAAGAAACTTCATAGGTCATAAGGAAAAAGAAAAGGGAGAGTCTGGAAAGGCGGAAGGGAGACGATACTATTCCGGAAAAGTAGCTGGGTTAATCCCACTCTACTTCTCATATGAGAGATACCAGAGATACGAGAGCGTTCAAGATAGGGAAAGGAAGAGAAAACGGAAAGTAGAAATCGGAAGAAGGGGAGGGGAGGAAAGGTGGTGTGTTTTCGTCGGTTGTAGGTTAGAACGTTCGAAGAGAGAGCTGAGCAAATCACCATGAGAGGGGGGTGGAAGCGGGGATTCCTCAGAGGCGGGGTCGCCGGGTCACGCAGTCGGAAAAGTCAAGAAAGAGAGTTTAAGGAGATTCTTCTTAAAGGGGTGTTAGAAAGAGAGTTTGTCGTTTCGGATGGACACTTATTCCTTGGAGGGGAGAAAACGGGGTCGCACCAACCATCAGAGGGGATGGGGGAAGAAGACGATACGCGGTAATTACCTGTTTGTTGTCGGAGAAAAGGCATGAATTGCAACCGGGAGGATCTATCAGCGGGTTGGGGGGGTAGAACTTTGCTGAAAAAACGTGGCGAGAGGGTCCCGGCAGGACACTGGCAGGAAAGACTCGGGAAGGACGTCTTCTCCCAGTCGGGAAGGCAACTTTTTACCTGGGAACAGTAGTGGAACTGGGAGATGCCGACCGTTGGGGGGTCAAAGGGGGGCCGGGGACGAGTCCGGGGTCGAACCAGCAGAGTTGTCGTATAGAGACCTAACCATATTGGGGAATGTTTTAGCGCGGCCGGGGAACAGAGAAGGGGGGGGGAGGTATAGAAACGGGGGAGGTTGTAGAGGACCGAATGACAAAATCGACAAGTTAGGTGACTGAGTCAGGGGTCCGTCATAACTGAGAATAATTGGCTGCCTAAAACAGGAATCGTTGCGGGGATAAGGTATCGGATTACGGGTATTTCTCAATTTTCATCCAGCCGTAGAGGAAAAAAGAGCGAGGAAAGATTTTAGGAAGAAATAGGAGGTGAACCGCGGGAATGATCAATTCAACGAGAAACATCGAAAAGCCTCAGGCAAAGGATTGCGGCCATTCCATTAAAAGGTTGCGCCAGTTGTTGGTTCAATAATTTCTATTGAAAGTTGGAGAAATGTACTATTTGGACGGTAGGACAAGTGGGGAAATTAATTTCTTCAATCACCTTGCAGGAGGAAGGAACGGTACTAATAACATGCAAAAGGGTTTCCCTTTACTTTCAGTAAGAAGCGACTGAGGAACAAGAACGGGGTTTTGGGAATATTTAACAACTTTTTAGCCTTAGGAAATCACATGGAACAAGGTCAAGAGTCTTGGCCAACTAGTAACGGGTAAAACAAAACGCGACTAAGAAAAAAGGGCAATGGTCCAGGGGTTCCATAACATCGGCTCAACCGTGTTTTAATGATCGGCCTGGAGAACCCGCTATCACAACAAAAAAATTATATAGGATACAGGGGGGTCCTCAAAGTCAAACCAAAGACAGTTAAAAGGTCCGCGGGGAGGGATCCTAAAACAGTCAGGGTTGAGAATGAGCGGGGTTCAACAGAACTGAAATTAGTAATTCCACAAGATGGGGCAACTAAATTGAAGTGTCCCATTCGGAAGACAAGAGTTTAGGCCAGGCTTCCCAAACGTTATTGAGGACTGTACTACTGAAATAAAAAGCTTAAAAGTATGGACTGAGGTAGTCTTAACTGGATACGACCTTCAAAAGTTGCGAAGGGACCAAGGAAAAAGCAAAGGGGGGAAAGGAGCGTCGAACAATCGTAAATTCCACGGAAACCCATGTTAAAAAACCGATTAGCCCAACTTTATGAAACGGCACCCGGGGGGATGTGAGTAGGAGGCATGAAAAGAAAAGGGGACCTACACTACTATTTTGTGGCCCCGCTGACTGCTACTAGTTCAACGGAGTCTAAGGTGGAAAAAAAATGAAAGAAGGTCTTACGCAGAAATGTCAAAATGCAAACACTCTTACTCTCATACCGGATCGGGGGGAGGGAGAAAACCAAGGGAACGCGCATCGGGACAAGTCTATAAATGATGCAAGGAACTACGAAAAAGGAAACGAAAAATGGTCTCTGGGGGAATCTACGGGAAGCCGTCCAAGGGGAAAAGGGGGATCTCTTTGCCTCTGCCAGAGGGGGCCTGTAAACACACAATGCAACCTCTAGGATGTTGTTACGGATATACACGACACGGGGGAAAAGAGAAATTTGCAGTCCACCCTTACTACAGTCGCTGGGCCCCGTGGAAAAAAATCGGGGTCAGGGGGAAGCTGTACCCAGAGGAGAAGGGGGGAACGAGGTGCACCTTCCTATTTTCGGAACTCCATGTCCTACGAGCGGGGACCTGCACACATCCAAATCACTGTGCAGCAGATCTAAAAAACAAGGGGGACCCCGCTTATCGCTCTTAAACCTTCCAAGTAGCACGACAACTAAGCAGGGGGGGGGGGCGAAAAGACTTATCTATTGGGATAATTAAAGGGGGAGAGGGGGGGGTTGTTTCACACCAGGCCTGGTTACAGAAGAAGACTTGAACAAGATCTATCTCAGAAAAGGTCAAACTACGACGGGACCATTCATCCGAAGGAAGAAATTAGACTAGACCGACGGGGAGGGGAAAAGGAACCAGAAAAAACGCTATTTTGAACCCTTCACGGGTGCCAGACTTAATATAGGCAACCATCTGAGTCTTGCTCCAAGTACTACGAGACCCTACCACCTTAAGGAACCTTAAAAAGGAATCGGAAATCGAAGGGTTTTGACCGAAGCAAGAAGGAAGGGACCTCGGAGGAGGGGAGGGAGACGAGCATCTTCTCCAGGCGCGTAGGACTTCTTGACTAAGCCTAAAGTGGAGGGACGAGAAGCGAAAAAGACTCAAAGCGCGCACTGTGTTTGGCGGGCGGAGACAAAGATGGTAGGGCAATGACCGTGGGAAAGCCCGAGTAGGGAACGGGGGAACGACCCGATTTCAGGGGACTAGGGCGGGGGGAGCATCAGGTACGTGAAGAGGTGCTTAAAGCCGCTGGGGGGGGAAGTAGAAAATCTCATGGTGTAAAAGGGGAAAGCGACGGGAAGCGCGCAAAAAAAGCGAGAGGGGAACGAAAGGTAAAAGGGAACCTACCCACCCAAGTTTGGACACTCAGCAGAAGGGAATGGAAATCTCGGCCCACAAAATAGAATGGAGAGAGGAAAAGGGCTTGGGAGTCCAGACGATGATGAAACTTGGGACAAGGGGAGGGTGGGGTCAGGAAAAGGGGTCTGTTCAGGAATGCTGCCCGATGCCAAGAAGAACGGAGGATGCCAAGGGCGTAAAAAGGTCGTCGTAGCGGCCTGAAAGGGACGCACTACGGGGGGGTCCCACCACCCGGTAGCGAACCCGTTGCGGAGAGAGGGGGAGCGGATGCGGTGCCACTCCTCTGGAGCCCGACTAGAAAAAAAACCGGGGCGATCAGGGAAGTGGGGGGGCTTGAAAGAGTAATGCTGAGGGAAGGAGTCCAACGGACTGAAAAAAACAAGGTTAGGAGGTAAAAAAAAAAACGGGGTGACCGAAGGCAAGTAATTACAAGACGCCTACCCATTCGGAAGC
>Ga0179593_1568243_pt1 | contig 10376 bp, 22 predicted proteins | sample CZODoug2_1_08_16_FD_185931 | JGI IMG/M metagenome (GOLD analysis project Ga0179593, IMG submission 185931) | Vadose zone soil fungal communities from Angelo Coast Range Reserve, California, USA - CZODoug2_1_08_16fungal (PacBio error correction) | ecosystem: Environmental > Terrestrial > Soil >...
AAGAAAAGAGGGGGAATCACCCTTCGCGAAGACGTTGGGGAAAAGAAAAAAGGGGCCCAACCTTTCTCACCCAAAAAAATGGTCAAAAAAAGGGAGGTCTGGAAATCCTGCTTTTTGGAAGGAAAAAAGGGAAATTCATGTATACAACGTCCGAAAATGAAGAAAGCAAGGCCGAGAATAGCATGGGGAAAGAAATGCTGACTGGAAACAATATGAACGGGAGGGGTTTAATTGGAGAAAAAAGAATTCTCTAGGATTTCAAGGGGGGGGGGGGGGGAGGGCCTAGCTCCGCGGAGGAAGGAAAAAGGAAAGGTGTTTCCTTCTAGTCCCCCAAAGTAAATCCAGAAATCCTGAAAAAGGAAAAGAAAAGGGACATCGCCTGGCGCGACCCATGAAGACAGAACCTGGTGAAGGAGAGGGAAAGATAAAACACAACCCTGCGACCTTTTTTTTTAAAAAAGAACTCGGGCTAGCCCGTTTTTCAAGGTCAAAACAGTGAAAACCCAGTAGCACACATCTTGACGATGGAAAACCAACAGGGAATTTGACACAGGAGGGTTCCCGCAGCATTGAAATTCTGGGGAAAGAGAAGGGTACGTAATGTAGCTGGGACAGGAAAAAGTCCGGAAAGGCCGTGGGGAAAAGGGAAAAAAAGGGGGAGAGACCTTCCGAGCCAAATCTCATTCGGCAAAACCAGAATCTCGGGTAACTGCAGAGGGGGGAAGGGGGAAGGGGGGGGGGGGGTGTATCCCCGCACCCCTCCAAAAAAGGGAGAAAAAAAAAGGGTTATAAGGGGCGCACGAGCTGGGTCAGGAAAAGAAGGGCGGAGCGTACCGCTATAGGGGGGGGGGATAAAAAAAAGAGAAAAAAGGAAGCGAAAGTATGTGTAATTCATCGAAAAGGGGGGACATATTTGCTCCACTCAGGAACAAATTGTGCGGGAAAGGACAACGACCTTCGATGGGCTTCTGCGAAAAAATGGAAGGGGAAAGGGGTCCAACGCTTGTTTTTGGGAAGGAAGGGGGGGGAGGGTATCTTCTTTTGGAAAAAAACGTCAGGAAAGGGGGGCGTGTGCGGCCGAGTTCGTGGGGGAGGAGGGGGAAGGGGGGGGGGGGCGCGGTTCCGTTTTGGCAGTGGGGGACTTTCTCCCGGGGGGGGAAAAGGAGGCGGAAAGGAAAAACTGTAAGCAATAGGAAACACTAAGGAAACTTTTTCGAATCAAATGGGAGGTGAAGAGGGACCCGGACCACTGGTGCCGCCCAAAGCACCATGGAGAAGGAGGTTTGCTATTTCCAACAATGCAGGGCTCAGAAGAAAAAAAAAAGCGGGGGGCGCGTACTGGGGGGGCACAGGAGGGGGGGGGGGGGAAAAGAGACCGGCGAAGGGAAAAAAAAGAAAACAATTTGTGCACCTTGGAATGTCCGGGAGAAAGGTTTGCATTCGAGAGGGGGGGGGCGCCCGAGGATGAAAGTCCACGCGGAAAAGGAGAAGGGGGGGCCCAAGAGTTCCAGGCCCTGCCGGGGAGAAAAAGGGGGGGGGGGAACGTGTCGCCCCGCAAAAAAAAAAAAAAGGGAGCTTTGCGGCTTGATTAAGGGTCCCGAAAAAAAGGGGGTACGCCTTGAAAAAGAATCCCTGGTTCATCCGCAAGTTGGGACAAGAAGAAAAAAGGCGCTTGATTGATCCGGGGGGAGGGGAAAGCTTAATTCGAACTGCGAAAAAAAAAAACACGGGGGGGTCGGCTAAGGGAAAAGAAGGGAATGGCTCAACGAAAATGAAGCTCTTTCTTCTTGGCAGGAGAGGTTTGAATGAAAGAAAGCCTGACTGGAGGAAAGCCACGATCAGCCGCGGGTTGGAAAAAAAAGGGGGAAAAAGGGAAACAAAGAAAAAAGGGCTCGGTTGCTTCGGGAAGGACTCGTATGCTTCCCTGGTAAATCCTTAAGTTGAGTCCGGCCCATGCGAACTCCAGTGATGAGGAGGGGGAGGAGGAGGACAGATCAGGCACCCACGCTGTCGTAAAAGAGAAATGTGCAGGAAAGAAAGCACACAACGGGGGAAAGAGAGAGATAAAATTCTGTCACAGGAAAAAGAAAAAGGGGGGAAAAAAAGAATCGGTTCCTTGAGAGAGCAAAAAAAAAAAAAAGGAAGTTTTCCTCCCATGGGCCCGGGAAAAGATTAGTGGGAAAGAGGAGGAGGAGGATCCAGAAGTACACAAAAAAAAAAGACAAGGGGGGTTTCGTGGTTCCTGCGGAACAAAGGGCTTGAAGAATCCACAAGAGCCCAGGCGGCAGCGAAAAAAAGGCCTTTCCCTTTCCAAAAAAGGGGGGAGGGACACATCCACTAGAAAGAGCTGGAAGCCGGAAAGGAAGTCCAGAGGCAAATGAAAAAACGCCCGCGATCTGCGATTCTCCAAGTTACAAAGAGGAAAAAAAAGAAACTTTCGAGCGAGAAGAAAAAAAAAAAAGGGAGCACTTCTGATGAACAGAAATGACCCAACGGGGAAAAAAAAAAAACCGGTGACACCGGGAAGGGGAAAAAGGGGACCCAAAAAATCACTATCCCTGCGAGCGGAAGGGGGGAAAAAACAACCCAGGTCAAAAAAGAATTAAACTGCAAAAGAATTTCCCAGGAAAGAAAAAAACACGGTCTTTGATCCTAAGGGGAGGAAGCTAACCTTCAAGTAGGACAATGTAACCAAGGTTGAAAGTCGGGATGACGAGTGGACACATCGTCAACTGAAAAAGTGGGGGCCCTGAGAAAAAGGGGAAAGGACCAGCAAGAGGAAAAAGGGAGTTCTTCTGAGATGATAAGGGAATTTGTTGAAAGGGACAAAACAGCCGGATCACAGGAACGGAAGGGGAGGGCAAAATGGTCTTGTGAGTCGACTCCATAGAAGAAAGGAAAGGGAGTTGATTCGAAAAAGCGTGGCCAGAAAACGAAAGTTTTAGAGGTTTGGAACCAATCGAATCGGCCAAAGGGGGGGAGGGGGAAAAAAAGGTACAGGAACACTATGCAAACGAAAAAAAAAAAAAAAAAGACTCTGCCGAATACACGACGAAAAAACTGTGCTGAAAAAGACACCCGCGCAAAAAAAGGTTACGCAGAAACGAAACGGAAAGGACTTCCAACAAGCGTTTTTGAACAAAGGGTTTCCAGTGGTCCCCGAAAGGGCAAAGTCTTGGAGGGGGGGAAAGAAGCCAGAAATGGGGGGAGGGGGGAAAGAACAAAAAGGAAGGGAGACAACTCTTATGAAACGCAATGAAAAAGAAAGGAGGGGACCTGCTCTCTCGTAAAGTAATTGAAAAGAGGAGGACAAAGAAAAGAGATAAAGAGAAAAAAAGGGGGGGAGCCCGCTTCTCGCTTTTAAAAAGGGGGGGCTGCTCACCACCAAAAAACAATAGCAGGGGGAGATTCCTTTGCTCGCGGGGTTGGTGTCGAGCTTTTTTGAAAAAAAAGGGCTACCTCTTCGGGGTGGGGGGGGGGGGGGGGGGGGGGGGCCCGTCGCAGGAAAAAAGAATAAACGTTAAAATCACGAAGATAATATGAGGGGGGCTTGGGAGCCAAAAGAATAATAAGGTGGTAGCCAGTCTGCTGGGGGAAAAAAAGAGAATACGGGATCCGTTGCGAAAAAGGGAGGAGAGAGGACTGAAAAACGGCTCGAAGGAAAAAAACCTGGCTGCACTTGGATAAAGTGTGTGAGAAAAAGAAAGGACTAAATTTTTTTCCCAAGGGGTAGAAGGGGGAGGGGGGGAAACGCGCCCAGGGAGGAAAGGAACAAATGGAATCGTTAAATACTAGAAGAAAAAAAGTACCTTTGCGGAGAGTTCTCCCGCGGAAAGAGACGGAAAGAAAGGGGGAAGAATACTAGAGACTAGCTGGAGTTCAAAAGGGGGGAAAAAAACCCTTGTAAATCGGCAACTATAAGGGGAATGAACAAAAATGAAAGGAGGGAAACATTATTTCTCAAAGGGGGAAGTGGTGTCCCCAGCAGGAAAAGAAAAGGAGGTCCCCTCCGTTTCCTTCCAAAAAGGCAATGAGGTGTGAAATTGGTGATAGGGGAGGAAAAGACTCAGCCCGCTGGGGTTGGCCAAGTTTTCGAAAAGAGAGTCCGCGCATGTTGGGAAGGAAAAGAAGGGAGTGAAGTGTCATTTAAAGGAAAGAGCAACAACAACAACGAGAAATTGTTGAAGGGGAAAGCGCGGGATCACCCCTTCGCGAAGACGGGGGGAAAGAGAGGGGGGGGACTCAACCTTTTCCCCCAAGGGGGTCACATCTAAAGCAGGGCTTCTTGGGGGAACGAGTACCTTCAAGAGGGACCGAACTGCTGGGGACACCAAGGAAAAAAAATGCTCGAGAATAAGAAAGAAAAGGAGAAGCTTACTGGGGAGGGGACCAGATTTAGGGTGGCTATTTGGAGCTGAAAGAAAGGAGGGGGGAGCAAGGGATTACCAAAAGAAGCGTATAACTTCCCCGCAAAGCGGGGAGAGGGAGGTTAATAAATCCCTGATTTAGGGAGGGGGGAAGGAATTAATACATAAGAGAGGGGATCCCTCGTGGTGAAAACGGGGTGACTTAAGAATGGAATCGAAAAAAAGCGTGACCTTGTTTAAAAAAAAGGAAAAAAAGCACTCGGTGCGAGAAAAGGTTGGAAGCAGAAGAAGCAGCAGGTTGGAAAAAACGTTGATCAAAGGAGCAGAAAAAAAAAGGGAGATATCCACCATGGAAGAAATTAGGGTCTGGGAAGAACATTCGAGCCATCTGGAAAAAAAATAAAGGGGGAAAGGTAAGAAAAGGGAAGGTCTTTCTTTCAAGGCCGACAAAAACTAAGATGAAAAGAGATCACAAAAAGGAAGAAGAAGGGGGGACCATAAATAGCAGGGGAGAATGTTTGATGGGTTTTTTCGTTTTTGGGGAGGCCTCAACAAAAAGGGAAAAAAACGTATAAAAAGGGAGGCAAGGTAGATCTTTTCTTGGGAAGAAGAAAAGGAAAGCCTAGTCTGGCTTCCTAAAAGGTGTGGAATTCATCGGGGGTCATGTTGAAAAAAGGAAGACTGTGGGCGGGAAAAAGGGTAGGGCTTCTCCGCTGGAGAGGAAAAGTCCGCCTTGGCTTTCCGGGGGGAAAGCCTTTTGAAAGGGGACCCACTCCCTTTGGTGGGGAAAAAAAGGAGCTGTGGGGAGGGGGTGATCTGGGGGTTCCCTTGGTGCGCTGCCACGGGAAAAAAAAGTTTTGGGGAGGGAGGGGGGAGACTTTCTTGGGAAAAAAATACGTTTGAAAAGGTTTTGCAATATTTTGTTGCACTGGGACAAGGAAGACTTCCATCTTGGGAACGAAAGACTTTACAATAGTGAACACTCGCGGCGGGGGAGGGAAAATAAAAAAAAGGGGTCGGTAGGTCTCTTGGGAGGAAAAAAGAAAAGGTTCCGCCAAAGCCACCATGGGGGGGGGGGGGAGAAAAAAAATGTCTTTTTGGCTATTGGACTTCAGATATCATCAAAAAAAAAAAATCTCTGTTCTCGGGAAGAAAAAGAAGGGGAGAGGTCCACGCGCACCGAACGAATTTTTCAATCAAACAGCGGGGGTGCACCTTGGTTACAATGGAGGGGGGGGGGGGCGTTCATACTTTTGCAAGGAGCCTTGCGTGGACGCCGGGGAAAGCAGAGAGACCCCCCGCGGGGGGGGGAGGGAGGGGGGCATATTTCCAGGCCTGCTGAGAAAAGGGGGGGGGGGGTCAACGTGTCGCCCCCGAAGAAGGGCGGGCGTTGAAAAAAAAAAAAAAAAAAAAAACCGGGGACAGGAACGTCTGCGCTTGACGGGAGCCGCAGAGAACTGTTTCATCAAAGTTTGCGAAAATGGGCCCCAAAAAAGGGAGGAAACCTCGAAGTTTGGAGGGGGAAGCCGGAAGAGAGAGGAAAATCGCGGCCGGGTGGGCGCGCGGCCGAAGTGGCCCGCACAGGCTTCCATGGGAGTTGGAACGAGGAGGGAAGGAAAAGATGGAGGGGAGGACGGAAGGGGGGAGAGGAAGGAATCCCGATCAGCCCCTTGAAGGGGGGAAAAAAAAAGGAACCACTAACCACGGGGGCTTAGGGGGAGGGGGGAGCATCTCCTCTTAGGCGGAAGGGGGGGGGTAAAAAAAAAGAGGGAAAGGTCGTTGACTAAGACCATTTATAAAACTCCATTGGAACGCAGAAAGGAGAAAGAAGGGCCTTGAATCTTCTTCGAAAATGTGCAGGAAGAATGGGGGGGAAGTAAAAAAAACACACTGATGATTAAGGGAAAAGTCCTTCACATTTCGAAGGAAGCAGGGGGGAGTCAGAGGCGAAGAGGGGATAAATGTCCGACGTACAAAAGGAAAAAAAAAAAGGGGGAGAGAAAAAAAGGATCCTACTTCGAATGATCAAGGCGCCTTGTTTACGTGGTTCCTAAAAAGTTGTCAAGGGCGGCTGATCGTGGCTTCACGCGATGAGGAAGGAGACGAACTCCCTCCTTTGGGGAAAGCAAAATCCAGAAAGAAAGAGCTGAACTGGAAACTTGCAAAAGGAAAAGGAGTGAGTCCGCCACCGCCAAAGGGAAAAACGAGCGCAAGTTCCAAAATTGGAAACACAAATCAACAAAAAGGGACAGAGACAATCAGCGGCCCAATCAAACCAGGGGGGGGAAGGGGGACGCATCCCGTAAGCGGTCCAAAAAAAAAAAAAGTGTGTCCATCCACGAACAAGCAAGGGCAGGGGACAAAAAAAAGGTCTCAGCAGCAAGGGGGGGAAAAGGGCAAGGCCACTGAATTTTTCCCCTTCGCAAAGCACGCAGACGCCAGACTCCCCGAGGTTGTCACAGAAAAAAAGGATGAAAAAATGCAAGGGGTAAAAGAAAAAGAAGGAGAAAGAACGAGTTCATCGGGCACTTCGACGTCGCGGTGGGAAACTCTTCTGCAAGTAAAGGGGATGGGGAGTTCTCGGAAGAAAAAGAAGGAAAGCTACGCATTTGTTGAGAACAGCCAGGAATCACCCTGCCGGAAAGGAAAGGGGGAACCCAGGGAAAAAGGACCGACTCCAATATCCAACGGGGAAAGGGGGGGGAAATTTTTTCATTTGTTCTAAAAAGGGGGAAAAGCACGCGAAGGGTGTTGCAATCGAGAAGGGGAGGAAAAAGCCGAAAGGGACAGGAACACTATTGACAAAAGAAAAAAAAAGAGCTTCTAATACCCACTAAACGAAAAAAAAAACACATCCCCACCGGAAAAAAGAAAGAAAGAAAGAAGATCACCATAACCGGAAAAAAAAGAAAGAAAAAAAAAGAGGGGGGGTAACATGCCAATAAAGAAAAGGGGGGGGGGGGTGCAATTAAAAGCCATCGGGGGAAAGTGAAAAAAGAACATAAATGGTGCGTTGCACCCGGGGGAAAAAAAGGAAGAAAAAGAAATGAAAAACTCTGAACAAGATGAATTACGGGAGAAGGACTCTCTTCACAGGTAGTGTTACGGTGGGGAGGGGGGAAAAAGAAAAGATCTACTCGCAATGTCGACCGGAAAGGGGGTGTTTCGACATTTCAAGAGGGGAGAACACCAAAAACTTAAAAACAAAGTTGAACTCGATGGCCGGGAAAGGGGGGGGGGGTGGGTGGCTATCTTTTGCTAGGAGACTCTTCTTGTGTCACAAGGGGCCAATGGGGGGGTAAAAAAAAAAAAGGGAAAGAAAAAGAAAAGATAAGATGGCCTCTCTCATGCAGGAAGAAAAAGGGGGGGGGAGTTTCCCCCTGGGGAGGGAAAAAAGCTTCATGAGCTACGGGGATAAAGAAAACTGAGGGGAAGGAGGCCTGACAAACGCTCGCAGGGGGGGGAGAAGGGCGTCACTTGCTAAAAAAGGGGGAAGGGTGGAGATTCCAAGTCGAGGGGGGAGGTGGGAACCACTCGCGTCCGGGGGGGGTACATGAATCGGTTCCGGGGATTAACGAAAAGAGGGGGTGTGCCACCATTCCTGACGGAGAGTGAGGGAAGAAGGGAAGTCACTTGTAATAGAAGCTAGCTGGAGTTAGCTGAGGGGGGTTTAAAAAAAAGGGGAAAAACTACTGTTCATATGGGGGAAAAAAAAAAAAGGCTTTTTTCCCGAGAGCCTCATGGTGTGCAAGACTGGTAAAGGGAACCCGCAGGGTCCTTTCCCAAAAAGGGGAGAGGAAAAAAGCCCACGGCTTTCGATGGGAAAAGGGGCTCGAACCAAAGGGAGAATGGGCAAGTGCGAGGAAAAAAAAAAAAAGGAAGGACAAGTTATCTGCCGGTACAGGAGGGAAAAACAAAACAACAACGGCGGGGGGGGAAAAGGGAAATTACCTCCTCGCGGGGACAAGAGCACCAGGAGGGGAAAATTTTCTTCCGGTCCTCGAAACTTGCACCAACCACATTGGATCTCCCCAACCGGGGGGAGAACAATTTTCACATCGAAAGAGAAGGTGGTGGAGGGGGGCAAAGGAATACACGTCGACTGAGGGGGGGGGGGGGGAAAAAAAAAAGGGAAAAAGAGCATTTGAAACTATCGAGGGGGGGCAATCGAACATTAGTTGGACGGGTTTTTGGGGAGCTGAACTCCAGCTAGGCTCGAGAAAAAGAGGTAAAAAGTTACTTCAGCGGCCAAGAAAAACTCCCCGGCAAAAAAAAAAAAAAAATGTTGGGGAATGTGTGCACTTGAAGAGGAAAGGACGGGAGGTTAATAAATCCCTGAAGGGAAAAAGAGTTCATGAATACATGGGTCTGGGAGGGGAAGGGAACCATGTCCGCCCCTACCTGTTTACTTAGAAAGGGGGAAAGAGGAAAAGGAGCAGGTTTTATCCAAGTTGGCGCCGGCGCAAAAAAAGCCCGTTTTTTCCGCCAGAAGGGGGAAAACGTGATCAAGGGGAAGACAACGGAAACAGATCGGCCCACCAGGGGAAAGAACCTTATTATGAAGGACGATCATCCTTATCGGAGGTGGGCTGGGGGGGAGACGGGCCCCGTGTACACACGAAAGAAGGTAAAGAGAGGCAAAAGACTCGCCAAACAACATCATGCGCGGGAAACTGCTGCTGGTTTTATGGGGAAGGGGGGGGCCAGAAAGGGAAAAAGAAGGGGAGAAAGCGATAATCTTGGCGCACAAGTTGCCGGGGAGGGGAAAAGGGGGGGGCCTCATATTTTCGAGACCTTAAAAAGAGATCTGAAAAGAAAGGGGTTGTCATGAGGGGGCATAGGTTTCTTAAGAAAGGGGGAAAGGGTCCCACGCACATTTATTGGCGGAAAAAAAAAAAAAAAAAAAAAAAAAAGAACTGACATTCAAAAGGGAAGGTCAGAAACTACCAAAGGGATTGGCATGTTCCCAACGCTTGTTGGAAAAAAAAAGGGGGGGAAGGGGCCTGGGTGATCTGGGGAAGGGTTTTTCACCGTTGGTGCGACCAACACTGAGGGAGGCCGAGTTCGTGGAAAGAGGGGAAGTGGGGTGCGCGTCGTTGTGGCATAGTGGGAAGGGGAAAAGGCCGGCCTCTCCACTGAGGCAAACTGGGGGAAATAAGGGGAAAAAGCGGCCACGCTGGGAAAAAGAAAGGAAAAAGGAAACTGTCGGTGGATGGAGTCGAAGGGGCCGCCAAAAAGCAACCATGGCCGGCAAGGGGGGTTGGCTATTTGAGGGGAGGTACGTCAGGATATCATGCCAAAGGAAAATCCACCTCTCTGGGGGCGCGGGAACAGCGTGGAGGTCCCACCAGAGATGCCGATGAAAAAAAAAGAAGGTGGTGCACCTTGGGGAAAGGAGGGAAGCGTTCCCATAACTTTGGGAAAAAGCCGGGCGTGCCGCGAGAGTCAGAAGGGCAAGGGGGGGGGGAAAAATTTACTTGATGCCAAGGGGCAGAAAGGAAGGACCCCTGGAGACCTGGGGGGAAAAAAAAAATTGTCGCCCCTCGAGCGAAGGGATGAAAAAAGAAGAAAACGTCAGACGTTGGACGCTTACGGAGACAGAAATGAACAAAGAAAGAAAAACGTTGCTCCAATGGTTTGAAAGAAAGGGTGATCCGCTCGAAGTTGAGGGGGAATGCCGATCAGGAAAAGGGGGGCGGCTAAGCCTTCTTGAACGAGAAAAGGGGAAGCCACGGCTTTCCAGCTCGGAAAGGGAAAAAATCTGTGGACAGGAAAGAAAAGGAAAGCGCGGGGGGGACCACGATCAGCCGAGGGGGGAAAAACCAAGTAAAAAAAGGGAAAGAAGAAACACGGCCGCGTTCTTTTCGAAAGAACTCCTCGTAGGGGGGATCAAAAAAAAGGAGGTTGGGAACTAAAAAAAAAAAGGGAGGAAAGTCCCAGTTCTCCTTCGGGAAGAAGAGAAAAAAAGAACCGCTTCTTTCCTGCGAGGTGGGGCAAGTAATAAGTGGC
>Ga0179593_1591401_pt1 | contig 10376 bp, 13 predicted proteins | sample CZODoug2_1_08_16_FD_185931 | JGI IMG/M metagenome (GOLD analysis project Ga0179593, IMG submission 185931) | Vadose zone soil fungal communities from Angelo Coast Range Reserve, California, USA - CZODoug2_1_08_16fungal (PacBio error correction) | ecosystem: Environmental > Terrestrial > Soil >...
AAGAGCAATACCTGTTTCAAGGCAGCCGCAAGGTGAGGAAGGGGGGGGGAGGCGAAATGTCCGGCGGATTCCTAGTCGTCGCGGAAGGATGCCAAGATGAATAGGAGGAGGAAAGAAGGGTCTGGCACGATCTCGGGGAAACGGTTAACTTCAGGGATGGATTACCGGGGGCACCACCAAAAAAAAAAAAAAAAAAAAAAAAAAAAAAAAAACAGGGCATGAAAAAAAGGAAAGGTGGCAGTAGTGAAAGGGTACTCGGGTTTTCAAGAAAGGAGGCGGTGATGTCCTTGTGAAAAATATTCTTTGACGGGGGGGTGGCCGAAGGAGAAGCTGGCTGGACCGACGGAAGGTTTGGGCTGCCCTTTTGGTTCTCATTGCCATATGGGGGGGGGGGGGGAAGTCCCTCAGGTTGTTCGGGGGGGGAACTATATACCGAGAAAGAACTGAATTCTGTTTGTGAATGGTCTCTGGTTCGCTCTGTTACGGAAGGCGGAGTGGGGGGGGAATTGGGGGGGACGGGATGGCCAAGCAGGGGAGGACTTAAAATTTGCGTTCTCGGGGGAGGGGGAGGAACACTAAGGGGCAATTTCAAAGGACAAAAGGGGAAGGGAGGATCAAGACGGGAGGCGAATAACTATCTTGCTGAGGCCTCAACCAATTGGTTTTCCGCCAAGGGGAGTGCCTTTTCTGCGGGGGGATAAAGGTTAGATAAGGCCTGTAGGGTGCCAGAGGGCGGCTTAAAGGGGGAGGGATGGCGCTGTTTGATCTCTCCAGGTTCCCAAAGCGTTCATTCACCAAGAAAAAAAAGGCTGGGGGGGGGGGGGAGGTATAGAAGATCCCGAGTAGTCAGGGATGGACTTTTTCCGCTTGTAGGAACGGGTGTGAGCAAGGCAACGAGGGGGTTTCAAATTTCTTTACAGAACAGGGGGTTGAATAAGGATGTTAAAAAAGAAGGGGCCTTCTCACTGAAGGAGGGAATGGCGTTTTGCTAAGGTAAAATATTGGGAAAACAAGCCGGGTGTTAATTGTCGCGGTCTGCTCTCTCCTCGATACAGAGGGGACTGGGGAAGGAGAAATTCGAGCCTCCCCGCGGAGGGGACTGTTCACTTCGGGGGAGCCGATTGTCATTTCGAGAAAACTTAAATTCCGTCGGGGAAAACGTGCTGGGGGGATTAAGCAAGGGTGGGGCGGAAGTCCCGGGGTATCGTGGTAAGGCGGGGGCCGTCTGGGGCTACGGTCTTGGCTTTTGGGTAAAGGGAAAATTGGAGGGGAAGAGTCGAGGAGGCCATTGATCAGAAGGGCAAACGATCATTGTTGAAGGAACCACAGCTGAGGGGGGAGGAGGGGTGATGGAGCACCCGCTTTAAAAGCCTGTGCGGATGGAGAGAAAAAAAAAAATGGCAGAAAAAGGAGAGGAAAAAAAGCGACAAAAGGGGGAACGTCCTTCAACCGCCAAGCCCTATGAAGAGACTCACCTCTCATTTCTTTCCTTACACAAGGAGCGAATATCTTGTGGAACAGTAATGGAGACCAGTAAATGAGAAAAAGGAAGGTTGGAGGAAGGGGGGGGGGTCTGGATTGGTGGAAGTGGGAAAACAGGCAAGCCATCGAAAGGTTGATCTGGAAAAGCGGGATTCGATTCTCAGCAAAGGAGATTTCTTAAAAGGGGGGGAATCGAGTACATTTAAACTCGGACGACCCGTGCTATTGTAATAAAGGAGAATGGAGAGGGCCCCTCTGCCCGAAGGAGAAAGGGAGAAACCAGGGGGAATGCAGGGGGGAAAGTCGCTGATTGGATACCTATCTCGAACGTTCAAAAAAAGGTTTCAATCGTATGGGGGGGAAAAGGAAGAGTGGCACGAGGGGGGGGCGAGAGAAGAGCGCGACCGATGAATGGCGCCTTGAGAAGTCTGGTGAAAATCCTTTCCGCTGAGTAAAAGGGCCGTTCCCCGGAAATAAAATTAATCCGAAAGGGGAGGATAAACAGGAAACACAGGGGGGAAGGGAATTTTGCGCGAAAGACCTCCTCAGACCTACATTGGGGATGACATTACCTTGCGCGAAAGCTATTGCCGGCATTCGAAAAGTGTCAGAGAAGCAAATGGAGAATGAGGGGAAGAAAAACCAGAGACGGAGAAAAGAGAGAGAAGAGGGGGGGGTTTTTTGGCAAATGACCGCGAACCTTTTCTTCTAGGAACCGAAGCACTAATAAGGCAAATAGATTTCGAAGGTCAAGAAAGAGGAATTCGGAGGGGAGTTATTGCCGGATGTGGAGTGTGCGATTGAACGCGTTTGGGACGGGAGTAAGGACGGGAACGGCAATGGTGGACTCGAGGAGGGGGAGGACCACAGAAGTTAAAAAGGGGGGGGGAGGAAAGTCAGAGGGTCAATGTACAGGGCGAGGGTAAATGTAAAGCCGCGTGAATGGGGAGGGGAAACATCGCTAAGAATCAGCTCGTCTATCCGTAGCCCGGAGGAACAGGGAAGAAGGAAGAAGAAACCGTAAGAAACATCCGTGTCCCAATGAAATTCTCATCTTGGGAGAAGGGGGGGGATCGTAAAGGGGAAAGGCAGGGAAAGGGTCCGTGAGGAAGATCGATCTCTCACAAGCAGTTTTGCTGAGAATCGAAAAAAAAAGCGCGTCAAGGAGGGGGGAGGGTGAGAAAAAAGGAAGAGAAGAACATAGCGACCAAACCTTCAAACGTGTTTCTAAAGGAAGGAACTGGTTCCAGGAAAGTGTTCCACAAGAGTAAAGGACGGGGGACGAATGTGAAGTCAAAAAAGGGGGGAGTAAAAAAGGAGGCCTGTGAAGGGGGGAACGGGCCCCCCAGGACGCGTGGCTTCTTCGCGGGAGGGGAGAAAAGACTGGGGGAGCCGCAAGCAAACTGTGAAGTTCAAAAGCTGTTCTCAGAAAAAGTCCTCCGCTGTAGGATTCACACTGAGTAAGTGCGGGGAAGGGAAAGGAGCAAAAGAAGCCAATGGGGACAAAAAATCTCAGGTTCGCATCCCCAGACGGGACGTACCCCCGAGCAAACATGGACTACAGCCAAAGGGAAAGTGCTTAAGATCAAAGAAAGGGGGGGATCAGAGGAGACTAAGTACAATCGGGGGAAAAGAGCACTGAGGGCATTCCGATCCGTTTAATGCATTAAAAAACACCTATACAGAAGACTGTCCAAACAATCGGAAGGAAAAAAGGAGCGAGAAGCACGAAAGAATCTTCTTTAAGGGGGAGACCAGGCCGTGAACACCGACAGTTATCCGGCCCAAAAAAGAGACCTCCTTCGCGAAATGTTTTATTAGGAAAACCCACATTTAAAAAGGAATTTGGAAGCGTGCCAGTACAACCAAGGTAGGCGAAAAGAGAGAAGTACATCCAGACTAAAACGCTGGGCGGCGAGGAGAGAATCCTAAAAAAAAGCCAAGGAGTGGCTGGCTGACGCGTGGGGAACCTGGAGAAGGGATACAACCGAAAAACAGACAGCATAAAGAAGAGAAATATAATAAAAATCCACTTACATCAACCTTAGGTTCCGTCTCGACAACCCTATAATCTGAAAGTCATTTTTGAGGAAAACAACAATTGATTGTGGGAAGATAGGGAAAAAGAAGATGCGCTGCCAAGGTGGGGCCTAAGTTTTAATTGAAATCGGGGGTTACAACAACCCGCCAAAAGCATTCAAAGTTTTAAAGGGGGCTTGCGGAGGGGGGGGGCCATAGGGAAAACATAGGAGAAAGGGCAAACTGAGATAATTGCTGAAACAGAAAGAAAATCATCGATGGACCAACAAGCAACGAGGTCTCTGGGAAACCATAAAACGACGGGAATCGACAGAAACCCGAAAGGGGGAATAAAAGACAACGGGGCTTTCCAGGAGGGCTGATAGGTCCTCATGGTTGCCAGGGCCTATTGTGAAAAAAAAGGATCACGAAGAACGTGAGAAACAGACTTCCTGTAGGGAGGGTCAGGGACTTATTAAGAAAAAAGGGGGCCTGTGGAAATGTGTTGGGGCGTCGTAAGCACGCTCAATCGTGTTCCCGGGCTGCGATCTTATAGAAGATAAATTGGCATCTGATCCTTAGTAATCCAGGGGCTCGGTCGTTGAGGAAATGAAAACTCATCCGCGGCGAACCTTTCGATTGGAAACCGGATGGACGGATAAAGATAGAAAAAAAGAGGATGAGGAAGAGGTAAGCGCCATCCTGTGTTCTCTATGAAGAGAAGGGTTTGCCGCGGTCTTCCTTTTTGACAATTCGAAATACGAGCTTACAGGGGGGGAGGGGAGCTGGAAATCAGGAAATGGCTGGCGATCATCGCTTGTGGACTGCGAGGTGCTTCCTGACCTCAAAACCACATTCAGAAGAAAGAACTAGGAGGGGGGGAAGAAATCGGGGGGAAAGGGTTTTGTCTCAAAGTTCGGTTGGGGAACTTGTGGCCCAATATTATGGGAAAAATTGTGCCGGGGGGGACATCAGGCAGCTTTCATTAAGGGGAAAAGAAGAAGGGGTGATAGGGGGAGGGGAGGATTCATGAACGAGGTTGGAATGGGGGGTGGAAAGTAAGATAATCCTTTGATAATTTGGAGTTGATGTTGTTCACTGGAAGCTTATGTTAGGCGGGGAAGAGGCGGTGCTCATTGTTTCAAAGGGGGTGATTGGTGCGCGTATTGCCACGAAAAGTAGCTGTTAACCCTGGGGGACGAGTGGACTTAAAGGGGCACTACAGGAAACGAGGGGCCCAAGTTGTTTCTGGCATAGCAATAAAGGAGCCCTCGAATCTATTAGGATCTCGTCCTCCACCTAGGGGGTGTAGAAAACGGGAAAACTTGAAGGGAGAGAAGTTGGACACCGCCGGGCTACCGTGGATCTATGTATTGGGATCAACGAGGCTAAAAAGGGGGCATGAGTAGGCTCAGGTGCCACTTTTCAGACAAAGCCAAAGAACGGGCTGGCTCGTGGAGAAGCGCAGCCTGGCGCCAGGGGGGAGGGGGATGTTAGGTGTCGCTAGGGGGCACCCTACCTGTTGTGGGGAAGCAAGGCACAAGCTGAAGTTCAAATTCTGAAAGTACCATTGTTTAGAGAGAACAAAAGGAGAGACGAAAAAGGGGGGGGGGTTTTTCCGAATGTCCTCGAAAAGTTTGCACTAATATTTGGCAGCCTAAGGTGGTTAATGGGCGTGCGTCGGCGCGCTCCTGACTCCTCCCGGCTGGGGGGGTTGGGAAAAGGGTGATTGGGGAAGACCATGAGAGGCCTGTTTCACTTCGGGGGGAAAGGGGGGTGTCCTTGGGATAGGCGCTTAATTCAGGAGAAAAAGGGAGAGGGGGAGGAGGAACTGCCGGGGGGGGGTGGGGGGCGTATTCTCCGTATTATCGTGGGGTAAGAACGACGTCTGGGGCTAAAGCACCTGCTTGGGGAGGTGATTGCAGGGCAATTGGAGGGAGAAGCGTCGGGGGGGAGGGAAGGGATCAATGCAAATAAAAATCAGGTGAAGAGAAGCATCTGAGGAGCAGGTGAGGAAACCCGCTTTAAAGGCGACACTAAGTGGAGTGATTGCGCGGCAGGGCTAAAGGGTATCGAGGCAGCGAAACTGCCAAGACCAGGAGGACCTTCCATCTCATTCGGGCCTTCACAAGGAGAAAAGAATTCTTGTGGCACAGTAAAAACGGAAACCATTAAATTAAAGAAAAAAAAAAGTTGGAGGGAAAAAAAAAGGGGATTCTCGAGGGGGGGGGGACCATCGCAAAGAAATCGAATTGGATGGACGCGTTTATTCGAAAAAAAAAATACGCGGGAGAGAAAGATGAGAGGGGACTTTACACTCGGCCGAATCCCGCTCTGTATGCCACAGCAGAATGTCTGATGGAAAGCGGCGTTCATGAGGGAGAACCCAAGGGAAAACGGCCGGAAAGGCACGCTGTGAAGGGAGTACGATCGCCTGTGCTATTCGGGGAGAGAGGGAAGCAAGGGCATCTCGGCGGAAGTAGCGCTCCGGGCCATGAAAATCGAGAAGCTCAAAAGGAATGGAAGGCACAAAGAAAGTAGGGGAGTCAAGGATTGCCGTTCACAAAGGGAAGCAAAGATCCAGTCACAACGCGTGAAAAAACGCCAAAAAACCCTTTGCAGAAGAGGAATTTTGCAGGGAAAGAAAAAGATAAGCTCGCGAAAAGGAAATTGCCAACGCATTCGAAGCATCGGGGGAAAAGGAGAAAGGGGCTCGGTCATGGACTACCACCCATATAGAGAAAGAAAACCACACGGAGGGAAAAAGAGAGGATACTGGGGGAGAACAATCATGACCGAAGGATCTGAGAGGAGAAGGAATGATTTCGCGGGGGAGAAAGGGGCCTTTCAATAAATTTCGGACTGATAGTCGGGAGAAAATTGAGAGTAATTGGGAAGGGGCAGGGGTGTTGGGGAGGTCAGAGATGGATTAAGGAGGAGGGGGGAAAACTTTTGGACGGAGGGAAAGGATCAGAACCGAGTATTCGAATTTGCAAAAGTCCATACGGAGTAGAAATTGTTCAATTCCCATATAATGAATGGGGCGCCCGCGTTCCCTTTGCGTCGGGGGCCCATCTGCTGCACCGAAGAGTAGGCGAGCTCTGAAAAGAAAAAAGGCGATGCCGGGGAAGGGAGACACCGGGTTAACCGAATCATGACGAAGAAGAAACCATTCATACATTCTCAGGACGAGGGAATACCAGGGGGCCTAGGGGGAAAGCCGGAAGGGAAATCGAATCCGCCACTTCCTTTTGCTGAGAAGAAAAAGAGACGCGCTTTCTCCAAAAAAGGTTCGATGTGGAGGAGAGGAACACATCAATAGGCAGGAAAAACCTTCCGTGTTTCTAGGAGGACTGGCCGCGGAACTGGGTACAAAAAGCGCTTGTGCGAATGGTGGCCAAGATGCTCGGTGGAGTAGAGAGGATTGGCCGGGAAGGAAACGGCTTGTAGAGGGGAGGAAAGACTGCAAACTTGCTTGCTCTCAAGGAAGAAAAGGGATCCTTTCAAGCGTTGCTAATCAAAACTGGCATCCTCAGCGGACAAGGAAAGAAAGGGAATCGGGAGGTCAATGGAGGGGGGAGAACTACAACAGAATGTTTCATAAAGAAAAGCCACGCCGACACCCCAGACTGTCGAAAGGGAGAAAAGCACAACGCAGTGCTGGGAAAAAAGAAACCCCGACAAATCGTTGCTAAGAGACCGGGAAGAGCTCTCTCGAAATGACAGAAAAACATCACCGAAGTGAACATGCGGGAGAGAGGAATTCAAGACAAAGGAATCCGGGAAAATACAGAGGAGCCGAGGAAGAAAGGACGACAACATAACACCTTTCTGCTGGGGGTTAAAATAGGGGGGTCAGGGGCAACACTGCCCGATTGAACATCCTGAAGGCCCAAAAAAAAGGGGCCGTAGAAAAAGAAATCGAAACCATGGGGAATGGGTAAATAAATTTATCGCATTCAGTCGGGTGATTGCTAAGAGAGAGGCGACAAAGAAAAGAAGGCTGGGAAATGCTGCGATACGCGCTCTCCCCCACTAGAACACCGTTCTTTTGGAGGGGGGTGGATGACTGAGGGAAGGAAATATAAAATAAAAAGGTGGGCTCTACACCAATCCAACCACAGAGGAAAACACGGGAAGGGTCAATGAACGAACAACCCGAAGCATTTTCCCGGGGAACACCCAAAGGGCAGGTGAGGATAGGGAATATTCTCGGAAGGGATCCTGCCGGAGGGGGGGGGGGGGGGAAAGAAGTTGAAAGGGGGGGGAGGGGTCCTACAAAACTCGCAAAATCAAAGGGGAACCACGGCATGCTGGCCATCCCGGCCCCAGAAAAAAATGAACAATGCAACTCGAGGGGGAAGGAAAAAAACGTAAAAGAAGAGCGGGAGCCATTATCATTAAGGAGGGAACTAGGTTCGTTCCAAAAACCATAAAAAACAATGCCGGGACGACATCACCAAATGGCAATGAGAAAGCAAATGGAAAAAAGAGGGAGGCGTGAAAGGAGGGATGGATACCTGGCAAAATTTGGGCCATCTTGGGGTAAACGGGCATCACGAAGAAAAGGGGTAGAAAACCAGACTGAAATAAGATGAGGGGAAAGGGAGAGAGGCCTTTTGCCGCTTCTGTGGTGGGGCGGTCAGGAAATCGCGGCCCCGGCTTTGAAAAAAAAAAAAAAAAAAATCTGTGCAACCAAGCCGATAGATGAAAAGAGGAACGAGCGAAAGCCATTTTATAGTTCTTTCGAAGGGGAGACAAAAAAGGAAGACCGGCAAATCACCGGGAGGATGAAATCTAGAAGGGAGAAATGAAGAGAGACACACAACAGGGGGGGAAGGGGGGATAAGAAGAATGAGATAGAGCGCCATCCTGTTTTCTAAATCCGCAAGGGGGGGGGGGGGAAGAGGACTAGGGCCCCATTCGTGAAAAAAAATAACCTGTCTTCGCTGAGGAGAATTGAAATCTTATCTCTCTGCTAGGGTCCTGGCAGATCTCATCCCAGCGGGGTAATCTGCTTCCCCCTGAAAAAAAAGGGAAAAAGCCGGGGGAAAAGGGATAGAAGGAGCGGGGAGAAATTGTCATCTGGGTTTCTCAAGGTGTTGATTTCCTTGGAACATATTCTTGAAAAGGGGGGGTGCCGGCGAAAATGTCAAGGAAGATGTGTCAACCCCAAAAAAAACAGGGGGGACGTTTTCTGCCGGTGCTTTTCTTCCCATTAAAGAATGGGGTGATGTCTCCCGCAGTTTTAAAAGGGGAGTAACAAGGTAAGGAAAAAGGCGTTTCGGTGGGCCGCTGGGATCGAGAGTTTCTCTATGTTTCCGGGAAGCTCAGGGGTGGGAAGGGGGAGGAATGGGGCCGGGAGGGGGGATGGCAAGTAAAAACGGTTAACCCTGGGCAGCGTGGCGGGCGTGGGGGAACACTACGCTTTCAATTAAAAAAGAGGCCACAGGGGGAGGGCAGCGAAGAATTGGTTAGCCCGCGAATCGATTCGTATCTCGCAGACCTCAATGGGTTTTAGAGAAGAAGGGCTGAGGGGTGGAAAAAAAAAGGCCTGAGGGGGGGGGGAAGCGGTGGGGGTGTATCTCGTCTTTTCCAATGGATGATGGTCCTCTGTTTGATGTTTCTCCAAAAAGATTAAATAGGATCGGGGGAGGGTCATCCTGCTCTCCAGGAGTAGTGTTACTTTGAGTGTTGCGCCTACCTGGAGGCGGGCAAAACTGGATCAAAATTAACCTTTACCAGTACCATGGTTTACTCATACCACAGCCAAGAAACAGGCGTCTCCTGGTTTGGGAAAAAAGAAAAGGGGGGAAAGGGATGTGACAAAAAAAACAAAAAAAAAACAAAAACCCCCCCACAAAACCCCACCCCAAACCCCCACCCAAAAACAAAAACCCCAAAAAACCCCCAAAAAAAAAAACCAAAAAAGCGGCCTGGGTTGCTAAGGAAAATTTGTGTCACAGCAAAAGTTTTACTGGGCGCGGACGGCCGCGCTCCTGATCTCCGCGGCATTTGTTAAAGAGAGGAGCGGGTGGAGAAAGGGGTCGGCCTGTGAAAAGGGGGGCCGATTGGTCATGGGGCTATCCTTATCGTCTCTGAGCACCCAACGGGGCGGGGGTCGGGGATGGTAAGCAAAGGGGGTGTGGGCGGGGAGGGAAGGGCCAGGAATCGGGGTGTATCGCGAAATGGGGCTGCGCATAAAAGGGGGAGGGGCTTGGGGAAAAAGGGAGTAGTTGTAGAAAGGCTTCACTGGAAAGGCCTTGGAGCAATGCCAAATCATTTTGAAGAGAAAGACGCTGACGCAGTTTGATGGAGCACCGCTTGGACGAACATCTCCTGTTTGCGGAGAGAAGGAGTCTCAAAAGAAAAAAGCCGAAAACACACTTACCGGCCAAGAAAGGTGAAGACTCCACCTCCATCTTCCAGAAAACGAGAGAATATCTTGTGGAACAGTTCAAAGACCATAATGACAGAAAGTTGGGGAGGAGGGAAAATGGGAAGAAGGGGGGGGTGAAGGCCCAGTCCACCGAGAAAAAAAGGGAAGATGGGGGAGTTGATTGCTCATCAAATTGAGAGGGAAGATCGGCATCGTGATCACGGACGGAAAAAAAAGAAAAAAGGATTCCCGAGAGAATTTCTGATGGGACACACTCGGGGGAGTAGGTCTCGAAAAGGAGGGGAAAGGTAAAAAAAATCTGCTTCCTGGGAGACGAATCGACGAGGATTCGTGGGGGCAAAAGCAAAGACGCAAGGGCAAGCGTACATTTGGAAAAAGGGCATGAAAGAGCCGATGAAATGGGAAATACTCGGTGAAGATCCTTCACAGGACAAAATTGCCGTCCTTCCTCAAAGGAAATCTCACAAGTCTAGAA
>Ga0179593_1407235_pt1 | contig 10375 bp, 11 predicted proteins | sample CZODoug2_1_08_16_FD_185931 | JGI IMG/M metagenome (GOLD analysis project Ga0179593, IMG submission 185931) | Vadose zone soil fungal communities from Angelo Coast Range Reserve, California, USA - CZODoug2_1_08_16fungal (PacBio error correction) | ecosystem: Environmental > Terrestrial > Soil >...
AATTCCGCCAAGTCCACAACCCACCGGCGGGGGGTTACATCAACGCAACATACTGAAGAACGCGAGAAAAGTCGAAAAAAAGACGTGCACCATCCAACTATAGCCACAAACCATGCTTGTATTGATACACTACAGTGCATTGAAGGTTGCGGGGGCGGAAAAGTAAATGTGGTTGTTTGCGGGTGGCTTTTTTTTAAAAAAAGGTGGGAGTGGTTTGGGCTGTTTTTTCCGGGGAATGCTTCCCAACCAAAAAACCCAACCGAAAAGGGGGGTTGTCAGCTTCTACAGAGATCTCATCTGCAGCAACACATAGGTTTTTCCCCCGACCCCACCCAGACGATGCTTCCTACACAAAAGTCGCGGGACGCGTGGGGTACGTCCGCCTCAACAATCCGCCCCGGCCCCCCCCCCGTCGGGAGGTTTGTAGCGGAGGTCGTCGATGTGAGGAAACCCAGGGACGCGGAATGGACGTTTTGCACGAGGGGAAAACACGGATGTGTGCAAGCCCTTGTGGTTGTATCTTGTTTGGGGCCGCGTTGTAAAATCAATGCCCTCCACATTCCGACGGGGGGGCCATACACGTTCACAAAGCTGGTTTGATTATGACGTGGGTGTTTTGTACCTTGGGGGGAAAGGGAACCCAAGCCCCAAATAACAAAAGTGGCGAGAGGATGTTGAGACTAACCCCTCACCTCGTCCAAGGCTGGTAATAATACAGACAAGTTTTAGGGGTTGTCCCTAACAGCGAAGACGGAGGGCCCCCCCCGCGGTCTGGAGGGGGCCCACCCGCCCTGACGGCAACATAAATCGATACAACACCAAAGGCAAAGAGACCAGGCACGGACGGCGAAGTCCCAAGTCCCCTGTATCCAAAGGGGAAAAAAAAGAGACAAAGCGGAGTTCGCCCCAAACAAAAGAGGAAGAATAAAAAAAAGTACCTGAGCGTGTGACCAAGGGCTGTAATCTGGGGGTGCCTGGTACGAGCCCCAGATTAACCTTTGTTGGGGGATGATTGGTGGTGTGCGAGAGAGGCATTCTGGCTGTTGGTTAAAATTTGGTGGCTGTTCCTGCGGTGGAAACGGCCACCCACCCCCCTCACAAAAACCAACGGAGGGTCGGAAAGACGCAAAGCAGGACTGACTCGGTGGTTTGGTTAGGGTTGTTTGGGCGTATTTTTTTTGTTACCCCCCCCACCGATCATTGCCGTAAAAAAAGGGCGGAGAGATCGCCCACAAACACCTCGGCTCCGCGAGGGGTGGTAACAAAAAGACCTGGCGCAAGACTCCCCCCAAACAAAGAAGGAAATCTCCGAGTACGGCATTTGGAGGTTTTTTTATTTTTGTTCTGGAGGGGCAGTCGGGAACGGGTGGGGGTTTAATGGTTAAAAAAAAGTACAAGAACCTGGTGGCTGGAAGTGTAGAGTTCCCCCCCTGCCCACTAAATGGTGGATGTCTTCAGATACAGAAAATTCGTTTGTTCGCTGAAATAGATCTAGGCAAAACCAACGCTAATGAAATGTCTCGTATGGTCCCAAGAACGACCTCCCCCCCCGTCCCCGAAGGGGGGAACCCACAGACATAAATACCACAGCTCAACACACAAAAACCCCCCCCCAACCCACTGGGAACCAGGGACCCCAAATGGTTGTCGGCAAGGGGGCTCACACAACATAAATGTGTAATCAACGTACAGCATTGGTTTGGTAGAAGTTTGGCCAAAATCGAAGAATACATCAGCCCTGACCAAGAACGCCGGAACAGTCGCCAAGAAAAGGGGGAAGGCCCCCAATACACCGGGACAAAAAAAAAAAAACCGTAAAAAAGGCGTGACGCGAAATGAGGGGGGACAATCGGAAGAACCTCCAACGTGGCAAAGTCTATTATGTCCGAAGTGTTTTACCTCCCTTACCCTGAGAAGGGGTGCACAAACCTCAAAAGTTCGGGTGGGATAGATCTAACGGGATCTGCTACGAATAACCCCCTTGAGCAGCCCAGGGGGGGGGGGTCAGGGAGCGGGACGGCACCCCCTGTGCATGGGGGGTTTCTGATATAGGTTAGAAGGGTGTAGGCTGACAAAAGCTTTACAGGGGCTTGCATGGAACCAATGCTGGTGGCCCCCAAACGGGGTTCCCGCGCCCGTGGAGCGAGAAAAAAACAGGGAGTCGCAAAGATAGGAGCCCTTTTGCTCCTACACCGGTTTTCAGCTGATATGACGGGGGGAAATGCAACCTGCCCGCTGGTGATTTGGGGTGCGGAAACACAAAAAAGCGCACGGTGTCTACGTAGGCATGGTCGGGAACCGTCCCCACCCCTAGTATCGTGTTCGGCTTTTTGTGTAGGAAAAAGCCAACCCAACCAACGAAGAATATTGGGAACCCTGGATATACAGTGCCCCCCCCCCGTGCTTTGGCGGGATTGATGGGCTCGGGGATTGGCCGTTGGGTGCGGGTTTGATAGCCATACAGGTTGGGCAAGAAAGAGTGACATCTTAACGTTTATGTTTTTTTCCCAACCCACAAGATGATGACACGGGGCGTTTCCCCCGTTTTGTAAATCGTGCGGCCCTGCCCCCGGGCGCCTGGGTGGGGCCGAGACGCGAAACCTCAGTTTATGGGTTCCGTACTGGGGATTGGCGGGGACGTCTAAAGTTTTTGGTGGGAGGTTTGTTTAGTTATAGATACCAAAAAAACACCCCGCAAATGTGTGTGTGAGGCGGTCTTGCAATTAAAAACCCAAAAGAAAAAAGGGAGCGATAGAGCAAACAAATGGGGGGTGGGGGGCCCCGTGCCAATGCTTCACGACAGAAAAAAACAATCCCCTTGGGTGTGGGCTACTTCACGTGCCAGCCCCTGCAAAAACAGAAAAAAAATTCACTACAAAAAAAAGAAAAAAAAAAAATTTTTTTGGCTTTGGAAAAAATTCCCAGCGCAGGTAAATGCGAGGAAATTGCGGGATCTAACCAATACAAAATCCGAATAAACAAGCAAAAAAACCAAAAAAGGAGGACAACTGCTGAGGATTGGCCCAGATGAGGACAATTTTTTTTGTGGTCCTTGGGTCGATCGTATGGGGAATTAAGCACCCGTTACATTCACAACTCGAGTCGTTTAGGGGGGGTCCCCCCAAACAAAAAAAACAAAATTGGCAAATCTGGGGGGGTTTTAAAATAAATTGGTGTGCCGGGGGGAGCCAACGCGCCCTAATGGTCCGAAAAAAAGCCGGATCCTAAAAATCATTGCGGGAGGCGTAAAAAAAAATGCGTTTGTTTTGGCGAAAGAAAAAGCCCCAAAAATCGCGGCGCTCTCCGTTTTGGGGGCCCGTTTTTTTTAAAAAAAGCAGATCAAAAGTTGGAAAAAAAAAAAGAGGGCGCAACAGCACCCTGAGTCAAGGTAAACCCAACAAAGCACCTTCCCCAAGTAATGCGACGCGCCCGCAGCCAACGCAACGGGACACCTAAAGGTGCAAAAAAGCACAATGCCCGGGGACTTTCCCAGGATGACGCGTGTGATTTGGTGCTCTCACTTAACGGGGCGCGCCGCTGAACTGACCAAAGTTCACCCTTTGTTGCAGAAAAGAGCAATAAGTCCCGGATGTGGATGCATAATTGGGTGGGGGTTTAGGCATCAAAACAAAAAAAAACTCGTAACCTACAGCGCGTAAGGTGCAAAAAACCACGCCGAGTCTCACACCCCAGACCACAGGTTTTTTGGTCTGGGGGATTTTGATGGGGCATTACAGGATTCGAAGTAGTATTCGGTTCGCTGAGATAACCGGCCACCCCTCCCCCCCCCAAAACAACCACCCCACAAATTACACGACGAATTTGTGGGGGGGGGGGGGGGGCAAAACCCCACGGGGGGGGGGTGGGTAGAGTGTGGTGGAACGCACGTCAAGCGTCATAAAAAGAACAGGGCTGTGCAAATCACTTCCTACACAGGATCGTGGGGACACAAAGTAGTTGGGGGGGGGAGCCGGGTTCGCTGAATATGCCCCGCAACCTTGGCCAGCAGGGGTGCGTGGGTATTGCCTCGCCAGATTAAATTCTACAAACCCCACCGGCACCCGGTGACCGCAAACAATAATCGAAACCGCATGCAAGACAGAAAAGGGGAGGGGGGGGGAGGGCGTCACGAAGAATCTTTCCCCAACGGGGAGTGAGTCCGAAGATCTGGTGTAAGAAGATAACAAAATAGCCCGAAAAGTATACAACCGACCAAACCACCGGGCCGCTAATTCCAAGCGCGCGATCAAACACTACAGGCCCCCCCTAAGGACAACACGGCCTACTAAATATACACAAACGGAGTGTTTAGTAGGTGATAAGGGGGTTTTACTAGGTTCCCCAAAACTCTTGCGTACCGCTACCGGCCCGACATGTAGGTGGGGGTGGGGGCTCGTCGTTTGGTTTGGTGCGAAATCCGGGGGCGGGTTTTTCCGGACACAATCCGCCCAAAAAAAGAAGAGTAAGTCACAAAAGTGGCCAAGCTCAAACAGGGAAACAAAAACACACACGAAAGGAAATACACAATACTGTGTTTAGGGGTGAATCGGACATCTGCTGGGGGGGAATTTTGACCACCGGGCACTACGGGTTTGATGACCAGGTGCCAAAGAGTTAAGTGAGTATTTTTTAGGGCGTGTCCCCCTCCCCCGATGGCCATTTCGACCCCGGCGACATTTAAAACACCGAGACAGTGAGAGGGGGGGAAAAGCGTTTTTGGTGAGTTTTAAGGAGTCCCCACAACAATATGTCGATAAAATGAGAGGACTCAGTGGAAACGCTACAAACAGCTCATACCAAACAACAAGGGTCTACTTTGGTTCCCCCCCGCCTTGTACAACAGAGTGGAGTGGGTACCAAGTGAAAAAGAGGGCGGGGTGCACCCCACCACAAAGGGGCCACACAAAAAAAAGCAGACAACATCACAAGTAGCAGGTTGTAACAACCAGGCAGGGATTTAATAGTTTACGGATGCAAATAACTTTCGTTTTTTTGTGGTCAGACGGTTATTGACGGACACCTCAAGGATTGTTTGTTCCAAGCGGCGAAGTAAGCGTGAAAGGGTCAAACGCCCGGGTGCAAGGGGGGTAGGGCAACCCAGTATCGGAACACCGGGATCATCAGCAAAAAGGCCGGGGGGGGGGGGAGTCTTACGGGTGGGGCGGAATCCTATTCCGAGACACGAGGCACACACCCCCAAGCCAATCCACTGTGGGTGTTTATGTTGGTGGGACCTATGAGGATCAAAACCCCACACAATCCTGTGAGTCTTCAGCGGGACTGCTGTCGAAAACAAACAACGAAGAACCCCAAAAAAAAGCCCGACAAAAGAGCACCAAAACCTGTGGTCTTTCCAACACCAAGAACCCGTTCAGGGCGCGGGGTTTGTGGAAGTATAAAGTGCCTCAAAGAAGGCGTTTTGGGGTATTTGTATGCCATCGGTGCTGTGTGTGGTGATTGTGCAAAGCGAGGAAATATACACTGTCAAACGCTTGTTGGTTTTTTTTTGGGCGTTTCATGTCCTAATCGCGTTTACTTCAAAAATTCCAAATATCCGTATACGGGGGCAAAACACGGACAAGAAGAAAGCCCGTGGGTAAGACTCGAAATTGGGGTGCCGAAAAAGTCCATACACAAAACCCACCCACCCAGTCCAATAACGAACAAAGCGGCACCCCCCCGCCAAGTTGCGGGGCTTTTGTCTGTGTGTGGAACACAACTCCAGGTCCCCGTCCCGGGACCACCGGTTTTGGAAAAAGATGCTACACAAAACCCCCAAAACCGTAGACAAACAAGAACCCCGTGTTTTGGGATGCGGCAAAAACCAGCAAATTTACCCAGCCAAAGAGGTAAAAGTAAGCAATCCCCGGGGAACGAGAGCAACCGTGCGATGTCTAACCCACATAGAGCCCCCCCCGGATCAAACCCGGGAGGGGGGGTCGGTGGTCGGGTGGAAATTGTGGCTTGGGTTTTCCTGCAACGTTGGTTCCGTTTGAGGTCCACGGATTTGCCCCCCTGCAGTCGGGTAGTCGGACACGACTCTGGAGGTCGCTGCACACAATCATAACACAGCCGACTCGGGTACAAACAAAAAAAAAAGCGTCACAGACAACAACGTAAAAAGTTTGTTCAAACCCCGGGCAGAGATTTTACTCCAAAAGCGTAACTCGAGCGGGATTTTTTTTGTTCATGTCTGCCCCGACCCCAGCAAGCAACGAACATCCCCCTAATTCCCACTCAGGGTGTCGTGTTGTAGTTGACCAGGAAAAAAACGAAGAAGCAATAAACCACCAAAAAGCGGCCGCTATCGCTGCATATTCGGCACGGGCTTGCTCACTAGGGTGGAACGCTATTCCGGTCAACCATAGGCGATCCAGGCCGGCGTAAACGAAGGGGACCACCATAGGGTCGCATTTGGTCAAAGTCGCACGAACCACGATGAAAAAAGGAAACACATACAAACATAATATGTACACTGGGGGGGCGTGAAAAACCCCCCCCAGGCGGGCCCACAACAAACCCATTAACGACTACTGGGGGTGCATGGAGAGAATTCTATTGGTTCAGATGCACGGTGGAAAATCACATCCCACCCCCCCGCGAGCAAAGCAAAAAACAAAAAAGAAAAAGAACATGCAGCTTTGGGTGGTGAAGCTGCAAGAGGAAACCTGCCCACGCCCATATTGTATATGTATAAACAAACGGGGGTCCTGGCCAACCGTGCTTCCCCAAGAAAAGGGCAGGGTGAGGGGGACCCCGCAAAAAGCCAAACACTTACTACGCAAAAAAACAAGAAAAAATTAACAGAACGGAATCAAACTCACCCCGTCTTCACGCTCTTTGCGCATGGGCAGTTGCGAATGGGGGAGATTGGGGCCGCACCCCTTTGTGCCCAGTCGGGCATGGTGGGTGGGGCAAACCGCACTACACTCCTCGTACCAGACAAGGGTTTGGGGATAGGGACAACCCACAATAGTGAGGGCCGGTTTAGGAAAAAAAGAAGTAGTTTTGGCGGCGGGGGGCATTCACTAGGACACACAACCGACCAAAGAAAGACAGATTGCAGCAAGACAGCCAGTATTGGCCTGGGCCCCGAAGCCTCATTGGCCCTCCCACACCCCAGCCAAAACCGCTAGCGACAAAGCGACCCAGACATTTAGTTGTTGCTGGGCGGCATGCAAGCACCACCACTTTGCTCAACGTGTTACAACATGAACAACCCAAAAAAAAAAAATTATTTTCGACCTTGTCAAGCGTAACATTTTACACCACCCCCAGGCCTCAACGATTAATACTAGCCCCCCCCTTGGGGCTAAGCAGACTCCCCTAGGGATTCACTCAACCCGGAGCCATTCATATTGCGATAGTTTTGGGTCGTGGGCGGTGCTAACATAGTGGGAACAGTACCACTACTTGAAAAGATTGGTGCAGGAACACAGATATGAGTGCGGTGGTGGTTACATGACGTGGGTGCCGTTTGTAGATTGGGGAGCTTTACCGACGAAATTTCCAAAAAAAGAGAAGATGTGGGGATGACAAAAAGCGGGCACAGGGGGGCGATTTGTGATTGGGCGATCGGCGCGCGACGGCCAACCAATGTAGGTGACAACTAGGACACAACGGTAAAATACTCCACGACAAGATTGGCAGAAAGTGGTTGGTAGTGCAAAGTGGATTTGGGGCAGTGTTGATGGAGTAACGCGGTGGTCGAGTGTGAGCGTTGCGGTGCTGTGTTCATTCAAGAGCTCGCGAAGCGGTTTTGGTGGTAAATCAAATTTTGGCTTTTGTTCCCCCCCCCGCATTGTAAAGAGTGAAACACAAGGGGGGGTTGGTTTGCAGGGGGTTTGACCAGAGCAAACACATTACACCTTCCCGTGTACTGTAAAGGATTTTTTTTCGGGAACCCCCCCAACATACTTATCTTCGTTGTTGGTTTGGGTGGGGAGGAGACCGAAATGAAGCCAACCCAACCCCGAGTACACGACGACACGTAACCCAACTCAGGATCCGTCGCCAATGACACCCCCCCCCCGACAACAAAAGTAAGCCCCCCCCCCAAACCCCCACCAAGTGTGGCTCGTTTTGAAGGAGGGCTTTCTGCGCGATTACGCTGGTCCGCCACTAGATTTGGGTTATCGAAAAAGGGTGGAGGCATATTTGGCGTGACACCCCTCCACCCCTCCGTGGGGGAGTGTTATGGAATGGGTATGATTTGTTGTGAATGATTCAAGTATGGTATCAACGCGGGGGCCCCGCACGCAAACGCCGAAAAAAGTGAAAGGTCCAGGTGTCCCACGTGAATATGATGAAATTCAACCCTGGGAGAAAAAAGAAAGGCTGGCTAAATATTTAGTCCACAGGGAAACAGGAACAAAAATGGGGAAAAAAAGGGGGGGAAAAAAGGGATTCAAGGGTGCTGGATGCGACCGCGAAAAACAACAAAAGAAAAGGGTAGTGGGGAAACCGGGGGGGGGGGGGAAAAAACCCAAACCCCGTTGTTGCGGGGGAGCTTGGGGTTCGGTGGACCAATCTTCGGAGTTAAATATCACACAAAAACGACAGCAGACAGAGGACTTAAAAACGGAATAGTATAAAAAAAAAAACTAACCAAGTTAGTAATGGGGGATTGTGTTGGACGAAGTCGCAGTGTCTTATGAGGTCCTAGCATTCCCCAAAGGGGCCTGGGGGAGAGTACGATGACAGGCCGGTCATCAGTACGGGGGGGGGGGGTCATTAACAAATAGGAGTTTTTTCTGCGAGGGTATCCCAAACGCACCTTTCGCGCGAAGAACACGGGCGGCTGGGGGGGATTCTTCGAATGTCCGGGGGGTGAAAGGGACTTCAACTACGTGCCAAAAGGGGTAGAGGGCAGAGAAGTTTGACAAGTGAACCGGGGAAAGCCATAAAAATAGATAGACGGGTAATCGAGTAAGCACACCCAGGCTACCAACAATGGCCGCAACACATATACGAAAAACCGGAACATCACTACTTAACACATGAACAAAATTGGGGTGGTGGGTCGCTGTAGTCGGTTTTGTGGGGTTTGATCCAGGGGTTATGCCCAAGTCCTGGGGTGGGGGAGTCTGGAATGGTTTGTGGCAAAACCGTCATGAAAATCGCACCACAGAAAAGCCAAAAGGGTCCTCGTGTGCGCGCAAAAATGTTACGAAAATGAATCGCGAGGAATTCTACAAAGGGGGGTCGAAGGAGACCTTCCAGATCGGACAGAGCAGTCAGGGGGGGGCGGCAGCGACCCTACGATCTAAAGCAGGAAGACTGGTCGTGTGCGCAAGAAAAATACAAGTGAGAAGTCGGCAGTGACTGACCACCTTACGCCAAAGATTGGGATTGTTGGTCCCAAGGAACGGTGTCACCTTGTGTTTGGGAAAAAAAGAGCAGGCACAAGGGGTGGCGGTTACGGGGGAAAGAGCAGAGGGGGGCTGGCTACCCTAGCCAAACGAAACCTACTGGCACGAAAAATCGACAAAAGAGGGAGGCACCAACCCGCCCCCCCGTAACAAGCCAAACGCCCCTCTATGGGCACAGGGGAAAAAATATAAAAAACAAAAAAACAAAAAGAAAAAGAAAAACGAAAATTTGGTGTACTTAACAAACAAGTTTACTGCAACACCAAACGCCCCGCCCCCAAACAAAACCGGGGAGGCATAAAGTCAGATTCGATGGGGGGGTGGAAGAACCCATCGCTAACAGGGGGGCCAAAATTAAATGGGTGACGTAGGTCTTAAAAAACATAAATACGGTGGTGTGCCCGGACCAAGATGCAAAAAAAATGCTGGAGTGGAAAAAACCTCGGCCCCCCATTCGGTGCTAAGCCGGTGGTCTCCGGTGCGTCACCAAAATGTGCTTTAACTGGAAAAACAGGGCGGAAGGCGCCCATATTCCCCCAAGAAAAAACTCATTGAGCGCCCACTCCAACCCCAGAACACAAACCAAAAGAATAGCAAAACAAGACTCCAAAAGTCAAGACGAAACACGTAAGCAAGTAAAAAAGACCCAAGGGAAATAAACTTAAGGGTTAAAAAAAAAAAAAAATTAAAGAGACGGGGGAGCATGGGGAACCCACACAAATTAAAAAATGGGGATAGCGACGGTCAACAACTCTACAACAAAAAGTACACATCGATAACAGGGGGGGGGGTCCCGCACTCGTAGAAAAAGACAAGACCCAGGAAAAATGGGGAAATTCGCGGTGTAGGGGTCCACGCGCACGAGCCGACCCAAAAAATCACACATTTTGCCCACCCCCATCATCGCCTTCCCGCGGCAGCGCGTTATGACGACTCTGAAAGCGGATTAAATCAAATCGACACACCCAAGATAACAACACACCCCGTCGCAAACCACGGATTCC
>Ga0179593_1479764_pt1 | contig 10375 bp, 14 predicted proteins | sample CZODoug2_1_08_16_FD_185931 | JGI IMG/M metagenome (GOLD analysis project Ga0179593, IMG submission 185931) | Vadose zone soil fungal communities from Angelo Coast Range Reserve, California, USA - CZODoug2_1_08_16fungal (PacBio error correction) | ecosystem: Environmental > Terrestrial > Soil >...
GGGGAAACAACAAATCGCAGCCCCAATCCTAAAGCAACCGCTCTCGCAAACTCCTCTTGCATCCGAAGAAAAAAATTAACAGGAACTGCCCCACGAGCCAAACTAATAATTAAGGAGGGGTTGAGGGAGATGCGCAGAGCCTGCGATGGAGACCGGTAAACCAAAAGGGAGTGTTCAAGAGCTTATGGTAGAATGACTAATCACTAGATTTTCCTTTCCTTTGGAGAAGAAGAAGGGAGAGGAGGCCACGAAAATTGGAGGGTTGGGGTAGCGATACCCTCCCAACTTTATCCAAAGACGTGGGGCCGTATGGCAGACAAATCTTAAATAGGTCTAAGACGGCATTAGCTGGATAGCCCTGCAGCTGCAGGCGGAAGAAAAAGGAGGAAGGCATCTAAGTCTTCCACACCGAACTGCAGGTTGGGTGGTATACAGGGAAGGGGAGGGTGGGGAAAAAACCGGTTAAACAAAAACTGCAGCTCAGGAAACGGGGAACGATGCTTTTGGGGGAGTACATTTTGGGGGGGGGACCCTCAAAAATGTTGATCCGGTGAAAAAAAAGAAAAAGGGACGAGGGTGCATAGGCCCGAAAAAATCCTAAAACCCCTTTCACTTCCGAACAGAAGACAGCGAAAAATGAGAGGCCCTGACCCAAAACAAGAAGCGCGGTTTTAGTGGCGAAAAAAAAATGCCAAGTCCACGTGCGGAACTAGTCCAGGGAAAGAAAGAAAGGACCGAGAGGAATGCTAATCAAAAGGCAACTCCGCGAAACGGATCACAAGGCCCGCACGGGCAGGGGAACAAAAAAAAGGCGACCACGGTCGCGAAACGGTACAACCCTGGACTAGACTCCTGAGGCAATCAGATGAACAAAGGGAGAGCCGACTGGCGTCGTGGGCCAAGTACCGACCACTGTGCAGCAGGGCAGGGGGGAGGGATTTGTCTTACAAGGAAGACAATAAGGCAGGGAAGGGGGGAGCGAAAAGGGGCGCAAATCCAGAAAAACCGCGGAACGGGGCGCGAAATAAAAGAAAAGCAAGGGAAAAGTATCGATCGACAAAAAATTCCAATTCTCAAAAAAAAAAAAAAAAAAAAAATCGAGAGTCAGAAAACCAATCGACTTGAAGTTTCCTGTCAGAAAGGAGCGGCCCTCGTCATTCTCAACAGGACAGGAGAGTTTACCTCAAAGCCACGGCAAGGCCTAGGGTCAACCAAACAGGAACGGGGAAAAAAGTGGGGCAAAAAAAAGTAACCGAGCTGGCGAGCTCACGGGGCACTCGCTCTTTACTGAAAGTCTCGTGAGGGCTAGGCATCGCGGAGAAAAATATGTGTTCAGGGGTTGTTTGGAAGAAAATGGGGAAGTGGCGCGTCAATCCAGACGCCACAAAGGAAGGAAGGGAACAGGAAAAAACACGCTTGGGAAAAACAGAATGGGGCGCAATCAATCTTGAGAGAATGTCAAGGCTTCCCAAGGGAAAGGACAAAGGGATAGCAACGTGCAGTCCCAGATAATTCTCCACAGCCCTCCGAATGAGACGGGAGGGCAGTTCCGAACGAACGCACCGGCGTCGAGGGAGAAAGCGAAGAAAAACCACTTGGTCCGCCATCACCCAACACGCTGTGGCCAACGGGGACAGGGTTTACACGACGGTGCCAAGGGGGGGGTGGGCATCTCGCACCAGGGATGGGCCACGCGAGTTCCTGGTCCGTTCGAAACGGCGCCTTCCCAGGATCACTTTTGGGGGACAAGAAGAGGGGGATGCGCGGCAGACAAAACTCTGGACACGGGACACAAAGAGCGGGAGGAAAAAAAGTTAATAGTAAAAAACTCACCGGTTGTTGGTGCAGCCGACAATATCCCTCCGAGAGGGTCACGTGGACCAAACTTGGACAGGTAGATAAAAAAGGGGGAGAAAGAGGCACTTAGACCTCGCCCACGTGTGTAGCACGACGAAGCCTCGGTTAACAATGAAGGTCGGGGGAAAAAATGAAGGAAGGATCAAAAGGGCCCTGGCCGGTAAAGACAAAAAAGGAAGAGAAAGGCGTGTCGGTACTAGGGTCCGATGAAGGCTCCGGAGGGTCTGGAAAAGGGGGGGTGCCCGCCATTTGGGCTGTTGCTATGTGGTTTAGGCAGCCTCAGTACCCTACCTATTGTGGCCCGTCATTGAAGACAACCTGTACGTTGGTAAAACTAGGGGTCAATATAATACTCTCCAAAACAAGTGTCACAACCCGTTCAAGATCTTTAGGCAATCCGACCGTCTTGTGCTGTCCTAGGTCGAAGCCGATGCGCCTCAGACCTTCGTGTTACTGGAGGACCACTTTAGAATACAGGACATTGGAATCAACCCCTCTGCCTGAAAAGAGAGCAGGAAGGGAGAAAACGTCTTTACTTAGAGTCGTTGGCAGATTTTAGGACCGCGGTCAAAAAAGAGATCAACAAAAACCACAATCAAACAGCGGACAGAGGGTCCCGGCAAGAGCAGCTACTCCAAAAAAAAAACTAGTAAGTAGGGAAAACGGAACTAACGACAATAGACTCTCAACAAAAAAAAAAAAAGAAGGAGGGGGGAAAGAAAGATGGACTGCCTGAAACCACTGGAAACGAAACCGACGAGAGGGGGGTGACTTCCCTTGCCGAAATTGATGGTTCCTCGGATTGAGGGTTACGTTGGATACGGTCCGGGTGCGACGCGAGCCCTGCAAACTCTGAAGACGAGCCGGGAGCCAAATGATAGTGATACAAAACAACATCCAGTTACATGATAAACAGTACGGGGGTCAACTGGAAAAGGGGGGGGTTGACGTTAAGCCGGAGGACAGCTGGAACGCGAAAAAAAAGCGCCAACGGAAAAAGGGCGGCGTACTACTCCGCACGGTGTCCCTCCTTGTAGAAGGAAGACCCCACCCCTATTGGCTGACACAGGGAAGCAAAACTTCCCGATCAAGGGGAAAGCCAACAGAGAAACCAACCTACCAAGAGGAAAAAGTTTTTCCGTCTGTAGCCAACATCAAAAGAGGGGGAGGGATTGATGCGCCCCGTCCACTCTTCCCTTCTGGAAACAACAACTTCCCCTGACAAAAAGGACAGGGAGAGAGAAACTAACTTCTCAAATCCCGCACAGCGGCAGAGGGGAAGGGGGGGGGGGGGGGGGGGGGGGTGGGGGGGGGGGGGGGGGGGGGGGGTTGTGAGAATTGTGTTTTGTTAGGGTGGATGGTCTACCCGTCGGCGAACATCGACAGTTTCCATTCCCTCCAGTCGACATCTACGACTCGAAAGGGGAAAGGAACGCGCAAAAAAGACTCCGGACAACACCCAGGGACTTGACGAATGCACTTTGCCGTCCGCTCGTGTGCAAGTAAAAAAAAAAAAAGGGTTTGAGCAAGCGTGCAGGAACAGAGAGGGTAACTTGGACAGTCTCTCGACTTAACGAAATCGCGGGCAAAAAACCTGAATCTCCTCCACCTAAAAAAAGGGCCGGTCATTTAAACAAAAAAAAAACAAACCTGGCAACAAGGGAGCAAACGACCAAGGGTTTGGTACTTCAGGGGACCAGATTCCCACGCCAGTCCCTATGCGCTGGAGTGAAAACTTAAGACAACCTCTGTCATAACGGGGCGGCGAGGGAAGGGGGGAAGTCCTCAAACGGGCCGTCGAGGTACAGGGGACACGGGTGGTGCTAAAGGGGGAATGCGGGAAAGCTTAGGGAGCACCATAAGGGGGGGAAAACGCCGTAGAGTTTCATTTCATAGGGGGCCGTGAGGAAGGCTTCAAAAAATCAAAGCTACAAAGGGGTCGCAAAAACCACGCCAACATGTCCGAAAATAAAAAAAGAGGGGGGTAAAAAAAGAAAAGATCAGCAGACGAAAACTCAGGGAGAGCATGGCACAGCAATCTGGAGAAAAAAACGGAAACGGAGCCGCAAACAAATACGCCAGCAGAAAAAGAAATTTCCGCAGCTAGGAAACGTAGCCAGCGTGGCGGAAGAAACCTCCTCGAGTGGGCATCCCTGATGAATCAAAAACACTACAGGAGGGGAAGCCCGAAATCTGTGGGCTAGACGAAAAATCAGTAACGGGGGGGGTATAAACTCATCCTTTGCTGGGTTCGAGAGGAAGAACGCGTAACCGCTGAAAATAGCGCCCCTCCATAGAGAAAATCCGACTCCAGGGGGAAAATAGGGGAAAACGCCCAGAGAAGTTGGGTCGTTACAGACACTCCGCGAGGAAAAAAAAAAAAAAAAAAAAAAAAAAAAAAAAAAAAAAAAAAAAAAAAAAAAAAAAAACAAAAAAAAAAAAAAAAAAAAAAAAAAAAAAAAAAAAAAAAAAAAGAAAAAAAAAAAAAAAAAAAAAAGTGAGAAAGGAAGAGGGGGGAGAGAAAACAGGGGTGGGCCCTCAAAGCGGATTAAAAGGTGGGGACTACGCCGAAAACCGGAATACTTTCCTGCTCGCCTAGGAAGGGGGAGGTCTTACGCCGGCCCGTGGAGACGCCTGGCAGCACGAAAGAGGGGGAAAAAAATTGTCTCGAGAGAAGAAAACCGTGCGAAGAGGACAAAACTACACCTTCCTCAGTTGAAAAAAGCACAAACCCCGAACTGCTGTAAACAAAAACAGGGAGGTGAGAGAGGAAGAGGGGTGAGGCCCAAACGAAACCCGGGGAGAAGGTCGAAAGAGGAAACAGCATCTCCGAGGAGGGGACAGCCGGACAATCAAAAAAAAAACCAAAAAGGAAGCAAAAAAAATCGAAACGGGCACAATTCCAAAATCGGTTCACCGCAGAAACAAAACACCTCACTTAACGTATCAGGGAAAAACCAAAGAGGGGGGAGGTCAAAAAGGCTGGACCTCTAGGGGGGAAGAAAGAAGAGGAGATCCTCCGCGGGAAGAGAGGAGGCAGGTCAGGGAGAGTTTAGGAACGACACGGCACACCCTGACAGCCTCGTGTACGAATACCGCAAAGAGGGAAAGAGTGGTTGACTCAAATCGCCTACAAACAACAAGGAAAAACTAGAATTGGGGCTGAGCTCCGACTACCTCTTGCACGACTTTTAAAAGTTCGCCGGAAACCGAAAAAAAAAACAGAAATACCTAAACCGGATAGGGAGGGGGCGCTGTGAAGAACAAAATGCATTGGCATCTGAGAAGCGCAGGGCGAAGGTTGAAAGGTCGAAAGAGCCGATTTCTGTTCAAACGGCAGCCGAGCCCCGAAGCGACAGAGAAAAAACACAATTAAAATAGTGGAAATATATATTGCGTTAGCCAACGGCCGTAAGTAACAATCAAGGTGGTCGTCCCACACGGGAGAAAAGGCGAAGCTCTGTGCACTCCGCCGACGGACACCAAACCAAGGCGAGCGGTACACGAGTGAAAAAAACTCTCGCCCCGGGAATCGGAGGGGAAACCACGGCGGAAAAAAAAGCGGGGTCCGAGACAATTAAGTCGGTTCCAGACCCCGGGTGTACGAAATTGTCCAGTGGAGGAGGGAAAGAAGGGTCAACAACGGGGAGAGGAGGGGGGAAGGGGAAAAAATCCTTAAACGAAAGCTGATCCAGAGGGGGAAAACGTTTAAAAACTGAGGAAAAACGTCGAAAAGGGAAAGGGGAGGGTATAAATCTACCAACCAAACATGAAGACGTCAGGTCAGCGGAATCAAATCTTTAAGCCAGAGGGGAAAAACCCCTAGAAAAAGGGGTGGAAGGAATAAAAAGATATCCGGGCGTGAGGTGGGACAGAAGGGGAACACAAAGTTTTTGGACCGGTCCTCAATTAGTTCTTGGGGGTCGTAAATGGTGGACTTCCGGGGGGGATTTAAGGCGACGGGGGGGTGGCAAGACAAGGGTCCGTTCGAGAAGGGGATAACGACTCAAAACCCGAGAAGAGACCTTCACAGGGGACTCCTTCCAAAATGCGGGAAAAGAAAAAAACTAAATTTATAGGAGGTAACGACGAAAATCGGGAGAAGCGAGGCAAACGAATCGCACTCAATGACTATTGCCAGGCTGAAAGCGGACCATCAAACAGGCAAGGGGGCCGCTGACAAAATCCCCTGTAAGACGAGGAGGGAAAGGGAAAGACCACATTGTCTCACTTCACTGGACTTAACTACATAACGCCAAGCGATTCAACATTCCGAAATCCACAGGGGAAAAAAGAGAAAAATCGCTCGAGGCTATTTCATGAGGCTTATTTCTGAGAAAAGGGGAGGGGGCTCAAAAAAAACAACCAGAATAGACGACAGAAAAAGGGGGGAAATGGGGCGTCGAGATACATGTCCGGAAAAAAGGTTACGGAAGGTCCCACCCTCGAGCTTCGCTCAGGAAAAGGGGGGTTGTCTTGAAAAACTAAGGGAGGGGATTAACTCCTGAGGGGATGTGGCGAACCAAAGTTTATGAATCGAATACCAGACGACTGTTCCGATTATAAGGGGGGGAAGAAAATTGGGGGACAAAACGACTGTTACGCGAAAAAGGCGAGCTCAAGAAAAGGGGTCCCTCCGGGAGGGCGTACTTACAAAAAAAGTGGCAAAAGACGAAGCCCTTCACAGAGCGAAGGAGGGAAAGGGAGGGGGGGGTTTGACGAACCAAGAAAAGGTTGAAAGGAAACCGTAAAAAAACCTCAAAACCAGGGCAGAACACGCCACCTAACCTTAAAAAACATCGTTGGGGGGCGAGCACGCGGGGCCCAACGAATGGTGGGGAACAAAGGAAAGAAAGGACGAACAGGGAAGAAAAAACCAACCAACGGGCAGGTCCCCAGGGGACGAGAAAGACAGAAGAGGGGACGTTTTACGCCTCCGAACCCCGATGAAAGAAGGGGAAAAGGCAAAAGTCCAAAGAAAAAAAGCCAGCCGGAGAGAGGGGGGGGATCGCCTGTACCACAGGTGAAATCCAATCGTAAACGCAGGGACCCGGGACCAAGGGAAAGTTTTACAAAAGCTTTGTAGTCCGGACAGGGGAAAAGGACCCAGCTATTCTAAGGAACCAAAAGGTTAACTTCTTGGAAAAAAAAAGAGAGGCACGAAGGGGGGCCAAGAGGCCCGTGAAGGGAGGAACACCAAGACACCTGGCAACGGGGGAAAAAGAGCGCGGACACCTAAAGGAATTTCAACTGGTGGGGGGGGGGGGCGTCCGTGGCAAAAAATACCTCCAAAAAAGAATAGGTACCTTGGGGAAAAAAAAACCAACCCGGGTAACGCTCGGGTAGAGTGGGGTGAAGGCGCATGACTCGATGGGGGAGAAGGACGTTGCAGTGAAAAGACTCGGGGTGCAAATGAGTAGGTAGGAACCAAGGAGGGTGAAGGGTCTCATGGACGGTAAAAAGGGTGCGAAAGGGGAAAGGGGTGAATCGTCCATGGGGGGTTCAAAAAAAAGACGGCCCTGAGGAATTGAGAATAAAAAAAAAGGGATCACCCCAGCACAAGGGGGGCAGGGGGTATTGCCTAAGGGGTTGGCTTGCGCGCGGACGGGTTTAAGGGGCACGGTGACATAAGGGTGCCGAACAAGAGGGAACTGCACTTTATGGGGAATGAAAATACCGAAGGGACCTGCATTTGCGGCCAGGAGGAAAAAAAACCACGCAGAAGGGGAAACAGATGAGCAAGTCGACCGATTGAAGAAGACCTTCATTTGGGGGGAAAAGAAGGGCGTGTCTGTCTCGAACGCCGTGAGCAAACCCCCCGGGGGAGTAAAAGACGCGAAGACAGTGGTAACGAATTTCGGACAGGAGGGCCGGAACAAAAGAAAGAAAGAATCCACCGAAAACGACAATACAGACAACCGGCACAATAATTGTTTCGTCACGCAGGAAGGAAGGCTGACAAAACAAAATGAACAAATAAGGGAATAGCCAGAGGGCAGCAATACGTTCTCGAAAACAAAAAAAAACAAAAAAAAACGGGGAAAGGGGAAAGTCTGGAACAAAATAGATGTCGTTAACAGGCAGAGAAAAACGGGTGTGGTAGAGGGATACTGCTAAACAGGTCTTGGGGTGCCCGCGTATGGGTTTTGCGTGGGATGACAGAGGGGACCGGGCGCAATCTAAAAAACAACTAGGACAAGCCACCTCGAAAAACTCTAGACGGCCTTTGCCATCTCAGACAGGAGAAAAGGGGGAAGGAACTCTAGGAGAAAAAGAAAAAAGTTACTTAGATTCAAGTGGGACAGGGACATGCCGGTGCGAGCCGGCGCCTCCTACAGGGAAACATGGCAGAAAAGAAAATCCACAAAACGTCACCCATGCAGGGACGCGATCAAAGGGGGACAGGGATATGATCTCCACCCCTGAATAGGCAGAAAAAACATGTCAAAATTGGACTCCGCGCCTTGAATAAAACGAAACAAGGAAAAAGAAAAAACCCAGGACTTTTATCGGGGAAGAGCCATACATCTTCGTCTGGACGAGAGGAGGACCTCGGGAACGAAAAAAACACAGTCTACCGCCAGGAAAAAGGGGGAAAATACACCACACTGATCACCACACTGAGGTGAGGGGCGACACGTAGGAAGCGGGAGTTTACTCCGCCGAACTGGAGAAAAAAGGGGGCGAGCGAAACATTCCATCTCAGGGAAAAAAAGAGGGCAACGAGGCCCATGGGAAAAAGGATAAAGCGACGGGGAAACTACCGGACATGGGGGGGGGGCCAACTTTTGCCGGCGAAAGAAGGCAAAAGAGGGCAAAAACAGGTATTACCGCTGAAGACAAGGAGAAAACTTTGATCGAACTGCCGAACTCGGGAGGGGGGGAAAAGGCCAAAAAAAAGACGAAAAGAAAGGGGGGGGGACAAAAAGTCAAAAGTCTGGAAAAACGAAGAGGGACGACCCAATGGGTCAGTCGTATAATGGAATCGAAAGAAGGGCTTCCGCATTCGGGGTCGCATCCCCTTCGGAAATAGGAAAACGAGAAATCCCTGCTTTGGGGACCGGACTTCCTTCTGAGAAACCGGGGAAGGAACCATGGGGTTGGGCTACGGACTTTGAAAAAAATCAGAAGCCGGCAAAAAAAGATCCACGCGGAGAGAAAAAGCGTGAGGTAGCCGCGACACACTTGTAGCAGACGAGCCAGCCTCAACGTTTAGGACTTAACACCGACTTCTACAACAAGACTCGGGAAAGGAAATCGAAAGCGCAAAAAAAACAGCAGAGATCAGCAAAAAAACGAAAGGGGGGCACAAAAAATCCTAGAAAACTATCAGACCCACGGCAGAAAGGGCAGAGAGGGCCCAGCGACTACGTGACTTGGTCAGAAAAGGGGACCGAAAGGAAAAAAAGCAACTACTCGAGTTGACGCTTAAGGACGGGGGGGAACCCTAAACTCAAAAACCTGCGAGCTGAAGAATCGATGGGTTTGGGGGAACCCCTCGCCGGGCTGCCGGTGGCGGGGGAGGGGGAGGCACAACCTTTTATGGGGTGCAATCGCGCTAACTGGCACCGGTGCCCCCTAGCCCCAGACACGCGCCCTCGCCGGAGTCCAAAAGGAAAAAAAGAGCCAAAAACCCATGGGCGGACTCACGCAAAAAACGAGGGGAACGGTGTCACACCCAGGGAAGGGCGAAAGAGTACAGGGGGTTACCTGGACGAACCGGCAGACTTACCTTCTCTCACCATAGGAAAAGGATACGGGCAAACCCTCGCAACGTTCAAGTACCGCTGGCAAGCCGCCAGATGACCTTTCTGGTACTGAGCATCAAGGGAAACGCCGGAGGACCGGGTCACCGCCCCATCCGGCAAAGAAAAAACCCCAGAAAAATTTCCGTCAAAGGGGGGGAAACGAGAAGATATCGAGTGGAAACCTTGAGTTTCGGCACAAGCGGAGACGACCGTGCAGTCGTGGAAAGAGGAAAACCGCACTGTAGAAAAATTTACGACCAACCGCCCGCGGGGGGGGCAGCAGCTGGCAGCAAACACGCGGGGAAAAACGGCCAAACCGGCAAGAAAACTTGACCATCCGAAGAAAAATGTAAAGCGAAAAGATTGCAATTCAGGACGCGAGCGCGGAGGGGAGGATTCTCAAATTTTCAATGGAGAAGGGGAGGAAAGGGGACCGGCAACAAAAAAAAGAAAAAAACAAAGGGGGAGTGGAGAGAACCCGCCAAGGGGGGCGTTTTCGTTTACCGGCCCTCCTCGGGAAAATAGGAAGAGAAAAAAAACCCCGGCAACTGAGGGGAAATGGACCCTGCGCGCGAATCAGGTTCTTGCACGAACTTTGGTGGGACGAAGGCAGGGCCGGCCAAAAAAATCCCCGCCCCAATCCAGGAAAAACCGAGAGAAGTCACGGGTTCTGAAGGTGTCTCACTGGGAGGAGGGGGAAGAGCAAGCGAGAGCGGAAGGCCGAAAAGTCACATTCGAAATACCATCAGAGGGAAGCACGAGCAAATAAA
>Ga0179593_1527088_pt1 | contig 10375 bp, 19 predicted proteins | sample CZODoug2_1_08_16_FD_185931 | JGI IMG/M metagenome (GOLD analysis project Ga0179593, IMG submission 185931) | Vadose zone soil fungal communities from Angelo Coast Range Reserve, California, USA - CZODoug2_1_08_16fungal (PacBio error correction) | ecosystem: Environmental > Terrestrial > Soil >...
CACGTTCGGTTCTAGAAAAAAAGGGGGGAGTTCACGTGGCCTACGGACGTAATAGGGAGTTTTTGGGAGGGGGGGGACAAAGAAGGGGGGGGTGGGAACGTACTATAAAATGATTGAGAACGGGTCGAACTTAACTGAATCGACTTAGGAAAAGGCTGAATCAAGAGAAAAGACCCGGGCCCCTCAAGAGCTACTGAGATCGGGTATACTAAAAAAAAAAAAGTGAACAGGGGAATGGGGGGAGGAAGGAAAAAGTTGAGAAATCCCATCATAAAGGGGATGGCCAAAAAGGGAGGGCGTCCCGGATGACTGCATGTAAACAACAGGGCTTCAGAATGAAACGGAGGGACATGGGAGAAAGGAAGAAGTTGTCTAACTCAGAGCGGGGGGGGTCAATGAAAGCAAGTTAAAAAGCCAGGGATCGGGAATAGAGAAACCCCGAGTAAACTGGAGAGTGCGAAGGAACGGAAAGACCCGTCGCCCGAGGTCCCACGGTTGTCCAAAAAACTTGAAAACGGAGAAGTTTGAGCGTTCAAGAAAGGGTATGCTGCATGGTTGAAGACAGAGGCAGGCAAAGACACCAAACTGGAGAGGAGGGATTTGGGGGGTGTGTTGAGACCGGAGCAAGACTGGGGGAAAAAGCTGGAGGAAAAGCAGGGGGGACCACAACACGTGTCGAAAACTGGGGACCTTCAGATAGTGAGTTGAACCCAAAGAAAAAGAAAAGGAAGGAAAGGAGGGTTAAGCGATGCGTTCATTTCCGCCGAACCAACAAACCCTGTCCCAGTTGCAGGGGGAAAAAACCGTGTGGGCGAAAAAAAAAAGGACCAAAAGTCCGGCGAGACCCGATCGGCCTGACTGGAGCCAAACCAACCAAAAGAAAAACGGAGGAGAGGGGTAGCTAGAGAACTTGTGATGGGGGGGAGAAGAGACGCGACAGTGGGTTGGTAAAGAGAAAAGGAGAACCAAAAAAAAGAAAACTGAGAAGGGGGGAAATGGCGGCCCGAAGGAAGGGGGTAGCCCCGTGGAAAACCGACAGAAGTTGGGGGGGAAGCGTGTGTTAAAAGTGTAGAGGAATGGCAAGTAAAAGATTAACGAAAAAAAAAAAAAACTATGAAACTTGGTCGGCCAAACTCAGGGGGGAAAGGGGGGGTAGGGCGCTTTCTGAGGCCGGCTTGGGGGGGGCCTGGCAGTACTGGCACTAACAGAAAAGTTTCATAATACAAGGAGAAGCAACGGAAGAGGACGGGAAGGGGAAATCCCGGGAAGTTTTAGGAGGGGGGGGTCCACTTGAGGTTTAAATCGCCCTCTAATAAAACGGTGAAAAAAGGGGGGAAATGGGGGGGGCAGGGAAAAACCACCGCCCGGAATCCGCTGAATGAAGGTTTGAAACGCGACTTCTGTGTAAAAAAGCACTAAGGTCCTGGAGTGGCGGGGATGGGAAGGTCAAAATTGGTTCGGACGGCGAAGGTGGAAAAGGGGATCAAACGTCCCCGGGTTTTGGAGAATCCATCAAATGCACAGGGGGGGGGGGGGACGAAAAAGGGAAGAAAAAAGGACCATTAAAACTGGAAAGAACTGAGGGGAACATACACTCCCTGCGGCACAACACAGAAACGGAATGGAGAAATATCCAGCCTTTTGTAAGTAAATTTCGGGGAAAACAGGGGCCCTTGGGGAAAGGGATGTGTTAAAACGGGGGGGACAGGGCGGATATGCGGAGGATCTAAGCAAGCGAATCCACGGAGTAAAAAAAAACACAAAAGGGGAAAGAGAAACAAAGGGAAAAGAAGAAGAGACGAGGTATGAAAATAAACCACAGCAAAAAAAGAAAATTCCGAGGCGAAAAAAGAAAGGGTTCTAAAAAGCACGTTTGGACGAACACAGGAATCTAGCCGGATCCGGGTCCGACGAAGAACGGGAGTCAGGGAAAAAAAAAAAGAGGACTTCAAAGTTGGAAGAGAAAAATCACATGACGACGGGAGAAGCCCGTTGCAAAAAGGGACAGTCACCCAAAATTTCCCGGCCAATTCAAAATTTGGGCAGGGTGCCATCATAACGAAAAAAAGGAAAAGAAAAACACCGGCAAAAAGCACATCTTCGCGAAGGAAATATTGAAGATTCCCAACGAAAAAAAACGAGGAAACGGGTTAGTCGCATCCCAGGCTGACAGAGGGCGAATGGCGGGGGGGGAAAACCCAGGCACACAGTCATTGACAACCACGACGGAACAGAAGAAAAAAAGAAAAAGGGGGGGGGTTGACCAGGACCGGAAACCAGACGCGGAAGGCCGCTTGAGTAGGGCGCCGGGGCACACACCGCAAGCATCAAAAAAACGAAACAGAAGGAACAAACCGAAAAAAGACAGAGGCGAAAAAGAAGGCCCAGGTTTGGGGGGGGGGAGTAATTGCCTTTTAACATTGGGCGGGGTGGAAGGGGGGGACTTGGGAAAAGAGAACAAAAAAAATCTGGAGACAAAAAAAACTGTCGTTGCCCAGAAAACCCCTAAAAGCTTACAAAAAAAAAAATGAAAGCCATAATCGATAGGACTTCAGTTTGGAAGGGGAGGTCGCATACTCAGAACCAAAGTTCAACAAAAATGATGGCGTCAGAAGGAGCAACGCCAAAAAAGGCTTAGCACTGCGTTGATCGACGATCCTCAAAACGTTACTGGGTGTTGCAAGGGGAGGAGAGGAAAAAATTACGGCACAAAAGCCTCATTGCGAAAAAAGAAAAAACCAAGATTGGTCCACGGGCCCAAAAAAAAACAGAGAAGAAGGGAAACTCAGGGCACCCATGGGGGAGCAAGAAGGACCAGTCAAAAAACAACTACAAAAATGGGGGCGTGGGAAAACAGGGGCAGAATAAGTTAGGGGGTCTATCGGCTAGGGGGGGGGCAATTTAGCAGATAGTAATGACGAAAGGGGGGGCACTGCGCAACAAGGGTATGAAGGGCGGCAAGTTGCAAGGGAAGGGGCCGAGGGCAAGCAAAGTAATCAAAAAAAATTCATCAAGGTGGGGAACGGACGGGGGAGGTCACAGCCCCGGCACATAACGAGAACCACGTTGGGGTCTAGCGGTAGGCAAAGAACCCGATCACCTCGAAGGAACGTCAGAACAAGGGGGTACAACCTGAAAAGCGGCAAGAAGGAAAAAAGATATTGAAATAAAAAAAGAAAAATTCAGTTGGACCCGCTCCGGGGTCCTGCGAAATTAAAAAGAAACTGAGAAAAAAGTCTTCCGAAAGCGACCAAAAAGGGAAACCACATCAGTAGATGAAGGAGAAGGGTACGCTAACCCGCATTTTGAAGCCAGGGGAACAGAAAAAAAAGAGGGAGTGGAAAGGAAAAAAAGTCCTGAGAAATCCATCCCCAACGCAAAAAAGGGGGTTTTCCCCAAAACGGCAAAAAACGGAAAACTTTTGGGCAAACCAAACCAAAGTAAAAAGGGGAACGGTTTCTCAAAAGATTGTCTCTGGTCACGAGTGCAGTTCGAATCAGTCTGGGGGTGGGGGAACCCGAAGGGGGTGGAATCACGCCCCCGTGGCGCTGGACAAAACAGAACAGGAACTGCGTTAAGGCACTCAAAGGACACAAACGATTCAGGACAGCCATCTCGGCGGTTGAAAGAGGCAGGTCCCAACCAAAAAAAAGCGTGAAAACGGAAAAAATGCACACAGGTCTGGGAACGAAAACCGGGAAAGGTCTTAAGAGCGTTCCATTACAGGGCCAAAGGCCTAAAGTTTCCGCGCAAGTATCGGGGAACTACACAACGGGCAAGGTACCAAAAAGAGAGTGGCGCAACAGCACCCCGTCCACAAGCACAAGCTTCCCTGTGCGACCTACGTCAGAGAGGCGGTGGGGGGGTAAGCCGGGGCAGGGGACCCGGCGGGTGAGAAACAGCAACGAAATGTAAAAAAACAAGAAGTAAAGCCAGACAGAGCTCCAAACCGAATAAACTGACACAACCAAACAAAAAAAAAAACAGGAGAAGAGCTAAGGGTTTACATCACAGAATGGGGCAGGAACTCAAAGCGAACAAACGGCCAAGGGGCCCCGACAAAAACCACTCAATGGGGGTATCCGGGAGTCAAAGGGGCATATGCACAAGGGAGTGTAAGTCCCCTCAAAAACACCAACATTCTCGACTTAAAATCCAGGTCTAGATCGAACCGGGAAGGGCCGAAAAAACAATAGGGTTACAAGGGAAACAGGAAAGCTATGAGAGGGGACCTGTTGCTGGTGTTTGGGGTCTTTCAGTTGTTTGGATGGCAAAAATTCAAGAAGACAACCTTTGGACTGGGGGGTTAGCCTGGAATGCTCAAAAAGACCGCCCTCCATCAGAAATGTCGTAGAGGGCTAAAAAAGCCGCTTGAACTGACCTGGAAGTATTAGTGAACTACATTTGTATCGACCAAAATAACACAAAAAGAAAGCCATCACTGGGGACCATCAGGGGTCAGTCTCGAAACAGAACGCGTGGGGAGGGGCTTAGGTCCAGGGGGGAGGGACGCCCGCCAAAAAACGAGAAAAAATTCTGGGGGGGGCACGCCAAAGGGTGGACCAGGGGAGGGGCAACGCAGTTAATGGGAAAAAAAATAGCGGGCAGAAAAAAAACCCCGGACACACGGAAAAACATCGGATGGCCGAATGCAATCGGGGGAAAGGAAGAAATCCGGAAAGCGGCTGGGAAGGTGACAAGGAAAAAGGTAAGCAAAAACAAAGGGGAAAAACAAGGGCATTGGGGGGGAAATGGGAAAACAAAAAGAAAAAGAGGATCAACTTTGCCTGAGAAAAGACATCTAGCTCGCAAAAACATTGGCAAGCGGGAAGCGATCCAAAAATTTCGGCCAAAAAGATCCTTGGGGGGGAGTGTTCCCGAGGCGAAAGGGGGTCTCAGCAAGAAGACAACTTTCAGGCACCCGGGGGTTGGGAGGAGAAAAGTGGAAAAAGGACAACAAACGTGCAAGAACGTTGGATTTTTGTGGGAACTGGCAAATTGGTTCAAAGGGGGGGCGGACTTATCTCCGGATAAAAAAGAAAACTACGCAAGGCTTGGAGAACGTTTTGACCCCAGTCAGGGTTGGGGTGCAGGGGGATGGGCCAGGAGGGACAGACCACCGGCGCTTCAGGGAACCCAAATTAGCTAGGAGAAAGGTTGGGGTTGCAAAACGAAAAAAGAAAACAAAAGGCAAGGAAAAAAACAGTGCAAAAACAGGGGGGGGCAAACCCTTTAAAAAGCTCTCAAAAATTACGATGGAAGAAAAACACCTAGCCTTCCTGGAAAAGAGTAAAGCAAAGCGGGGAAGTCGGGGCAGAAAAACGAAAACGGCCCATGCGATTGCCCGACCTCCAATCAAAAGGAAAAAAAAAAAAGAGTGGGTCGCGAGAAACCTGGTCGCTGGGGAAACAGGGGTTGAGTGAACCTAGCAGAACAGTAAAAAAATAGCGGACTTCTGGTCGAGATATAGTGCCATATAAAATTCGTTGACTCTGAGAAAATCATAGGTTGGTTTCATCGGAAAAAAGTAGTCTTCGACCTCCCGAAAAATGACAAAAGCGGAAGGGGAAAAGGGATCGAAAAGATTTCAGAACGGGGAGCAAGTTGGGTCTAGCTTCACGAAACATGAAGTAACTAAGAAAAGGACGGGGGCCCCTCAACCAACCACGTCCACCAAAAAACCAAAAAAAGCAAAAGGGGACTGTCTGGCATAAATGACTTTATACACTCGCAGGCCGTTTGGCCGGTGGGGAGAATTTCGAAGACAGGAGAGAGAAAGGAAACGGGGGGGCTTGGGAAGAGAGCGGGGAAGGTTGAAAGTCGTGGGAACAAAGTGGCGGTGAAAAAAAATCCTAGAAGGAAAATTAACCGAGGGCGAAGGGCTGAACGGCGGGCAAAAAGCATCAACAAGTATTTAAAGCCGAAATGAGGGTTGGGAACAAATCGAACTTGGTGGGAGGCATATTTCTTCCATAGTGACGCTGTGGCCGGCGAATTGGTAGGAAAAAAACCGCCAGGGGGGAAGAACTTTCCAAAACGCCACCGCAACGAGAAGAGGTTCTGGAAAGAAAACGGTGAAGGCAAGGAATGAAAAAAAAGGGGAATCTTCGCTTTACTAAGGAAAACGCCATAGAGTTGTTGGAAGGGGAAGCTTTGAAAGTGGCTCACCGGGAAAAAAAAAGGCTTGGGAAACGCCGGGGAGGGCTTGTGTAAGGGGGCAGTGAAACGAGGTCAACACCCGGAGAGATCAGAGCCGAACTGCGAGTTCTGATACACAGAAAAAAAAGACAAAAGAGGAAAAAAAACAACGGTTAAAGGGGGGTCATCCGCCACGTCAGCTGCATGAGTCGAAATAACAACCAAAACCAAAGGTGGGTACCTGCGGACAAAAAAATGCACCTATCGAGAAGAGCGCGTGACGGAGTCCCAAACCCCCCCTGGGAAGGGTGGGGAGCCGTAAAGTTGCCGAAGGGAGGGGGGGGGAAAACATCAAAAAACCTCCAAGGGAAGGATAACAGAGGAACAGTCGCGCCCACAAATGAACGAGGGGTCCGAAGGCGGCGCACCAAAAAAGTCAGAAAAAGACGCGAAAAAAAGAGAGGCCTGGAAATGAGGCACCCGTCCGTAAAAGGGGGTCAAACGAAGGGGGGGCGAATCAAATCAAGGGAAACGGGGGGGGGCAAAGGGAGGCACGCTGAGAAAGTCGTTTCGAAAGGTTTCTGGAAAAAAGACACGAAGCAACTCCACGCCGCAAAAAAACGGGCAGCCGAAACCGGAGGTTGACCTGAAAATTGGTTGGGAATTCAAGGTCTTGAGGTGCCTTGAAAAAAAGACGAGAAGGAAATCGGAGTCTGTAAGGTTCCCCAGCAAGGGAGAATCCATAATCATCACTTCAAAAACAAAGTCCGCAAAAGGAAACTTCAGTGGGGGGGGAGGGGATGGCGCCTTGAACCGTATGACGGCGCGGAGCCTCATCTTAGGGAAAAGGGATCAAAAAAAAGACCTTATGGGAGGTCCTTCAAAAAAGAAAACAATATAAAAATCTTGAAAAAACAATCGTCTGCGTAAGAGGGGGGGAAGGGGTCGGCAAACATGGAACAAGTGGAAAAAGCATGGGAAATAAAAAAAACGCTTACGACGGACCCAAAAAAAAAGCGGTCTGCGAGCCGCAGTCTGGCAAAAGACAGGAAACGAGGATCAGTAAAAAACGAGGTGGTGGAAAAAATGGACGCAGAAGTGGGCAAGAAAAAGGGGTCGGCAAAAGAAAATGCCAAACAAAATCCGTTTGGACAACAAGGGGGGGGAAAGGAAACTGCCTGAGGGTCAAACACAAAAAGGACAGCCAAAGGGTGGAATGATTGCTACGAAAAAGCCACATCGCGAGAGGAGGCACGTCAACTTCAACCCACTGAAGCAAGTGCCAAGAAGGTGTCTTAAAGGACTAAAAAAAAAAAGTGCACTCCTGGTGGGAGCCCAGCTCTTCGAAAGGTTGAAAAAGGGTTTTGAGGCAAAAACTACGCCTTACGAAAACCGCCACAGAATCCGCCAAGGAAGGGTGCACAATGCAGGGAAAGGGGCGCACGTTTGGGGGCAACAAAGGAATCAGCGATGAGTAGTAACGGTCCAGCCCAGCATATCCGCCAAACCAAAAACCCCGGCCAAAAAAAAAAAAATAAGAAGGTGGTTGAAAAAGGGTGTACGGGCGTGGGGGGGGAAAAGAAGTTCGACTGCACAGAAGGGGAGGGAAAAAAAAAAGCAGGAACGAAGAAGGGCCTAAAGGGAAAAAAATCTGCAAGACGACCTCACAATTACAAATGCTCGTAAGGGGAAGGGGGCCCAAAAACCGGAGTCCGTAAGAAAAAAATCAAAAGTACTCCGCGGGGAGGGTCGGGAAAGAAACGGACTTTCAAGAAAACTCCGAAGAACCTCAGGGGCGATTGGGGTCAGGGGGGGGAACCGATGATGAAAAACGAATAATTAAAAAAGGATCAAAGGAAACCGAAAGCTACCCAAAAGGGGGGTCAAACTCAGCTCGGAAAAGCACAGGGACCAAGAAAAGGGAAGTGTGCGCCGGGAAAAATCCGCCGGGTCGGAAAGTGGAAGGGGGGGAGGGGGAAGACCAAAGGAAGATCAACAAAACAAAGGGGAGTCTCTTAAAAAAAAAAAAAAAAAAAACAAAACAACCAACAAAAAAAAACAGACAGAAACAAAACCACAACGGAACCCTCAGAAGGGGAAGGGGGGGTGAGACGATTCCTGTAAAGGGACGAGCCAAAACCAACCTGGAGGAGAACCCAAAAAAAAAGGGGACAAAGGGTTAAGCTACTCGACCAACAAACAGAGGAAAAGAGATAATAACCAAGAGAGAGAACACGGCGTCAGCCTGGGGTAAGAATCGAGAGAGGGCCGTTGAAAAGGAGGTTGGTCAAAAACAATGTGGGTAAAGAGCGGAGGCAAGAGAGTAGGGGAAGAAGAGCTAGAGAGCCAGTGGGAAACCGGAACAATAAACAAAAAGGCGAATTCGTTTGGGCGTCAAGGGAAAAAGGGGACAGATGCGAGACTACAAGGAGAATCGAATAACCTAAAAAAAAAAGGAAAAGGTGCAAGGGCGTCATGGGAGGAAAATCCCATCCGAAGGTTGTCGGGAAATTAGGACCGGGATTGGGGTGGAAGAAATTTACAACAGAGGACAACTCCGAATGCCGACTTTCAAGGGTCCTTTTTGAGCCCAAAAAGCGGCGCTAAGGGTGGCAGACAACCCCCCCACAGGGAATTTACGTCAATGTAGAGTACTGCCTTTACATTAAAAAATTGAAAATGTAGTAAGAAATCCGGAAACACACGACTGGGGGAAAAAAACAGTTGCAAAGATTTCTAATTACCTTAGAGGTATAAGGAAAGGGGGGGCGCCAACGGACGGAAGTGTTTGAAGGAAAAGGCATCTAGAATCCTTAAAAAAACTTTTAAAAAAAAAGAAATGCATTGTAACAAAAACGGATCTGGGGGGGGGGGGGAAGTGGCGAGCAGGAGGGGGAAACCGCATCACTTGAACGTGTTTAAGGGGGGGGGGAGGCGCAAAAAAACAGGGTGGGGGAACAGAGTTCACCCAGATAAAAGGGGGGCAGAACTGGGGGGAGTTGCCTTAAGTTAAAACGAATCCCGGAATAACAGCAGGGGACTCATGTGAAAGGGGAAAACTGGAGCAGGAGAAAGTGGTTGTCCCTTGAAAAAGAGGGGCCGAGGGGGGGGGAAAGGACAACCGCCGAAATTAAAATCCAATGCTAACCTCAATGTTGAGAACGAAAAAACTTGGGCCAACTGGAAAGGGAAAGACGCTTCAGAGTACAACACGGGAGGGAAAGGGGGAGATCGGATTACGATTGGAAGTGAGAACCTAAACAAAAATATTGAAAGGGAAGGCGCATTAAAAAAGAAAGATGCAGGGACTGGGTGAGCGAACCGGCCAGGGGCGGAGGGACCAGGGTGCGGAAATTGCAAAACCCCGCGTCGAACCAGGGGGAAATGGGTGGGCGCCGTAAGGGCTAGCAAGCCCAAGCAGGCAAAGACTGTCTATGGATCATGATCAGAAGAAAGAAATGACGCTCAGCACACACCCGTTGGTTGGACGCAACGGAACAAGTAATTCGACAGGAAGGGAAAAAACTGAAGGATTGGAGATAGTCCGGGATCTGGGCAAAAAAAGGGGGCTGAAAAAAAGACATTGGGACACAACAGAGTTGGGCGGTAGGAATCCCGAAAAACAACACAAGACCCTTGACGCAGCTTGGGGGGAAAAAAAGCGCTGTGATTGCTGGGGGAGGGCGGCTGGGGCTTGTCGTACCAAAATGCGGTGAAGGGGTCGAAAAACTGAAAAGGGGAAGGGCCGTTAAAGAAGGCGTTAAACCGGCAGCGGAGGGGTTCGAAGGTGTGCCAATGGAAGAAGGACGCATCTGAGGAACTTAACCGGACAAAGTGAGGGGGGACTTTGGCGTCGGCCGGCCGGCCCGGATCCGAGTGGGGGAAAGAAGGGGGTGACCAAAAAAGGGCCAGCCTAAGGTGGAAGAAGGCTACGACTTCCTGTAGGGGGGGAAAAGGAGGAAACATGTGCCCGTTGCTTCCAGTGGGGTATGCAAACAAAAAGAGTGATCAAGAAAAAACGTTGAACTCTTCATCGAAGAAGAAAAATTGTCAGGGGGGAGAGAGAACTGCACTACACTGCACAAAAAACGTCTGAAAAAAGTCGACCCAAAAAAAAACGAGCCAGCCCTGGGTAGTGATACAACGAAGGGGACAAAGGGGGGGATGTTTTAAACACAAAGGCAGAAAAGTGCAAACCCGGAAAAGGGTTTGGAAAAATCCAGGATCAGGAAAAGGA
>Ga0179593_1534281_pt1 | contig 10375 bp, 9 predicted proteins | sample CZODoug2_1_08_16_FD_185931 | JGI IMG/M metagenome (GOLD analysis project Ga0179593, IMG submission 185931) | Vadose zone soil fungal communities from Angelo Coast Range Reserve, California, USA - CZODoug2_1_08_16fungal (PacBio error correction) | ecosystem: Environmental > Terrestrial > Soil >...
AAGAGGGGGGGATATTCCTCTCATGTTTCCAAAATTCTATACTATATGGAGAAGATTTAATGGAAAAATTTTTTCTGATTACTTGGCCAAGAAGATATCTGCTTTCTAAGAACCAACTTACGGAAAAGTTGGTGAAAATTGGGGGAAAAAAAATAGGCTTGAAAGGGATGTTGTAGCCCCCTATATCTCCTTTGTAGGTTAAAGGCGGCGGCAGTGTGGTGGGGGTCTAAAACGCGTTGCAGGGGGGGGGTTAGTTTGACCAACTCTTTGGTGATCAACATTTGGGGGGTCTGGAAGGGGGAAAGACGATGACTCCGAAAGTGGTCGGACTTCTGTGATAAAAATATGGAATCTGAAACTTTAATCCCAGAAGGCTAAAAACAAAATACTAACTTGGGGAAACGCATGTCCTTGACTTCAGACTAAACTTGTTGATAGAAACTCATCTCTGTGGCAGTCCTACAATAGGGTAGGAGGATGTTTATGGGGTGTGTTTATATTGAAAAATAGTAGAGGCGGCCGAGCTCACATCGAAAGTTTGAATGAAAAAAATAATTCACACCCACAAAAAAAAAAAAGGGAAGAGAAAATTGAAACACTTCCAGCCTCCCCAGAAAAGTCCGTCAGAGCTGACGCTCTTGTTGTCTAGAGTGATTAACTCAGAAGATAAAAAAGCAGCGCACAAGGGGGACCTCGTCCGAGCGTTACCCATTCCAAATGGACGAAGAACCCTCCAGGCATACAGACCTTGGTGCCCTTGTGAAGGGTTGCTGTGGGTCTTAAGAGAATATGAAAGCCCATATGGAGGGTGGCTGGGTCAACCACATGGGGAAAATACGAAAGTTATTGATGTGTGTGGGTTGATGAAGCAAACCTGGTTCCAGAAACGGTATGTCCCGACTCAGTATCCAAAGTACAACAGCCATTGCAAAAAGAAACGAAGTGAACTCCGCTTCTTCTCAAGTGCCGAAAGTTTTGTGGGGTTAATAGGAATACCTACACGGATGGAGAATTGGATTCAGGGGAGGTCGACACATAGGTAAAAAGGGGTGGCCTTCTTTTACCGATAACCGGGGGGTTACGGGAGGGGAATACGGAAAAACTCAAATTGGAAAAAGTCTTGGAGGACGAACAGCCTCAAGGGGCAGCTGGGGGTGATTAAGGGTACTCCCCTGGGATAGAGTGTAATGTTTCGGGGGGGGGGCGACCAGCCGATTCAAGCTACTAAAAAATGGGAATAGGTCAAGTGGGCAGTAACCACACAGCAGTGCCGTCACTGGTGGAAAATTTAACTGGAGAGAAAGAGAGACAATGTAGGTGGGGGGTAGCGGGGACGCCGCATAATACTGGTTGGGAGGGGGGGACACTGTGTGGCGTTTGTGTGTGAAAGTCTAAAGAATCTATGTCGGCTCTAGTCCCATTTAAAGGGAAGGGCCTGAGAGTAAGTAGGGGGGTCTTTTCTTCTGCCTTCAGTTCTTTTTGGTCTCACGATTTCTATTCTTTTCTCACCGACCTAATCCCCCAGAATCGACTTGGACGTTCACAGGTCTGTGTACTCTTAGGTCCCAGAAAGGGGTCATAGCGCGGGTTATCGAAACTCGTGCGGGGGTGAAAAGGGATGCTCCGGTGAGCGGTCATTGAATGGCCGGCTGGGGTCTTCGGACTTGTACTCTGAGCTGGCTCCAAGTCCCCTAATCCTGGGCAGCCCTTAGATGATTGTTAAGGAATCCTCTACTTACTTCTCGTGTTGACTGAATTACCGGGGGGGGGTGGTTTCCTCGGTGGGGGATTGCGGAAAAGTATAATTAGTGGTATTAACTTCGTGCACCTATATTCATCCCTCTATGGGAATCCTGTCAGGGTTTTTTTTTTTTTAAGTTGGGCTGCGATCGAGGTACACGCTGGCCTCCGGGGCCGTGGGGGGGGGTGTTTAGCTAATGGCGGTTCGGATCCGTCGGGGCGTCTCTCTGGTAAACTGACGCAGTCATATTCTTCAGAAGGGTTGAAGACTCCGTGTAATTCCTTGTGTGTCATACATAACAGAGTACGGGGGTCTTGACAGGCAGGGGCTGCGATTCCCACCTCCGTATGATTTAACGCAGGGGTTGGGGACTTGTGCTTGTAAGGAGCACTCGGAATAGGGGTGGGATGGGTCTCATCATCAACAGAAGGGATTGGTGCTGTTACATGGAAAGACAAAGATTAGGGGGTGTCAGTGGGGGTGGGGGGAACATACCATTGCATTTAGAGATAGAGGATGGGGGGGGGGGAAAAAAGGGAATGCGGAATCATAAAAAGGTTTTGAGAAAGGGTGCAAAAGAACATAAGGGTACCATTAGAAGGCTCCATCTCAGAGACCCCAAAGAACGTGATGATTCTCCATAATCATGAGTCTTCTTTTCCAGACGGGTTGGACCTTTTCGCACGCGAAGAAAGGTCCAGGGTTGGGGGTTGTCGACCTACTCAAAACGTCTACGGGAGTAGACTAAATACATTTTCACCAACTGACACTCCCCATTAAAGGATGTGTAGGTCACCGGGGAAAAAATCGCGAAAGTATTAAAGAAAAAAAGCACCCAAGAGGCAGGGGGGTGAAAAAGGAGAAGCAGTGCAACATAAGAGTGTGACGGTTTCACGTAAAGGGCGGGAAGAAGGCTCAAAAATGTGAGCTTCCTGCAAGAAAAGGGAGCTCTTTTCCTTTGAGGGGGCAAGTAAGAAACAGGCATGATGAGGGCAGGGGGAATCCATCCAACCAATAGGGGAAGGCAGAAAAAATGTTTTACTCAGGGAAAAAATGAAATCATTGCCATCATTAATCAACGGATTAAAAGGTGTCATGACTTCGTTAGGGTGCCGTGTTCTGGGTAACTAGAGAATATCAAGGTCGCCTCTTCCAGAAGGGTGTTAGAGCCTCTCAAATCTAAAAGTGTCGAAATTGGGATACTCTTCAAGCAGAAGGGAATAACGGTGTTGGAAGGGCGGCGGGTACACTGCCGCTCCCTGTAGAATGCTAAAGGAGACCAAAGTACTCTTGAAGGGTCTAGAGAAGACAGAGAGGGTCTGGTCTTAGCAACTGGTTTCAACACCGTGCAATCAAAAAACACCGTAATCAATCAAGTAAGACATGCTTCGAATTGCAGCGACAATTCCCTAGAAGGGAATAGGAAAGGCAAAAGCGGGTTGAAGAAAATGAGGTGTTCAACGGTAAAAGGTCGGCAAATCGCTCTGAAGATGTAGAAAAACATTGGGGCCTTTAACATCACTCCCAGTTGGCACCACGATTCTGGAGGGGCTTTACTCCAATACGGGCTCACACTTTTTCTTTTCCTGGGGGTGTTGTGTTAAAGGGTGTTTTTTGATTGTGGTAAACTGCGGTGAGGACTCGCATGTCGTACATTGCGACCAATTTGGTTCAACCCTGAAGTTGATTAGGGACCTATGTGATCTCCGAGTTTCAAATCAGGGTAGGGTCGCGGGATCTGTACGGGCCTGTTTTGCATGCAGGGAAGACGGATGAGGGTTTCCTCCCTTGAGAACTTCAGTTGTGGCTCTGGGGACCTGGTTAATGCCAGTCTTTCCCCGACGAGGAAGCGGAGGGTGGGTCAACAGGCGTTCAGTGCCTGCAACAGTGTCTCCTGCGTGCTGCTGGGAGGAAGGTCTACTGAGGTGGTCGATGTAGCTGGGGGTCGGCATGGTCTGGAGCGATACGGGGATGGGAGGGAAAGTGTTGAGTATGAGGAGACAGGTGTAAAGGGGGGGAAAGGCAGACAACAAACCTACTATCCAGGGGTTCGTTTAAAGGTCTGAAAAGGGATAATGGTTGAACCTCAAGGAAGGGAAAGGGTCCTCATCTTTCTCCGCGAACGAAAAGCAAAGTACATACATCCAAAGAATAACTTCGGGCTGGGTATTATGTCAATTGGAGGGAATTTTGAGAGAGAGGAAATTAGAGTCAAAAGAGGGGGGACCAAAACAAATGGGGGGGTAAAGAGTCTAGAGAAGAAGGAACTCATTAAGCTAGGAAAGGAAAGTTTGCTTTTATTGGGAGGAAGATGAGGGGGTTCTACAAAACTTAAGATGGGGGGGGGGGAAGGAACAGCAGAATAGGTCAATACAAACTCAATTCAATAATACATATGCTCGGATGCAAAGGATATATAAGAACAAGTCTGATCGGGTGAAAAAATGGCAAACAGGCCGGCAAAGCTTGCTTGAAAAATTCATAATGGACTGGAGTATGGGTTCATTATGAGAGGGGGTTAGAATAAAAACAGGTATAATAGCAAGAAGATGTGAATTCGCAAGTCTGAGCTCTGGAAAAGAACAACCGACCTCTATCAAAAATCCGAACGCCTTTACAAAAGTCTCTCTCAGGTTCCCATTTACCATCAGGGCTGGAAAAAGAAATTAGCCAACTTTTCTTTAGAAAAATGGATGGGAATCATTTCAGAAAAAAGACCAGAGATATGTGGGTTTTGAAGGTAAAAGGGGAGAAATATTCCATATCTACAGAATAGTATAAGGGGGGGGGCATGACCACAGCTTAAAATACTAAGAGGATCTCACAAAGAAGAGAACGATGTTATGAGGGTGGAAGAGATTGCTTTCAAAAAAGATAGATGGAAATATGGAAGTGCAACCTCATTTGACTGCTTATCCTGTCCCTACACATTCAGTCCGAAAGAAAGAACAGTGGAAGGAAATTGAAAGGGGAAGTGGTATAGGTACATTGATTATAGGATGGGGGTAACACGGATGGGGGATTTTTCTATTAGTGGGGGACGGTGGGGGTTTCCACACGGAAGGGTGGGAAAACTCAAAGACTTTTTGTCGGGAAGGTGAACAGAGGAGATAAGTCGGGTCTTCTTCATATCATTCACAATAGGTCGAGGGAACCCTTTTCGCATGAGCTAAGGAAAAAAGAAAGGGGCTCGTAAAATTGGGGGGCTTGGTGGGTCCTCATTACCTGCAAAGAAAGAAAGGGGGAATCGCTCCTCAGGGGGGGTTGGGGGGGGCTTCAAGAATAGACATGAATTGGATTTGGGGTTGATATGACAGGAGACTGGGAGGGGGGGTCATCAGAGAACAAAGATATTTTGTTGGGAAAATAGAACAAGAATGAGTCCTCGGCCAGAAAAAAAAAGAATAGGAATTCGAGAAGAGAATTGGTGGGGAGGGGGGGGGGGGGCTTCGCTCAATGAATCATCACATTTCTCATGGTGGTCCCTATTACTAGATGGGAACAACAAGGAAGGAAAAAGGTCAATCAAAGGCATAATAAGAAAGGGGAAATTCTTGGGTTATGTTAGCTTTCCTGGGGGGAGGTAAAAATTAAAAGAAAGTTGAGTGTGGGATGGATGTAAAAACAGGTTAATGGAATAAAGGGGGGATTTCATATGGTTTTTTGGGGATTAAAAGCTCACGGTCAACTAATTTATGAAAACTCAATGAGAACAATCCTTACCTAAAAAGCAGTAACTCACTAATTAAGAAGGACAGAGGCGTGCAGCCTTGTTCTTTTTGTTGTTCTCTCTCGCCGTTCCGGACAGAGTACTATCATCTGTGACGGTGTCACTTTAGCCTTTGAGTTGCTCGACCCCGTAATTACATCACCGTGAGTTTTAGGGGCAGACCTTTTGGTGGTGGGATCCGGAAAAATGGATGGGGGATTGTATGCAACAAGACCCTCGTTGTGCGAGTTGAGATTGAGGGTACAAGAGGTCGGTGAAAAAGATGTATAGGCACAATGAACTTCATATAAAGGACTTGCCTAGACACCTCTTTTCCTGAATCTGTCAAGTAGAAATAGGTAGAAACAATTAGGAAAGTAGCTTGTATGGGGACTGTGTTTCTTTTTGGAAACCGGATCAGAAATAGAAGGGATAACGTACAAATAACTGGGGTCCGGAGGTTGAGCATGAGGGACAGGTCTATATTCCAAGGGGAGAGAGGCGGATCCTCGAGAAACACACAATTCCTGCTGGTATGTAGGGGGGGAAATTCTAGTTTTGAAAGCAGTCAGATTAAATATTATCCGGGAATCTCGGAAAGAGGATCCATCAAACGGAAAAATAACTGTAGGAAATGCACATTCTCGACCGTGAAGAGGGGAAAGGGGTATTGCATATGAAATCGGGTCCGGGGCATCAGATCGTAATTGGGGGGGAAGTCACGGGCCCCATCAGAATGGGGCTCTTTATTCCCGTTAAAGAGATAGCAATCAGCTCCCAGTAAGGACCCATGGGGGGATGAGAGATTGGGTCAGTCACATCCGACCACGAATAGGCAGTCGCCCATCCTGAGTTCACAAAGGGCTCTGTTTCCAAGAAAGGACAAGCACGGTGGAAGAATCACTCATCAACCTCCTGTTTTGGGATTTAGTCTCAGGGGGAACACAACATATTATGGGGATGTGCATTTTGTTTGTGCATGGGCATGTAAAGAGTCCACTGATAATGACTTAATGGTTATCAGGGGAACAACACTAATGGGGTAAAGTTTAGGACTAAAAAGGAACCCTTAATTTCCTGAGGAGGGGACTCAAAAAAAAACAACGGGGGGATAGAAAAATCTCTTGAATGTGGGACCGGAGCTTGTTCCGTTGTTCAGCACAAGGGACAGAAAAAAGGTGGGGTGTTCGATTACCAAGAATTCAATAAGTCGACTAAATGACAACCCGAAAGAAACATAATATTGCTGTTTCCCTGGAAGCCATTATGGGGGGGAATGAAAAACCCATGCACCCGATGGTGTAATGGGGTTGGAAAAGGAAGTGGTCCATAAGAATTGTGACGTTTGGCTGATCTTGGGAGGGGTAAGGAATCCCAGTATCGACATGGGTCGGCTTTATCAGTACTCATCTACATGCTTATCATTTCAAAAGAATTCACGAAGACCATCCTTACTTCACTTTTTTAAATGGTGTTCCGCGCCACCCCACACAGCTTCATAATTCGGACCGTGTAAGGACTCATGTCCGGGGCTTCAGAGAAAAGTCAGAACACCCTCATGTTGTAAACGTCAGGATAAAGAATGGAGATGGGGCATCATGAATTCGGTGGTGCCGGAAAAAGTTTAGCATTCGATACATTCAGGACGGGCACAGGACTGAAAGTGCACTCAACGACGTATCGAAAGGGTGTTATTCTTCCAAAGAGGAACGAGTCGTAATGGTTGGTCAATGGGATTCTTGCCGCTAGATTGCCATGTAGTACATAATAGAAAGCAACTCAAAAGCCTAAGGGTGAAAAAAATGGGATAGCTCAATATTTCAAGAGGGGATTAGAAGGGTGACAACAAATCACAGCAATACAATATAAGGAGGACTACGATGGGTCTAGAGAGGGACAATAGGCAGATGAATGCACTGCGTGGGGGGGGGGGCCATGCCAACTGTAATTAGCTGGTTCAACGGACATTGGAGAAATCGAACTTCACTATAGGGAAAAAGTGGGACCTTTAAATAAAAAAAAGTTGAGTCGTGAGGGTAAGAAACTCAAAGTTTGTCTTCTTTTGCTTCAATGGGGTTTCCGGAGAGAGTGATAAAAAAGGGGAAGGGGTGTAAGAACGTGTTATGCCGAAAACGTGAACTATCCTTAGTATTATAGAGAAACAACAACATGAAAAAAGCACATCAAAGAAGAGTTTCTTGACTGTTTACTGCTGGGCGGCGGATAAGGGATGGGGAATGATGGTTCACGAAAGGAAGACCACAAAAAAAAGTAAAACCACTTGGGTCACCTATTGCTCTGGGGGAGGGTGTTTAAGAAGACACCAAAGAAATGTGAAATGGAAACTAGCGCTGTTCTACGAAACGAAAGCTAAAATAAAAAGAACAGTGAACTGTTCCGAGACTTTTTACATGGAATTGTTGTCTTCTACATAGGGGGGGGCAAAAGAGCAAAAGAGTCTGGCAAGAGATACAACATAAATGAGGAAGATCAGTAACTTGGGATTGGTTTTTGTCTGGCTGTGAAGGAGGGACAGAAATTATGGGGTATTCACAACTGAGGGGCGGAGATATCTGCCTGCCAAGAGAAGATGTCATCTAATCTGAACTATTCAGAGGCACCGTCAATAGAGATAGAAAATCTGGAGAGAGGATTTCACAATTTAGCCCTTAATTAGAGATGGGGTAATTCTCCTACTGCGCATGTTGCAAATGATTCGAATAAAAGATACCAGAAAGGAAGAGGATGTTGCATCTCAATCAAATGCTTGGGAAGAAGTGTGGAAAGCTCCCAAAGCAACGGGAAAAGCAGGAAATGAAACAGAACCAAAAGGTCTTCCGCGGGAGCGACAAAAGTACCATCACATATCCATATTTCCAATCAATTTAAACCACATTCTCAAATGAGGAAAAAAAAGGGGGGCGCTAATGCCCGAGGGATTTATAAGGATAATACTAAAGGGGTTCAACAAAAAATCCTATCTGAAGAAGAGTAGATAAGAATACTCAACAGTAATCTCTCGGCACCAAAACCAAAACGTCTGACTTATGAGATAGAAGGTTTACTTTGTCAGAGAGTGTAGGGGCAACATTCGATCCTATATGGAGAGATGTATTTTTCTGCTTAGTGGCACAAAAATCTCGTCTCGAAGAACTCATCCATTGGGGGGCGGGGGGGTTGGGGGAGGGTGGAAAGATCTGTGACATTTGATAGGGATGTATAAGCAAACAGGAAAGACTTGGTATTAGGGGGTTCTGATGTATGGGGTGATTCGCGTGTTGGAGTGCCCAGGGAAAGGTCAGGTGCTTTAGAGGAAAAAGATCTCTGCTCATTATGCTCTTCTAGTGTCCCACAATATGTCGCAAACTGCAAGGAAAGAAAGAAAGGAGGAGAAGGAAACAAAAGCGAGACGGGAAAATTTTGTGGCAGTCAAGACTCCAGGTTGGTCTCTCTCAGAGAGGTTGGCACTATGCAGGAAGGGGGGAGGGGGGGGTTACATAAGGAATCCTTAATGCATCAGAAAGAGAAAAGAAAAGGGAGACAGTTCTTTAAAATACATTAATACAAAAAACAAGATTAAGGACAGAGAGTTACGAGGGCTCGAAATAGTGATGCACCATGCGGGTTGGCAAGAGTCTAGAGTATACATTAAGTCCAAGTCAGAAAAAAAGTGTGAGATTTGGTATGAGGGGGGAGAGAGGATCAGTAAATGGGTCTTTTGGATGGGGAAAAACATTTATAAAGAAAGAGAAAGGGGAAAGTGGTGAAATAGTTTTTGTTGGAGTTCACTCCTCCTGTTCAAACTTTATTCCCACATCACTTCTCCATAACGTCCCTCCCAAATTCCCTCGCCCCTCCTTCCGGGGGGCGAGGGGACGAAGACCATTCCTCGTTTTTTTGGGGGGGAGATTCCCTCCCTCGAGACTTGCTGTATCCTGGTCTGTGCAAGGTCCTTGACGGCTCCAAAAAGGTACAGGAAGGTCCCCTGTGGTTGTAGATTGAAGACGGGAAAAATTGGAAATCACGGGGTTGAAAAATAACAGTGGGAAAAAGCTTGTATGGAAGTAACAAAGAAGGGGAGGGGTTTCATATTCGAACAGATGGGCAGGGGAAACAAAGAGAATAAGTCGCCTAAAAAAAAAATTTAAATCAAGGGACTAGTTAAGAGACACTAATCGCAGGGAATGGTGTATGGGACAAGGTGGTCTTTTTTGTGGACACCCTGCAGAAACGAGTGAGTTAAAGTCGGGTTCTGGAGGAGTACAGGTATTTATCAAAAAGGGAAGAGTCAAGGGTAGCCTAAAATAACTACCTGCCTTCGGCTGCAGGGGAAAAATTGATGGGGAGAACGGCAGTAGTGAAATAGGTCTCCGGAAGGATATATAATCTCAAGAAAGTAGAATGAAGTCCTAATTAAAAATGTATGAATGACATGATTTTATTCAGTCACTGATTTAAAACATGAATAACTTTGGTTGTGGGATTAAGTCTCTTGCGAGAGCAATTCTAATGAACGAATTGGTTGAAGAAAAAGGGTGTAAAGTACTTACCTTGTCAGGAGCAGGGCGAAGAGCTTGACCTAAGCTCAGGATGGGCTGGGGACTCCCGTTCTCCAAGGGGGGGTGGGGGGAGAGATGTGAGTTAGTCGGTGAACATCTCCACCCTATGGGGTCTCTGAACCACGTGTAGCCAAAGCTGGAATTAGGATGCGGGGAAAGTTTCAACATGATGAAAGGGATGTAATTGGGATTCAAAATTGGAAGGGTGTCTGGGGGGCACCCACATAATTATGGCGTTGGTACAGTTGGTGTGTAATTAAAATTGGGTTGACATTCACGACGCTCATTGAGGGGGGGTAAAAAAATCGAAACAACAAGAGGGGATTAATTAATTCTAACAAGGGGGAAAAAAGGAGGGTCCATATA
>Ga0179593_1560819_pt1 | contig 10375 bp, 21 predicted proteins | sample CZODoug2_1_08_16_FD_185931 | JGI IMG/M metagenome (GOLD analysis project Ga0179593, IMG submission 185931) | Vadose zone soil fungal communities from Angelo Coast Range Reserve, California, USA - CZODoug2_1_08_16fungal (PacBio error correction) | ecosystem: Environmental > Terrestrial > Soil >...
CGCGACAAGAAGGGGGAGGGGGGAAAGCAAAAAAAGTTCCAGGTGAAAAACATCTGGTTCCGTATTGTTGAGTAGTCCGCTCCTCAGGGAGGGGGGGCCCACGGAGTCGGGGTTGCCGGCGAGGAAGAAAAAAGGGAGGGGGCGATTTTCTGTGGTTCCCCTCTTATCCGCCAGGCACTTGAAAAAAGCGGAAGGAGAGCGAAAATAGGAGGGGGGGGAGGGGGGAAAAAAGGGGGGGGGAAAAAAAAAGTTTGAAGCTATCCAGTCCTCTATTCATCGTGAAGCGAATCCGTTTTTTTTGAGGAAAACAGAGTTACGAGAAGAAGGAAAAGTTCCTGAAGGGCTCTAGCTGTAAGGGAAAGGGCCCAAGGGGGGGGGGAGAGGGAAACAGGGAGGGAAAAAAGGGGGGGGGAAAAGTCATAAAGGGCGTGATTATTTGCTACATTTATTCCCATCATCGAAGGGGGGGGGGGGGGGGGAGGACGAGAAAGTGGAGGTAGTAAAAGGGGGGGGGAAAGGGAAAAAGGAGCTGAATAACCGTGGAGTAAGGGAAAGGGAGAGTAGGGGAAAAAACGGTGCTTCAGATGGGGTGAAAGGAGAAAAGGGAGAGGAGAAGCCAAATCTGAAGCAACTTTCTTTTTTCTTATATCCACGACTCAAGCAAGTGAGCCAGAAAAGAGAGGGGGGAAAAAAAGAAAAAAAAACAAACCGAATGTATTGTTCTGCCCTGCTTGGTGCCAAAAAAAAAAGAAGTGTAAAGGGCCGTTGTCATGGGGGGGGAGAAAGGTCTTCATAAGATCGTTTGGCCCGCATGTGGGAAAAAGGCACATGGAGGGGGGGGAGGAAAGGGGAGTCCGAAGTCTCCTCACAAAAAAGAGGGAATAACAAAAAAGACGTGGCAATGGGAGAAAAAAAAAAAAAAAAAGGGGAGAAAAAAAGACTTCCTCTGTAGAACCTGCCTTTTTGTCATCCGGCGCCTGGGGAAAAAAAAGGGAAAGCCGTGGAAAGCAATTACTACACAAACAAAGACGAAAGAAAAAAAAAAAACGGCAAGGAAAAGGGGGAAGGTGGGGGAAGAAACGAGAAAGCAACCGGTTACTTCAAGTCGTCCCCAGACAATCATGGAAGGGGAACGGGTCCAAAAACAGGGCAACAAAAGGGGGGGATTTTTTTCTTTTTTGCAGGGGGAACAACGTGCAAGAAAAGGATAGGGGGAAAAGGGGGGCCAAGAACTTTTCCTTTCCCCCTCATTTTTGAGGGGGAAAAAACGAATAGGGCCAAAAAAAAAAGCTAGCAAATTGGGCAAGGCTTCCCCCTCCCTTTGTTGCCTTTTCCTTTAAATTGTGAGAATGGAAAAAAGAGAGAAGCCCCTAAAAAAAAGGGGACAGAGGGAAAGGGGGAGAAAAGAAAAAAAGGGGAAGAAGAGAAAGGGTCCCATCTTGACGTCTTAAAGACCCTTCACGTTACTGGAGGGGGGAAAAAGAAAAGGGTTGGGGACACAAGGAGAAAGGAAAAAAGGAGGGGGAAAAGGGGGAGACTCGGTATTTGAGTCCCCGCCTAAATCCTTTTTGGTTTGAGGCCTTAGGGGGAGGAGGGGGTGGAAAAGGAAAGGGGGGGGGGAAGTTCGAGCTAAGTGCTCAGTGGTGCCCTATCTTTTCCTCAGTGAAGACCAAGAACAGAAAAGGAAAAAAAGGAGGAAAAGGTATCCCTTCCTTCACAGGAAAAAAGGGGGGAAAAACCGGGGGGGATAAGTTACTAAACAAGAAACGGAGGTTTTCGACTCTCTAACACCCTTCATCTTCTTGGTGGGCGACCAAAAAGGAAAGGGTTTTAAAGGGGACCTAGCGGGTAAAAGGGAGGGGGAAAAAGGGGGGGGCAAAGAGTCATTCGACTTTTTAAACATACTTGGCAAAGTACGTGGGGGGGAAGGGGAAACGGGGGGGCCAGATTGGAAGGGAGAAAAAAGGGGGAAAAGGGGGAAGGGAAGGAAGGGGCCGAAACCCCGACGTTTTTCTCCGCCGTTTTAAACGAAAGGGAGAGTGGGGGGGAAAACATGAGCGGGAATGGGATAGGGAAAAGGAAAAACAAAAAAAGGAAGGGGTTCTGCGCGGTTTCATCTTCCATTCTAATACAGAGAACGGCGACGCAAAAGGGAACAACAAAGACAAAAAGGGGAAAAAGGGGAGGAAGACCGAATCCGATCGATGTCACCCTCTGAACGGTGCTCGTTCGAACAGAGGGGAAAAGGAAGGGAGTAACAGACCCATTCCCCCCTCTTACCTTCTTGACGTGCAAGCGTGCACTGAAAAAAAAGAAACGTTAAAAAAATAAAGACGGAAATTGAAAAATAGGGGGGGAAAGGAAAGAGGAAGAAACAGCAGAGCACGAATAATCATTCTTTCCAACCTCCGCGGATTTTGGGGGAAAAAAAGGAAAAAAACCAGAGGAGGCGAAAGAACTAAGAAAAGAAAAGGGAAAAAAAAAGCCGCGAACAACTTCCATTTCCCACGGATCTATGTAACAGAGGGGGGCTGGGGTTCGCCGACAAAAGAAGAGGGAGATTCGTCAAATCAAGCGAACTGGGGGGAAAAAAAAAAAAGTCACAAAAGAGAAAAGAAAGGAAAAGGGAAGCACGACTCGGCCCCACCCACTCTCCGGCCCTGCCGGGGGAAAAAGGCGAAGGGAAACAAGAGAATCGGTTCTTACGTCCAAGCCCGGGGAAAAAAAAGCGAACAGGGGTAGAAAAAAGAAAAAAACTCCTTGGTCGCACTTCAAATTCCCCCTCCTGGGGAAAAAAAAAAATGGGGATGAACTCAGAAAGAAAACAACAACAGAGGAGGATTAACATAGAGAGTGATCCATCATGATTAGGGGGGGGGGAAAGAAAAAGATTGCAAAAAGAGGGACCAAAGGAGGGGGGGGGGGAAATGTGAGCGCTGTTACTTCTTGACGTAACGGAAAAGGAGAGAAAAGGGGTTAAGGACGAAGGGGCAGCACGAAGGAAGGGGAGAAAAAGGAAAGGGCTGCCACGACCTTGGTAAATCACGGCATCGAAGGACTTGGTGAAAGGGGAAACCACCGAGTGAGGGGGGGGAAGGGAGAGAAAAGGAAAAAAAAAAACCGCCCGCCCCACGGCGACATATATCGTGGCCATGCCGTTTTTGTTGCGAGGAGGGGGGAAGAGGGGAATCCAAAAACAAATAGGAAGAAAAGGGGAAAAGAAAGGGGGAGGTGTTGCTCCACGTTCGTCCCACAATCCGCGGAGGTGGGGGAAAAGAAAAGGGAGAGAGGGAACTCCAGGGGGAGAGGAAGGGGAAAAGGGGGGAAAAAAAAAAAAAAAGAATCCGGTCCTGAGTTCCTTTGCGTCCCGTCTGACTTGGGGTTAAAGGGCCCACGGGGGGAAGAAGAAAGGAAGACGGGGATGTCAAAGGAAAGAAAAAAAAAAAAAAGGAAAAAGGTCGACGAGCACCCGTTCCTCGTGTACTCGATCGGATCGTCCGGCCGCGAGATGTGGAAAAGAAAAAAAAAAAGGGGGCAGGGGTGCGTCGAAGGGGAGAGGGGAAAAAAAGGGGTTGTTCCGCGATTAAATGCATCCCTCTGTCAAAAAAGAGCCGTGCGGGGAAAGCAAAACACGTCGGGGGGGGAGGAAAAGAAAAGGGAGAAAAAAGAAAAAAACGAACCCGGGCCATCAACTTACTTTTCCAGTCTGTCCCCGTCGGAATGAAGGGAAAAAAAAAAGAAAAAATCGCTCTAAAAAAAAAGGTACTCGTTGGGCCGCACCAGCAGAATAAGGGTTTTGCGCGTCGAAACTGCCAGGGGGGGGGGAGAGAGGAAGGTAGGGAGAAACGTTGGGAAAAAAAGGGGGAAGAAGGAAAAAAAAGGGGGAAGAGGGGGGGAGGTTTTTGAGGAGCGCACTGAGAAAAGATATGCACACTTGAGCACTAGTTCGAATGGACGCACGTAAACCCGACGGGGGGGGGAAGGAAAATGGAAAAACACCGAACTAAGGACGAAAAAAAAAAAAAGGAGGGGAAAAAAAAAAAAAGGGAAAAAAAATCCAAAGGCAGTTCATAATCATTTCTTCAATCTAAAATCTTGTCACAAGACGTACCAGGAAAAGGGGAGAAAACGGAAGGGGAACCAGTGTAACGAAGAAAAGGGGGGGAAAAAGAAAAGGAAAAGAAACCATTTGAGCGATAACCCGCTATGCTCTTTTCATTAACAGACGCAGGAGGTAAATAAATCCAATTAGTTGAGAAGAAAAGTAGGGGGGGGGGAAGGAAAAAGGGAAAGGAATTCATCTGAAAAGGGGAGAAAAAGGGGGAGAAAAAGGGAGGGAAAAGGGGGAAGGAAAACAGGATTTTCTGCGGCCACTTAAATTCTTCTTTTCAATGTTGCTAATTCTATCGCCGCCGGAGTGAGGAGAAGGGGGGGAAGGGACGGAGAAAAGCTTGAAGATGGTGAAAGAGGAAGAAAAAGAAAAAAAAAACGGAGGATTCTCGGATATAATTAACCCCGGTTTTTGAAGTATACTCCTACGATGGCAAGGGAAGGCAGAAAAGGGGGAGAAAACGGGAAAAACCGGAGCCGAGGAAAAAAAACGGCCAGACACGACCTATGTGTTTGGAACACTCATCATAACCACTACATTCCGGGTGGGGGTGGGGAAAAAGAAATTTCGGGGAAAAGGAGAGTATGGAGAAGGGGAAAAAGGGAAAAGGGGAAAAAAAAGTTTGGCTTGAATATATTCCCCCTTGTCACGTAGGGAAAAAGAAAGGGGACAAAACATTCGAAGAGAAAAGGGAGGGGGGGAAAAAAAAAAAGAAAAAAAAAAAAGGGGTATTCGCGAATAACGGGACTTTGCTGTCGTCGTCCCCGTCTCCGCCCACAAATGGGGGGAAAGAAGAGGAAATCAAAGATGAGATGATGGAAAAAGAAGAGAAAGAAGGAAGGGGGAAAAAAGAATTTGTCATGACCGACGCTATGCTCCGATCCCAACGGCCTATTTCTTGGACGGAGGAAAAAGGAGGAAAGGAAAACACAAAGAAGGGGGCACGAGGAGAAAAAAAAGGGGGAAAAAGGGGGATGAGGGGGAAGAGGTGAAACGGCTCCCCGCCTTATAAACCATTTCTCCAAATAAAACTAAGTATTTCGCGATAGCCTTCAAGGGGAAGGTGAGGGAACTTAGAAAAAAAAAAAATAGAAAACAAACAGAAAAAGAGAAAGAAAAAAAAAAGAGAACCAACGAAGAGAGCGACTACTCACCATACGGAACGCCATATGTTTTCACCCTGAAAGGTGTGGTCGATGGAACCACGCCCTGTTCAAAGGAGGGGGGGGGAGCGGAGGGGAGAACAAAAGGGGCCCGGGATCTCGAGAAAAAAAAAGAAAAAAGAAAAAAACGGGTGTCGACGCGAATCAAGCGCAGGCGGTTGGTTCCTCCGACCAAAAAGGAGAAAACAGAGGAAGGAGGGGAGGTATCCGAGAGAGGATGGGGGGAGAAACAGACGCCCAACTTCTATTACTCTTGAGGTTGCCGTCGAGCTCGGGGGGGGAAGTGGAGAGGGGGGCTGTTTGGGGGGGAAAGGAAAGGGGAGGGGAAAAAAAAAAAGGCACCCAACTTCCGCGGAAGGCTCTCTCCGAAAATCTTAGTTTTTCGGGGGGAAAAGGGTTTGAAAAAGAAAGGGCGGGGAGCCAGGTTAAACGAAGAAAAAAAGAAGAAAGCCTTTGTCCTTTCTTTTCCTTTTCCCTTAAAAAAGAGAACCGGAGAGTGTGGAAGGAAGGGAAAAAAAAAAAAAAAAAAAAAATTTGGGCCATCGGAGCATAGCTTTCGGTCATGACAAAGCTGGACACTCTGTTGACGGGAACGGGGAAAGAAAAAAGCGTGGGGGGACGAGGGATAAAGAAGGAAAAAAAAGAGGGGGATGTAGTAGCCATTGTTGTGTTGGTCCCGGTATAAACGTCCGAAACATCAGAAAAAGGGGAAAGGGAAAAGAGAGAAAAAAAGGGGGGGGGGAAAAAGGGGGAAAAAAAAGCGAATTATCCAATCGTTGAGCCTTCCGATGGTTTTCAGCTAGGACGGAAAGGCAGGGGGGGAAAAAAAAAAAAAAAAAAAAAGAGGGGGAGGAGTTGTTCTTATATCCACTTACCGGAGGAATTAGGAAATAAGAGAGGGGAAGAAAAAAGAAAAAAGACTCTGAGGAAAGTTGGGGTCACACAAACCCGAATGTAGTGGGGAGGGGACTTTAAAGGGGGAGTGGGAAAAAAAAAGAAAGGGAGGGAAGGAAATGGGGCCGGTCAATCATCGAGATTGGCCCGCATGTTGAAAAAAAAGACTTTGGGGGAGGGGGGGCTTCCGGGGGAAAAGAAAAAAGGGAAAAAGACACATTCAACCTGGGTGAAGGAAGAGAAGGGAAAATCTCGAGGGTGGGCAGGATGTAGAGGGAAAAAAAGACAATGTCGGCCAAGACCTTCCTCCTGTAGACCTTCCTTTTGTCATCGGCGCCGGGAAGAAAAAAAGTCTCAAGGGGGAGCAGGCAATAAAAAAAAAAAAAGGGAAAAGGGAAAGAAGAATGTGACGGTGGGCCCTGGCAGAAAATCCTGTTCTGACATAGAAGCAACGGTAACTCTAGAGGAAAGGAAAAAAAAAGAGGAAAATTCAAGGGACGAAAAAGGGGGAAAAAAGGGGGGGAAGGCCACGATGTTTAGTCCCCTTTTTTTTCCACGAAGGGGGAAGTGAAAGGCGTAAGTGGGGGGGGAAAAAAAGGGGGGGAACAGAAAAAGGGGGAAGGAAAAAAAAGGGAAAGGAAAGGGGTTCGCCTGAAGCCGTCATCCCTCTCCTGCTGGCCCAGTTTTCCCATGGAAGAAAGGGAGGGGGACCCAGGGAAAGTCGAAAGAAAAGAAGGGGAGGGAGGGGAAAAAAAAAAAAACCTGTCATGAAACTGCCTTTTGTGATTTTTTTTTCAGACCAAGGGGATGCTTTCAAGCGAAGAAGAAAAGGGAAACGCCGAAAGCAAAAAAAAAAAGAAAGGGGGGGGGAAAAGCGCCCCCAGGAGGGTTACTTACGTGCTTCCCATTCTACTAGTGAAAGGGGAGGGGATTTCAACTCAGGGAGATAAAGGAAGCCGGGGGGACAAGCGGTCACCCATGGTATCCGGCACAAGGCTGGACAAAAAAAGGGGAGAAAGTTCCAAGCCGACAGAATGAAAAAAAGGAAAAAAAAAACCCCCCTTCATACCTTTCTTGGTGGCGCCAAAACAAAAAAAAAAGAAGGGGGAGAAAGAAAAAGGACGGCAAGGACAGAGCGAGAGATCCTGAGCGTGGGCTGGGGGAGGGGAAAACAGGAAGACGGTGGACAGAATGGGGAAAAAGGGGAAGGAGGGGGAAAAAAAAAAAAAGGATCTTTCTTCCCCCGCCGCACCTGTATTCCATTCTGTGCGGGCGCCGACCCGACGGGGGGGGAGAGGGGGCGGGGGAAAACTAACGGGAGGAGGGGGGGGGGGGGGGAGAAAAAAAAGGAAATCGCGAACAAACGCGCCTTTTCCGTTGTGTGTTCTTTGCCGCGGTTCAATAGGAAACAAGACAGAGAACGAGGAGGGAAAGGGGGGAAGCCGCGCCCCCCCCTTCCCTCTCCTCTCTAGTACCCTCGACAGGGGGGGAGAGGGGACGACAAGGGAAAGTCCGGGAATGGGAAAGAAAAAAAGAGGACCCGGCTGACTCGTGACTGTGGCAGGGGAAGGACCAAAGCAGACGGGGGAAGAAAAAGGAAAAAAGGAGAAAAAGGGAAAGGGTAATCTCTCTCCTATACCATCGGGAAAAAAAAGGGGGAAAAATCAAAACGAGAACATGAGTAAAGATGAAAGCAAACCCATCAGGTGAGCGAAAGCAACTTCCGTCCATCAGGGAACGATTTTCGTGGTTGATCAAAAAAAAAAACAGGCCAAGAGAGAGGAAGAGGGGGAAAAAAAAAACAGCCTCGCAGCCGGAAAAACGAGAAGGGGGGATAAAGAAAATCAAAGGAGAAAGGGGGAAAAAGTTCCTTTTTTTTTTCCTCTTTCTCCCCGCCGTCGGGGGGGGGGCAAGGGGGCACGAAAGGCCACCAAACGAAGAAAGGAAGAAAAAAAAACCGCGGCGCATCGTTCCTTCCGTCAATCCTTCCCCTCCAGAGAAAAAGTGAAATACAACGGGGGAGGGGAAAAAAGAAATGGGTCGCAGCCCGGCAGGCCTCCGGGGACGCCCGGAGAAAGGAAAAAAAATCAATCGAAAAAAAAAGAAAAAAAAATGGAGCGGTGCGTCCCCCCGGAGGCCTTTCCGCTTCTACCATGCGAGGTATACCGAAAAAGGGGGGGGGGAAAACACGAAGGGGGGGGAAGGCACCATGGGAAGGGAGGGAAAAAAAAGGAAAAAAAGACGCAGGCCGGAGCGTTTTTTTGTTCCGATTCTTTCTGGCACGACGCGGGGAAAGAGGGGAAGAGGGAGAATTGGGGGGAAAGGGTTGTTGAAAAAGGAGAGGGAGGAAAAGGGGGAAAAAAATGGTCGCGAACCTCCTCCACGCTAACATAGAATCGTTTGGCCATGCCGTTTTGTTCGAGAAAGAGAGGGAAGAAAACACGAAAAAAGACCCCTGATGGGAAAAAAGGAAAGGGGGGACGGAAAAGAAGGGAAAAAACAAAGCCCGCCGGAAGGTTTGTAATCCATGGCATTCTCGTGCACGGGAGGGAAGAAAGTCAAGATGGTATAGGCGAGAGAAAAGGGGAGGAAGGGGGCGGTCCCGTCCTGACTTTGTCAGGCCCTCTGCACGTCGCCTGTCCACGAGGGGGGGGGGGGAGAGGGCCAGATATACCACGGCGGGGCGAAAGGAAAAAAAAGGGGGAAAAAAAAAAGAAGAAACGCGATCGGATCGTCGGCGCCGAGATTTGTTCAGCTTCCCTGGTGCTGGGGAGGAGGGGAAGGTAAGGGGGAGGATCATTGTCGGAGAAAAGGAGGGAAAAAGGGGAAAAAAAAAGGGAAAATCAATTTCCCTCTTGTCAAACACTAGCCCGTTTCGTTTCCCGCGAAAAAAGACGGGAAAAGGAACCTGGAAAATCCAGGGAAAGGCGGGGGGGAGGAAGGAAAAAAAAAAAACGTGCCAAGTCCCTGTCCCCCGTCGGAATGGACTTGAAAAGACCCAAGAAAAAGGGAAGGCCAAAGGATAAGAAAAAAAAAAAAAAAAGAAGGGCCACAGAACGGTTAATCGTTTGTGCTCCACCAAGCAGATGAGGGTGGGGGGGGGGGGGAAGACGGAAAAAATGAGGGTTTCCAGGATGAGGGGGGAGGGGAGAAAAAAAAAGTTGAACGCCTGTTCCCCCTGCTTACTTTCCGTTCGCCCTGCGGGGCCGTGGAGGAAAAAAGAAAGATAAAACAACGGGAGCCAAGAGGGTAAGGGGGGGGGAAAAAAGAAAAAAAAAAAAAGAGGCTCAAACCAAACCAAAAGGATTCGGCGGGAACTCATACCGAGGGAAAAAAAAGGAAACGGTGTAAAACAAAATCCAAGGAGTGGGGAAGGGGAGAAGGAAGGGAAAAGGGGAAAAAAAGGCAAAATGGGGGACCATTAGTCCTCCTTAACTTTACTGGGGCCAGCAGTAGCAGAAGGGGAAAAAGGAAGGGGAGGAAACCTTGGGGAAAACGGACCCCAGGAAAAGGGGAAAAAAAAGGAAAAAAGAGTGTGAGAAAAGGCAAAGAGGGGAAGCCTAAAACATCCTTGCCGTAAAGTTTTTCTTGCAAGTAATGCATCTGCAAAGGAGGAAAAAAAGGAAAAAAAAGACAGGGGAGTACGACTTAAGAAGGAAAAAGGGGAGGAGGAAAAAGAAAAAGGGACATGTTTGCTAATTCTATCCCTCGGCGTGATTGGAGACCTGTTGTTGAGTTTTTTTAATTGGGAATGAGAAGAAGGAAAGAGGGGGGGAGGGTCCAAAAAGGACAAGCAGGTCTACAGGAGAAGGAGGGAAAAAGGTAGGGGAAAAAAAAAAGTGTTTGTTGAGGGAACTCTACTATTTTCACATTAATCAAGAAAGCAGTTGTGGCTCACATGCAGGGAAAAGAATCTATGGATGAAAGGGGGAAAAAAAAAAAAAAAGGAAGGTTTTTTTTTGAACAAGCAGCCGAACACGTACAGGACAGGGGGGGGGGGTTGTGGAAAACTCCAGAGTGGCGGGAGGAAAAAAAAAAAAAAAGAGAAGAACCGAAAGTGTGCCGTTTTCAGCTTTTGGCTAGTAAGATGGCCACCAAGGGAAGGGAAAAGAAAGGGGGAAGCGGAGAAGCCTCACCGCTGGGAGAAAAGAGAAGGGGGGGGGAAGAAAAGAAATGCTGGAGTCCGGCCTTTCTCCCGCCCACAAAA
>Ga0179593_1606804_pt1 | contig 10375 bp, 18 predicted proteins | sample CZODoug2_1_08_16_FD_185931 | JGI IMG/M metagenome (GOLD analysis project Ga0179593, IMG submission 185931) | Vadose zone soil fungal communities from Angelo Coast Range Reserve, California, USA - CZODoug2_1_08_16fungal (PacBio error correction) | ecosystem: Environmental > Terrestrial > Soil >...
TATCAGCGGCCCACATCTAGGGCCCAGAACGGCGGTCGACAGACTACAAGTGGAGCGTTGAAAAAAAAAGAGGGGTTTTAAACCGAAAAAAAGAGGAAAAACATGGCCTGGTGGTATCAGGCACATGTCAAGAACCGCGGAACATTGTAGATGCGTTCAAATTGGGGGAAAGGAGGAAAGTGCAGCCAAACCAACGAAAGAAGCTTCCAAGCAAAAAAAAGGGGACAAAAAAAAAAAAAAAAAAAAGGACTTCGGGAAAAAAAACCGTGCACAGGGGAAGGTCTTTGGGAAAGGGCAGACGGACTAAAAACTGTGGGGCCAAGACAAGTGAAACTCGGTCACCCGGTTACAAGAGGATGCATAACGGTGGGGGAAGACCGGGAAGAGCTGGGAAGTCAAGGCGAACAAAGCATCACAGAAATCAGGAAAAAAAATTAGGAAAACTGTGTATTTTGCCGTAAACTATGAGCACATGGTTGTGTTGGCAGGACGGGAAAGCGGTGGCCGGGAATGACCATAAGACAGCTTGAACGTGGGCGGCCCTCCGTGGGGGGGGTAATTACTAAAAAGGGGGATCGGGTCGGTGGAGAAAAAAAAGATGGTGGAGAAGAACGCCGCATAAAATTTGGGAAAGAAAACATTACCTTGCTCAGATAGTGAAGGAGTCAAAAACCAAGGCCAATTGTGTATGGTATTTTAGAAAAAATGCAAAAAGACCTGCCCGGGGTCGGCGCCAAAACACCAAAAAACTAACCGTGCCAAAGGAGTAAAGTAAACGCCTAAAATGTGTAAACCCACCACTGCCAAAATTAACATCAGCAAGAAAAGCAACAGTTAAATAATCGGCCACCACAATCAACCTGGGGGGGACAAAGTCAAGAATGTATGACAAAGAAAAGGAAAACACCAGGGAAAGGGAAAAATTACAAGCAATTGCGCTTCGCTGCAGCAAAGGACGCGCAGATAAAACTTCAGTGCACCTGACATTAGAGGGACAGAAAGGAGGGAAAGGGGGGGAAAAAAAGTTGTCGGGAAAAGGCCCGTTTGGGGAAAATCAGTGCGAAACCCCCACCAGAAAGTAGAAATGAGGGGGATAAACAAAGCATGAGCAAAAGTAGGAACCCCACAAACCGACCAGCACAAAAAAATAAAAACGGCAAGGGTAAGCCCTCGGCTCAAAAGAAATTTGGACGGGCGAACAAATTACAGCTGAATCGGGGCTACAATTTTTTGGGCGCACAATATTCGAAGAAAAAAAAAGAAGGGTGGTCCTCGATGTATGGCGGAAACAATCGCGAGAAAAAAAAAGGACAACTGGAAGACATGAACCAAAAAGGGAAAAATGATAGCCGCGCAGAACGCAGACCCCCTCAGACCAAGAAGACAGCATTTCAGTGGGAACCGAATTAAAGGATAAAAGAGCGCAAACGAAAGTTGCAGACCTTGGTCATAAGGAAAATCATTGGTGAAAGAAAAAAAAGGGCGAAGGGGAAGGAAAAAAAATCGAAGAAAGGTCGTGTAATGTAAATTGCAAAGAGACGTCCATACATTATAGGCACAGAAACAGGAGTGACGGTAGGGACAACCTTTTTGCCATTACATTGGAATCCCGGTCCGCCCTTAGGGGGGAAAGTACAATTTGTACGCAGCAATGTGAAAAAGTAAAGGGGGGGGAAGATCGAGATTGTGAAAGAGACGAAAAAAAGCCGGAACGTAATGAAAAAAAAATACTAAATTGCAAGAGGGAAAGAAAAAAATGCTTTGTGGGGATATAGACACCACCTGACCTTGGAACACAGCACTTAAATTCGGTGTAGCGCGAATGGGGAAAAGAAAGAAGGCGAACGGGGGAACCAGGGGGGGGGAGGGTGATATATCAAAGAAGTGGGGGGACAGGGGAACCAATAGTAGAAATACGGAGGGAGCTGGGCCCTGGGGCACTTGGGGTCAGGGAAAAGTACCCGACGGGTCACATCCACAGAGAGTTTGGTGGGTGGAACCTGCGGCCCTTCAAGCTGCAAGCCTGTTCAGCGCAGGAACCGCCTGAAAAAAAAAAGTCAGAAAAACCAGAAGTGGCTGAAAGAGACGCGTCTGGGCAGATTGGGGAAGAATACCATGGCCAGTTGGCAGGACTGAAGGACAGGGCATGGGGGGAACCAAAGGGCGTTGGTTCATAGGCAAAGGTGCCGGCAAAATGGGAGGGTCGATGAAGGTTGGGTGTAGGCAACGTGGCACGCTTTCAATGCTACTCGGGTGAGGGCGAAAAGGTCCGGTGGGGGGGAGGGGGGAAAGTTGTGGCACGGGGGGGTGAGCTATGACGCCAATCGGAAGGTGAAAACGCGGGATGGGATCATATTTTGGGCCAGGGGGAGAATTCCGGCTGGAGGGGGAAAGGAAAGGAGAGACCGAGTTCGTTACGGGGATTGAAAAATGGCGGGGACATGATGGGCCGTTGGAGGAAGTGGGGCGGGGACGGGGGGGCCGCCGTGTTGAAGAGAAACAGAAGTGGGGGACATAAGGTATGGAGGGAGGGGAGGGGGAAAAAAAAAGGACAAACATTAACAAAAAGAAAACCGGGGCGAAGGGACCACAGTAAAGAAAAAGTGATCTAAAAGGGGTGTGGTGTGAACTGGGAGATAAGCGAATATTCGAAAGGAAAGACGGTGTGGGAAGTGAATGGGGGGGGAAAAAAAAACAATGAATTGGGGGCACCAAAAAAAGCACTGTGAGGCTGAATTAGACATGCCACGTGCTTGGGTGGAAAACACCGGGTGGACCATGGCAGGGGTGAAAGGAACCCGACCCGATTGCTAAGTGGGCAGAGACGGGGTGGGGGGGGGGGAAAACTAGCGCGGAAAAGAAGAGCGCATCTCGCACCTGGGAATAAACTTGCAAAAAAGGAGAAAGCCAGGCCGGCGCACGGAAGGGACCTTGCCAGGGAAAGAGGCCGGGTAGGAGCCAAGACGCGTGTTGTAGCAACAGACAACGCGGAAGAGAAATTAACCGAACGGGAGGGGGACCCCAAGGTTTTTTCAAGAGGAACAGACTAAGCTTCCGTCGGCAGAAAAAAAAAAGGACGCATGCTCCAGGCGCCCACCATCACCAAACATGATAAACGCAGAAAAAAGGCGTTGCCATGCCTAGTGGAAGGGATGGAATCGGCGGGGAAAAGGAAAGGAACGTTGAAAAACCGAAAGGGGACAAAACGGCCATGAAGGGCCTACAATGGTTATCGGGGAAAGCCAAAAGAAGGCATAGGGACGTGGCGAAGGAGGAAACGAACCGCGTGGGGTGTGAAGGTAAAGACAGCAGTGGGTCTTTTTTGGTTGGGGGAAGGGGCGAGTGAAGAAAAAGGAACAAAGCAAAGAACTGGGGGGGCCCGGGTCCGAAGCGGGAAGAAAAACGTCAAGCCCATGAGGGACTGGAAAGGGCAGAACTTACGCCTTCCAAGAGCAAACCAAGTGGAAAAGTGGGCAGAACGAAATCATGCCAAAAAGCAACATAAGCCCCTCCATGTAGGGAAAAGTCTTGAAATTTATACAAAAAACGGGAAGGGATTAAATAATAATATAGGAAAATAAGAGTGAAATAGATTAAAAGGCGGAGGGGCTTGATAGGACAGATCCAATGGGTTCTTTCAGAAATAATTTTTTTGGGGTGGAAGAGCATAAGAAGGGAGGGTGGTGGGTAGCCCTTCTTCAGGAAAAGGTGCAGAAAGGGGTAGGCATTAGAAAATGCAAAATGCGTGTCATACAGGAAAAAAAGAGGTGGTTTGAAGTCTGGAAAACAAAAACTTGGAAATTTGGGGCGGCACTCAGATAAAAAACCGAAGAACAGTGGAAAAAAGCCAGCTTAAACGGAAGGGAAAGATTCAGACTGCAGACGGTAAGTTACCGGTTGAACCTTGCCCGCCTTTCCAAAGGAAGTGAAAAAAAAGCGCGGGGCAATTGAGAAAAGAATAGAAAAGGGGCTGTGGAAAGTTTGGAATGGGTTTGATCAAGGACAGGGACGTGTGGCGGGCCCTGTCGATAAGAGGGTCGAAGTAGCAAACTCGTTTTTGAAATGGGGTACAAAGGGTGAAAAGGCATACACAGACGGAAGGTAAAAGGGGGATAAAATGAAAACCAGAGCAGGAAGCCGGACATCAATGGGGGGGGAAAGGACGAGTGAGAGTGGACGGGGGTTTACAACAAAAGGACAGCAAGTCCTATGGTCCAAGTAGAGAAGGCGCAACACGCTGTCCTGGAACCGAACAGAGGTTAAAAAAAACCCCACCATCAACACAAGGAAAAAAAATGAGGGGGGCAAGGGAAATGGACCATATTGGCAAACGAGAAGGGGTGGCAAAAAAAGAAGCACATGTTATCATAAAGTCGCCACAGAAACAAAATGACAAAATCAATAGGGTGCACAAAAAAAAGACTAAAAGAAAGTTAAGAAAAAAAAAATCATTTCCAGGAGGAAAAAAAAAAAAAAAAGGGGGGGGGGGGGGGGGGGGACAAACTGGAAGTTCCGCCAGTGTAAACTGAGAGAGGAAGGGGATGAACGGGTAAATCAGTGACCAAGAAAAAAGTAAGAAAAAGCGCAGCCTTACCAAAAAAAACCATCGGGCCAATAAAAAAAAAACGCCCCCACAAAGAAAAAAAACGAAATCACAAAAGAGGTCAAGGACGCACCGCAAAACAGTTAAGACTGGGGAAAAAGGAAAAAATTAAACCTTAAGAGGAAAATGTTTTGGGGGGGAAAGATGAGACAAAAACCACGAGTGGGGGAGGAGAAATGTAAGGAAGGGAAAGGGCCAACAGAGTAGTAACGAATCCACACGTGCCCAGCAAAGCGCAAAAATAAGCACGGCGCTCAGAGAAGCAAATGAAGGCAAAACGAAACTCCCTCCCAAAAATTAAAAAAAGGCACACGTTGTCACCTGGGTGGCAAAAAGATGAAAAGACCTTGTCCGGGAGGAAAAAAAAGGGTAGACCGTGTCAGAAACGCGCAAACACAACTGCATTGGTAGGAATGCGAAAAGAACAACCCGGCAAGAAAAGGGAAAAGAGGAAAAAGCAAGGTGGCATGGAGAAATGCCATTAATAGGGATGTCACCGCTGAGACAGTTGACGAAGGTCACAGGGACAAGTGGAGAACAGCAGGGGTGCAATGTTGGGAAAGAAGAAAGTAAATAGACGTAATGAGAGGGATAAGGGGTGACAAACGCAAAAAACACAAAAAAAAGGGGTGGAGTATATCACCCCTCGGGAAACCTCATGCGGGAGCGATCATGTTGGGGAAAGAAAGGGCAAGACCTTGAAAGGAAAGGTGAAGAACAACAATTAAACGAGTTCTAGGGGGGGATCAATCATTCAAACCGGCTCAGAATGGCAGGGGGGCAATAGGTGGGGAAGGGACCCGACAGCCACGACAATGAACAAGTTGGGCGAAGGGAAGGAAAAAAGGTCCAGGAAGGTTAAAGCACATAAAGGGATGGATTCAGGTGGCAAAGGTGAAGAATGGGACCAAAACGGGAGGAAAGACGCCTTCCTGTGGAGGGGGAGGAAAAGGAAAAGGAAAGGTGCCACGGCGCTTTTCCGGAAAGAAGGAATGGACTGGTTTAAATACAGGAAAAAGGGGCATTCCTTGGGGCAAAAAGGGAGGCGATTTCGTGGGGGGACCCGCCGTGTGTGGAAGGGAGAGGAGAAAAAAAGTTTTGCCCTGGACGGAAATAGAGGAGCTGCGCGGCAAGTTGCCGGGGAGGCTGGCAAGGCGAAAAAGGGAAAAAGAGCGAAATGTGCTCTATAACTCCGGAAGGTGAACCAACCGGGGGTTGGAGGGGAAACAGGTTTTGCAAACACTTTGGCCGCGGGGAAGGGGGAGGGGGTATAACTTGAAAAGGGGAGGAGGAGTACGCCGCTGGGGCTGTAACGAAGACGGGGACAGGGAAATGTCGTTTCCTGGTGAGGCGGAAGGGGGGGGGACTAGCAGTACCAAACGGTGTAAAATATTAAGAGGGGGAAAAAAAAGTTCGGACGTGGGGGTTGGGAGTTAGTTAGGGACTGAAAAATTTGAAGGATGAAAAGATCGCTCGTTACAGGACGGGAGGAAAAGGGCACGAGAAGAAAGAGGAACGGTGGGGTGCGGTGAGAGAAAAAGAGACATGAATGGTAGCGATACAAGGGAGATTTGCGTTTGAAAAATTGGGGGGAAAAAGAAAAGATGAGAAAACCAGCCATTTGTGGCGTGAAAGGTGATCCCGCCGGTTGGCACGGCTTGGCAACTTCGGAGTGTTACAGGATTTGGGGGGGTGAAAGGAAAAACAAGGACAGATTTTTCTTACCGGGTGGCGGACTCTTTTTGGGTTTGTAAGAGTCTAAAGCCCGAAAGCAAAGGGAGAAGGCGCACTACAGAGAAGAGGGAGTGGGAAGCGAACGCAAGCGCAAGGGGGTGCTTTGCCCAAAAATGGAGATTCAGTTTAGCCCAATAGCGGGGTAAAGAAGAGAAAAGGGAAACACTCCCACCCCAATTACCTAACCGGCCAAAGGGGGAAAACGAGGTCTGAAGAAGAAAAAGGCGAAAAGTCCATATCCGAGGGGGAAAGTAACGAAGGGAGACAGAAAAAAGAACACGGACCCAGCACCCTCTACATTCTTTCTCAATGGAGATTATTTGTGTAAAAGGGCAAATAATCCTTGATTGAATCTGGACTGGGAAAAATGGACAGGTGACTTTTCCTTGGGGGATGCGAAAGGAAAAGACTATGGAAAACTTTAAAAAAGTTAGGGAGTGGGAACGTTTATCGCGGGGTTAAAAAAGGCAAAAAGAATTCCAGGATGAGGGGGGGTTAAGAGTGAAGTGAAGATCAAACAAGGTTTGGCATGTGGTGTTCTGGCAAGGGGAGGACTTTTGGGTTGTGCTGCATTGGGGGGAAATGGAAAATACACCGGAAACACATCGAAAAAAAGGGGGGGAGGAAAAAAGGGAGGGAAGAAAAAATGAAAAAAAAGAAAAGGGTGAAAAGCTGAGGAGCCAGGTAAAAGAGGGACGCAAGAGAAAGAAGAACTGACCGGCTGAGACAAAAGATCTGGAAAGCCTGACTAGTTAGATACCCAATGAGAAAAAAACTAAAAGAAAGGAAGGAAAAGAGAGAGATAAACGGGTGAAAGACGTTTAAAACAGTTTAGAATCAACGGGGGACAGACATCAGGGGGGAAGATCACGAAGCGTAACGGGTGCCAAAAAAAGGGAACGCAGAGGGAGGGGCCTTGTAAAAAGGAGGTAGACATGAGACCCAAGGGCATGTGAGGTTCAAGTCAGAAAAAGGAAATCAACCAAAGAAGATTAAAAGAAGAAAAAAAAAAAGGGAGCAAAGACTGATAAAGGCCATAGATGCCAAATTGCGAGAGGACGGAGCTAAACACGTGTGCAATAAAAGATTAGACACACCCGGAAAGTGACAGTCAGAAGTTCCAAGGCAGGGGGGGGGGGTAACGGGAAAGAAAACGACCAGTCGCCCGAGAGGTGACAGGAAAGCAGAGCATGCCCACGGCCCTGTCGGCTGGGGGGGAAAGTGGGGGTTAAATCAAGGGAAGGCGTCTGTTGGGCGGAAGAGGGATATGTAGAAAACGTTAATTAGAAGAAATCAAATGGGTAACCCAATATGTTGGGGGAAAAAAAACCTGCACGTTCAAAAAGGTAAAATGCTCAAGAGGGTTACGAAAAAGGGGGGGCGTGGGGGAGAATCACCCAGAAAAGACGCGGGAAGAACAAACCAGCCGCAAAGAAAGGTGCAAGACGGACAGGTAAAGCGGCGTTGAGAATGGAAAAAGAACAAAGAGAGGGGTTGACCCGTAGTGTGCAAATGCGGGAGAAGGGGGGGCAAAGGCACAAACCCAACCACAGGCGAGGGTCACTCTGGAAAATCTGGGGAAAAAAGGGGTCACCACTAGGGGACGCCTCCAGGTAAGGTTGCAACTCCTCAGAAGCCAGCGTTCGGGGGATAAACGAAAGATCCCACGACTCACACAAATGGGGGGACAAATAAATGTGTAGGGAAAGAAGAACAAGAACGAGGAGAAAAAGGGAGAGGAAACGAGGAAAAAAAGTAAAATCTCTCAAGATTACCACTGGGGGAGTTGCATCCATGTAATCGGCACCTATCGCTAATAGTTTGGAATGGGCATGGGTTCAAGGGGGTGGACGTAAAAACAAAGAACCCCATCGAGCTAACAACCGCGTTAACAGCCGAAATACACCCGCCTCTCTCAAAAGACCAAAAAAGTTAAGAAAAAAAGGAGACCAAAACGGAAAGTCCTATACCGAAAAGGGAAGAAAAAAGGGACAAAGCGGGGGATACAATGGGGTGGCCCAAAGAAACCCCCCCCCCCGAGTGTCACGGGGAATAGTGACGCGATAGACGCCTTGGGCAGGAGACCGCACCGGATGACGGGAGACAGGAGCGATACGAAAGCAGGGGAAGGAAAAAAACTTTGCTCAAGAAGACACAAGGACACGGGCAAAGAAAGGCGACCGCACAGGGCACGACTTCCAGACCGTTTACACCCTGACTCCTTGTCGAGGGGAAAAAAAAAGATTTGGAGCAGGGGTGTAACTAAAGACTAAGGATGGATTGTATTATAGGTAACCTCGAACAAAACGCGGGGGGGAAGGCTTAAAAAAAAAATTCGGCAAAAACTTGGGGGGACTCATAATACGGACCCGGGAAGTGGAAGGGTAAAAATTGAACAGGAAGGGGGGGGGGACGGAAAAAAGTGTGATTACGGTCTAGTAGGAATATCCCGCCAGGGGGGGGGCCGAAGAAGGTAAAGGAAGGAGTTGAAAGGGGGTGTTCCACGAAAAAATTTTTTATGGGAAAAGAAAACCATCGGGGGGGTCAACACAACCATAGGGGGGAGGGAGCTAGGGAAGAGGGAGTATGGGGGGATAGGGGGTGCAGGGTGTTCGGTGAGTGTAAGGCGCTATCCGGTGGAAAAAAGCATAGCTTTTTCACTCGGGGGGGAACGGGGGGAGGTGAGGGGAGGTTGTTTTAGGGGGGGGGGGACCAACGCCCAGCAGAGCTTCCTGACATGGGTTGTTTTCAACAAAAGGGTGGCTCTAACAGACGTGGCGCAGGAAAACTAGGTCGCATCCCCCCAAGGTAAAAGCTTCTGCAACGGCGCCTTAAGTAAAGCGTGAAAGAGAGAGAGCACAAAGGGCGATGGTTCCACTGAGTCCAAACTGGGGGGGAAGGTCGGGAAGAGTGCCGGAGAGGGTTCCGGAGTGCACGTCGGACTTACCTTTGAAAAAGGTGTGGGGGGGTCTCGGACGAGGCATTGGCGGGGGGACAGAAGGAAAATAGGAAGAAGTTTCGACATATAAAGGGGAAGTGGAGGGGAAAAACGCGGTTTCCATGACCAGGCTACAAAAGATTTTTGTTTGGGCAGACGAGGACAAGTGCTGTGGGTTAAAGGGAAGTGTGCATGTACCAGGGGGGTGAACACAGGGGGTAGTGAAGGGCTCAAGGGATGTTATTTGGTGGCTGGGAGAGTAAAAGTTTTCCCGAAAGGTCTCTATAGAGCAGGAAGTAGTAGTCCCTGGGGAGGAAAATGCACAAGTCAAAGGGTCTGGGGGAGAAGAAAAATGTTCGATAACACAGCCCATTTACAAAAGAGGTTTACTGGAAAAATATGGTGGTTGCCCAAATGCTCTAATAGGCAGGATTTGTCGCAAGGTGAGGAATCTGGTAGGGGAAACTGTTCAGAATTGAAAGGACCGGGTAGGCGTTGTCGTTTTGAGAGGAAGGAAAGGGGGGGATAGGATTTGGAAGCCCCAGGGTTGTGAGAGAAACTAATCGTACGTGGGTGTCTGGGTAGGGCACTGAAGAAAAAGTTGGCGGTCATAAAAAAGGAGCGAAGGGGCAGGCAAATATTACGGGAGGGACTATGGTGGGTGGGGGCGGTGGCTATTGGAGGGGGATTTCAGAGAAGACAAGGAAATATTTATCGTTGGGGCGGAGTACACAGCCGGTTCATTGAAAGGGGGAATTTGGAGAGAGGAAGTTGGCACAGATGTGGCTGGGCGACTGAAAGTGGAACCAGCGGGGGCCCATTAAAAACGGAGGTGAATGGTGTGCCAAGATAGGGGGGGAATGACCTGGCGCCATGGTTGGGGTTACCACAAAGCGGGCAACTCGAGGGTTGGGGGGGGGGGGGAAAGAGAGCGACATGGAGAAAGACCAATACTCTTCCCCACAAGTGAAAGAGACTTTTAGAACACAATGACTGAAAGTGTAACGAAACGAAAAGCGCAACGGAAGACGTTGAAGATTGAATTGGCAAGAAGAACACTGTGAGTTGGGGTTATGAGCACACGAAAGCCAAAAAAAACC
>Ga0179593_1667106_pt1 | contig 10375 bp, 13 predicted proteins | sample CZODoug2_1_08_16_FD_185931 | JGI IMG/M metagenome (GOLD analysis project Ga0179593, IMG submission 185931) | Vadose zone soil fungal communities from Angelo Coast Range Reserve, California, USA - CZODoug2_1_08_16fungal (PacBio error correction) | ecosystem: Environmental > Terrestrial > Soil >...
CAAGGCGCTTCTTTCCTTTTACTTTCTTTCCGTTTGAGAAAGGCCACTTCAGTGGGCGCCGAAACTCACTCTTAGGAGCCCAAAACTATATTCGCCCTTTGGAACGTCTCTTTCAGGGAGGAAGCGAGGGGGGGCTGTAAAAGAAAGGGGAGGAAAAAAAAAAAGCAAGAATCCCGGCTGTTACAACCAGGCAAAAACTGGCTTCGAAGAGGGCAAAAAAGAAGGCCGGACCGGGGGGGTGGGATACATATCCAAGCCCGAAATCCGCTTGTCGTTGCGGGACAGAAGGAGGAGTGCAAACCGTCCCGCAATTCAACAGCGTTCGTCGAGGGTGCCGGGTCGCCGGCAACCGGGCAGGGTCAGTGCCGACTCCCAACGCCTCCAACGCTTGGGATTTGAAAGCATATTTCTGGTCTTTTATCGTAATCCCCTGACTTGGAAAAAAAGACAAATAGCGTTTCAACATTGGTGAAGGAGGCCTGAGCCTGACGCGCTTGACTCTGACTATCTTCTTCCCCTACTCTTCACTCCGTGTCGTTCCCGATCAAAGCATGCGGGCGTTAGAGAGCCCACACGCGCGGGCCCGTCCGTTGGGGTGTCGGAAGTGCCTGGGCGCTGGTGTGCATAAAAAAGGCGTGGGATTCGTTGAGGGAAGAACTCCTCAGCAGAATCAAGGAAGCGAGAACCGCTCATATGTGGGTATCCAGAATCGGCCCCTACAGAGAAAAGCTTCACTTCTTTGGGCTAACGGATAGGGCGGCGGTGCAAGGAACCTGCAGAGGAGTAGGAAGTTGATCATGAGTTGACACAATACTGAATAGTGATCCCCATCGGGGTGGGGGGAGCAGAGCTTTCGAGGCTTTGCGGAAGAACTGAAAAAAGGAGGGGAGTGATTCTGGCCTCAAAAATTGTGGGCTTACAAGAACAACCCTAGCGGGGGGGGGCAGCAATGGTCCTGGGGGGAGGGGTCGGCCCATTCTTAAAGATTTTGCATCTACTTAAAGGGTAAACTTGACCTTCCTTTTCTTCACGCCTTTAGCGCGGAAACGGGGTAAAATAAAGGGGGCGCGAAGTCACAAAACCCGGCTGCAAGGAAAACATCCTTCAATCTGGGGAGCCGTCTCCTTGGGGGTCAAGGGGGCGCGAATTAGGAAGGAATTTTAGCTCTCGAAAAAACACCGGTGAAAAATTATGTATGAGGAGGTGGTTAAAGGCGGGGACGAACTATATAAAACACGCTAAAAGGGAAGAGGGAAAATTATCTTACGGGAGGTGACCCCCTTATTGTTTGAAAGAAAAGACAATTTCTTGAAACCACGTTAGACTCCCATGGTAATAAAAAAACGGACAATTGCAATAAGATGGAAGACTCTGACCGAGCATGGCTTCATGAGAAGAAAAGGTTCACAAAGTAGGAGAGAGAGGACAATTTAAAATTACAAATATCTATTACGCCCTCAGAAGGTCTGGAATTGGGAGGAAAGGAAAAAGGGGCGGTTGTAAACACCAAAAAGGGGGGGGAGAATGGGCAAGATGAATGGTTAACCAAAGACTTGGGGAATTGGGAGAGGGGCTGGGGAATTGGCTGCTTAAAATGGTAAAGGGGAAAAAAAGAACTCAAGGAACTTAAACCCCTAACTCGGGGGATTTGGGTGTGAATTGGGGGGGGCGGGAAGGGGGGAGAGTAACATCATTGAGCCAAGCACAGGCTAGCTTGAATAGTGATCCCAAAGATGCCGACGCCAGCTGGCAAAAAAAGGGACGTGCAGCGCCCAGGCACGTGGAAGCAGACGTTTGGGGCCGGGCTAGCCCATTAAAGGGGGAAGGTCGGCCTGCACCGAAACGTTGTTTAAGTTTTGGATCTTGCCAATAAAATTTGCTCAGGTCAGGTATCATGACGGGACTGTCTCACCGTGTACCACTCGATTGAAGAAGGTGACTGCGCGGTCATATGGAACGGTGTTAGTACACACGTCCATCGACGATTGGAAGGAGGCAAGAAAACTCAAGGGGTTCAAAAGGAATGTCCCTGTCTTGAACTTCTTAATCAGGTTTCTCCGGGCCTGAAAGAGGTGAAGTTGCACCTAACGTGGGGGACCGGACTCGTATGTAGGGAAGAGAGGCGTGGCCGTGCATGAGAAGTGAAGAAAAAAACCTGATTCTGGGGCCGCACCCCACAGAACTCTATAAGGGGGGAAGAAACTCCTTTGGCATAGGCCAGTCAGATGGGAAGGGGTCCGGAAACCGGAAAGACCTCAGCGGAGTGACTCGCGAATAAAAAGGGCGCAATAGACCGCTTGGGGAGACCGCCGAGTAGCGGTGTTCAAACAAAGTCGGGTACGCGAATGAGGGGGCCCTGTGTGCTTTTAGAAGGTGCATTCTCCACGGAGAATGGCCGAAGGCGTTGCTCCCTTGGGGGGGGGGGGGGGGGGGGGGGGGGGGGTTGGTGTTTTTGAAAAGGGGGAACTGTGTCGCGGGACAAAAAGAAAAAAAAAGCAACTGTATGCAGAAAAGCCGTGGGCAACGAGAGCAGGCCGAGGCGACGTCACAGCAGGCCATCAATGCCACCTACGGGGAAGGTCACCCAAGAGCGCTTGCCGGCCCCGACAGGTCGCTCTGCTGAGGGGCAGGGACTGCAAGATCCTAGGGGGAGGGGGATAGGGGGAGGGACTTCCAGAAAGGGTCATAAAAAAGCGCGATGCGAGCGGAGGGCGGGTTCCTAGATAATTATCGAAGGCGGGGGCCTCCGCCCCTGCTTTAGGACGGTTGTTCATGAATACAGATGACTGCGATGGGGTCGGCCTGTGCAGTAGCCGAAAATTGGCAGCACCAACCAGATGAAAGAAGGGCAAGTGTACGTCCCGGAGAAATTGCAGACCATGGGGGCAATGGCTTCATTCGCGGAGTTGGACAAGCCAGGGACTTGTGCCTAACTGCACCTGGCTTTTCGCGCACGGTCGGGCCGACGGAAGGACCAAATACTAGGAGGTCAGCATGGGGGAATATACTGAAAGCGTAAGGGCCCAGCACGACAAATTGACCAAGAAAATGGAACAGGACTGCACTTCACAGCTAGACGCGAAGGGAAGGCGCGTGAACAGCAAATATTTCAATCGTCAGGCAAGAAACTTGAAACGTTGGGGCGCTGGAAACTCAGCTATGATCTAGCAAGGGGGGTGGCAAAGGAAGGGACCCCGGGAGCGTCCGAAGGAGTACCAATGAAAGGAAACAGTTTGTCTGGAATACCCCGCTCTGCCTCTAAACAAGTGAGAAGTGCTGCTCGAAGGCCTAACGCAAGGCCTTGCCCGCGGGAGCAATCGACATCCTTTGGGGTGGGGGGGGGGGGGGGGGGGGGGGTGTGGGGGTGGGGTGTTTGGGGGGGGGGGGGTTTTGGGGGGGTGGTGGGGGGGGTGGGGGGGGGGGGGGGGGGGGTGGGGGGGGGGGTTGGGGTTTTTGGGGGGGGGGGGTGGGGGGCTCAGGCACGTTGTGTGGGCAAGAGAAAACGCAGAGCTCAACAACAACAACGGAGAAAGAGAGATTTCGCGGGCATCGGGCGGCGAAACTGTCTCTAGGAGGAGAAGGCTTGGGCTGCCCAGGGGTCACTGGGCTCCTATTACACTCGAAAATAAGGGAGATGGCCTTTGGGGAGCTCGGCGAAGCGGGGTCGAAGAAGGTCGGGGAGGTATATGGGAAGGAGCACCCCGCACTCTGGAGGCACAAGTGGCCGACGGTGCCCAGTGAAAATGAGTGGAAGAAGAGGATTTTCGTTTGTCCCCATGTCCCGATGTCAGGCCCTCATTGTCGGAAGGATTTGAAAGCGGTGATACTCTAAGAGGGAACGGAAAACACTTACGGCTTCAAGTCGGCGGGTTCCGTCCGCATTCGGGTCCAAGTACCAAACTTAACGTGATGGCCGAGGAAAGGTAGGGGGGCATTCGTTAGAACCCCAAAGGAATTGGCCCCCCGCCGACCATGCACATCTTTTTTATGGCTCCTGCTGGGGGTCTGGGTCTCCATAGTTAGGAGCTTTCGGAGCGGGGTGCCTTCCTTACCAATGGAGTGAGCGGAAAAAAGCATAGCTCACCTTACCCACAAACCGGGGGCAATCATGAAGGGACGATGTGTCTCTTCCACTTTGTGTGTCCATCGTCTCTCCAGCGATAAAACACATCGGCAGGACCAATATCCGCCAGAGTAAGTTGCGGGTGAAGAAATTCCTCTAAGATACGCTCAGCTTATACTCCATCGCAGGTCGGCTCGCAGCCGGCCGGTGAATTGAGGGAGGGTCAGCGGGCGAGTATAGAGCGCATGAATTCAAGTACTGGGACCCGGAGGGGCGTGCCTAGGCCGGCAAGATGGCGGTTGGTTTCTGTGGAGAAAAAATCAGAATCGCGGTTGTGACGATCTAAGGCATGCAACTCGTGAATTTTGCCCCTACTATTGAGAAGTTCCATAATTAGTCGCTGGTGGTTGGGCTTTGGCAAAAAAGGAGTTCAATCTTGGCGCAAAACAGCCTTGCGCCACAGAGCTCTAAAATCTCCCAATCCTATCGCCAGACAAGGGGTAAATAGGTCCTTTTTCCTTTCCTTTTGAAAACTTCGTCCTCGCGGCGTCTTGACCATAAACAGAAAGACAAACTGGCGAGTTAGACGCTGCGGGTGCAACTGCTAAAAAAAAAGAAATCTGCCAATTCGTGCCGAGAATGCCGAGAGGCGGGAACTCATGAACACGCGGGTTTTACCCCCCCCCCCAAAAAAAATATCCCGCCCACCCAAGAGCGGGCATAGTCACGTTACTTCAAATTCACCGTGTGCGTGACGGGGGAGTAGGGGACACATTGAAAAACTTCTAATCACTCTCATCCCCCAAATGAAGGTAAGGGAATGCGCGTTATTGAAAAAACATATTCCAGAGGAAACTGGGAACTGGGGGGCTACATCGGGTCAACATTGGAGAAAAGGTCTATCACAGGGAAAGTGGGAGAAACATTGGGAAGCATGTCACCGAGGGCAATTTTGCCTTTGAACTTCTACCGTCATCCAGAACCGGGGTTGTTGCTGGGGACCCAAAGAACTCCTACGTGCCGGTGGCGTCTGGTGAATGGGGGATGTTTGAAGTAAGTCAGCAGGGCTGGCTAGAACCACTCCATACGGGCGCGAGAAACTGAGGTTTAGGGGGGAAAGGTAGACAGAAGGGGGCAGCAAAGCACAGAGGTAGTGTTGCTACGGATATGGCGGGGCTGTGTTTTCTAAAGTCATAGGAAAAGAAGGGGGGGGGGAAAAGGGGAAAAAGTCTATAAGTGGGGGGCGGTGACATCTGGGAAGGGATGGTGAACATCTCCACTTGGGGGTGCAGAAGCTTGGAAAAAAAAGGGGATTGGGAGTGAAAAGTCATGGAGAGTGACTCTGGCGGCTTGCCAAACACAAGGAAGCGACGGGAGGGGAACGGCGATCAAGGTCCTTTGGAGCCACCTTAATAGAAGCGATGGTGGCAGAAACGAAGGCATGACCGGGGGAAAAGGGACCGTGGGGGGGGGAAATATGCGCGCCGGGGGGTCGGACACTTGCTCTATCACCCACACCGTAAGAACAGGAACAAGCAGGGCGGGTCTCAACTCCTGTTCGGACGGGAGGCTTCAGATGAGGGCCAAAGGAAAAGAATATCGTCATCTCGAGGACAACTGGATTAGTGAAAGGAACTATGTTTAATATTATCATGGATCGCCAGAAAACGACGAAACATCGTAGTGGGGGGGGCGGGGGGGTGGGGTGGGGGGGGGGGGGGGGGGGGGGGGGGGGGGGGGGGGGGGGGGGGGGGGGGGGGGGGGGGGGGGGGGGGTGGGCGGGGGGGGGGGGGGGGGGGGTGGGGGGGGTTGTTTTGTTTTTGTTTTGGGTTTTGTGGGTTTGTTTTTAGGGTGTTTCATGATCAGCCTGATGTAAACCGGATACTGTGGTGCTCGAAAAAAATGGAACTGGACAGTTATCGCTCTCACACTCACACAAAAGTAAGGGCACTTGCCTTAGGCACCAGCGAGGAATAATGGGTTAGAAAGGAAATGGCGGTCCCAAATAGCTCACTGGTTGCTGGAAGACGCAAAGAAAAAAGCTGGGGAGGACACCTTGCTGAAGGCACAAGTGAGTCAGAGGCATTCACCCCTGGATGTTCCCTAGGGAAGCGATGGAAGTCATCTGATCGGAAGGAACAAAGGCGCAGCGGGGAGGTTACAAAAGAACAGCCATATCCTTAGCCCATCTAACTACGCGGTGAGGGGGTTTTCAGAGGGAGCGAGAAAAAAATCCAGAGGGGAGGTTCAAAAAAAAAAAAAGAAAACGGCTTAGGTGAGGGAGGTCTTTAGCATCTATGCGAGACCCGGCAGATCTGAGGAACAAAGAGGACAATGCAGGGGGGGGGGGAAATCCACTGGAAAAGTGTAGGTTTGCGTCCCTTCTATGCGGATACGGACAGAGAAGGAGTCAAGTAGAGGGGGGGTCGGAAGTGCCCCGCTGAAGTTTGGGAGTGGAGAGCAATGTAGATTGCACCAATTTGGACCGCGGGTGGTCGCGGACAGTCCAGGCAATAGCGAGGGAGATTACCCATGCTCGAAAGGGTCAACTTCATTTTTCTGCTGTCCCGGCTGGAAGCTGGGCAGAAAAAGCTGGGGGGGGGGCAGAAAACTGGGGAGGGCCTTCCGGGGAAAAAGACAGGATTTCGAACGTCGGATGGCATATTCATCACCAAAAAAGGGCCTGCAGGGAGGGGGAAAGAAAACATTGTCCAAGGAAGAATGAAAAAAGGGAAGGGGTGGATCCTTTTCATCCACTGTCCGAACATACTGGACGCCAATGGCGCATCATCGATTTGGGAAATCCGCCTCTATAGGAATGTGGGGAGGGGGGGAAGAAAATGGGGGGGGACACGGGGGGGGGGAGAATCGGTGAGGGGGCTTCGCCTTGGCTGCATAACGGTGCGCCGGTTACAGAGTGAACCTTTTTGATTAAGGGAAGGAGCAAAAAAAAGAAAAAAGGACCTACATAAATTAAAGGCAAATGAAAAGAAGTCGACCGTCTTAATTCTCTACCTATCCGCCCCATCCGGCCCACCCTATCCAGTAGATGTGAAAAGTAGGCCAGGGATCCGAAGGGGAAAAAAGCACCGAAAAAAAAAGAAAGTTCAGTCGGGTCTTTATTAGCATATTTGTCCTATGGGAGAGATCTCTAGTACGAAAGGGGGGGGAGCAAGCAAACGACCTCCGAGAGCGCGCTTGGGAGAGAAAAAGTATAGTATTGGGGAAATATTAATACTCCAGCCTTCGGAAAAGATGTTGAGGGAAAATGACAATAAGGGTACCTGGGAGAGGGGGGGGTCGGGAACCAAGAGGGCGGGGGGAAAGGCACCAACGAAACGCTTTGAGGTGTATCACAAGAGAAATCTATCTCCAGGTGTGCAAAGGTTCACTTTGGGAAGAAGGCGGTTGACCAACGAAAAAAGTGTTCGGAACTCAAAGAGCCTTGAAGTTCCGCGCACGATATCGGAGACCGCAGAAGAAGAGGAACGGCAGAGGCGGAATGGTGACAAGGGGGGGATACTCCTTTGATTAAACGCAAGGGCAGCGTCTGACAGGCACTTTCACGCTGTGGGGGGCTTACCCGGACAAGGGGAAGTAAGGGGGTGGGGCTCGGGAAGTTAAAAAAGTAAGTAGGAAATTGATAGGAAACAAAAAGCTGGGGTTGAAACATCGTTTCAGGCATGAGAAGGCGGTCATGGGTTGAAACTCTCGATGGAGAAGAGCTATTTAATGAAAAATGGGGGGAAGTTAAAAGAGGTGAACAAGGAGGGTACCTCTGTGATCGTAGACCAAAAGGGGGTAACTAAATTGTGAAAGGGGAGGGGAGGAAGGAAAACAAAGCAAAAAGTTTATCAGATTTAAAGGGGGAACAGAGAAGGGGAGGGAGAGGAGGGGGACATGGTCCAAAGAAATTGGACGAGTAAGAGGGAATGGAGGACTCTATCTCAAGTGGAGGAAGCATCATCTTCGGGCCAGAGGAGGAGAAATCAAATGAGGGAGAGGGGATTTCTTTTGCCAAATTCCGAAAGAGAAACTGTTCTAGATTATTGGGCCTACACTTGGACGGGGCGGGGCGAACTTAAAAGGAGGGAAGACAAGAGGGGGAAGGTTTTAAATCGTTAGGAGAGTTGGGTTCATACGGACATCCCAGACACTGGGGGTCTCAGAACCAAATCAAACTCGGGGGATCTAAAAAGGGAAATTTAATTTCCCCCAGAAAAGTTTATAAAAAAAGGTGAAAAAAAGGGAAGGATGAAAAAAAGGGGGAACGACTTGTTAGTCTTGTCTTCGGAGAAAAAGGACGGGAACGCCCGAACTTCCAAAAAATTGCGGGGGGGATCGCTGGATCCGTCCCAGGGGAGGGGGTCAAAAGTGAAAAAAGGGAGGAAGTGCTTTAAAAGGCATTTGGGAGGGGGGGGAGAAAAGGGGGAGTTTCTCAAAAATCCGAAAGTAAAACAGAGGTAGTTTAAAAAGGAGATTTCGGAGGGAGGCACGGAGGGGTGCGAGTTTTCAGGGAGTAAAGGGGGGGCCCGGGAAGGACCCATCAGTCGCGCCTTTAACCCTCCTAGGAGAAAAGGGCCGGTAAAAACACCGGGAGAAAAATCGGGTTTGCAACTCGGAGGGGAAAGGATAGGGTGAAGAGGGTTCAGGGCAAAATTCCATGAAAAAAGGAGCAATGCTCCAGATCAGAAGACAGCGGTCTAAGGGGGGTGGCAGCGAAAGGCAGGAAGTTAGGTCGGGGGAGGGCTTAGATAATCAAACATACTACAACCGGAATTCCTAAGACGAAAAGGCATGGGGAGGGAGGGAGAGAATGGTCCTTCCTTAAAAGTTCTGTAGGGGGTCAGATCCCTGACCAGACTGAAATAGGATCATGGCATGAAAAATCCATCTATATTGACCTTTTCCCAAGTGCTTGCCACTTCGAAGAGAAATGGGGTCCACATTAAAGGTTTTCGCATCGAACGAAGGTTTCTTTCGGATAGCTAAGTCGATGAGTAAAAAGACCGGGGGGGGAGGAAATTGATGAAAAGAATGCTAGGAGGGGTTAGCTTTCTTGTAAAGACGTCAAATCTTGGGAGTAAAAACGGCTTCGGAGGACCAGAACGACCTCGTAAGAATTGAAGGAAAAAGAAGATAAAAAGGGTCTGAAATTGTGAACTTTTATGAAGGGAATGGGGGGGAACACACTCTTAAAAAGCGCCTATCTTGCGGCAAAAAGAGAGGATTCTCAACTGGGGGGGGACGTACGAGGGAATAATGTCGAAATGAAACCCAAAAAAGAAAAAAAATCAGGGAAAAGGCGTAACTTGAGTTCGGTCGGGATGGAAGGAGGAGAGCAAGAGTAGACGGGAAAGGGAAGTTGCCAAAGGAAGGAAAGAAGAGGTTTGCCGAAGCCAGTCAAGTCAACTTGAAGGAAAAATTAACCGTAGAAGTTTCAGTTCGGGACAAGCCCTTGAATAAGGGGAGAAGGACAACTAATTCACCCAAAAGGGGCATTTTGCACATTTGAAAAAAAAAAAGGGGGAGATGCGGCAGTATTGCGTAATCTTACAGCAGAGGGGGGAGAAACTAACAGGAAACTGCGGTCACCATGGGCTCGGGGGAAGAGCAAACGTTTATAAAGACTTACACCAAAAGGGTCATCGTCAAAAATTGATGAAAACACCGAAAAAGAGGACAAGGGGAGATAAAGGAAGAAGAAAGACACGAAGCATCGCCTTTCCCTTTCACTGTTGAGGGGGAACATGTTGCCTTGTAGATTTTGAAAAAAATAACGCTTGGGAAGCCTTTGCTAATAAAAAAAAAAGAAAGAGGGGGAGCTAGAACGATGGTTTAAATGGGGGTATCAAAAGGAATCAAGCTTGGCAAACAAAAAAGCAAAGCGCGAAGTGGTGAAAGATGTAAGGTTCGTTCGAGGTCCTCCAATCAGAAAAAGACGAAGAGAATAAAAGTGACAAGATCAGACTCGGGGCCATCGGAGCAAGGGATAGCCATCAGGGGGGAGGGAGCAAGAGGGAAAAAAAAGCCTTGTCTTCAGGCAACGTCCAAGAATGTCAGCGTTCCGCGCACGAGGTAGAGAAGCAAAAAACCATAGGAGCAACAAGTGATAAAAAGGGGAAAGTTGAGGGGGACAGGGAAGGTGCGATGGCTCAGAGAGGCTTGAACGTGAAGGGAAGGGGGATGACCAAAAGCAAGGTCTTAAGGAGGGGGGTCAAGAAATGAAAAAACGGGCCTTAACCATTGTTTTGGTTAAAAGCATCGTGACTATCATGGATATAAGGGGGTCAATGCTTCGCGATGGGAAGA